>Ga0209096_1005057_pt1 | contig 10159 bp, 9 predicted proteins | sample AD_UKC034_MetaG_FD_184407 | JGI IMG/M metagenome (GOLD analysis project Ga0209096, IMG submission 184407) | Active sludge microbial communities of municipal wastewater-treating anaerobic digesters from USA - AD_UKC034_MetaG (SPAdes) (version 2) | ecosystem: Engineered > Bioreactor > Anaerobic >...
CGATGAACACGTCCCAGGTCGCGCGGCGGGGATCCCAGATGACATGCGGTGCGTCAGCACGCTGCGCATACGCCCAGCCGATCCGTGCGAGCGGCAGGAGGCCAGCCAGCAGCGCCAGCGCCGCGACCAGGTGCAAGGCCGGCAGGCGCCGCGTGGCCGCGAACCACAGTGTCACGCCGACCGCGCCGCCAAGCAGGTCCCGGCCGAAGTCGCCGAAGGTCGCATCGCCCACGCCAAAACGCCCCTGGGCGAGTTCCGTGCCGGCCGCAAGCAGCACGATCATCGCCGCGATTACGGCGAGGCGGGCGCCACGCGGCCGCAGGATCACGCACAGCAGAGCCGTGATCACCGCAAACACCAGCACGTGCCCGGCATCGTGCACGCCACCCATCCAGGCGGTCGACGGCAGCGCCGGCGGGTACACGATCAGCGCGAGCAACAGGGCGATGGCGCAGGCGGCGATGACGCGCATGGGGCACCGAGTATGCAATAAACTCGCGCCATGCAACGCGTCACCATATCCCTCGACGACGAGCTCGCCGCCAGCTTCGACCGGCTGATCGCCGGGCGTGGCTACGAGAACCGCAGCGAAGCCGTGCGCGACCTGATCCGCCAGCAGCTCGACCGCGAGGCGCAGGACCACGCGCCCCACGGCCACTGCGTCGCGAGTCTCTCTTATGTCTACAACCACCATGCGCGCGATCTCGCCGAACGGATCGCCGAGCGCCAGCACGCGCATCACGACCTGGTCGTCGCGACCATGCACGTGCATCTCGACCACGAGAACTGCCTCGAGACGGCAGTGTTGCAGGGACCCGTGGCCGCCGTGCGCGAGCTCGCCGGCAGCTTGACGGCCGAGCCCGGCGTGCGTCACGGCAGCCTGAACCTCGTGGCCGTGGAGCAGGCCGAGCACCATGCCCACGGCGGGCGCACCCACCGGCACATGAAGCCTAGGTACTGACCGTAACCACATTGTATGACGATTGTTGATTTTGTCATACTCGGTCCACCATGGAATCTCTACCAGCCTCCTTCGGCGGCCTCGCCGTCGTCGCCTTCCTGCTCGGCCTGAAGCACGGCTTCGACGCCGATCACCTCGCCACCATCGACGGACTGACCCGCGTGAACACCGGCGCCGGCCGGCCGTTCGCGCGCTACTGCGGCGCGCTGTTCTCGCTCGGCCACGGCATCGTCGTCATCGCGATCGCGCTGCTCGTGAGCACGGCAGTGGCGCACTGGCAGACGCCCGACTGGCTGCAGACGACCGGGGTTGCGATCTCCATCTTCTTCCTGACCTTGCTCGGCATCCTCAATCTGCACGCCGTCTGGCGCGCGGCGCCCGATGAGGTGGTCACACCCGTGGGAATCAAGGGCCGTTTCCTCGGCGCGCTCGGGCGCGCGAAGAACCCGTTCATCGTCGCACTCGTCGGCGCCCTCTTCGCGCTGTCGTTCGACACGATCAGCCAGGCGGCCTTCTTTGCACTCGCCGCCGGACAGTACGGTGGCGCGATCTACGCCGTCTCGCTCGGCGTCCTGTTCGTGCTCGGCATGCTGGTCACCGACGGAGTCAACGGGCTGTGGATCTCGCGCCTGATCCTGCGCGCCGATGAAACCGCGCGCATCGCCTCGCGGGTGATGAGCCTTGCGGTCGCCTGCGTCAGCCTGCTGGTCGCCGGCTTCAGCGCGACAAAGCTCCTGCTGCCGCGCATCGACAGCTGGGCGGAGGGCAAGGAGCTCGTATTCGGCGCGGTCGTGGTCGCCGTGGTGCTGGCGGGCTTCCTGTGGGGCCGCTCGGTCGCCGGCGCCCGCGCCGCGCGCATGCCGCGCGGCGGCGGCGCCGTCGCGGCGGTCGTGGCCGTGGCGCTCACGGCGCTGATCGGTGTCGAGGCCCGCGCCGGCGGCATCACCGGCGCCGGTCTCGAGGAAGTCACCGTGCGCGCCAACCGCCTGCCCCTCACCGGCCGGCCACGCTCGGCGAGCGAAGGCACGGTGCTCGGCGAACAGCTCGAGTACCGGCCGTTGCTGCGGGTGGGCGAGCTGCTCGAGACGGTGCCCGGCCTGATCGTCACGCAGCACACCGGCGACGGCAAGGCGAACCAGTACTTCCTGCGCGGCTTCAATCTCGATCACGGCACCGATTTCACGACGCGGGTCGAGGGCATGCCGGTGAACATGCCGACGCACGGCCACGGCCAGGGCTACATGGACGCGAACTTCGTGATCCCGGAGCTCGTCGATCGCATCGTCTACCGCAAGGGCACCTACTACGCCGATCTCGGCAACTTCTCGGCAGTCGGCGCCGCCGAACTGCACTATGTCGATGCCGTGCGGCCGTTCGTGGCCGCGAGTGCCGGCGAGGACGGCTATCTGCGCGCCCTCGCGGGCGGCTCGATGCCGCTTGCCGGCGGCTCGCTGCTTGCGGGCTTCGAATACGATCGTACCGACGGCCCGTGGGTACTGCCCGAGGACCTGACCAAGGTGAACGGCGTGCTGCGCTGGTCGCGCAGCAGCGAAACCTCCGGTCTCGCGCTCGACCTCATGGCCTCCGACGGCGAATGGACTTCCACCGACCAGATCCCGCGACGCGCGGTCGACAGCGGCGCACTCGACCGCTACGGCTATGTGGACCCGACCGCGGGCGGCGAGTCGCATCGCTACTCGCTGTCGGCGAGCGGTTTTCGCAGCTACGGCCCGGGCCGGCTCGATTTCAGCGCCTACGCCATGGATTACCGGCTGCAGCTCTATTCGAACTTCACCTACGCACTCGACCCGGTGAACGGCGACCAGTTCGAGCAGTTCGACGACCGGCGCGTCTACGGCGGCGCGCTCACCTGGTCACAGCCCTTCGCGTTCGGTGCCGGCGGCAGCGTCTGGCGCGCCGGCGCCGACCTGCGCGTGGACGACATCTCCCCGGTCGGTCTCTACCTGACCACGGCCCGCGCGCGCCACGAGACGATCCGCGAAGACCGGGTCGAGCAGACGCTCGCGAGTGCCTGGACCGCAGTTGCGACGCAGTGGACACCGTGGCTGCGCAGCGAACTCGGTCTGCGCGCGGATCGCCTCGGCTATGACGTCGCCAGCGACCTCGCGGCGAACTCGGGCACGGGCCACGATTCGCTCGTGAGCCCGAAGAGCTCGCTCGCGCTCGGCCCCTGGCGCGACACCGAATTCTTCGTCGCCGCGGGCCGCGGCTTCCACAGCAACGACGTGCGCGGCGCCACCATCGCGGTCGACCCGACGGACGGAGTCACGCCTGTCGATCGGGTCACGCCGCTCGCCCGCGCCGACGGCTCGGAGATCGGCCTGCGCACCGCGCTCCTGCCGCGCACGCAGCTGTCGGTGGCGCTGTGGCGGCTGGACCTCGACTCCGAGCTGCTGTTCATCGGCGACGGCGGCACGACGGAGGCCACGCGGCCGAGCCGGCGGGAAGGCGTGGAACTGAGCGTCTACTCGCGCCCCCGCGACTGGCTGATCGTGGACGCGGACTATGCGGCCTCGAAGGCGCGCTTCCGCGATGCCGACCCCGCCGGCGAGCGGATCCCCGGCGCCGTCGAGCAGGTCGCCTCCGTCGGAGTCACGCTGCAGACGGCCTCAGGCTGGTTCGGCGGCGCGCGCCTGCGCTACCTCGGCCCCGCCGCGCTGCTCGAAGACAACAGCGTACGCTCATCCAGCTCGACACTCGTGAATCTCGAAGCGGGCCGGCGCCTGGGTGAGCACTGGCGCGTCTCGCTGCAGCTGCTGAACGCGTTCGATCGCCAGGTGAACGACATCACCTACTACTACGAATCGCGATTGCCCGGCGAGGCCGCCCCGGTCGAGGACCTGCATTTCCACCCCGCCGAACCGCGCACGCTCCGGGCCACGATGCACTACAGCTTCTGAGGCGCCTGTGAGCCACTTTCCCCGCCTTCTGCGCATGTACCAGGCAGGAGGACACAAGGATGTTTCTGTTTCAGCGCCCCATTGCCGCCGCGTTCGCGGGACTCGCGACCGCATCGATACTGGTCGTCGTCGATCTGCTGATGCGCCTCGCGTGTTGTCAGTGATCCGCCGCGACCGCGCCGAGCTTCGCCATCTCGCCGAGCACCTCGGCCGTCTTCGCCTGCATCAGCGCCACGTCGGCGCGGCTCTCGACATTGAGGCGAATCAGCGGCTCGGTGTTCGAGGTGCGCAGGTTCATGCGCCAGCGATCGAACTCGAGTGACAGACCGTCGGTGAAATCTGCCGACAGGGCCTGCGGCTGGTACTTGGCCTGGATCGCTGCGATGGTCGCCGGACCGTCGGGCACGCGCCGGTTGATCTCGCCGCTCGCCGGGAACAGGCGCATGCGCTCACCGACCAGCTGCGACAGCGACTTGCCGGTCTCGCACATCACCTGCAACACGATCAGCCAGGGGATCATCCCGCTGTCGCAATAGGAGAAGTCGCGGAAATAATGGTGCGCGCTCATCTCGCCGCCGTAGATGCCGTCGACCTCGCGCATCACCTGCTTGATGAACGCATGGCCCGACTTCGACAGCACGGCCTTGCCGCCGTTCCTCTCGACCACGTCGATCGTGTTCCAGGTGAGGCGCGGATCGTGCACGATGCGCCCGCCTTTCTCGCGCTTCAGGAACACCTCGGCGAGCAGGCCCACCAGGTAATACCCCTCGATGAACGTGCCCTGCTCGTCGAAGAAGAAGCAGCGGTCGTAGTCGCCGTCCCAGGCGATGCCGACATCGGCGCCACTGCGTTTGATCGCCTCGATGGTCGAAGCGCGGTTCGCCTCGATCATCGGGTTCGGCACGCCGTTCGGGAATGAGCCGTCGGGAGCATTGTTCAGCTTCACGAAATCGTAGGGCAGATGCGGCTCGAGCTGATCGACGATCAGACCCGCGCCGCCGTTACCCGCGTTCACGACGACCTTGAGCTTGCGCAGCTTCGCGCGATCGATATAGCCGAGGATGTGCTCGAGATAGCGGGCGCCGGTCGCCAGCACGTGCCGCGTGCCCCGCTTCGCCGCCGGGGGCGGCAGGCGCCCCGCCTCGATCATCGCGCGCATATCCTTCAGGCCCGTGTCGCCGCTGATCGGCCGCGAACCCTCGCGCACGAACTTCATGCCGTTGTAGTCGGGCGGATTGTGGCTCGCCGTGACCATGATGCCGCCGTCCATCGACTCGGCGAAGGTGGCGTAGTACACGCCCTCCGTGCCGCACAGGCCGATATCGTGGACATCGACGCCGCTTTCGAGCAGACCCTCGCTCAGCGCCTGCACGAGTTCGTCGCTCGAATGGCGGATGTCGCGCCCCACGATGACCTTCTTCGGCTGCACGAACGCCGCATAGGCCCGGCCGATGTCACGCGCGAGAGTGGTGTTGATCTCGTCGGGGATGCGCCCCCGGACGTCGTAGGCTTTGAATGCGTTGAGGTTCATACTAAGCATTATGGCATCGAAGCCCCGGCGCATACTGATCCTCGACGGCCACCCGGACGGCGGAGGGCGGCGCTTCGTCCACGCACTGGCCGAGGCCTACGCGCAGGGCGCGCGTGAGGCGGGGCACGACGTGCGCACGCTCGCCATCGGCCAGCTCGACATTCCGCTGCTGCGCAAGGGCGAAGACTTCCAGGCCGGCACGCCTTCGCGCGAAGTGCGGCGCTGGCAGGAAGCGATCGGCTGGGCCGGGCACCTCGTGGTGCTCTACCCGCTGTGGCTCGGCGACATGCCGGCGGTACTCAAGGCCTTCTTCGAGCAGGTGCTGCGGCCCGGCTTCGCGTTCGCGGCGAGCGGCGAGACGCGGCTGCCGAAGAAGCTGCTGACAGGCCGCAGCGCGCGCGTGATCGTCACGATGGGCATGCCCGCCCTTTTCTATCGCTGGTATTACCGGGCGCACAGCCTGAAGAACCTCGAGCGCAACATCCTTGCCTTCTCGGGCTTCGCTCCGATCCGCTCGACCGTCGTCGGCACCGTCGACGGCAAGGCCGCAAGCCGCACGGCGTGGCTCGAGAAGGTGCGCCACCTGGGCCGCAGGGCCGTCTGACCCTCAGCCGGTCCGCTCCGGACCACACAGGGGCGCTTCACGGCCCCCTATGCGCCGACGCCGCTGCGACGTTTCAGGCTCGCGACCGCGCGCGATGCCGCCTGGCCGTCCCACAGCTCGGGCACATGACCCAGCCTGCCGACGTGGGCGAGCACCGAGTCGACCCCGGCGACGAGCGCGGCCGGCTGCACCAGCCGGTTCGAACCTTCGGTCACCGTGACCGGCCTCTCGGTGTTCTCGCGCAGCGTGAGACAGGGGATGCCGAGGTAGGTCGTCTCCTCCTGCACGCCGCCTGAATCGGTGATCACCAAGCGCGCGCCGGTCACCAGGTTCATGAACTGGATGTACCCGAGCGGATCGACGACACGAACCGCGCCCTCTCCCGCCAGGCGATCCAGCAGGCCGAACTCCTGCAGCTTCTTCCGCGTCCGCGGATGCACCGCGAACACGAGCGGCACGCGCCGCGAGACTTCGAGCAGCGACTCGACGAGCGGCCCGAGCGCCTCGCGCGTATCGACGTTCGAAGGGCGATGCAGCGTGACGATGCCGTAGCCCTGCGGCGCGAGCCCGAGGTCACGGCGGGTGCCGTCGGCCTCGATCGCCCCGCGCAGCATCTCGTAGCTGTCGATCATGATGTTGCCGATGCACTCGATGCGCTCGGCCGGCACACCCTCGCGCAGCAGGTTCTCGTCGCCGTCGCGCGAGGGTGTCCACAGCACGTCGGCGATCGCATCGGTCACGAGCCGGTTGATTTCCTCCGGCATGCGCCGATCGCGGCTGCGCAGCCCGGCCTCGAGGTGCACGACCGGAATCCACAGCTTCGCGCCGACCATCGCGCAGGCGGCGGTCGAATTCACGTCCCCGACCACGACGATCCAGTCGGGCTTTTCGGCCATCGCCACCTTCTCGTAGGCGATCATCACGCCGCCGGTCTGCTCGGCGTGCGTGCCGCTGCCGATCTCGAGGTGGAAATGCGGCTTCGGCATCGCGAGGTCGCGGAAGAACGCATCCGACATGTTCGGGTCGTAGTGCTGGCCGGTGTGCACGATCGACGGCCGGCACCAGGATTCCTTCGACAGGGCGTGGTAGAGCGGCGCGATCTTCATGAAATTGGGGCGCGCCGCCGCGATCAGGTGGATGTTCTTCATCGACCGTAGATGTCCTCGAAGCGCACGATGTCGTCCTCGCCGAGGTAGCTGCCCGACTGCACCTCGATCATGTGCAGCATGATCTTGCCGGGGTTCTCGATGCGGTGTTTCGTGCCGATGGGGATATAGGTGCTCTGGTTCTCCTCGAGCAGGAAGGTCTCCTCGCCGCGGGTGATGCGTGCGGTGCCGGACACGACGATCCAGTGCTCGGCGCGGTGATGATGCATCTGCAGCGACATCTGCGCACCGGGATTCACCGACAGGCGCTTGACCTGGTAGCGCTCGCCGTTCTCGATGCTGTCGTAGCTGCCCCACGGGCGGTACACCTCGCGGTGCAGGGAATGCTCGTAGCGGCCGTCCTTCTTCAGGCGCTCGACCACCTTCTTCACATCCTGCACGCGACTCTTCGGCGCGACCAGCACCGCATCCTTGGTCTCGACGACCACGTGATCGCGCAGACCCACCGCCGCGACCAGCCGGCTCTCGGCGTATAGATAGTTGCCGCTCGAGTCCTCCACGATCACGTCGCCCCGGCAGACATTGCCGGCCTCGTCACGGTCGAGCGCATCGTAGAGCGCCGACCAGGAGCCGACGTCGCTCCAGCCCGCATCGAGCGACACGACCACCGCGTCGCTGGTCTTCTCCATCACGGCGTAGTCGATCGAATCGCTGCGGCAGGCCGCAAAGGCCTTGGCGTCGATGCGCGTGAAATCGAGATCGCGCCTGGCCGACGCCAGCGCTGCGGCGCAGGCCTCGGCGATATCCGGCGCATGCTTGCGCAGCTCCTCGAGATAGCGCGACGCGCGGAACACGAACATGCCGCTGTTCCAGCGGTAGTTGCCGGAATTGACGAACTGCTCCGCCACTGCGAGCGCCGGCTTCTCGACGAAGGCCGCGATGCGCGCTGCGCCGGCCACCGGCGCACCACGCTGGATATAGCCGTAGCCCGTCTCGGGCGCCGTCGGCACGACACCGAAAGTGACCAGGTGCCCGAGGCCGGCGGCTGCCACCGCCGCGCGCACTGCGGCCTGGAAGGCCGGCACGTCGCGGATCACATGATCCGCCGGCAGCACGAGCAGGATCGGATCGGCACCGGGCGCGTTGTCGAGCGCGACCTGCGCGGCGAGTGCAATCGCGGGCGCCGTATTGCGCCCCGCAGGCTCAAGGATGATCGCGCGCGGCTCGGCCCCGATCTGCCGCAGTTGCTCGGCCACCATGAAGCGGTGCGACTCGTTGCAGACGACGATCGGCCCGACCGCGCCGGTGCCCGTGAGGCGCATCGCAGTCGCCTGAAGCATCGTCTGCTCACCCACCAGGGGCAGCAGCTGCTTCGGGTACAGCTCGCGTGAGAGGGGCCAGAGTCGCGTTCCGGCGCCGCCGGAGAGAATCACGGGAATCAGCACGGAAATCCTTCTTGCTACAGGCCGTTCGGGCGCGAAATCATAGCCACTTTCAGTTCCCGATTTGCTCGATTGGTTCATCCTGCCGAGGCCTCAGCAACCGCCAATTGAAAGCAATGCTGTCATTGACTACAATGCAGTCATGGCAGTACTGACGATCCGTAATGTCGACGAAACGGTGAAGACCCGTCTTCGGATGCGCGCGGCCCGGCATGGTCGATCGATGGAGGACGAGGTGCGCCAGATCCTCAAGGCGGCAGTCGAAGAAAAGCCGAATAGCTCCCCCGGGTTCGCCGCCAGCGTGCGTGAGGCGTTTGCCGCCTTGGGCGGTGTTGATCTCGACATACCGCCGCGCGAACCGCCCCGGGAGCCACCCAGGCTGGACGACTGAGCGCGTGATCGTCGTCGACACCAATGTGCTTTCGGAGTTGGCCCGACATGCGCCCGACGCCCACGTGCTGCACTGGTTTGAGGCGCAACCCGACGGGGCCCTTTACACGACAGCGATCACACACGCGGAGATCCTCTTCGGGCTTGCCCTCCTCCCCCGGGGCGTGAAGCGTGACCTGGTGGAAGCCGCGATCACCAGGGTTTTCACGGGAACATATGCCGACCGCATACTGCCTTTCGACTCGGCGGCGGCGCCGGAGTACGCGCGGATTTGCGCCGCACGGCGGGCCGCCGGTCGACCGATCAGCCAGATAGACGCCCAGATTGCAGCGATCACGCGCGCGCGACGCGCGCGCCTTGCAACGCGTGATGTTGCCGGGTTTAAAGGCCTCGATATCGAAATCGTGAACCCCTTCGGGACCACCGCATGACATCGCCGGCCTGACTTTCGCCGTTACCCCTGGCCCCGCCCCACCGCGTAATAACTAAAGCCGAAGCGCTGCAGCAACTGCGGATCGTAGAGATTGCGCCCGTCGAAAATCGCCGGCTGCTTCAGGCCCGCCTTCAAACGATCGAAGTCAGGGCTGCGAAACTCCTGCCACTCGGTCGCGATCACCAGCGCATCGGCGCCCTCGGCGGCCTCGTAGGCTGACGCGCAGATCGCGAGGTCCTCGTGCGCACCGAACACGCGCCGCGCCTCATCCGCCGCCACGGGATCGTAGGCGCGCACCCGCGCGCCGGCGGCCCAGAGCTTTTCCATAATGGTGCGGCTCGGCGCCTCGCGCATGTCGCCGGTGTTGGGCTTGAACGCGAGGCCCCACAGCGCGAAGGTGCGACCTTTCAGATCGCCGCCGAAGTGCTTGTCGATCTTGCCGACGAGGAACGCCTTCTGCCGCCCGTTCACGCTCTCTACTGCCTCCAGCAGCGCGGGTTGATAGCCCGCCGCGTTCGAGGAGCGGATCAACGCCTGCACGTCCTTCGGTAAGCACGAACCGCCGTAGCCCGTGCCAGGGTAAATGAAGCTGTAGCCGATACGCGGGTCCGAACCGATGCCGACGCGCACCTTCTCGATATCCGCGCCCACGCGCTCGGCAATGTTCGCCAGCTCGTTCATGAAACTGATCTTCGTCGCGAGCATCGCGTTCGCGGCGTACTTGGTCAGCTCCGCCGAGCGCAGGTCCATCACGATCAGGCGATCGTGGTT
>Ga0209096_1005060_pt1 | contig 10152 bp, 8 predicted proteins | sample AD_UKC034_MetaG_FD_184407 | JGI IMG/M metagenome (GOLD analysis project Ga0209096, IMG submission 184407) | Active sludge microbial communities of municipal wastewater-treating anaerobic digesters from USA - AD_UKC034_MetaG (SPAdes) (version 2) | ecosystem: Engineered > Bioreactor > Anaerobic >...
TATGATGGGCATTTGTTCCCGGTATCCGACTGCGAGGTAATACGGTTTTTCCGGCTGGAAATTGCGCAGGTATTTATACTTCCTGTCCCGGACCGCCCGGATCATGTCGTATTTTTCATCAAATCGGTCGCCCCCGCCATGGATATATGTTCTCTCCGGGCTCGTGGCATATTTTCCCGCAAAAGACCTTCCGTCCAGATGGGCCGGGGGCGGGGCATCCGCCAGGGACAAGAGGGTGGGTAAAAAATCCACAAAACTGATCAACTGACTGTCTGTTTGGCCGGCCCTCCATTTCATGGGATAACGGATGATCAGGGGAGCCTTTAATCCCGAATCATAACAAAGCCTCTTCTGCCGGGGAAGGGGTCCGCCGTGATCCCCATACCAGAATATGATTGTACTATCCAGGAGTCCGTCTTCCTCCAACTCCGCCAGCACCTTTCCTATCTGAGCGTCCATTTCCCGGATATTGGAATACATGCGGCGGACATCGCGCAAGGCCACCGGGGTATTGGGCAGATAAGGCGGTACGGGTATGTTCAGGGTCGAATCCAACCAAAGCGAATCGCTGGCCTTTGTCCAGATCTGGGATTCATGGGTCACTTCAAAATTAAAAATGGAAAAAAACGGTTGGCCGTCTTTCCGGTTTCTCCAATGGGCCGTTCTGCTGCAATCATCCCAGGCGGTCACCGGCGCCACGAACTGGTAATCCTGCTTGAAGCGGTTGCTGCAATAATATCCCTCCATGCGGAGGTATTCGCTGTGCATGCGCGCTTCAGGCGGAGGCATGGCTTCATATTGGGGAAGGCCTTCCGGGAAAGAAGAAGCTTGTGCCTTGACCTGTTCGGGCCTTGGTCTTCCCCCCGGCCAAAAACCGGTGCGCATGTGCTGGGCGCCAAAACGAGAGGGATACATGCCCATGGCCAGTGCGGCCCGGCTGGGCGCACAGACACCGGAAGGACTGAATACCATGGGATAACGGATGCCTTCTGCGGCCAGACGGCTGAGGTTTGGGGTTTCGATGGTGGAATCTCCAAAGGGAGGGATGACCGGGCTGAGGTCTTCGGCAACCAGCCAGAGGATATTGGGACGGAAGGACCAGGGAAATTCCTGGTTTCTGGTCAACTGGGCGGGTTTAGCATCGCGACAGGTCAGGCCGGTTATCAGGAAGAAAAAGAGGGTATAACGGGACATGGTGAAAGGATGGGTAATTTATGGAATTAACGGGAATGACAGGGTGGAAACGGAACAGTTTTCTTTCGTAATTTCATCAATAAAAACCAAACAACATGAAACGCTCAATTTTCTTTATCATCACCGCTGTGGTAGCTATACTCTTCGGCGGCATGATGTTGTTGACCCCAGCGATGACATCAGAAAATTTCGGGCTTGAAACCACTCCGGAATCAACACTCCTTTTCCGTTCACTTGGTGGGATGGTTTTATCGCTTGGCCTTTTGAATTTTCTTGTCCGAAATGAACCGGATTCAAAACCGCTTCAGGCTGTTCTTATGGTCAATATGGTATCTCATATCATCAGCATGGGCAATGATTTTTACGGTGCAAGCCAGGGTATTTTAGAATTCAGTAAATTGGCTGGCGGAATGGTCGCTCATGTTTTTATTGTTGTTGGTTCGGCCTTTTATCTCCTGAAAATGAAATCATAGGATGCATTATTGCATCAGTATAAGTAAATCAAAAACTAAATGACAAATTCCATCAACTGGTTTGAAATTCCGGTAAAAAATTTCGAAAGGGCTAAAGCCTTTTATTCGGCATTATTCGATGCGGAAATTCAGCAAATGCCACACCCTACATTAAAATATGGCATATTGCCGGGAGACATGCAAAACGGTGTTACGGGGGGCATAGTTGAGGGTGACGGATTTGAGCCCTCCATGACTGGGGCCCTCATTTATCTTAATGGCGGGGATGATTTGAGCATACCGCTTTCCAAAGTAGAAAAAGCAGGAGGTAAAATCGTTTTACCGAAAACCTCAATTGGCGCCAATGGTTTTATGGCCTACTTCATAGATACGGAAGGAAACAAAGTTGCTTTGCATTCGATGGGGTGAAATGGGTTTCTTTTTGCACTCTCATCTGGCTATTGTTTAGTGGTCTTTGCATCTTCACTCAAGCCCACATTGCTTTTAAACCATGCGATGGATAATTATAAACCCGGACCCGGACTATTGACTTCCCTATCTTTTACTGCTGAATTTACAAGTTGAAATTTTCAGCTTATCCTCGTATAATTTTCAAAGAAATTGCGGAAACGGGTTGGTTAGGTAAATCCGGAAATAAATGAACATCCGGATTCCGGTTTTTATTTCTTAATTTCGGTAAAAGCCGGTTTGGCTGTTTAATAAACACAATGCCATGAATTTTCTCAAATGGTGGCTCCGGATCGTAGGCTTGTTTTATGTTCTTCAATTCGTCATGGTGGCTATAGTCAGGGCTCCCATCCGCGTACAGGGCCCTGCAGGAGCCCTGGAGGATGCGGCAGCAGGCAATCCCATGGCCAGGTTTTTGGTAGATACCTGGGTTACCTTCGGCCTTGAAGTCGGGGCGATCGGTATGGTCCTCTTGTTGGCATCCCGGGTGCCGGAAACGGCCCGCATCCTGGTCTGGTTGATCATCGGCATCGAAATTGGAAGAGGCCTGATCGCGGATAGTTATATGATCAGCCGGGGACATCCGCTTCCCACCCTGCTGATTTGGCTGGTCCTGCACTCCATCGTTATCCTGACCGGTTGGATGGCCCTGCAGAAATCCAAAACGGAAACGGATAAAATAAATTGAAAGCACCTCATGTATTCTTCCTGTTTCCAATAGGTATAAAACTGTTGGAGACTTTAATCAGGTCGTGAGCTGAAAGGATCAAAATCATAACAGCCCCCGATCGGGAGATGAGAGTCATATGCCCTAATTATTTGGTAAATTTCTGGCCATTAGGCAACCGTTTAAATACCTACTTTTTAAAAAGAATATGAAATCCGAAATTATTGAATACCATCAAAGACTGACCCCCGCAGACCAAGCCATCTGCGACCTATTGGCATCGGTTATCCTGGAAACCTTGCCTGAGGCGGACTATAAGATCTGGCACGCCCATCCCGTCTGGTTTCTGGAGGGCAACCCCGTCGTCGGCTACCAAAAACTGAAGGACAGCGTGCGGCTGCTCTTTTGGAGCGGCCAGTCCTTTGAGGAAGACCAGCTGGACAAGGAAGGAAAATTCAAGGCCGCCGAAATCCGTTATACGGGAAAGGAACAGATCAAGGTGGCCGATTTAAAACGATGGCTTGAAAAGGCGAGAGCCATTCAATGGGATTATAAAAACATTGTCAAAAGAAAGGGCCGGCTGGAGAGGCTGAAAGGATGATCCATTCGTGAACATCCATTTCCTATACGGCAGGCCGGGTTCCCTGGACCCATCGAAGAAATACATTCATTTCATGAAAAGCAAAGTTTACAACCTGTTGCTGATCCTGACCTCCCTGTTCGGTTACCTGGAATGGGGCGGTAACAATCATCAGTTTCTTTTTGAGGCGGAGGCGGAAATCTTTTCCAGGCTGATTAACGATCCCCTCTCGGTCATCCATCCCCTGGTCCTCCTGCCTTTGGCCGGTCAAATCCTGTTACTGATCACCTTGTTCCAACGGAAACCATCAAAAATTCTAACCTTCATAGGCATGGGAGGCCTGGGGATTTTGCTGGGTTTTATGGCTTTGGTGGGGGTTTTGGGTTTGAATTATAAAATCGTCCTTTCCGTATTGCCATTTTTAACAATAGCTGTAATGACTATTCTTTTTTATAGAAAAACGCATTCATGAAAATAATTGCACTCCTTCGATGTGACCATCTGAAGAAATCCATTTCCTTTTATACCGAGATCCTGGATTTTACTTTAAAATTTCCGGACGAAGCGGAGAATGAATGGGTCGTGGATTTGATCAATGGGGAAGCGGAAATCCTGCTCTCCAGCATAGATGGAACGCCAAGAAATTCTGTATACATAAGGGTAGAGGATGTCGATGCCCTGTTTAATAAATATATCCGACGTGGCTTGATCGTTCCAAACAATCCGGATTCACCCGTACACCAAAGTCCAATAGACCAAACCTGGGGATTGCGTGAATTTTATGTAAATGATCCGGACGGAAACACCCTGAGGTTCGCGCAATGGATCCGTTGAACCGGGCAGACCAATCGGTATTAAAAATATAAAAGGATTCAGCCGTGAATATTTGAACCCAAACCATGCAATAGATTTTCTATTACAAACCGGAATGCCTGCAAATACTGGCACTTCCCGGCCGAATAGTTTGATTTATAATTTAAGGTCGGCCTCCCATTTTTATCCTCAGCATAGGAGTGCCTATGTTTGCGGTAAAAATAGTCCGGGAGCGCCAGTCTTTATTGGCCTTCCGGCTTTCATTACGAAACTCTATTGCATAATTTGGGTTGAAATTTCTGCTGCTCCCTACCTGTAAAATCCCATCGCCACCCCTCCGTCCACGTTCAAGGCATTGCCGGTGGATTTGTTGAGCAGGCCTCCGACAAAAGCAAAGGCCGCGTTGGCTATGTCTTCGGGCAGGATGATTTCATTAAGCAGGGTGCGTTTTGCATAATAAGCGGGCAATTCTTCCACGGTTACCCCGTAAGCCTTGGCGCGGCCTTCTGCCCATCCGCCCGCCCAGATGTTAGACCCCGCGATCACGGCATCCGGATTGACCATATTCACCCGGATCTTGTCCGGCCCTAATTCGGCGGCAAGGAGGCGGGTCAGGTGGCCCTGTGCCGATTTGGCGGATCCGTAGGCTGCATTATTGGGCCCTGAGACCACCGCATTCTTGGATACGATATTGATGATATCCCCGCCCATCGCCTGTTTTTTTAAAACCGTCACTCCGGCTTTCGAAACCAGGAACTGCCCTTTCACCAAAATGTCGTAGATCTTGTCCCAGTCTTCTTCCGTATGTTCGGTCAATGGTTTTGAGAGGCTGATGCCGGCATTGTTGACGATGATGTCCACGCCCCCGAAGGCCAGGCAAGCCCGGTCAAAGGCCTCCTGAATCGAAGAGGCATCCATGACATTCAGCACTGTAGCTCTTACGGAATCCTTGCCAAAAGCGGATACAAACTCCCCATGGGCTTCTGCCAGTCTTTCTTCGTGGATATCGTTCAATACCACGCAGGCGCCCTCGCTTGCAAATTTTTTGGCGATGGCCTTGCCGATTCCGCCCGCCGATCCTGTGATGAGGGCGATTTTACCGGAAAGGGCTTTGGGTTTGGGCAGGCGCTGCAGTTTGGCTTCCTCCAAAAGCCAATATTCAATATTAAATGCTTCCTGGCGGGGAAGGGCCGTATAGCTGGAGACGGCTTCAGCCCCTTTCATCACGTTAATGGCGTTGATATAATATTCACTGGCCAGGCGGGCCGTCGTCTTGTCCTTGGCAAAAGTGAACATGCCGACCCCGGGATAGAGCAGGACCACGGGGTTGGGATCCCTCATGGCGGGGCTGTCCGGGTGTTTGCACTGGTCGTAATACGCTTTGTACAACTTGCGGTACTCTTCATAGGAAGGCAGTAATTTTTCTTTCACCGCCACGGCATCGCCCAGGTCTTCGGCCGGATCCAGGCGCAGCACCAGCGGGCTGATCTTGGTCCTTAAAAAATGATCGGGGCAGGAAGTGCCCAGGGGAGCCAGTTTATCGAGATCAAACGAATTTACAAATTCAAGCACCCGCTCGTCATCGGTAAAATGACCGATCATCGGGCGTTCCGAAGAACAGAGACCCCTTAAAACAGGAGCCAGGGCTGCCGCTTGTTTTTCACGCTGGGTTTTATCCGGTGCGGTGATTTTTATTCCACCGAATACCGGCCTGGCTTTTCCAAAATGTGATTGGAGGTAGCGAGCGCAGGTTTCCACCACCTCCAGCGTGTTGATATAAGATTCATAAGAGGTATCCCCCCAGGTAAATAAGCCATGCGAGCCCAGCATAATCCCTTTGAGCCGGATCCCTTTGGCCCGGTTTTCATCCAGGCAGGCCCGGAGTTTGAGCCCCAGGTCAAATCCCGGCCGCTGCCACTCCACCCAGCCGATTTCCCCTTTGAACAATTCTTCGGTTATCCTGCGCCCGTCTTTCGCCGCGGCGATGGCAATGGCCGCATCGGGATGCAGGTGGTCTATATGCTTAAATGGTAAAAACCCATGCAGGGGGGTATCGATGGAGGGTGCTTTGGATTCGAGGTCGAAGATGCAGTGGTTAAAGAGGGCCACCATCTCGTCCTCGTATTGGATACCCCGGTAAACCTTTTCGAGGGCCAGGAGGCGGTCCATATACAAGGCGGCGCAACCCGACTTTTTAAGGGTACCAATATCCCCGCCCGATCCCTTGATCCACATGACTTCAACCGGGTTTCCGGTAAGAGGGTCTTTGTCCCTGATTTTTACGGAGGTGTTGCCCCCTCCATAATTCGTAAGCCGGAGGTCGGCGCCCAGCAGGTTGGACCGGTAGAGGAAAAGGGCGACTTCATCTCCTGCCAGGGAATTGGCTTTGGCTTCGTCCCAGAGGTAATGGACATGATTAAAACGACTCGTGGCTTGCATAGGAGGGCAAATTTAAATTGAATTGCGGACCTGGGGGTGAGCATGCGGAGTTTCCGTTCCCTTTCGGCTATGGCCAGGAGTTCCATTAAATTAAATATTTCTCACAGGGGCCCCGAGGGGCACGGAGATCCTTTCAATCCCGCTCCAAAGAAACTATATTCACCGGCAATTCCTGAAGCCGTAATTAAACCAAAAATGAATAAATTTCTATTCCTTGCGCTGGTCGTGGTATTACATGCGCAGGTCTTGGCCCAAAACGCATCCATCCAGCCGGATACTTTTTTTAAACCTTTGAAATGGCGGAGCATTGGCCCTTTTCGGGGAGGCCGTTCCGTCGCGGCCACAGGGGTGGTCGGAAATTTTACCACCTATTATATGGGGACCACCGGCGGCGGGGTCTGGAAGACCGAAGATCTGGGTATTACCTGGAACAATATCTCGGACGGCTATTTTAAAACCGGATCGGTGGGAGCCATCACCGTTTCCGAATCGGATCCCAATATAGTTTATGTGGGCATGGGAGAGCATGCGGTGCGTGGGGTAATGACCCATCATGGCGACGGAGTTTATAAATCCACCGATGCCGGCAAAACATGGAAAAGAATGGGACTGGAACTCACCCAACATATTGCCCGCATCGCCATCCATCCGAAAAACCCGGATATCGTCTATGTAGCCGCACAGGGAGCTTTGTATGGACCATCCGCCGAGCGCGGGGTCTATAAATCTACCGATGGCGGGAAAAATTGGTCAAAAGTATTGTATGTAAATGAAAAAACAGGATGCGCGGAACTGAGCATGGACATGAACAATCCCCTGGTCCTCTACGCTGCCATGTGGGAACACGGCCGTCTGCCCTGGAAGGTAATCAGCGGAGGCGAAGGCAGCGGGCTATATAAATCAACGGATGGAGGGGAGCATTGGGAAAAAATCCACAATGGCCTTCCGGAAGAAAAGGGGAAGATGGCCGTTTCAGTCTGCCGTTCCAATCCGGACCGGGTATATGCATTGATCGAAAGTGATTCGGAGAAAGAGGCGGGAGGCCTGTTTGTTTCAACCGATTCAGGAAAAAGCTGGGAAAGGGTGACCAATGACCACCGCCTGGTTCAGCGGGCCTGGTATTATATAGAATTGTTCGCGGATCCGTTGGATGAACATACGGTATATGTGCTCAGCGCTCCGGCCCTTAAATCGGTGGATGGGGGCAAAACCTGGGAAGTCCTTTCGGGGCCGCATGGAGATTACCATGACATGTGGATCAATCCCTCCGATTCAAAAAATATGGTCATTGCCGACGATGGCGGGGCGGGCATTACCGTCAACGGTGGCCAGACCTGGTCTTCCCAGGCCAATATGCCCACGGCCCAATTGTATCGCATCAATGTGGACAACCTGTTTCCATACCGCATTTATGCCGGCCAGCAGGACAACAGTTCAGTGGTAATCGCCAGCCGCGAATTGGGCAGCAGCGGCATCACCACCTCCAGCTGGACCGCTTCCGCAGGAGGGGAAAGCGCCTTCCTCGCTTTTGATCCGGATGATCCGCGATACGTTTTGGGAGGAAGTTATCAGGGCACGATCGAAATCCTGGACACCAAAGCGAAAGCAGGTACCAATATCATGGCGGCGCCCATCCAGTATCTCGGCATGGACGCGAAAGATTTAAAATACCGGTACAACTGGAATGCCCCGATCATCTGGTCGCGGCATGAACCCAATACTTATTATCACGGGGCGCAAAAACTTCTGAAGACCAGGGACCGCGGACAGAGCTGGACGGAAGTATCCCCGGACCTCACCCGGAATGAAAAGGAAAAACAAGGCAAGGGGGGTGGGCCTTATACCAATGAAGCTGTTGGCGCCGAAAATTACGGCACCCTGGCCTATGTACTGGAAAGCCCGCATGAAAAAGGAGTGATCTGGACGGGCAGCGATGACGGATTGGTCTATTTGACCCGGGATGGAGGCAAGAACTGGCAAAACGTAACGCCTTCCGGCTTGAAGGAATGTTTGATTAATGCGATAGAGGTATCCCCTCATGATCCCGCGACGGTGTATATCGCCACCACGCGGTACAAATTCAACGATCATGCTCCGGGTCTGTATAAAAGCTCAGACTATGGTAAAAACTGGGTGAATATCAGTTCGGGAATTCCATACGGCGCCTTCACACGTGTAGTCCGGGAGGATGACCAACACCGGGATTTGTTGTTTGCAGGCACCGAAACCGGGATATACATCAGTTGGAATGGCGGTAAGAATTGGGATCCTTTTCAGCTCAACTTACCGGTAACACCCATTACCGATTTGAGGATACACCAGGGAGATTTGATCGCCGCTACATCCGGCAGGTCGTTTTGGATTTTGGACGATCTTGAGTTGTTGCGTCAATATAAAACAGAGCCTGATCCTTTTTCGATCTATCAACCCGCACCGTCGATCCTGGTAAACGGCTCCAGCGAACTGGATAAATCTTCGAATATATTTACCGGGGCCCACCGGTACCGGGGGGTGAACCCATCAACCGGAGTTGTGATTTATTATCATTTGCCGGAGCTAAAGATCCATGAATTGCTTACCCTGGAGATCCGGGATTCCCAAGGCCATCTGGTGCGCACTTTCACCTCAAGGAGTGATAGCCTCTTTACGCCCTGGGACGGCGGGCCGGATGCGGAACCCGTATTGCCTAAAAACAAAGGATTAAACCGTTTTGTCTGGAATATGCGTCATCCAACAACGACGGGAGTGGAAGGCGTTTATATTGAGAGCAGTTTTGCGGGGCACAAGGTTCCACCGGGTAAATATTCCATCATCCTCAAATCGGGAGGTGCGATGGTTTCAACCCAGGCGGAGATCCTGCCCAATCCATTGTATGAAGTCGATGCCGCCACTTATAGGGAATACCATTCACTTATGGTTAAAATGGAATCGGAGGTGGACCTCATGCACAAGATGATCAATACCCTGAAGGCCAGACGCGATCAACTGGAGGCCTTGCTTTCCAAGATCCCTGGTGAAGACAAATTCAAGCCTGTTAAATCAGATGCGGAGCAACTGATTCAAAAGATGAAAGCCTGGGATGATGATATGATCCAGCGTAAATCAAAGGCATACGACGACGTCGAAAACTTCCCCAACAAATTCACAGCAAACTACCTGTTCCTGATCAACCAGACGGAGAGTGACCTGCCCAGGGTCAATAAGGGATCGCTGGAGCGGCTGAAGGAGCTCGACGGGGAGTGGAAGGTGCTGAAATCAAGAGCCAGGGAGATCCTGGATCAGGAGATTCCGGCGTTGAATAAGAGGTTGTGGGGTTTGGGGTTTGGGGCGATTTGGGGGGATTGAGTGCACAGAGGGTTCGCACGGAGAGCGCGGAGGGCACGGAGGATTAATGGGAGATTTTTTTGTGTCTTACAGAATATGCATGATTTCAATTGAGAAGGATCAAAGAGTGAAGTCATAAGAATTTTGGCTTCCAGGGGGAAGCCGGGGATGTGGCGCACGGAGAGCGCGGAGGGCACGGAGGATTAATGGGAGAT
>Ga0209096_1005069_pt1 | contig 10140 bp, 6 predicted proteins | sample AD_UKC034_MetaG_FD_184407 | JGI IMG/M metagenome (GOLD analysis project Ga0209096, IMG submission 184407) | Active sludge microbial communities of municipal wastewater-treating anaerobic digesters from USA - AD_UKC034_MetaG (SPAdes) (version 2) | ecosystem: Engineered > Bioreactor > Anaerobic >...
AGAACGAAACTCCGTGTGTGCAGCTCTTGTGCATGGCAAATTTTGTCCAACACATAAATATACGCCACTCACGGCACAGATTTCCATTGATGATCAACCCGGTTTTGTGCCAGCCATTTTTATTTTACATACACTACTTTTTCAGTTGCTGCCAGTATCTTACCAATGGGTATTATATTTTCTCCCAATACTTTTTTTACTTCTGCCATACTTTCTTCCTTTACACTCAGCAGCAAGCCCCCGTTTGTTTGCGGATCGGGTAATAAGGTAAAGGCTTCCATCACATTCACTCCTTTTTCAAACTTTACTTTATCGCTGTAGCTACTCCAGTTTCTCGTTGTCGCATCAGGGAAAATGCGCTGGCTGATATAGTCCCTCACCCCTGCTGCAACCGGCAGTTTATTATAATAAATTTCTGCGCTCAGCCTGCTGCCTTCAGCCATTTCTACTAAATGACCGAGTAATCCAAATCCGGTTACATCGGTCATGGCTGTTACTCCCTTTATTTTACCCAACTCCTCTCCAATCTTATTTAATGTTGTCATTTGCTCAATCATTACCGGCAGGTGTTCTTCTTTCAGCAATCCCCGTTTTTGTGCAGTTGATAAAATACCCACACCCAGTGGTTTGGTAAGAAATAAATGATCTCCTTCCTGTGCCGTATTGTTTTTTTTAAGATTATCAATGGGTACTATACCAGTTACTGCCAGGCCAAATATCGGTTCCTGCGAATCGATGCTATGTCCACCGGCTAAAGGGATACCGGCTTCGGCACAAACAGTTCTTCCTCCTTCAATTACTTTCTGTGCTATTTCTACCGGCAATTTTTCTACCGGCCAGCCAAGTATGGCAACAGCCATTAATGGTTTGCCGCCCATAGCATATACATCGCTGATGGAATTGGCAGCAGCAATCCTTCCAAAATCAAATGCATCATCCACGATGGGCATAAAGAAGTCAGTGGTGGAGATAAGCGCTGTGCCGTTGCCCATATCATATACTGCGGCATCATCTTTACTATGATTTCCGACGAGCAGTTTATCACTATCGGGCAAAACAAAACTGCTTTTTAAAATTTCATCCAGCACTTTGGGTGCAATCTTGCAACCACATCCTGCACCATGTGAGTATTGAGTAAGGCGGCCCCCCCACCCCCCCGGAGGGGGGATTTGTGAAGATTCTTTTTGATCAATCATTCTTCAAATCTCGGAAGAAATGAGTTGTTCTGAAAAAGTAGTATAATCTGGTAAATTACTATTCGCTTAAAGATTTAAATATTCTGTCTATTGCCGGCTTGCGGATACTGAAGTGGTTGGCATTGCCGATCTCATCCTTTTTGATAGTCAGCCCTGCATATTTTCTTTTGGTAACTGTAGTATAAAAACTGCGGGTGGAATACAGCACTTTGTTTAAAAACTCCAGCCCGCCAACATAGAGTGTTACGCTGGCTTTTAATGATTTGTTGGTTTTTGAAAATTGCTCTTCGATTTTGACCAGCTCATAATAGTTTGCCCATATAGAAGGACTGATGGCAAAATGCCGGTCAAACAATTTATCTTCTTTGAACAAAGTGTACAGGCAAAACAAACCGCCAAAAGAATGACCGATAAAAGCCCGGCTCTTTTTATTCGTCATATTTTTTTCGATACGGGGGATCAGTTCATTTTTCATGAACCCATAAAATTTATCCGCTTTTCCAAAATTCTCTTCCACATTCTTACTGATATCGGAGGGAATAAAATCCCGGGGCCGCTTATCATGCCAGTCGCCGATATGGGAGATTGCAATGATGACGCAGTCAGAAGGAATACTGGCCGCCCATGATTTATTACGGCCTAATACATAATCGCCAATACCGATGGAGCCGTCGGTCATATACACATGATGATATTTTCTGGAAAGGCTGAACCCTGCCGGTTTACGGATAGTGATGACAAACTTGTCTTTGACGTTACCGGAATAAACAGTATCTATTTGTGTCGTTTGCCCGTTACTTAGCCATGAAAATAATAACAGGAAGGATAAGCATAACAGTTGCTTCATCCTGTTAAATTAGTTTTTTCTGCGAAAAACAATACCGGAGCTTTTTTGAAAATCAGAGCTGAAACGAAGATTGTACACATCATTACCATCACGGATAACGAGTAAACCTGTATTGGGCGGATACTTACCGAGGCTTTCAGCAAACATAACGAGGGTAAAGGTTTCACTTCCCTCCGGCAGGTAAATTGTTTTGCGGATGGCAGCGCTTTTCAATCCCTGGCTGGCCATGATAACTTCACCGTTCATATATACACTAACGGTGTCACCGTCTATCTCACCATTATCGTACAGCGAAAGTACCAGGCTGTCCGATTTAAAATTTACTTCCTGCGAGAATTCAGATTTGCGGCCTTCAATAACTGCTGATTTCTTTATTACATCATCAGCAGGCTTTTTTGCAACAGGATTTATGGGTGTTGTTATTGTTTCTTTCTTTTCAGCAGCAATGGTATTAACTGCCGGCGCTGTTGTGGCAATAGCTTCGGGTTTTTTATTATTGTCTGCAGCTTTGTTAGTCGCAGCGGTTGTATTAGCAGTTTGTTTTTCTGTCGTCTGATTGGCAGCAACTTTTTGTGGTGCCTGAGCCACAGGATTACCGAGATTGTTCACCCTGTTGTTTTCATTTTTATTTTGGACAATACCCGGTTTTGGTCTCTCTGCAGTGATATCCCGGTTTGTATTGGCCGCCGTTTTATTGGTGCTGGGTTGGCTTACTGCAGCAACTTCCTCTTTTTTAGTATTTATTGCCTGTTGTTTTACTGCAGTTGGTTGCTGCCCGTTGTTTTTCACTGCCTCATTGCTAATATCGTTTACGGGGTTTGCTTTTTGCGGCTCCTGTTTTACCAGTGCCCGAGAAGGATCTGCTGCCGTTGCGGTATTTTTTATTCCTTGTTCTTTATTCCCGTCTGTTACATCGGATCCAGCGCCTTGTACAGGAACAATTTTAGATTCCGTTTTTGGCAAAGCTGGTTGTCGAATCACCGCAGCTATGTCTTTGTTATCGGTTGATGGTATTGTTTTATCAGCCGGATCTGTATAGATGCGTTCCGGTTTGGCGATTTTTACAACAGGCGCCCCTTCTTTTCTTTCTTTATAAAATGCTACATCATCTGCTTTTTTCAACTCTTCCAGGTGAGGGAATATTTTGGAAGCCGTCAGGTCTTTTTCTTCTTCGAGTTTCACTTTGCCGGAGACGGAATAATATTTTCTGTTAGCATTGGTTTTCCAGGTGCCATCCAGGTACCAGGTGCTGTCATTTTTATTTCTTCTGAAAGTGCTGGTCACTTTTATGCCTTTATCCAGCCTCCCACGGAAATTGTAAGAAATGATCTCATCATCTGTTACTTCACAAATATCACCCTCAATGGTCCCTTTCACTCTCTTCATGATGTAATACAGCGTATCATTTACAATAAACTCACTGCGGGAATAGCCGTACACTTTGCCCTTATATTCAGTCAGGGCAATTTCAAAAGACTGGTCTTTTCTTACTGTACTGCTGTCGTTATGTAACGAGCCAACCCATAAACCCGTCAGCGACTGGGCATGGAAAAATAAAGGAGTCAGGAGCAGGAGAATAGTAAGCCAGAAACTATTGGGCCAGTTGTTTGGTTTGACGGAGAAGTTCATCGGCATTTTCAGAGGTTGTGGATATACAATTTACCGTATGTAATAACGAATTCAACCCCTCCCGATTGTGCAAAGACCGGAAATAAAACTTATCGTAGTATTTCAGCAAAATCTCGAAACTTTCGGTGATTTTGCCCTCTTTTAGCAGTAAAATGGCTGTTTTTGCGTTCAAATGACCCAATTTCTGGCTGATCCGCTCAATAGCCCCGATCATCTTTTCCTGGTCCAGCCCACCATATTCCTGCACAATATGTTTGAGTCTTTCTTCAAAAGAGATGTCAAGAAAATAGACCGGGGACCTTCGCATGTTGGCCCACAGGTCATTTGGAATATTGACATGACCGATGCGCTGGGATTCATCTTCTAACCAGATGCCGGAGGTATGAAGTGTCGGGTCTGAAGAGGTCGTTCCGGCTTCTGCCCTCTGCCTTCTGATTTCTTGCAGGCTTTGTGCCAGGATATTCTCAAACATCTCCTGTGTCGGTTGTTCGGGCATGCCGATATTACCAAAAGCAGAACCTTTGTGTTTGGCAATATCTTCCAGGTCAATTACAGATTCTCCCTTTTCTTTTAGCGTTTTCAGGAGTTCTGTTTTTCCTGATCCGGTATATCCGCCCAGCATATTGAATTGAAGCGGAAGCCTGAAAGTGTCGAGTACATAGTTTCGATACTTTTTATATCCGCCGATAAGTGTATACACTTTAAAGCCATACAGATCCAGTAACCAGGAAACAGCAGCACTGCGCATACCTCCCCGCCAGCAATGAACAAGAACAAGTCGGGAGTCGTTAGTCTTTAGTCCGGCAATCCCGACTAACGACTCCCGGTTAAAGACTAATGACTGAACTTCCTCCACCATCTTTCTCATCTTCGGCCCGAAATAGTCCAACCCGATCTTTATTGCTGCTTCACGGCTTTGTTGTTTGTAAGTGGTGCCAACAACCTTTCTTTCTTCATCGCTAAAAAGAGGCAGTGAACAGGCGCCGGGAATATGAGCATGATTATATTCTCCCGGCGAACGAACATCTAATACAGGATAATCTTTTGCCAGTTCCAGGAATTGTTCAATATTTATTTTTTCTGCTCCCATTTGCGTTATCAAAAATAAAAAAGGCTGCCTCATTATAAAGCAGCCATTATCAGATTTTCAAATTGGCTAATCGTCACCTTATCTGTTCATACTGGCCAAAAACTCTTCGTTGTTCTTGGTTCCCTTCATTCTGTTCTGCAATTCTCTCATCGCTTCTTCCGCATTCATATCAGTAAGATAAACACGGAGCAGGTTCATTCTTTGCAATACATCTCTATCCAGCAATAAATCATCACGACGGGTAGAAGACGCAACAAGATCAATAGCCGGGTAAATACGTTTGTTTGCCAACCGGCGATCAAGCTGCAATTCCATATTACCCGTTCCTTTGAATTCTTCAAAGATCACCTCATCCATTTTACTTCCTGTATCTACCAGCGCTGTTGCTATAATGGTTAAAGAACCACCATGCTCGATCTTCCTGGCTGCTCCAAAAAACTGTTTTGGCTTTTGCATCGCATTTGCTTCCACACCACCAGACAATACTTTACCGCTGGACGGAGCAACGGTATTATGTGCTCTTGCTAAACGGGTAATAGAATCCAGCAATATCACCACATCATGTCCGCACTCTACTAAACGTTTTGCTTTTTGTAAGGCAATAGTTGACACTTTCACATGCTTTTCGGCAGGTTCGTCAAACGTAGAGGCAATTACTTCTGCTCTTACACTTCTTTCCATATCAGTCACCTCTTCAGGACGTTCATCTACCAGCACTACCATCAGGTAACATTCAGGATGGTTAGCTGCAATAGCATTGGCCACTGCTTTAAGCAACATTGTTTTACCTGTTTTCGGTTGCGCTACTATCAATCCCCGCTGGCCCTTACCAATGGGAGTGAACAGATCCATGATGCGGGTGGAATAATCAGCAGGATTGGTGAACAGGTTCAGCTTCTCATACGGGAATAACGGTGTGAGATAATCAAATGGAACTCTGTCACGAACTTCTTCAGGGCTTTTTCCATTTATCGTATCCACTTTTAATAGTGCGAAATATTTCTCTCCTTCTTTTGGCGGACGTACGGCACCATGAACAGTGTCACCGGTTTTTAATCCGAATAATTTTATCTGGGATGGGGAAACATATACATCGTCGGGAGAGGATAAATAATTATAATCAGATGAACGGAGGAAACCATAACCGTCGGGCATCATTTCAAGTACACCTTCACCCAGTATCACTCCGTCAAATTCAACATTAAATTGCTGCTGCTGTTCACGGCGGGCGGGATAAAACTTATTTTGCCCTGCGCCGGATGGGTTTTCGGGAGATTGCTGGTTGCCCTCGTTAAGAATTGCCTGCGCCAGTTGATCGGTCTTGCTTGCCTGTTCAGCTTCTGATTCGGCAGGTTGTGTTTCTTCTACTACATCAGCTATAATTTCTTTTTCATCGGGTTTTTTACGGCCTCTTTTTACAGGGGTTTTTTCATCTTTTTTTACGGGCATATTAGGCTTTTTGATAATTGTTTTTTCCTCGCCACCACTCTCTACTACTGCCTCTTCACTGCCACCGGTGCTGGTATTGGTTTTGATAATACGTTTACGTTTGCCGTCTTCGCCGGGTTTGGCGCCTTTGGCTCCGGCAATAGCCTGGCTGTCAAGAATTTTATAAACCAAATCCTGTTTACTCAGCTTTTTGGCGTTGGGGATTTTAAGCTGGTCGGCAATGTCCAGCAGTTCAGGAACGAGCATGTCGTTCAGTTGGAGAATATCGTACATATGAAATCGTTGATGTTAGTCACAACACAGGGTAACCAATCTTGAAAAATGAAAATGTTTGGGTTTATGTTGAATGAAATCGGCAGCTAAATGATGAACCAAAAGCCTTGGGAGAACTATTTTTATCAGCCCATTTCCAATGCAAGTATACGGCTAATTCGGGAAAACCAAAAATTTTCAGATTTTACCTTATTTATCACAGCGGTTAAAGCAGGGGGCTCCCTAAAGGGAATCCAATCATTTATGCCCAAAAATGCCAGAACAGAAAGCGATATTATTGCTGGTCGCCATGCTTTACCTTTGCACCTCGCAAAACGGCAATTATGTTCAATAAGAGAATCAAGATAAAAGAGCTGCTGGCACAGGAGCCGGCAGGACAGGAAGTAACGGTGATGGGATGGGTGCGAACCTTTCGCAACAACCAGTTTATTGCATTAAATGATGGCAGTACCAATAATAATATACAGGTGGTGGTGGAGCTGGGCAAGTTTAATGATGAACTGCTGAAAAGAATTACCACTTCAGCTTCATTAAAGATAACAGGTACAGTGGTTCCGTCTCTTGGTCAGGGCCAAAAAATGGATCTGAAAGCTGTTACTATTGAGGTGTTGGGAGACAGCGATGCAGAGAAATATCCACTGCAACCCAAAAAACACAGTCTTGAATTTTTAAGGGAGAAAGCCCATTTGCGTTTCCGTACCAATACATTTGGTTCAGTGTTCAGGGTGCGCCATGCCCTGGCATTTGCCATTCACAAATTCTTTAATGAAAAAGGGTTTGTGTACATGCATACTCCTATCATTACCGCCAGTGATGCAGAAGGTGCTGGTGAAATGTTCCGGGTTACAACATTGCCTGTTGACGGAACAGCCCCAAAGAATGAAGACGGGTCAGTGAACTTCAAAGAAGATTTTTTTGGGCGCAGCACCAACCTGACGGTAAGCGGGCAATTAGAAGGAGAACTCGGTGCCACCGCCTTTGGTGATATATATACATTCGGCCCTACTTTCCGGGCAGAAAATAGTAATACAACAAGACACCTTGCTGAATTCTGGATGATAGAACCGGAAATGGCCTTTTATGATTTAGAGGATAACATGAACCTTGCCGAGGAGTTCATTAAATACATTATCCGGTATGCAATGGATAATAACAGGGAAGACCTCGAGTTTCTTGCACAACGACTGGCAGAAGAAGAAAAACAGTTACCACAGGATAAACGCAGCGAAATGGGACTGATTGAAAAACTGGAATTTGTACTCAACAATAATTTTGAACGCCTTACTTATACAGATGCCATTGATATTCTGAAAGAGAGTAATCATAATAAGAAAAAGAAATTTCAGTATGAGATAACGGGTTGGGGCATGGATCTGCAAAGTGAACATGAAAGATACCTGGTAGAGAAGCACTTCAAAAAACCAGTGATACTTTACAACTATCCTGCTGCTATCAAAGCATTCTATATGCGGCAGAATGAAGATGGGAAAACAGTAGCAGCAATGGATATTCTTGCTCCCGGAATTGGAGAGATAGTGGGCGGCTCGCAAAGGGAAGAAAGACAAGACAAATTAGAAACAAGAATGAAGGAAATGCATATACCGCTGGAAGAACTATGGTGGTATCTCGATACAAGGAGATTCGGAACTGTTCCGCATGCAGGCTTCGGTCTCGGTTTTGAACGCATGGTGCAGTTTGTAACCGGTATGACGAATATCCGTGACGTAATTGCTTTTCCGAGAACTCCGGGAAGTGCGGAGTTTTAAGCCAGGCGAATAAAACAGAAAGCCAAGAAGGAATAATTTCTTTTGAAATATATTCTTTTTGAGTATTGGCCAGGGAAAGAAAATAGTAACTTCCCTTCACACCATTCCCAAACCACCAATGAAAAAGATCTTTCTTTCGGGACTATGTACCCTGGTTTCTGTATTTGTTTTTGCACAAACCTGGGAAGAGTTAAATAAACAGGTCAACGAGTTATCTGTCAAAGGAGACTATGAAAAAGTTATTCCTGTTGTAGAAAGAGCAATTGAAGCCGCAAAGAAAGAATTCGGAGAGGAACATTTAAACTATGTTGCAAGCATATATAATCTTGGAACAACTTATGTGAGTTTGTCCCAATATAAAAATGCAGAGCCTTTGTTAATAAAGGCGAAAAAAATATTAGAAAAAACAACAGGAGGAAACACAATTGAGTATTGGTCAATGCTGAATAACCTGGGGGTGCTTTATGAAAAGACGGGGCAGTATGAAAAAGCTGAGCCGCTTCACTTGCAGGCTATAGGGGTAATAAAAAAAATAGGAGGAGACAGAAGTGCTAATTATGCACAAAGCCTCAATAATCTTGCACTGCTGTATGTAAATATCGGGCAATATGAAAAAGGAGAATACCTGAACAAACAGGGGCTGGAGATTCAGAAAAAAACAATTGGGGAAAATAGCCCTGCTTATATAAACGGGCTGAATAATCTTGCTTTTTTGTACAAAGCAACAGGATCATATCAAAAGGCCGAGCCTCTTTATCTCCAGGTAAAAGAACTGCGGAAAAAACTGGTTGGAGAAAACCACGCCGATTATGCAAACATCCTCAATAATCTCGGCACCTTGTATACCCGTATGGGCGAATTCGAAAAAGCAGAAAGCCTGCTGAAAGAAGCCTGTGACATACGGAGAAGGGTATTGGGAGAAAACCACCCTAATTTTACCAACACATTGAATAACCTTGCTCTTTTATATGAACATATGCGGCAGCCTGAAAAAGCAGAAGCATTGTACAAACAAGTAATGGAAATCCGTAAAAAAATTCTTGGAGAAACTCACCCTGCGTATGCTCAAATATTGAATAACCTCGCCATCTGTTATATACGTAACAACAATGCAGATCAGGCTGAACCACTTGCTTTTACAGCGACCGGCATCCAGCTTCAAAATTTAAAAAAGATTTTTGGAATACTTTCTGAAAGAGAAAAGAAAAACTACCTGATCAACAACGTCGAGCAATCAGATATTAATAACAGTCTTCTCTATAAAAGCCTTCTGCCTTCTTCGCAGCTGTTACAAACTAACTTCGATCTGCAATTATTTTTAAAATCATTGGCACTTTCAGAAACACTGGATGTGCTGTCAATAGTCAGCAGCAGCAAAGATTCTGTTGTGCTACGCCTGCTGAACGACTGGCAAAACAATAAAAAATTACTTGCCCGGCAATATGCTTTGCCACAAAACAGGCGAGTTAAAGGCATTGACAGTATAGAAGCACAAACAGAGTTGGAAGAAAAAGAGCTTAGCCGCAAATCTTCTGAATTTCGCCGACAGCAAAATGCTTTTCGTATCTCTATGAAAAATGTTCAGGACGAATTAGAAAAGGATGAAGCAGCTATAGAGTTTGTGAACTTCAGGGTTCCTGTAAAAAAATCGGCAGACAGTATAATATATGCTGCATATGTTCTGACTAAAAGCGATTCTGTTCCTCACTTCGTTCCGCTCTTTGAAGAAGAACAAATGCAACAATTGCTGGATAGTTACAACAAACCAGGCAGGTGGCTTTGCGGAGTAATGAAGGCCAGACCGAAGAACCAACCAGTATTACATTGTTTGGAGATGCAAATTTTTCAATGGACAGTTTACAGCTTACAAATCAGCGTACAAGTTTGTCC
>Ga0209096_1005072_pt1 | contig 10134 bp, 9 predicted proteins | sample AD_UKC034_MetaG_FD_184407 | JGI IMG/M metagenome (GOLD analysis project Ga0209096, IMG submission 184407) | Active sludge microbial communities of municipal wastewater-treating anaerobic digesters from USA - AD_UKC034_MetaG (SPAdes) (version 2) | ecosystem: Engineered > Bioreactor > Anaerobic >...
TAAGTATATCATGTAACTAGACGGAGAACCAAATATTCGGTTCTTCGTCAAGATACTTGAAATCCATTAAATTATGTTGTATGATACCTATATGCACACATCAAGGAAGGTGTAGATGGGAGATAGGGGATGAAGGAACACGCGGAAGCGACAAAGAGGATATATGATCGGCTTCAAGGCTTCTTGGATAGCCTTGATCCGAAGATGAAAATCATCAGAGGGTATGAGGCGGAAAATGAAATTGAGATCCGGGCGAAAAGAACGAGTGAAGTAGAAAAGTGTCCATACTGCGGAGAAGAATCGCGGAAAGTGCATTCATTCTACCCCAAGACATTTGAGGATTTACCGGTGCAGGGCAAGAAGGTCACGATCGTTTTGGAACGTCGGATATTCTCCTGCAACAACCCTGAATGTAGCCAGAAACGATTTTCCGAATCCATCGATTTCATCGAACCCAAGCGAAAGCGGACCCGCCGTCTGGAAGACCACATTTTACGGATATCCGTACATATGAGTTCGCTCAGTGCGGAAAAGGTCCTCAAAGCAGAAAAGATAGGCATTTCCAACACCACTGTGAGGAGGCTTATAAAAAAAAAGAATCCCGACACACGAAAACCATCCAGTCATCGGAATCGATGATTTTGCATTTAAGAAAAGAACCCGCTACGGCACCGTTTTCGTGTGTTGGGAAACACATCGAATAATCGATATGATAGATTCTCGTGAAGCAGATCAAGTTACCCAATGGCTGAGGAAGCGACCACAAATCCAGATTGTCACCCGAGACGGATCTCTGAGTTACGCCAAAGCCATTCGAGAGGCATTGCCCCTTGCGATTCAGATCAACGACCGGTTTCATCTGATCCATAATCTGACGAAAGCAGGGAAGAACTATCTCCTGGCCAAGCTTCCTGCTACGATCAAAATCACCGAAGACAAGTGCACTCAGGAGAATCACACTACCCAGCAGATTCCAAAGACAAAGCCCATTTCAGATCCATCAGAGCGAAAGAGAGAGAATAAGGAACAGACCATTTCCATGGTTAAAAAAGAACACTTCAATGGGAAAAGTCTGAGCCGGATTGCCCGAGAAACCGGATTAACCAGAAACACCGTACGAAAGTATGTACGTATAGAAGAACGCTACACACACGGTTCGAAAGGCGTCGATCAAGGGAGCATTTTGGATCGATCCGAAGAGAAAATCCTTCTGATGCGGTCTGCGGGAAAAACGGGACGCGCCATCTATGAAAGTCTTCGAGAAGAGGGTTACACTGGGAGTGAATCCAGCGTCCGAAGGTACTTACGGCGATGGAAAAACGCGGAGAGAAGCGCCTCACCAAAATGCCGAAAGATACAACGCAAAGATCTGATATCCATGCTGTATAAAACCAAGAAAACGATAGAGAGCAAAGATAGAGATCTAATCGAACAATTCATACAAACCCAACCATGGATTGAGAATCTATTCTACGTCGTGGAGGAATTCAAAGGGATATTGGCCCAAAAGAATGTGGCCGGACTGAATGCCTGGATGGAGAAGGCAAACCAGCTGAAAATCACAGAAATACAGAGCTTCATACGAGGAATAGAAAGAGACCGACAGGCTGTCGATCTGGCGATAGGAACGGATTATAGCAACGGTTTAGCGGAAGGATTGATTAACAAAGTGAAGGTCGAGAAACGGATCATGTACGGAAGAGGCTCTACCGAATTATTACGTCAGAAGTTATTAATTAAGTATATCATGTAACTTGACGGAGATCCAAATATTCGTGAGCCAAACACATAGGGACCGAGTAACCAAATCAATGCCCGAAAAGAATACTATCGCAAGATCGCAAGCACTGTTTATATAAGCCGCACAACATACGTTTTACTTGCGAGGTGTGATGGCGCAGAGCGAAGCGGCGCGCTATTCCTCGTCGTGCGCGTCTTCTTGTTCGCCAACCCGTTTGATCCTGAATGATTCTTGAGATGTCGAAATCTGAATGTTGTCAGTTTCCCATTTTAAGGTTATCGACTTTGGTAACGCGTCATCGTATGAGGCCATTTGCAGAAGCACTGGGCGCAAGTACTTCTCAATAAACGTGCTCATGCAGTCACCGGCTTTTGATTCTATAAAATCCCATGCGTCTTCTATATGAGTTTTACCTCCTGCGGTTTCGAAGGCAGCTTTGAGCTCAGTGAGTCGATTGGATGGTGTGGGGTCAAGTACGATGAGTACAGGCGTCAAGCCTGCGGCCTTGCACTCGATGGGAAATGACAGTTCTTCTCCAAAGCGACCTTGGCCACTTGCTGCGATCGAGACTCTCAGTTTGAACTCGTAGGCAATCTTTCCATCGACATCGAGACAGTCAATTTGCCGCCCACCGGAGGTCTGATTTCCTTGATCGTCGATTCGCTTTACCGGTGAGTTGCTTGAAGCTACGGAAACCCCGCCCATGCAGGATGCGAGAACCGGCTCGAAAAGGTAACCCGTCTCTTGGCCGCTTCGGTTGTCGATGTCAAAAATCCATTTACGCCAAAGCATCCAGTTCCCAAGAAGATCTGTAGGCATTATGCCATATTCCAAAAGGCTTCTAGGCCCGATCTGATCTATAACGGGTTTGGCCTGTGTCGTCAGAATCCGCTGGAATTTTACCCGTCTTTTGAGAATTGAACACAGGTTTGTGAAGTAGAGCCTTGCATCAGCTTTCTCAGCGCACAAATGCGCAAACTCTTGGAGGAGGGCATCAACGGTCAGGGAAGACCATTCCTCCGGCAACACCGGAGGGATGGTTGCCACATAGAAGGCAGGGGAATCAAGAGAGATGGAAAGAACCTCGTCTTTGTGCGCAATACCAAGGTCAGAGGCCGTGATTTGCAGTAGCCAGGCAAGCTCTGCTTCTGACAAGCAAATTCGACCGCTTCCTTGCCCCAGTACCCGAATCTTCGCGAAGTGACTCTTTAACTCTGTTGAGATCATGGCGTCGTGTAACTCCGTGTTTCTTCAAATAGCCGAAGCTGCTTCTCCTCGTCATCAATGAGCTCCTTGAGAAGTAGTTCGGTGCATCTCAATGCGGGACTCATTCCATCAGATTGCGTCAAATTAAATTCAAGGCGCGGCCGCTTGGGCGTATAGACAACTGCGAAGCCAAACTCCTCCTTGATTTGTCGGCCGACCAGTTCGGCAAGAAGAGGCGGGACAGCATTAGCGATTTGCTGGAGGGCTTCGGCTGTGGGACCATAAAAGCGGAAGTCATCAGGAAACGTCTGAAGGCGGGCGCACTCACGAAGAGACAGCGTCCGGTGCTCCGTGGGATGGACGAACTCACGCATGGCTGCTCCGGTTATTGTAAGCGCTGGCTCATCAGAAAAGAGGCGTTTAATCCCCGAAGGCGCCCCGCCTCGCTTCTCAGTGGGCGTACCATCGCAGACCCGCCTGTTCGCGCGACGCCTGAAGGAGGCGTGTTGCATATCTGCAGGCAGGTCTTTCATTGTTTGTCCCGGTTTGAGCATCTCGATCCGCGCCTGTTGCCCTGCCCCTTGGGGTAAATAGAAATGCTGAATGATCTGCGAACTGTTTGCTCGTAGTATTTCTTGCAGTTCATTCTTAGGAGAGGTGGCATATTCAAGCGTTGCAGAAGGGTCGATTGTTGGGGGTGGCAGGTCGGATGTTGCCTGCGCAAAGGTGGCTTCCGATTTCCTGAATATTGCCCCACTAACGTTGTGACTGGCAGGGGGGAATTTAAAGACGTGGCCGAGGCGGTTGCCCACCAGCACAACTCGCTTGCGTCGTTGCGGAATGCCGTAGGCGTGAGCGTACAACTTTTCGAGAGCAACATTGTACCCAAGAGACAGCATGGCCTTGACGCACTCGCACAGATACTGACCGTTCCACGAAGTGAGAAGTCCTTCAACATTCTCCATCAGGAACCACTTGGGATGTACTGCGTTTAGGATCCGAACGTATTCTGAAAGCAACTTGTTCCGCGGGTCATCCCAGAACTGCTGTCCGGCGCTGCTGAACCCTTGGCAAGGGGGACCTCCGAGAAGGATGTCTACGTCGTTCGGCAATAAAGACGGGTGAAGATCGCGGATGTCGCCTTCAAAGACAGTTGCATTGGGGAAATAGGCGGCATATGAAGCGAGTGCGTCGCGATCAATGTCTGTGGCGAAGACGATAGCATATCCGGCTCTCTTGAAACCGAGCGAGAGACCGCCCGCGCCGCAGAACAGGGCTATTGCTTTCGGCTTATTCACTTTTCCACCAATCTTTCTTATTAATTACGTCTGAGTCATAATATACTTTAATTGACTGGAAAAATTCCATAAAGTCTGGATTCTGGTCAACTAATCTATTTGCACTTGCCCAATCCACTGTTTCCTTATCCCTTGCTTGAAGAAGTATCTGGCTTTCTGAAGGATTCGTAATATTAAGTAGAATAAAGCCAATTCCGTGCAATGAGGATAACATCTGTAATTCATCAAATATTCTACTATCTAGTTCTGATGCAACAAGAAAGCCTTGGTTGGCCCAAGATGAGTTAGAAACTGCTTGAAAAAAAGATTCGCGAAGATTAGATGCCGTAATCTTGCTTTTTACTTCATACGAAGATATTCTTAGCTTATTAGACCCAGACCCTTTAACACAATCTTTTATTAGTTGATTCCAGTTACGATTTAGCGGTTGAATACCCACAATATCAGGATGTAACCACATGTTTCCATTAATTCCACGATTATTCTTCGATTTTTGTTCATTAATTCTTTTTGATAAAATATTGCATTCATTCAATAGATATTGCGATAATTTCGGGTAAAGGTCTCTTTCTTTTAGTTCTTCGTTTATCGTAATATCAGGAATTGATTCAATTTCGCCCATCCTGGTACTTGTTAGGTAGCAGTATTCTTTAGGTCTCGCTTGGTCTTGAATAGCTACATTTTTATCTTTAAGTATCAAATCTTTTTTTGAACCGATTTCAGCAGTTATCTGAGTAATCAAATCATTATCAGAAGTAAATCTCGGATTATTTCTTTTTTCAGTAAACTCATCCCGATAATTTTCCCAAAGGAAAATCGCAATCTCTTTAGCTGTAAAAACTTTCCCTGGATGCTTTTTTAGAACAGAAATGACCAGTTTTGCCAATGATTGATCCATATTCTCTCCTCTGTGCTATGTGCAAGCCTAACATACTTCTTACCTGTATTGCGCCCATTGACGCGGTTTTTTACTTCAAAGCAACTGCGATAAGCGCGACGATAGCGATGTCAGGTTGAAGCCGTTGTCAGGCTAAATTTTAGTTATAGGATTTCATACCGGATGATATCGTTTACCTTCGGCACTTTATTATATACTACTACCCATTTATCGTTTTCTTTTATCTCATATGACTTAAATACGAAAGGTATCCCTTCCGCAATTTTATAGTCTCTGCCATTCATAAACTGCATATGCAAATGTGGTATTGTAGAATTTCCAGAATGGCCTAACTGGCCAATCTCGTCATGTTCCACGACTTTTTGCCCTACTTCTACTTTCACAGAGCCTTTTTTCAAGTGCGCTAATGAGGCATATACATTGTCATCGATTTTTATGACGACACAGTTTCCTGTTATGGTTTTCGATGCCGCGCCATGATCCAAATAATCCTTCGTTACCCTCATCGAATGTTTATAGTCATGAAAGATATTGACCGGATTTCTTTCGACAATACTATTTTCAATTTCGATAATTTCTCCGTTTACCGGTGAATAGACTGTCTGGCCCCATCCGTAAAAATCCTCTAGGCCTAATCCCTTGAATACATATTCAAGAAAACTCTTCCGATAGGCCTTCTTTAGTTTATCATTATCTCGGATCATAACGAAATCTATCGCATATTCTTCACCAAAACCTGCTGTTCCATGACTCCCTGGATTCCCGTCGACTCATAACGAGGAAGGCGGGTCAACGCCGGGACAGCGATAAACGTCGTTTTTTTCGAGACGGGCTATTGACATTTGAATCAGAAAATTCCCCTCCCGTGGAGGGGTGGCAGCCGAAGGTATAGGTTATCCCATAACGAGGAGGGATGCAACCCCTTTAGAGAGATAATCAAGCATTATCCCGGGTTTCGCAATTTTTCATAGACCGGCTCGTTAGGCGCTCGCGGGAATCTGGGTTTTACCCTTTTCCACATAATCCGTACCCGAATAGACGAGAATATACGGGAGTATCCGCGATCGCAGGAAACGTCGCGGTTGGCCCGGTTCTTTAATTGATATCGTTTTGAAAGGGATACGAAAACTGGAATTTATCGACCTTACAAGCCTTTAAGCGCTTTCCTGATGTTTTCTTTTTCTTCCGGCGTTTTAAACGAACGGAAATAATCCCCGACCGCGACGCCAAAATCGATGAAGGAGAACCCATCAGCCGTAATCACGTTTTGATCCTGAACGACCTTTTCGTCCGTCCATCCCGTGCTCGGAAAGATCCCTTCTTGAACCTTTTGCGCGATCTCTACCGGAGTGAAAGAAGCGGTAAACCTTCTTCCGTTCAATATCCCGGCTTTTCCTAAGTATTGTGGTCCGGCGCAGATGGCGGCAACTAATTTGCTTTTTTCATTGAACTCACGGATGAGTTCCATCAGATCGTCGTGGAATTCGGGTTTATTGCCGCCCGGTATGATGAGACCGTCAAAGGCGTCGGCGCCCATATGCTTCACTTCCGACCATGCCAATGTCGGTTGATAGACCAAACCGGTCAGCGACTTAACCGGTTCCATCGATCGCGCAAAGCTGTCAATCCGATATTCCATAAACCATCCGGCGATGATCGCGACGCCTGTAAGTTCAAAATCCGCCATGCTTTCGTAGTAGTAGACCAATAGTCGTTTATTCATGCAGTGCTCTCCTTTTTGGTGACATAATGTATAGAGCCTCTTGGGTGCTAAGAACCTCATGTTTTACTCATCTGATTATTATAGCATCGATCGCGCGATTATGAAGTTTCTACAGTTCGTTATCGCTTTATAGAACGCTTTAACCGCTCGTTTTGTCTTACCATAAACTATTTTAGCAATTACGCAGAGCACACGCCTTCAAAGGGTCGCAACGTTATTTCGATTTTCGGAATCGAAGATGAAAGCAACACGTTTCCTCACTATGAATCACCAAGCGCGGGGACAATTATAAAACGATTCAAAAGACTAGTAATTTCCTGACCACCCCGGCCTGAGAAGACGGCCACCCCTCTCTACCACCCCGGCCTGAGAAGACGGCCACCCCTCTCTGGAAGGGAATTTTTCTATTCGCGCCCCATAACTTGACACACACTTCCCGGCTTTTCGACAAAAGGCATATGGTATAATTTCGTGAGCAAGAACGAAAGAGAAGGTAGGAGCCCGATGAGTCGTGTACTTCCCATAAACGTCGAAGACTTATTGAATAATAACGTTGTCGAATCCCCCCGCATAGAATGCAAACGAAGCTGGGACGAAAGTACGACCGGTTATCAGGTAATCAGCACAATAGGCGCTTTCGCCAATGATTTTCAAAACCTGAATGGCGGTTACATCATCATTGGGATGGAAGAGAAGAATGGGCGACTACTATATCCTCCGGAGGGGATTCCGCAAGGTCAGATTGACCAGATACAAAAATGGATACGCGGACATTGCAATCGTATAGACCCGATTTATCAACCGATTTTCTCACCCGAGGTGATTAACGGTCGACATATTCTCATTATCTGGGTTCCGGGAAGCGACAGGCGTCCTCACAAAGCTCCGGAACAAGAGAAGGGATCGCTACGGTATTATGTTCGGATCGGCAGCGAGACGGTGGACGCCGAAAATAACGGTGTTCTCGAACAACTCCTATCGCTGACCGCGAAAGTGCCCTTTGATGACAGACGCGCTCAAAACGCGCAAATAAGCGATCTTCGAGAAATAAAAGTCAGGGAATTTCTTCGAGATAGTAACAGTGGGTTATTAGAAAATACCAATTCGAAAGATGTTTATCGAAAAATGAGAGTCGCGGTACCGGTCAATGGATATGATGTTCCGAAAACCATCGGTTTGCTTTTATTTTCTGATGATCCCGAGATATGGTTTACGGGCGCTAAAACAGAAATCGTACAATTCGCCGGAGATCGTAGCGGAAGCGTTATTGAAGAAAAGGTATTCCGCGGAGGATTGCACGAGCAATTGAAAGCGGCGCTAAGCTTCCTGCAATCGTTTTCGACCGAACATTTCGTTAAAAACGATTATTCTGTGTTGGCAGAAGGTTGGGTCAGCTACCCACTTCCCGCTTTACGGGAAGCCTTAGTCAACGCGGTGTATCACCGAAGCTACGAAAGTGCTCCGGAACCGATAAAAGTATACCTGTACGCGGATCGTATCGAGATTATAAGCTATCCGGGCCCTTTTTCCGGTATACGGAGAGAAGATCTGGATCAAGGGAACCCTTTACCGCCCTTACCCGCGAGAAATCGAAGAATCGGCGAGTTTTTAAAGGAACTGAAATTAGCGGAAGGAAGGGGCACCGGGGTACCGAAAATCTACCGTTCAATGGAAGAAAACGGTTCTCCGAAACCTCGCTTCGATTTCGATGAGGACCGTTCCTACTTTCGGGTGACTTTACCCGCGCATCCCGAATACGTATCGTTGTCGGCATTACGGAACGCGGCTTACTTAAAAGCCACCGGGAAAAATCGGGAAGCTCTGATTCGTATAGAGACTGCCTGGGAAAACAATCAGAATTCGGCTGCCCTTTCAATGGAATTAATGCGAATGTACGCGCAGGAAGGAAAAATAGAAGAAGCGCGAAAAGTACTTATCGCTTACACGGTTAAAGGAAGTAAAGCCTTTCTTCCGAAAGTAATCAATACGATGATCGAGATTTATGACTCGGCAGGTTATCCATCGGAAGCGAAGAACCTGCTGAAGGACTTCCCGCCGCTTGTTTCAAGTTCTGACGCGCTGAATACGGCGATCCTCGCGCGTCGAATGGGGGAAGAGACCTTAGCCCACGTATATTTCGAAAGAGCGGGGGACGCGATTATGTCCGATCCTCGCGCCTTGCATGAATTCGCTCAAGCAAAGATTACATTGGCGGCAGATCAGTATCGAAAACGAGGAAACGAAGTCGCTCAGGAAACCAGCAAGCGGTTCTTGAGAGAAGCGCGGGAGCTCTTAGAAAGGGTTTTACAAATGGATACAGACAGAACCCGTAAAGCGTGGGTCTGGAAAGATATCGCTAAAATAAGAACCTGGCTGAAAGCGCCGGATAGCGAAATAGAATCCGCGTATAAAAACGCGATCGATTTGTTGCCACAGGAAACAAGATTTAAAGCAGCGCTTTCAAATTGGCGTAATAAAAAACAGTAAGGGCCTAAGTCGTTCTATTTTATTCGTGTGTCCTAATCCATTGATATCGTAAGGCAGTCGGAGTATTCGATAGCTTTATTCAGTATCATAGTGTCCGCATTTTCGGGTTATCGACAGGCTAAAGCATAAACTCGCAAAAACAAAGGAAGGTTACTTTTTTGATTCGAATGTCGAATGGTGTGCGGTAGGATAAGGAGGTATCCGTGATCGCATATTGCGGTATCTTTTGTGAAGAATGCCCTTCCTATAAGGGAACGATAACAGGGGATAAGGCGCTTCTGCGATGGCTTTTTCCATGGTTTCTAAAGGGGCACGGTATTCCCCTCTATGAAGGGGTGGCCGTCTCCACAGGCCGGGGCGGTTTTAACATACCCCATTATTGTACCCGCGCCGATTTTCGAGCGTGTAAAAAATATGAGTAATTTCTTCGTTCCTTTTACGCATGGCCAAACAATCGGGATTGCAAATCATTGGATTTTCGATAGGCTTTGACAATCGGTTTCGGTAATCGGACGCGTACTAAGATACTCCTTTAGGTGATTATTATGGAAAATAAGAATCGGAGTTAACGCGTTTATGTGTTTGGCTCACGAATATTTGACCACTTATGGTCAATATTTGACCAGTGCTATTTTATCATAAAGGGTACCCGAGCGTAGCGGAGGTACCCTTTATGGTTTCGAGTTCTCCCCTTATTGTTTTCTCCTTCGGTAGCTGTTACCATTCATGTTTATGATCAGCGCATTTTGGGTCAATCGATCCAATATTGCGATGGTCAATG
>Ga0209096_1005080_pt1 | contig 10116 bp, 6 predicted proteins | sample AD_UKC034_MetaG_FD_184407 | JGI IMG/M metagenome (GOLD analysis project Ga0209096, IMG submission 184407) | Active sludge microbial communities of municipal wastewater-treating anaerobic digesters from USA - AD_UKC034_MetaG (SPAdes) (version 2) | ecosystem: Engineered > Bioreactor > Anaerobic >...
TTAATGAAAGGGTCGCTTGTCTTTCCGAGCGCGCTGTCAAAAGGATTGTGCACGGCAAACATCCTTCCGTGCCCGAAAACACTCCCGCAGCCTATTCCCGATATGATCTGTCCAACGGCCAACTGGCATCCTCCTTATGAGAAAAGACAAGAAAACCTTCTGCTTATATATCGTCTGGTCAGGACGGATATTTCATCTTGGAAAGGATCCCGTAGAATTTTGAGAGTATGGATCTTAACCGGGGTTCCGTTACGCATAGCGGAAGACAAAGATATACGACTCCGCCCATAGGCCTGAGGATGAGATTGTTCTTCAAGCCTTCCTTATATACCGGATACCCCACCCTGTCGTCAAAAGAAAAAGGCTCTTTTGTCTTTTTGTCTTTTACCAGCTCGATGGCTCCGACAGTCCCGATGCATCTGACATCTCCCGCATGCGGCAGCATTTTGAACTTTTGAAGGCCTTTCTTAAGCAAGGACGAGATCTCGGCGGCGTTCTTCAGTGTTTTTTCTTTCTCAAATATTTCCAAGCTTGCCAGGGCAACCGAACAGGCGACAGGGTTTGCGGTGAAAGTATGGCCGTGATAAAAAGTTTTTCTTTTTCCGTAAGGCGCATAGAAAGCGCTGAATACTTTTTCGGTCGTCAAAGTCGCCGCGAAAGCCATGACGCCGTTGGTCAGGCCTTTTGACAGGCACATGAAGTCGGGAGACACTCCCGCATGGGCACAGGCAAACATCCTTCCCGTCCTTCCGAATCCCGAAGCCACTTCATCGGCTATCAGATGGACGTTGTACTTTCCGCACAGGGCCGCCGCCTTTTTCAGATACTCTTTCGGGTATATGACCATGCCGGCGGCGCCCATCAGCATGGGCTCGAGCACAAAAGCGCATATGCGCTTTGAATTTTTCTTGAGGAGCTCCTCTAGCGGCCTGACGCAGTCTATGGAGCAGGACTTCCTATCTTTCCCCATGGGACAGCGGTAACAATACGGTGTCGGGACTTTGTACGCCTTGAAAAACAAAGGAGCAAACACCTTGTTGAACAGGTCCACGCCGCCCAGGCTCATGGTGCCGGCAGTGTCCCCATGATAGCCCATGTCGAGGGAAACAAACCTGTTCTTGTTTTTGATGCCCTTGTTCGCCCAGTACTGGACGGACATCTTCATCGCGGTCTCGACCGCGGTGGAGCCGTTGTCCGAATAAAAAACCCTTGAGAGCCCCTTCGGAGCGATAGAAACGAGCTTTTCCGACAGCCTGACCGTCGGTTCGTGCGTAAATCCCGCGAACATGACATGATCGATCTTTTTGAGCTGTTCTTTTATCGCTTTCAGGATGTGCGGATGCCCGTGGCCGTGCAGGTTGCACCACCAGCTGGAGATAGTGTCATAGTACCAGTTGCCCTTATCGTCAAAGAGCTTTATGCCCGATGCGCGGCGCACGAACACGGGGGGCAGCGCTTCATGGTCCTTCATCTGCGTGTAAGGATGCCAGTTGAATTTAAGGTCTTTTGCGATAAATCTTCCCATCTAGAGTGATTTTAACATGTAAAATCGTTTACTTTGGCTCCGTGTAGCTATATAATATATATGTATGATCGCGTTTTTCAAACAGGGGTTCGCAAACACAAACAGGAACATGGGCTTTGTAGCGCTGTTGTTCATGATAGACATAGCGCTTATAGCGGCCACCGGACTCATGTCGCTGGAATGGGTTTCCAGCAACATAGGCGCCAGGTTCATAGTCCTCCATTACAACATCTATAGGATCGCCAGCGCCGCTCCCGAATTCCTTAAGCTTGCCGCCGAGATACTGATAATCTCCGGCTCCATCTCTGCAGCCGCCGGGTACATCAGTTCCGGCCATATGAAAAAAGGCGTGTTCTTCCGCGAAGGAGCCCGCAGGTATTTCAGGATACTTGCCGCTACGTTCATCTGGTTCCTGGCTGCCGTGATCCCGGCATTTTTGGCGCTGCTTGTGTACATGGGATATTTATCCGGGGCGCCGGCTATGCTGCAGGGATCCCTTGCGGCCGCTACCATAGCGTTTCTGGTGGCAATGACCGTGCTTTTCTTTTTTGCTCCCTTCGTAGCCGTACTTGAGGATAAAAATGCCGTTGTTTCCATTAGAACTAGTTTTGCCGCAGCAAAGAGGCATTTCCGCCCCATGCTCTCGTTCATCGGGATATATTTCCTTATAACTCTTGCCCTCTATCTTGCCGCCGCACTTGCGATAGGAGCTTATCTGGGGGCGGTCGAATCGGTCACAAGCTCCGCAAAGATCGGCCAGCTTTCCAAGTTCTCAATAGAGGCGCTTTTCAGCTTTGCGGCAAGATATGTCTATGTTGCGGGAGTCTTTGCCACCATCCTTTTCTACAGGAGCATTAAGGAGAGCGATGAAAAAAAAGTTTGACATAGCGGTGATCGGCTCCGGGCCCGGAGGCATTGCAGCTGCGCTGAGGGCGGCATCCCTGGGCAGGAAAGTAGCCGTCATAGAAAAAGGAGAGCTTGGGGGCGTATGCCTGAACACGGGCTGCATACCTACAAAGACGCTGATAGCCAGCGTTTCTTTGCTCTCGACAGTAAAAAAGGCGGCTGACCTGGGCATCTCGCTAAAAGAACCGAAGATAGAATGGGATAAGGTCCTTGAAAGAAAGAACAGGGTGATATCCAAACTCAGGAAAGGGATTGAACTCTCTTTCAGGAGATCTGGGATAGAAGTAATTAACGGAACTGGCGCCGTAAAAGGCCCCGGCGCCGTCAGCACGGGATCCGACGAAATATCATGTAAAAAGATCATCATAGCGACCGGATCGGAAAAACAGCTCATGCCGGGATTCAAGAACGCTTTGACCAGCGACGAGGTCCTGGAGATCAAAGAGATCCCGTCTTCCATGGCAATAATAGGAGGCGGCGCCGTGGGGATAGAATTCGCCTCAATATTTGCCGCGCTGGGGACTAATGTGACTGTTTATGAAATGATGCCTTCCATACTGCCTGGCACGGACACCGACATCTCACTTGAGCTGACAAGATCGCTTGAGAAAAGCGGAATATCCGTCTTGGCAGGAGCTGCGGCAGACCCGGAAAAGATCCGCAGCGATGTAGTGCTCACCACCGGCAGAAGATTTAAAAAGATCCGAGTTGACCGGTCCATGGAGACGGAAGAAAAAGGCATCTATGCCGTCGGGGATGTTACAGGCATTGCAAACTACGCGCACACCGCAACGATGCAGGGCATAACAGCGGCTGACAACGCCTGCGGCATCAAAAGAGAGATGGACTACACAGCAGTCCCGTCATGCGTATTCACCGACCCTGAGGTCGCAAGCGTCGGGATGACCCAGCAGGCGGCGGAGGAAGCGGAAATAGATTTCGCTGCATCAAAGTTCCATTTTGCCGCTCTGGGAAGAAGCTCCTGCAGCGGGGACCTGCGGGGGTTCGTAAAACTGATAGCGGAAAAAAATACCGGGACCGTGATCGGATGCCATATTATCGGGCAGCACGCAAGCGACATGATCCAGGAAGCCGTGACCGCCGTCAGGCACAAGATGACCGCGGCTGACCTTGCCAACACCATCCATGCCCACCCCACCCTGCCGGAAGGCGTGTGGGAAGCGGCAAGAGCTCTATAGGAGGACCGAATAATGTTCGGAAAAAAACGGCTGAACGTAGCGTTTGTGGGAAATTATCTTCCGAGGATATGCGGCATCGCCACGTTCACCAAGGACATATGCGAATCCGTTTCAAAGAACCTGTCCAGCAGCTCCAACGTGTTCGCGATCGCCGTTAACGACAACAACAAGACCTACGACTACCCGAAAAAGGTCATAGGAACGATAAACCAGGAAACGCAGAAGGATTATATAGATGCCGCCAACATAATAAACACCAGCAACGCGGAAGTCCTCTGCCTGCAGCACGAATACGGCATCTACGGCGGCTGGGACGGCGCCTACATAATGTCCCTTCTATCCAGGATAAACATCCCCGTGGTAACGACCCTGCACACCGTACTGATGTCCCCTTCGCCCAACCAGAAGAAGATAATGACCGAGATAGCCTCAAGGTCCGAAAAGGTGGTGGTGATGAGCAAAAAAGCCGTAGATTTTTTGACGGACATCTACGGAGTCAGCCGGGACAAGATCGAGCTGATCCTGCACGGCACGCCGGACTTTCCGTCCATCGACTCTTCGCATTACAAAAAAAGGTTCAAGCTTGAAGGCAGAAAGATGCTGCTCACCTTCGGGCTTCTGTCTCCGAACAAGGGGATAGAGACCGTCCTCAACGCCCTGCCTGAAGTGATAGAACAGTTCCCCGACATGACGTATGTAGTCCTGGGCAAGACCCATCCCAACGTCCTCAAAGAGCAGGGAGAAAAATACAGGATGCAGCTGATGAAGCTTTCAGAAAAGCTGGGCCTCAGCTCAAATGTGATATTCGACAACAGGTTCGTATCCATAGAAGAGCTGAAGGCATGGCTGTCAGCGTCCGACATCTATATCACGCCCTACATGAACAAGGCCCAGATCGTAAGCGGAACGCTTTCTTATGCCATCAGCGCCGGCAACGCGGTCATATCCACCCCTTACTGGCACGCCAAAGAAACGCTGGGCGACGGCACCGGGGTGCTGTTCGACTTTAATGACCACAGGGGGCTGGCAACAATCCTGAAAGGCCTGCTGGCCGATGAAAAGAAACTCGAAGAGATGCAGAAAAAAGCTTTTAAATTCGGCAAGCAGACCACATGGAAAAAGGTCTCCCGAAAATATATCGAAACCTTGAATTCCGCATCCCAGAAGAGGCCGAAAGAGCGGCTCGCCTATGCAAAGTCCTCGGCGCTGATGAGGCTTCCGGAATTCGACCTGACGCACGTAAAGCGCCTGACGGACGATACGGGGATAATACAGCACTCAAAATATATCGTGCCCGACCGCAGCACGGGCTACTGCCTGGACGATAACGCCAGGGCTCTCATGGCGGTGACCTGGGCGTTTTCACTCCTCAAAAGCGATGACGCGAAAAAGCTGCTGTCCGTATATTGCAGCTTTATGAACTTCATGCAGAAGGAAGACGGCAGGTTCCGGAACTTTATGGACTACAACAGGAACTTCATGGACCAGGACGGCTCCGACGATTCCAACGGAAGGACCATCTGGGCGTGCGGGTTCATTATCTGGAAGTCTCCTAACGAGTCCTACCGGTCGATGGCCAGCGAATGTTTCAGGAAGACTTTCGGCAATATTCCCAAGCTCAATCTCCGCGGAAAGGCTTTTGCCATCCTGGGGTTGTGCGCATATCTGAGGGCTTACCAGAACGACGAAAAGGCTTTTGTGCTGCTCAAGGAGTGCTCAAAACACCTGCTGGAGGCCTACGGCAGGAAAAGAGACGGCGACTGGCACTGGTTCGAGGACATACTCTGCTACGACAATGCGGTAATGCCGATGGCGCTTTTCAATGCCTATCAGCATCTCAAAGAAGAAGATGTGCTTAAAACTGCTGTAGAATCCCTGGCTTTTCTGGAAAAGCTCACTTTCAAAAACGGCAAGATGTCGGTCGTAGGCAACGACGGGTGGTATCAAAAAGGACAGAAAAGAGCACAGTTCGACCAGCAGCCGATCGACGCGGCGGCAATGGTAATGGCGCTGCAATCCGCATACAGGGCGACGCATAACAAAGAATATCTGACCAGGATGAAGGAAGCCTTCGACTGGTTCATGGGAGAGAACGATCTCGGAATGCCCCTCTACGACATCGAGACAAAGGGCTGTGCCGACGGGTTGCACAAGGGCGGTGTCAGTATGAACCAGGGAGCAGAAAGCACTATATCTTTCATGCTGGCGCTTCTAGCGATGATAGAGGAATATGAGATAGAAAGCCTTGCTTGAGATCAGGCCGAAAATTTGCCGAGCAGTTCTTTGACGGACATTATTGCGATATGCGAGATCGAGTCCGAAGTCGCGTACGGAATAATGATATCTTCGTTAAGGATCATCGCACCGCAGGTATAGACCACATTGGGCACATATCCTTCACGCTCTTCTTCGGCAGGGACAATAAGCGGCTCTTTCAGGCTCCCTATGACCTTTGAAGGATCTTTCAAGTCCAGCAAGATAGCTCCTATAGAATATTTTCGCATCGGCCCTACCCCGTGAGTCAATAATATCCAGCCTTTTTCCGTCTCGATCGGCGAGCCGCAATTCCCTATGTTAACAAGCTCCCACGGCATTTCAGGGGCCCGGATCTTGACCCCCTCATACCAGAAATCGATATTATCTGAATATATTAAAAACAGGTTTTCTCCGTCACTGCGGCTTATCATCGCATAACGCCCGTTTATCCTGCGCGGAAAAAGAGCCATCCCTTTGTTCCTGGCCATAAAACCGTTAAGCGTCTTCATCTTAAAGTGGTGAAAATCTTTCGTCTCGATCAGCTGCGGCATGATATCCGATCCGTTATAGGCTGTATATGTGGCATAATACAGCACGGTTTCATCGTCATCCGTAAAGCGCACAAATCTTGCATCCTCCACGCCGTTGCTCTCAGTCGGGGAAGCAGGAAATATCACTCTTTCGCTGATCAGATGCAGAGGAGAAAACAGTATCTCATAATTTGATCTTAGAAGCCACAATATCCTTTCGCCCGCTTTCTTTATATCTTCTTTTGCAAACGCGCCCTTTGCCTCTTCGTTCTTTATTGACGATTGGATCTCTTCCATTGAAAAAGAATCTCCGACACTGTCGAGTATCGACTGCTCGACATCATCCAGCAATTTGAAGTCCATAAGTTTCATGGCCGAAAGCTTTTTGTCGTATCGGCTGTTCAGGATGATCTCCGGAGTCCCTACAAAACGGCTTACCGGCTCTACATAGATGTCGTTGGAACGGTCAATTATCGCGCTCCGGAAAACGATAGACGAGATATGCCCCTCGCCGGTTGCTCTAAAGCTGAGCAGGACCCTGGTCTGGCCGGGCTTGAGATCGTTCTGCTTTGGATAGATAACTATCGAAGGATTAAAGAGCGCCGCTGATTCTATAGCATATTCCATCGTAAAATAGGCCCCTGCAAGAAGCTTTCTTTCATCAGAGAACTCCGCTCTTTCCGGCAAGTGGGGTATTACTTCCATAAAATTCCTGCGCAGTATATTTTCTATACTCCTGTGTCTTTTTGCAAAATCCGAATAAACACCCCGCAACGTCCTTGCCACCTCGTCTTCGCTCATTGACATGATCCTCGAGATTATATGCTGCAGCTTTTCTTTTGACGATGGCATGGAAAACTTTGTAATGACGCGGCTTTTGTCAGGAGAGAACACATCAATCTTCTTATTTGAAAATCTTTTGAACATATGCGCAATATCGCGCATTGTCTTAGGCTTGGATCTGTCAAGACGCCTGTTCCTGACGATCGCAGACGTACCGGAAAGATAATCGCCGTTGTTTCTCTTGGAATTCTTAAAGAACATACTTGGACTTATTATACATCAGGTGAGGCGGCTTTATAACCCGATATATTTTATGATACAAAATTCTTATGAACTGTATCACATGGAGTTGTTTTATTCTTGTTTAGGGACCTTAATATATCCGTAGCCGTACCCGTCGCCCTCTGAATAACGGATCCTGCATAACATATCAGACCCGATCGTTATTATGGCGTCAAGCGTTTCATTGAACCTGCTTCCGCTTTGCAAGACTTTTCCGGTTGGCTCGCCTGCACGGTCATACACATACAACATTGCCTTTCTGTTGTTTATATTGATAGGCTGGCGCTCGCATGCCAGCCGGAGAATCATAATATCTGAAATTTCTTCCGGTTTTATCCCCAAACCAGTTGAAGCGTCATCCCTGAATAAAGATATGTTCTGTTCTAGCGTCCCTGAACCGTACTTTTCATCCACTCCTTTTAACAAAAATGAATAGATGCTTGGAAAATCGCTTGCCTTGATATCAGAACCTTCCGAAAGAAGCATTCCCAGCATCACCCCCACATCCCGGTATGGGAGGTCCGCAGCGTACAAATTGCCGATCTGCTCCCTCAACTCCGTCCTGCCTGTCCGCTCCATTGCTGAAGCAATATCGCCAGAAAGCGCTGCCATGTCTATTTCAGACGTGATCAAAGAAGTAGCTATTGAATCCATTGCAGACTTTATGTTTAAATGCTTCATGAATTGATCCGATATCTCATCCTCTCTTGACGGCAGTGTTCGTATCAGGGATTCAAACTGCTCGGATGACATGGAGGAGGGAAGGAACACAAAGCCGCCTTCGCCGTTCAGTGCGCACACATTTGCATTATCTTTCAGATAGCTGCCCAGCATTTTCACTTCATCTTTGCTCACCGGGATCGAAGCGCTCTGGATCAACGGCAATACCAGAGAATCCCTGACATACGCCGGAGTCCTGGTCGGATAGACAGAAAGGTCCAGCTTTTTTATTTCTTCAGCTGGCTCTTTGAAATCATAAGTGCCTATCATTTCGGCCACGGATCGCGCAAGGATATCCTGTCCGGTATAGAGCCCGGCCTGCAGATCCGCGAGATGCCCGTACGCGTACGCATTGCCCTCGTTCAAAGCCGGTTGTTTTCTGACATCCAAAGGAACGCGCAGATCTCTTTCCCATTTCGCGTGTTTAGCTTCGTGGAACAACGTGGAAGCCGTCTGCCTGGCATCGTCACATTCACGCAGGATGATAATACCGTTGCCCGCATATAATCCGCCGGCACCCTCTCCCATGAACAGCCGAGTAGTTTTATCATGTGGCATATCGGAAGTAACTATGATCCTTTGCACGTTTTCCCGGACGAGGTCCATGCCCGTCAAAGAGTCTTCTCCTTCGTCAAGAACCCTGGACAGCTCTACTTTGATATCCTGCGGCAATTGTTCGGGAGTAAATACTTTAATATTGTTTTCTCTTTCTGAAGAGTCATTTAATGGTTCACTGCCTCTTACATTTCGTTCTATGGCGTCGAGCTGCGCCGGATCCCCCCCGCAGGCCTCGTAATTTTTACGCAATGATGCCAGCATGCTGCTTACATCGGAGATCTCCTTAACATTCACATTATCCTGTTCAAGCAGACAATACAGCTCCTGCACAGCCGGTTCGTAAACGCCTGCCAGGCCAAAAAGGCTGAAGACATCATCGTATTTTTCCGGTGTCAAAACTGCATCGCCGGCGGCAATATCTATCGCAACCATATCAGAATACTTTTCAAGGATCTCTTTGGAATCAATAGCTGAGGCGCCGATGAGATCTCCTATCGGGATGCCCGCATCAAGTGCCATTACAGAAAATGCATTCGCTCTTAGCACCAGATCCCGTTTTTCGGGAGTGCCCCAGACAGAAGAAAGCTGTTTTTCGGAATATTCCGCTATCCTGCCCAGAACCTTTTCTTTATTCCCATCGGACTTGTCATTGCGGTAGTCCTGCAGCAACGCTTTATCAGCATCTGTCAGTTCTTGTGAATATATATTCTCGGAAATGGACTTCATCTGCGCCTCGTCAAACACACCCAGAGATTCAACGGCATAATCGAAGGCCGATAAATTCCTTTGGATCCATGAAATATCCTCCCGGCCCGTGTATGAAGAAGCCGCTTCTTTGTACAGCTCCGCATACCTCTCACGGATAGTGTTTTTGATGCCTTCAACATTTTCACCATCGCTTTTCATCCGCAGGTATTCGGAAAGCAGATGCTTGTCCTGCTTTAAAAGGTCCGGATTGCTGAGCCTTGGCTCTGTGATAAGTTTGCTTTGGACATATTCGATCCCCGCGCGCGGCGCTTCTGCAACGCCGGAAAGGACCTTTTTCCATATCGGCCTGGATAAAACGGCAGGAAGATCTGGCTGTTGTCTAAATGCCGGCTGAGATACGAAGGAGATAGAAGATCCCGTCCCCGGAGACACTTTAGATGTTTCGTTTGCCATTATTGCACGGCTCCCTTTTTTAAGCAGCTATATTGAAAATCGTCTAATATTATATCGGCGCATCGCACTGTTTACTTGCATAGAATATGTCAAGTACCCCTTTTTTAAACAAGTTGTAACTCCCTTGATCTGTTAGTTAGCAAGTACCTCTGGGCGAATGTTTCCGGAGGGCATCTTAGGGCTGTATGGATCCTCT
>Ga0209096_1005086_pt1 | contig 10111 bp, 9 predicted proteins | sample AD_UKC034_MetaG_FD_184407 | JGI IMG/M metagenome (GOLD analysis project Ga0209096, IMG submission 184407) | Active sludge microbial communities of municipal wastewater-treating anaerobic digesters from USA - AD_UKC034_MetaG (SPAdes) (version 2) | ecosystem: Engineered > Bioreactor > Anaerobic >...
CGCTGTCGCGAGCCTGTATCTGGGGATCGCAGGCGCACAGGAGGTGGTCAGGATCGGGCACGTTGCAGCCATCAGCGGAGCCTCGGCTCACATCGGCAAGGACAACGAGAACGGCGCCCGGATGGCGATCGAAGAGCTGAACGCAAAGGGGGTCGTGATCGGCGGCAAGAAGGTCCATCTGGAACTGGTTGCCGAAGACGACGCCTCGGACCCGAGGCAGGCAGCGGCGGCTGCCCAGAAGCTGGTCGACGAGAACGTCAATGGGGTGGTCGGGCATCAGCAATCCGGCACTTCCATCCCTGCGTCGAGGATTTACAGCGATGCCGGCATTCCGCAGATATCGCCGTCCGCGACCAATCCGAAATACACCCGGCAGAAGTACAAGACGACTTTCCGCGTCGTTGCCGATGACGTTCAACTGGGCGGCGGTCTGGCCCGTTACGCTCTGAAGGATCCGCAGCTCAAGGCCTTCGCGGTGATCGACGATCGCACGGCTTATGGGCAGGGTCTGGCCGATGAGTTCACGAAGGCGGTGAAAGCCGCTGGCGGGAACGTCGTCGATCGGCAATTCACGACGGACAAGGCGACCGATTTCTCAGCCATTCTCACGGGCATGAAGGCCAAGAAGCCCGATGTGGTCTTCTATGGCGGAATGGATGCCGTTGCCGGTCCGATGCTGCGCCAGATGAAGCAGCTTGGCATCAGCGCGAAATTCATGGGCGGTGACGGGGTCTGTACGACCTCGCTGCCCAGACTGGCTGCGGGAGCCATGGCCGACGACCAGGTCATCTGCGCCGAAGCCGGCGGGGTCGACGAGGCAGGCAAGCCGGCGCTCGAGAAATTCAGAAGTGATTTCAAGAAGCGCTTCAACGCGGAGGTGCAAGTGACCTCTCCATACGCCTATGACGCGGTCAAAGTGATGGTTGCGGCCATGGTCAAGGCGGGCTCGGCCGACCCGAAGGTCTACCTTCCGGTGCTGGCCAGGACGGATGGCTACGAGGGCGTCACCGGCGTGATCTCGTTCGACGAGAAGGGCGATCTGAAAGACGGTGCCTTGACGATCTACACGTTCAGGGGAGGCCAGAGGACTCAGATCGCGGTCACGCGTTAAGCAGGCTCTGCGAGACCTCGAGGATCCGACCCTCGTCCCGGCCAGGATCCTCTTCGGGCGCGGTGAGCCGGGAGGATCCGGCCTCCGGGCTGCTTCGCGCTCGAAGAGCGAGGCAGGCCGCGCGTCTGGCCGAAAACAGAACCACCAACAGCCTTCGCACGAGCGATCGCGGCCACATAGCCGGTGGCGGCGCGAGGAAGCGAACCGCGCGGTGCGTCGGCCGGATGGAGGCGATCTCTCCGGCCAGCCAGCCTGTGGCGCAGGGACAGTGCTGGGGCGACCACCTGCTGACGCCGACGAGGAAGGCCGATAAGCTCAGGTGCCGCCGACCCCGACCGTGTACCCGATTGACCTATTGGGAGGCCGATCGAGCTCTCTTCGAGCCGAGGCGGCGGGGCGGGCATTCATCGATGCCATCAATGGCCTGCTGACCCTTACGGTGGTTGCGTATGAGTGATGAGTCCGATCGCGAGCTGGACCGCATCGACCGGGAGATCCTGCAAGCGCTCCAGGCCAACGGACGGCTGACGATGAACGAATTGGCCGAGAAGGTGTCGCTTTCGGCGTCACCTTGCTGGCGACGCGTGCAGTTGCTCGAGCGCAGTGGCTTCATCACCGGTTATCACGCACGCGTGGATCCGAAGCGGCTGGGCTTGGGCGTCCACGGCTTCGTCTCCTTGCGCATGGACAACCACACGCCGACGACCGCGGCGAGCTTCGAGCGGCAGGTCGTTGCCATGCCGGAGGTCATTGCGTGCCAGAACCTCTCGGGCATGTATGACTACCAGCTCGAACTGATCGCGCCCGATCACGAGACCTTCGCGAGACTGGTGCGCGAAAAGATTCGGGCGCTTCCTGGCGTGAAGGACATCTACACCAGCTTCACCCTGCGCCAGATCAAGAGCGCGGGGGCCATCCCGATTCCGAAGTGAGAGGGGGCCACGTTGCGCCTTCGTTGAGGTGCAACTTCGATGCGCTCCAGCTTGCTGACATGGCAAAACGGAAGCTCATGTCGGGCTGTGGGTGCGCCGCCGCATCCGTGCGGCCCCGCATGGGGCCCACCTGGCGCGACCCTTCGGCATGACTTGCCTGGCCTTCGAACCGGCCACGCCAGTGCTGCGCTCTCGCTGGCTTGCGTTGTGTGGGCCCGAGCGCAGCAGGCCTGGGGTGCTCGATGCGGTTATCGTCCATGGTTTTCACTTCGGGCGCACCGGCGCCGGAACCTGCAACCAGGGAGAGAGACTGATGGCCGCACTGACCCAGGACCAGATCGAGCACCTGAATGGGCTGATGGACGAGCGCTGGACGCGCGAGTTCGCGGAGATCCGTTCGCTGCTCGCGCGCGAAGGTGAGTTGCGCCAGCAGGGCCTGCTGGGCGAGCGCGAGGCAGACCGGTCGGACGAGGCGCTGCTGCAGTCGCTGACCGAGATCAACGACGTGCTGATCGAGCAGAACGTCGAGGACGTGCGCGACATCGCTGCCGCGCGGCGGCGGATCGCCGCGGGAACCTACGGCGAATGCATCGACTGCGGCGGCGAGATCGGCTACCAGCGCCTGCTCGTCTACCCGACCGCCAAGCGCTGCATCGATTGCCAGCGGGAGCACGAAGCGCGGCGCTCGCCCGGCGGCGCACGAAAGGCGTAGCGCTTGGATCTGCGCAGCGAGCGCGGCCAGCGCGCGCAAGCGCCGCATTGTGAGTGGCCGCCAGGATCGTCCGGGCGCGTTGTTGCCGGCTGAAACCCGCCTTCCCGCAGCAGCTCGCCGAAGCGCAGCAGCACTGTTCGCAGGCCTTGGCCTGCTGCTGGGCGCATGCGGCGGCATCGTCGATGCGCGAACCCCGGCCGCCGACGACGCGCCGCGTGTCGGCGATACGACTGCAACGGCCCGCGCGGCGATACGGACCGCCGAGGTCACGATCATCGGTGTGATCGATGGCGACACTGTCTCGGCGCAGCTCGACGGGCAGCGCGTGCGCCTGCGTCTGGCGCGCATCGACGCACCCGAGCGCCGCCAGCCGTGGGGGCGGCGGTCGGAGCAGTCGCTGCGCGAACTCGTCTGGAAGAAGCGCGTGCAGATCGCGTGGAGCGAGCGCGATCGCTATGGGCGCCCGCTGGTCGAGATCCGCCTCGACGGAAAGGACGTTGCGCGCGAACAGCTGAGAAGAGGGATGGCCTGGGTCTACCGGCCGGGCGATGGCGACACCGAGCTGCTCGCGCTCGAGCGGGAGGCGCGTGCGGCGCGCCGCGGGCTGTGGGCCGATCCGTCTCCGATCGCACCCTGGGATTGGCGCTGGCGCCAATCCGGCAGCATGTCGCGAGGTGCAGGCTCCGGCGCGGTCGGCGCCGCCGGCGCAAGGCATGATGCGCAAGTCCCGCGCACGCGCCCCGAACGCGAATGAAGCTTGCTCTTGGATGTCTCTTCTGGCTCGTGTTCCTCGGGCTGGCGTACGTCTTCGAGCAGCACTGGCTGCAGTCGCTCGCGCTGCCTGCCGGCCCGGGATGGCTGCGGCCGGCGCTCGCCGGAACGCTGGCGCTGGGCCTGACGATGAGCGCCGGAGGGCTGCACGGCGTGTGGGTGGCGCTGCGCAGGCGCGAACAGGCGGCCTTGCCGGATTTCGACCAGCGGCGGCGCGAGGGGGAGATCGTCCGTCTGGGCGGCGTGCTCGAGATCGACGAGGAGCCGATCGTCGCCCCCTTCAGCGGCCGCGCCGCCGCGATGCTCTCCTACAAGGCCTATCCCTTCGTCGTCGACAAGGAGAGCGAGCGCGAGCGTCGTGCCGTGGACTGGGCGCCGCGCATCTACGGCCGCATGCAGCGCCGCTGCTGGCTGCGCACGCGCACGCAGCGCATCGCGCTGCAGGGTTTTCCTTGTCCGGACCCGATGCCCAACTGGCGCAGGAACGGTGACGAGGCCGAGGCCGCTTGCGCGCACCACCTCGCGAACACGCGTTTCGAGATCGTGCCCGATTTCGGTGAGCACGGCGTCGGCGCCGTGGTGGGCCAGTTGCGGCAGTTGCCCGCGCGCCTGGCGCAGCTCGATGAGCCGGGGGACCATCACCAGTGCAACGAGGCCGCCGCGGCGATGCTCGGCCTGACCGCGGACGGGCGCGACGAGACGACACTGAGGGCGCGGTTGCGCGCGCTCGACCCGCGCTGGCTCTTCGACGAGCATGCCTGGATGCCGGGTCAGGAAGTGACCGCGGTGGGAACCTGGCAGGCCAGCCCGCCCACACTCGACATCGGCTGCAGCGTACGCCATCCCGAGCGCGGCCTGCTTCTCGGACTGCCGGCAGCGCGGGCCCGTCATGACCTCAAGGGCGCAATCGTCTTTACGCTCGTGATGGCCGCGCTCACGGCGCTGGGTCACTTCGCGCTGCATCATGACGACGCGGTCTGGCTGCGGATGGCCGTCGAGGCGCTGGGGTGAGCGCTGCCGGGTGATAGGCGGGTGACATGATGCCAAGGTATCTGTCGCCGGGGGACCGAGTTCGAAATCGCACCCCTCCCCGGTCAGCGGCGCGCGTCAAGCTACTTGTCGCGTCATCAAGCAGCCAGAGGCTGCGTATTGCGGCGCGACGGCAAAGCGCCTGACACCTCCCTTCGTTCGGGATTGAGGGTGACGACGTTGATGGGCGACCAGTTGCGGGTGTGGCCTGACCATCGCCTTGGGTTGTTCTCGCGGGCGCGGACATACAGCGCGTGGCGGTCCCGCAGGATGTCCGGGTCCTGCCCTGCGTGGCGCTGTGCCGGCGTGACGTAGCGGATGCCGCTGTGGCGATGATCGTGGTTGTACCAGCGCACGAACTCGGTGGCCCAGCTTCTGGCGGCCTGCAAATCGGCGAAGCCCTTGGCCGGGTACTCAGGCCGGTACTTCGCGGTGCGGAACAGGCTCTCCACGAAGGCGTTGTCGTCGCTGACACGCGGCCGCGAGTACGAGGGCTTGACGCCCAGCCAGTACAGCATCGCCAGCACCGTGGTGGCCTTCAGCGTGGCGCCGTTGTCGCCGTGCAGCACGGGCTTGTTGGCCAGGGCATGGATGCCCTCGGCCAGTGCCGTGCGCTTGAGCAACTGCGTGGCATGCGCCGCGTCGTCGTTGTCGTGGACCTCGAAGCCCACGATCTTGCGGCTGTACAGGTCCATGATCAGGTACAGGAAGAACCAACGCCCTGTCACCTGAGCAGGCAGATAGGTCATGTCCCAGCACCACACCTGCCGCGGCGCGGTGGCCACGTGGGTGGTCGGCGCCCGGCTGGGGCGCGGCGGCTTGGCGCGCCCGCGGTGCTGCGTCTGGCCATGCGCGCGCAGCACGCGCTGGAAGCTGGACTCGCTGGCCAGGTACACGCCTTCATCGGCCAGGGCCGGCACGATGCGCGCAGGCGGCATGTCGGCAAAGCGCGGCTCGTTGGCCACACGCAGGATCTCCTGGCGCTCGGCAGGGCTCAGCGCATGCCCGGGCGTGGGGTGCACGGCCAGCGGGCGGCCGTCGCCACGCGCCAGGCCATCGCCGGCACGCCAGCGCTGCAGGGTGCGCACGTCGATGCCAGCCACCTCGCAGGCCAGATGCAGCCGCGCGCCGGCTTGGTGGGCGGCCTGGATGTCCTGGGCCAGGCTGCGGCGATCTTCCAGGCCGATCATTCGGCCTCGCCCTTGCTGAAGATCGCCTCGACTTTTTTTGACAGCACCAGCAGGGCTGCTGTCTCGGCAAGGGCCTTGTCCTTGCGGCGCAGCTCGCGCTCGAGCTCCTTGATGCGCCGCCGGTCGTCCTTGGTCTGCTGCGGGCTCGCACGCGCCTCCTCGGGCGCGGCCAGAGCCTGCGTGGCGCTGCTGCGCCACTGGGCCAGCTCCTGCGGGTACACGCCGTGCTCCCGGCACCAGGCGCTGCGTGCAGCCTCGTCCAGGGCCGCCGTGGCGATCACCGCCTCCAGCCGCGCTGCTGCGGTCCAGCTACGCTGCTGCAGCGGCTGGGCCAGCGCGTCAGCACGCCAGCGCTGCAGCGTGTCGGCGCTGATGCCGACCTCGCGCGCCACCGCCTGCAGCGGTGCGCTTTCCGGCGGCAGCAAGCGGGCCACCGCGCGGTTCTTGAATGCTTGTCCGTATCGAGCCAATTCGTTCTCTTCACTCGCCCCCGAGTGGTGTTCAACCCGGCCGCGGCGCAGGCTGTGGATTTGTGGAGTGCGCCGGGAGACCGGCAAGGAGGAGACGGTGGAAGTCCGTTGCGATGAAGGTGTAGCGAACCGCATCGGCCCCGAGCCGTGCGCAGGCATCCGCGAGGGTGTCGGCGAAGCGTCGGCAGGGGAACGTGCAGGCCAGCCATTGAGCCGCGATAGATCCTTATCCCGGGTGCCGACGCTGTTCCACAGGCGGAAGGCAACACGTACGGGTGCGCCCTCGCAAGCGCCCGCACGACCCGGCGCGGTCGTAGAACCTGGCATGCATCTACGCTCCTTGCGCGGGAACCGGGAGATCTCGGGTCTGGCCAGCCGCCGTATCGGGCTGGTCCGCATCGGGAAGGCGAGGAGCCGAAGCCGATGATGCACGGACCCGAGAAGTCAGACTTGGCCATAGTAGCGACGAAGCCTGCGAACAAGGCCGCCCCGGCGGCTGCGGAGCGGGTGGAGCAAAGGGCCGGGACCGAGGGGAACGCGGAACAGTCGCGCACGCAACGGACACAGCGCCGGGCAAGCGTGTCACCGGGACTCGACCGCGTACGCGACGCTGCAAGGCAGCGGACCAAGGAGAAGTTCACCGCGCTGCTGCACCATGTCACCGTCGATCTGCTGCGGGACGCGTTCCTGGCGCTCAGGCGCCGTGCCGCGCCCGGCGTGGATGGCGTGACTTGGCAGGACTACGAGGCAGGACTGGAGGGCAACCTGCAGGAGCTGCATGCACGGGTCCACCGCGGCACGTATCGGGCGTTGCCCGTCCGGCGCAAGTTCATACCCAAGCCGGGCACCAACCAGCAGCGTCCGCTCGGCATCGCTGCGCTGGAAGACAAGATCGTCCAGCGCGCCGTCGTCACAGTGCTCAACGCGATCTACGAGGAAGACTTCCTCGGCTTCTCGTACGGGTTCCGGCCCGGACAGGGGCAGCACGACGCGTTGGACGCACTGTCGGTGGCGATCAGCGAGACCCGGGTGAACTGGATTCTCGACGCCGACATACGGAGCTTCTTCGACGGGCTCAGCCAGGATTGGCTGGTCCGCTTCCTGGAGCACCGGATCGGCGACGAGCGCATCGTCCGTCTTGTGCGCAAGTGGCTCAAGGCGGGCGTCCTGGAAGACGGGGAGTGGGGCGTCAGTGAAACGGGGACTCCGCAAGGGGCGGTGATATCACCGCTGCTGGCAAACGTCTACCTGCACTACGTCTTCGATCTCTGGGCCCTGCAATGGCGGCGGCGAGAAGCCACCGGCAACGTGATCTTCGTGCGCTACGCCGATGACATCGTGGCCGGCTTCGAGCACGAGGCCGATGCGAGGCGATTCTGGGACGCGATGCGTGCGAGGCTCGAGCACTTCGGCCTCGCGCTTCACAAGGAGAAGACCCGATTGCTGGAGTTCGGCCGCCATGCGGCGGCACGGCGTTGGCGACACGGGTTGGGCAAGCCCGAGACCTTCAACTTCCTGGGGTTCATGTTCATCTGCGGCAAGTCCCGGCGCGGAGCGTTCCTGCTCCACCGCAAGACACGGGGCGACCGCATGCGAGCAAGGCTCCGGGAGATCAAGGTCTGGCTACGCCTGCACATGCACGATGCCATTGCCGACCAGGGCCGCTGGCTCAGGGCGGTGGTGCGCGGCTTCTTCGCCTACCACGCGGTGCCCACGAATTCGAGGGCGCTCGGGGCCTTCCGCTACCACGTCACCAAGCTCTGGCACCGCGCGCTTCGGCGTCGCAGCCAGAAGGACGGCATGACTTGGGACCGGATGGCGAAGATCGCCGCCGAATGGCTACCTTCTCCACGTGTCCTTCATCCATGGCCCAACCAGCGCTTCGCCGTCAAACACCCGAGGTAGGAGCCGTATGCCCGAATCGGGCACGTACGGATCTGTGCGGGGGGTGCCCAGCAATGGGCATCCCTACCGCGATCGATGCGCTTCGCGCACCGGCCGGCTTGCCGTGGACAACGCTGCCGCGTTGCCCACCGCGCCGACCTTCGCCCACAAGCTCCACAGCCTCCCACCACCAATGTTCATGAACCAGAAGTCAGGAACAGCCGGGTTCTATGGAGGCGACAAGTATTCTGACGCGGGGGGGTCAGACAAGCCGCACAATGCGCACCTTGCGCGCGAGGATGCGATGAGCGAGCAGAACAGTGGTACGTCGTGGTGGCAGACGTTACCGGGCGTGCTCACGGGAATTGCGGCGGTGATCACGGCCGTCGGCGGCTTGATCCTGGCACTCCATCAAAGCGGAGTCTTCGAGAAGAGAGCCGCGAACCCGACGTCCCCGGACACTCGGGATCAGAGGCCTCCCGTGGCCAGCGCGGGCAAGGACGCGGCGCAAGCTTCCGCCGTCAACGCGCAGCCCGGCGATGCAGCGCTGGTCCGCGCCGGGCACTACACCTTCAAGCTGCTGGGCACGAAGCTGGAACCCTATCCAGGCAGCGCGCAGAAGTCCTTGGTCTCGCTTTCCATCCGGGTCACTGACGTCTTGGGCAGGAGCGACTACGTGGACCGCAGGACCATCCGCCTTTCCGTCGATGGCGCGGAGTTGTTGCCGGAGAACTCGATCAACTTCGCCGTGGACGACCGGCAGTCGGTTGAAACCCAAGCCCGGTTCGTGATCCCCGCAGACGCCTCGACGATCGTCTTGCTGCTCGGCCGTGCGGAAGATGCGATTGGCCGGCTTCCGTTGACGTTGAAGCGCTGAGCCCCACGTGGCGCCACGGGGGCTGGAAATGAAAACGCCCAACCGATGGAGGTTGGGCGCTGAATGGTGGTGGAGACGAGGAGGATCGAACTCCCGACCTTCGCATTGCGAACGCGACGCTCTCCCAGCTGAGCTACGTCCCCGATGAGCCCATCAGTTTAGCAGCTTTTGCGCCCACGCTGGCGCGCGGCGCGCTTGCGCCTACGATCGCATTTGCGAACAACAAGGTGGAGATGCGCATGCGCCGTGACAACGATCCGGTCTGGCTGGAGCAGCAGTACAACGCCCGCGCGGCGGTGCCGGAGCACCCGCTGCACTTCCAGAAGTGGGCCGCGGCGTCGGCGCATGTGCGCGCGAATGCGCGCTGCGTGCTCGACCTGCCTTATGGGGACGGACCCGGGGAGACGCTGGATGTCTTCCCCGGCGACGCGGCCGGCGCTCCGGTGCTGGTGTTCGTGCACGGCGGCTACTGGCGCGGGCTGGACAAGTCCGAGCATTCCTTCATCGCGCCGGTCTTCACCGCTGCGGGTGCGCTGGTGGTCGTGCCCAACTATGCGCTCGTGCCGGCCGTGAGCATCGAACAGATCACGCTGCAGGTCGCGCGTGCGGTCGAGTGGAGCTGGCGCCATGCGGCCGAATACGGCGGCGACCCGTCGCGCATCGTCGTGGCCGGGCACTCGGCCGGCGGACACCTGACGGCGATGATGCTCTCCTGCCGCTGGAAGGAGATCGCCGACGACCTGCCGGCGCAACTGGTGCGCGCGGGTCTCGCGATCTCGGGGCTCTACGACCTGGAGCCGTTGCGGCACGTGCCGTCGCTGCAGGACCTGGGGCTGACGCCGGCTTCGGTGAAGCGCCTGAGTCCGGCCTTCTTCCCGCGTCCCAAGGGCAGGCTGATCGCGGTGGCCGGCGGGCTCGAGAGCGATGAATTCCGCCGCCAGACGCAGCTGATCCGAGACGTCTGGGGCCCGACGGCGGTGCCGGTGAGCGAGACCATTCCTGGGGTCGACCACTTCACCATCCTGCGCGAGCTGGTGGACCCGGCAGCGCGCCTGCACGCGCTTGCGCGCGGCCTGCTGGGGCTGAAGTGAGCGCGATGGGTGCCCGGTTGCGAGTGGGTCTGGCGCGGCGAGGG
>Ga0209096_1005087_pt1 | contig 10110 bp, 9 predicted proteins | sample AD_UKC034_MetaG_FD_184407 | JGI IMG/M metagenome (GOLD analysis project Ga0209096, IMG submission 184407) | Active sludge microbial communities of municipal wastewater-treating anaerobic digesters from USA - AD_UKC034_MetaG (SPAdes) (version 2) | ecosystem: Engineered > Bioreactor > Anaerobic >...
TGCGTTTAATGATCTCCTGTTTCTGCTCACCCGTCAGTGTTGGAAAGCCTTTTGGCATGGGTCTTTCCCCCTTTCTACTAGTCAGATTATACTGAAACTACTTGTCTAGTATAAGGGGTACGTGTCACTTTTGAAAAAACGACAATGCAAAAGAATCTGTCATGCCTGATATAAAGTCAATTATTTCCATTATTAACTTATATCGATCCTTTTCGTTAATTTTGCATAAATCTTGGACAAGTCGTTTATAGCTGTTTTTTGGATCAGGATAAATATAAGCGTCCAATATCATTTTTAACAATTTGCCAAGCACTTCATGGCCTGATAGTTCTATTTGAAGTGCAGCTTGATTTTTATATTCACGCTTCCTTGTGATTTCTTGGACTATTCTCATCTCGTCATTACGTTTTATAGTCTTTAATAGGGAAGTGCCATAATTGCCGTCCATTATCGCACCGTAATGATTAAAGAATTCCTCTGTGATCTCTTCGATTATACTTCCTATTATCATTGCCCTTAAATAGGCGTATTTAGATTTTGTATTTTTGCAATTACTGTATTTCCTATCATTAAAATTGGTGCCAGCAATTCTTTTCAATAAATCTTCGACAGTAATATCTCTAAAGTCTTCAATTCTTGATATCTTATTTAGGGATTGCATTTCTTCCAAGCTAAGTATGTCTGTGATCTTTTCGTGAAAGTACATATATTCCAAAATAATAGTATCTTCCAAGTCAATTATTCGATATGCTATATCATCTGCTGCTTCAACTAAAAAACTTAATGGGTGTCTGCAATACTCAAGAGGAGATTCGCTTTTTTGAACTAGGCCAAGAATATTGGCGACATTAATAAAAGACTCTTTTTCTGATAGAAACAAGCCAAATTTGTCTATGCCGTTCAGTTTTAATGATTCCCAAGGATATTTGATAAATGATCCAATAGTTGCATAAGTCAATCCCAGTCCTCGTTGTTTATTGATGATAATTCTAAGGCCTTGAGGATTGCCGTCAAATGATTTTAGATCTTTGATTTGATGATCGCTTAAGATATTCTCTTTGCTTATTTCATCTTTAAAATATGAGTCATTACCATCGAAGTTGAAAAACGCTTTAATTGCTTCTTCGCCTCGATGGCCAAATGGAGGATTGCCAATATCATGTGCTAAACAAGCTGTGCTTACGATTGTGGCAATATCAATGCTTTCATAATTGCCGAGCTTGTCCTGTTGTTTTAATCGATTGCCAACTAGTTTGCCAAGGGATCTTCCTATACTTGATGTTTCTAAACTATGGGTTAGCCTATCATGAACAAAATCGCTTTCAGCGAAAGGGAGGACTTGAGTTTTGCCTTGCATTCGTCTGAAATCAAAAGAAAACACTACTCTGTCATAATCACGTTCAAAAGAGCTTCTGGATTCGCCTTTATCAAAAACTTCAGGAGCCTCAGCTTCGGGCCTCATTGTTGATAATAATTGATTCCATTCCATCATAATAGCTGTCATTATACTTAAATAGTGTTTGATTATCTAGCCCTCTTCGCCGGGGGTGTGGGGGAGGCGAAGAGGGCTTCTAAGAAGCTACTTTATAGCCTTCCGAGATCTTTCTTCTTGCAGCCGTGAATGCTATTCGGTATAATCAGAGTAATGGTAGCGGGATGGCTCGCTCGCACCATTACAAAGTAGTAAGGAATAAGCAGTAAGGAGTAAGGTTGAATAGATTATAATGATTTATCCACCTTGTTCCTAATTCCTTACTCCTTCCTACTTTGTTTGGGGGCATAGTTCAGCTGGTAGAACGTCTGCTTTGCAAGCAGAAGGTCCGCGGTTCGACTCCGCGTGCCTCCACATTAATATGAACAAACATGGTTTTTTGCTGATATGTTTTCTGATGCTGCCCGCTTTTTTCTCGGCGGGGTGCCTTGATGCCGAGTTCAGATCCCCTGAGATGAGATTTGCGGGTATCAGGGTAGTGAATGCCGATCCCATGGGCGCAACGCTTGAGATATCCGTCGAGGCATACAATCCCAACCCCATACAGATAGGCATAGAGCGCTACGACACCAGGCTATACTTGAACGAAAAGGAGATCGCCACTCAGTCCGGAGGGGGGATCATACTTGAGCCGCGGGGTAAGCAGACGTTCACTGTAAGAGGGTATTTCAGCTTCGGCAACATCCTGGGCACGACCAGCGACATATTCCCCGATCTGCTGAAAGGCAAAGCAAGCCTTGATTACCGCATAGCCGGGAGCGTTACCGCCAAAGCCGCCGGGATCGCTTTCAATTCTCCCATCAATAGCTCGGGCAAGATCAACATAACCACTGAATTTGCGAAGTAAGCGCACTTAGCGGCTTTGCTTAAAGGCCGCCAGACATCAGGCGTCTGACCGGGAGTCCTGAACAAAGAACCGGTTTATTCCTTCAGTGTCGCTATAGGGGATATATTCCAGGCCGATCCATCCAAAAGATATCAGCTTGTCCAGCAGGCGTCTTTTGGCCTCTAGAGGATCTAAAATAACTTTTTTGGCAGCTGAGCCCGCAGAACCGTTGCTTAGGAATCTGACTAATCCGTTTCTATCCAGCGATGCAAGGCCCGAATAAACCGTCAGACCTGCCCGGCCTATAAGAGCGTATTTGATGCCAAGGCTGCTTGTGTAGACCATCGTCTTCAGATCGGTCGGGGAGGGCAGCGCCCAGTCCTCGTCGTGGTTATGAAGAGCCAGTTCAAAATTCCCGATATAGTCATGCCTGCGCGTCGGCCAGAAAAGGACCTCTCTTTCGGAGCCCTTTGTCGCCACCCACTCATCTAAGCCTCTGACCCTGGTCAGCGAGAACTCAACAGGATATCCTGTGACCGACGGGTGATCAAGGCTGCTGATGACATCTTCCGCAGCGGAATAAAATCTTGCGGAACTTCCCGGCGCGTGGCTGGGATGGCTAAACCATTCCAAAGCCCCCTTTAACGAGACGGCTTCCGGGAGCTCAAAAAGACCGGTCTTCAGCATCCTGTCATAGAGCGTAACGGGCGGCCGAGTGCCAATAGCCCGTGCCGGCCTTGCGCAAGAAATACGGGAGACGTTACAGGCCTTTTTCCCTGAAAGAATCACTGTCCCGCGCTTTTTCTCTCAGCCTCTTCTAATAGTTCGACAATTTCGCTGTGGCCGTTATTTGCAGCATAACTTTTTGCGGTTGTCCCCGGCAGTCCCTTTTCCCCAGGATCTGCTCCCGCGCTTAAAAGTAGTTTTACCATTTCCACGTTCCCCTCATCTGCGGCTGTCATCAACGGCGTCATATAGCGCGACCTGTTCTTCTTGCTCATAGACGCTCCCGCATCCAACAGCGCTTTTGCTATTTTGACGTTCCCGTTATAAACAGATAAATTCAGCGCTGAATCCCACTCCGCATCCGTCTTGTCCAGATCGGCGCCTGCTTTTATCAGCAGCATGACAACGTCCTCGTGTTCCTCGTCTGCCGCGATCAATAGAGCTGTTTCACGGTCACCGCTTACAACATCAAGCTCCGCGCCCGCGGCAATAAGGGCCTTGACACAATCGAGACAACCCAGATGGGCGGCATTCATAAGCGCTGTAAAAGAATCCTCTCCTTTTGCATTTACGTCTGCTCCGCTTTTGATCAAGAGTTCGGTCTTCTCTAAACTGTCGGAGTAGATCAACGCCGTATCGCCATAGTGATCCCTCGTGTTCACATCCGCTCCGGCTTCGATCAATGCTCTCAGAGTTTCGGCAGTTGAATTTTCTACCGCGAATTTTAAGACAGGATTAGGTTCGGCTCCGGAGGCCAAAAGCAGCTTGACCATTTCGATGTCGTCATTCTTTGCCGCGAAGAACAGCGCTTCCAGCGGAAATCCGCCCCCGCCTTTTGAGTTCGGGCTAACTCCTTCAAGGAGCAGCATCTTTGCCTTTTTAAGATCCCGGGCTGATACTGCATCTACAAATTCAGCTTCCTTTTCGCGTTTTTTAACTGCTGTTTCTATCAGCTCGAGCGTTGTTTTGCTGCCTGAGACCCGTGCCCGCTCGATGAGATCAGCCAAAGACTTATTACTGCCGGCAAAGACATCCGCTCCGGCATTGAGCAATGCTTTTACTGTTTCGGCATGTCCCCCTGATACCGCCATTTCTAAAGCGGTCCCGCCAATGGCATTTTGTGCATCAGTATATGCCCCGGCGTCGATCAGCATCGTTGCAATAGTTGTTGCACCATTTTCTACTGCCCGGATCAGAGGTGTAGACCGCTCTTCGTCTCTTTCGTCAACATCCGTTCCGTCAGCGATATATGCGCGCACGGCTGCTTCATCGCCGTTTCTTATGGCGTCAAATATGGTCAGAGGGGCTGTGCCGGACAGGTGATCTGCGATAGAGCTGTTAGAGGATTCCCTCGCATAGTCTAATGCGGTTTTACCGGCTTCATCCCTGATCTCTTTTTTAGCGCCCAGCGTGACAAGCAGCTTGGCCGTTTCCGCATGGCCTTCTTCGGCCGCGTACATAAGCGCTGTTTTTCCGGAAATGTTCCTTGCGTTTATATCCGCACCTGCTTCGTTCAGTAGTTTAACAAAGTCGTTTCTTCCGATCATTGCAGCCAGCATTAAAGGGGAATCGTTCCTGTCTCTTGCTTGCGCATTAACATCGGCACCTTTGGATATCAAATATTTTACTACCTCAGTATTGTCTGTTAGTATCGCCCAACTCAGGGGAGTATCTTCCGACTTGTTTTTTTTATCTATGTCGGCTCCCGAATCAATCAGCAGGTCCATTATCTCTAAATGGCCGTAGTATGCGGCTGTTGAAAATGGGCTTTTTCCATCTCGAGGACACGTTGAGTTCGGGTTCGCCCCGGCTTTTAACAGAACTTTAACTGCTTCTGTATGTCCTTTCCATGCCGCTGTTATCAATGCATTCCAGCCAATGAGGTCGGGGCTGGTTTCGAGGTCAGCACCTGCCGAGATAAAAAGGCGCAAAAATTCCAGATCGCCATTATCTGCCGCGTATTGCAGGAGTGTTCTTCCGTACTCATCCTTTGAATTGACATCCGCATTTGCTTTGATGAGTATTTTTGCGATCTCGATATTGTCGTTGAAATAAGCCTTGCTTAAAGGAGTCTCGCCGCGCATTTTTGATCTCTTGTTAACGTCAGCGCCGTTTTTTAACAATAACCCGACCATTTCGACGTCGCCGTCATCGACCGCATATATTAACGCTGTGGTGCCTGTTGGTCCAACCGCCGCATTAACGTCAGTCCCGGCTTCTATCATCTCTTTTACGGCTTTTACGTCGCCATCCCATACGGCTTTTAGGAATGTTACATTATCAGCGGCTTTTGTGTTTGCGTTGTCAGCGTTTGTAATGAGCATCCTTTCGCTTGTATCTATTTGTTGGGGCTGCCTTTGAATAACAAGACCCTCTCTTGTTCTTTCATCGATCATCACCCTTTGAACATTGTTTGCCGTGGATACCATCTTGATCTCCTTCCAAAACATTATTTTGCCATCACTTCTATGTCTCGTCGGTTTTTATCGGAAATTTCAGTAAAAATGTGCGCACGACTGGGGAAAAGCGGAGATCGCGACCTAAATCCCCGTCTCAAACCCGTATTTCTTCTTCGGCTGTTCTTTTAATTCATAGTAAGAGGGTAAGAAAGGTAGAAAGTTAGAGAGAAAGAAAGGTTAGTTTTTTTCTCACATCTTACTTTCTCACCTTCTTCCTGTCTTACCCTTCCTACAGCAATTTCCCCGCCGTAGGGACAGTCGACTGTATACGCTTAAGCACTGCGACAGGAGATGATATAATTCCCGATAAGGGACAAATATTATGAAAAGGCTTGTTATACTTGCGGGGGCCAACGGAACGGGTAAAACTACGTTTGCTCATGAATTTTTAAAAAAATATGAAATTAGTTTTCTGAATGCCGATGAGATAGCTTTGAAAACATGCGGCGACAGGAAAAATATAGACAAGTTTAGGATATCAGCCGGAAAGAAATTCATCCTTGAGCTGGATGAGCTGCTTAAAAAGAACAGGTCTGTTGCAATTGAATCGACTCTTTCAGGCACGTATTTGATAAAAACGATCAATAAGGTCAGAAGGACCGGATACAGGGTCTCAATGATCTATGTGTTTATCGATAATCCGCAGATCGCGCTTGAAAGGATCAAGGCCCGTGTTCTCTCAGGAGGGCATGATGTACCCAAAAAAGATGTTTTGAGGAGGTTTTTTAGGAGCAAGAGGAACTTCTGGCTTAAATACAAGTCTATTGCGGATGAATGGACTATATTCTATAATGGTATGGAAAAGCTTATACCTGTGGCTACCGGCGAAAAGAGCAGGTATGAGATATCTGACGAAAAATTATTCGAGACTTTTATGAAGGATATCAAAAAATGACGAACAAGGCTTATGAATTTCTCTTTGATATGCTCAGGATAGGCAACAGGGCCGTGAAAAAAGCACAGGACAGCAACCGCAGAAAAGGCATTGCCAACGTTTATTCAAAGAACGGCAAGCCTGTATTTGAACTCCCCAGCGGTAAGATAACCACTTCCAGCCCTTTTTAAATATTTTATGGACCCCAAACTGGCTCTCGTGCTCTCCGGCGGTTTCGTCAAAGGAGCTGCTCATATTGCAATCGCGCAGGAAATGTACAAGCGCGGGTATGTTCCCGATGTTTTTGTCGGCACGTCGATAGGCGCCGTGTTTTCTGTTCTGCTGGGCCTGTATGATGATCCGAAAGCCGTCAAAGAGATCTCCTTAAAGTTTGTCAAAAAGCATATATGGCCCCGGCTTTTATCTTTTGATCCGTTCTCCAAAGCGGGTCTGATCGAGTCCAGGGAAACAGTCAGGCTGATCGCCAAGGCGGCGGGGTTTGAGGGCAAGACGTTCGCGTGCCTTAAGAAGCCGGTCTATATCACGGCAACAGATTTGAATAGCGGGAAACTCATTGTTTTTGGGCCTTCTGATAGGCTTACAGCACGTTCGCCTTCGCTGCGCTCAAGCTCACTACGGCACGGCCTAAAGGCCTACAGCTTACAGCCCGGAGCCGTTAGCCGTAAGCCGTTAGCTGTAGCGAGCGGAAGCGAGCGTGCCATCAGCCTCTCCGAAGCTCTGGAAGCATCGATATCATTCCCCGTCATCTTCAAGCCCAAGAAAATGCGGATCAAGGGCAAGCTCATGGCCCTGGCAGACGGGGGGATCCGCGAGAACTGCCCGATATTGGTTGCGGCAAAGGTCCCGGGCGTTAAAAGGATACTAGCGTGCGACCTGGGCTACTGCGGGCAATCAAAGGGCGACTTTAACAGAAAGAACGTCCTTGACGTATTCATGCAGTGCCTGGACCTTACGACCTCGTTCTCGCAGATAAACCGGTACATCAACGATGATATATTCGTCCAAAACAAGATCTCTGTCAGGATCATCAATCCCGGCATATTCGATATCCTGCCGTTCGACCTCAAAGAGATCCCCGCGATAATGGACAGAGCCGCGGAAACGGCAGATATAGTATTTTCCCGGTTCAAGGGCCCCGACGGCCTATTCCGATACTGGAAGAAAGATCCGTTCAACAAAAAATATATAACGGTGGAGCATATCGGGAAGCGGCATACAAACGCTTTCCAGATAGTTGATTTCTCGTGAAAAGCAGACAGTCGTCAGCAGACAGCAGACGGTTTTTCATTCCAGCAATTTTCCCGCCGCAAGTGTCTGCTATGTATTGACTCGAGTATGCATAGAGGGTGTATAATTGACACAGATTAAAGAAGTGGTGTGTTTGAAGGAATAAATCCGCCACGTGTCCCGAGGAATGAGGGGCTAACCAATAAGTCAAACCTTCGCAGTAAAAAGCGGAGGTTTTTTTGCTTTTTTGAAAGGAGTCGTGGCATGAAAGCATTTAAGAGCGGCGGGTTGGCAAAAATATTGCTTATGGCGCTGGTTCTTGTCGCCGCATCGATCGGCGGTTTTTTCGCGGTTAAAAAGGGCATGGCGTCTATTCAGGCAAACATCCGGAAAGCAGCTGCGACTGCACAGAGAAGGGAAATGACAAGGTCTGCGGAATCGAAAATGCTGTTTGAGGCAATGCCAGGATATATGGAGTGCGGTTTTTACGTCCATGGGCAGATAGATGCGGTCTTGAGAGAAATTACGTATCCTATGCAATGGTTTTCGGAAGACAAAGACATGTTAAGGCTCACGGCAAAGAACTGCATCGCGGACCTTAAGGAGCTAAGGGCGGATCTGAAAAATGAAAAGTTTCCGGGCGGACAAAAACAGCTGAAGACGCTTCTTTTAGACATAATTCGGCTGTTAGAAAAAACCATTATCGGTATTGAAAAAAAAGACATGGCCACGATAGAAAAAGAGGCCGCTGCGGTGATCGAAAAAAGAGAGCAATTAGACCCTCTTTTGGCAAATGCCACGCAAAAATTCGTGGAGCGGCGCTCTTTTAAGGCAGTCATTTCTCAAGAGGAAGCGAAAACCTTTGACAGCGGAGCCGACCGGAATGATTATCTGAAAGCGCTTGTTCTGATGGATAAATATGATTTCTCCGGCGCATATATAATACTTGAGAAGCTTTTGGGTAGAGGTCTTTCCGCGCAGGCAGGCGCTATCGTGAAGGTCAGGATGACTGATTGCATCTTTAATGACTATGTGCCTGACGGTGAAGATCCCGGGAAAGCAATTCAGAGAAATATCATAACTCTCGAAAGTATTATCAAAGAAGGCGTGTATTTTCCCGGGATATCGGATGCATACTTAAAGTGGCGGGCTGCCTATCAGCATTACACCGGCGGACCGTCAAATCTGACCGACATACCCAACTATTTCTTTAACAAATCAAAGAGAAAGGCGATACAGGCTGTAAGCGATCATATCAGTAAAAATGCGGATGATAATTATGCGAGATATGAATACGGAAAACTTTTGTTGGCAAATAATATTTTGAGAGGGCCTATGGGTAATGATTCGAGCCTTTACTTTTTTAAATATTATATGCGCAAATTAACTGATGAGATGGGTCTTGGTGATTAATTGCGACACGGCACTGTTGATGAGGCGTATTTGAAGCTGGCGGGGTTGAAAAAGGACGATAGCAGGTGACAAAATAGGATCTGCATAGGAGCGCAACGATATGCAAACGTTGCTTGTAGATAGGTAGTTTGTTATGAAATTTATTGATTTTCAAAACATTGCCAAACAAGACATAAATATTTGGAGCCTGTTGAAAGGCAAGGAAATATATGTGGATAACAGAGACGAGTACATAGCAAAATGCTTCGTAAAGAAGAATGGTTGCGTTTATGTTGTCTGCGGCACAAAAGACGGCCCCATTCTTCGCGAAATACGAGTTGATCATAACCAATCATTGTTTTGCAATATTAACGAGTCCACGGCAAAAAAAGCGCAGATGCTAGGCTTTGAAAATAGGCAGGTGTTTCATTTTACAAAACTGTCTAATCTGGAAACAATAATTAAAGAAGGCGTTCTTTTGTGCAGAAATGAATTAATCAAGAGAAATATTCCATTTAGTGATATAGCCAACCAGACTTTGGTGCACAAAAGATGTAATTTCTCCCTTACCCACAAGAAGAAGAGAACGCTTTCCGACTATGTGCCGTTTCATTTTTCAAGATCTCAACCGATGTTTCATATGTTGCGGGAAAAGCACGATAATGCTAAAGAATATGTAATATTTGTGCTAAAGATCAAGGATTGCTTAGGTGGAAAAGGGCCGGCAAGAGAATATGCTTATACCGACAAACATCCAATATCTATAGCGGCAAAGGTTTATTGTGACAAGCAATATTGCATAAGGATGAAGTGGCATTTGATTGATGAAAACCGGCCGCAATTAGGCGACCACAAGAATTATAAAATGGCTGAATTTCTGGTGTATAATAAATTGCCCATAGATTATTTTACGATATTCAACGAAAGCTATGTTGTGGTATATGATAAAAGAACAAAAGATCAACTTGACACGTACCCCTTATACTAGACAAGTAGTTTCAGTATAATCTGACTAGTAGAAAGGGGGAAAGACCCATGCCAAAAGGCTTTCCAACACTGACGGGTGAGCAGAAACAGGAGATCATTAAACGCA
>Ga0209096_1005088_pt1 | contig 10108 bp, 12 predicted proteins | sample AD_UKC034_MetaG_FD_184407 | JGI IMG/M metagenome (GOLD analysis project Ga0209096, IMG submission 184407) | Active sludge microbial communities of municipal wastewater-treating anaerobic digesters from USA - AD_UKC034_MetaG (SPAdes) (version 2) | ecosystem: Engineered > Bioreactor > Anaerobic >...
TTGTGTGCTTCGGACATTCGTTTCCTAGTCTCAGGCCCGAACTTGTACCCCTTACTCGGCATCTAGGTACCCTCCCGCTTGCGGAAGAACCATCTTACCTCGTTCCCCTCCCGGACCTCGACGAGCTCGCAGTCCCTGGCCTCCGCCCCGACGGCCTCCAGGAACGCCTGGGCGAACAGGTTCAGGTGCGAGTACCGGGTCCGGAGGACCTTCTCGATGTGGCGGTCGACCATGTCGGCCACCCGGGCCGCCACCCGCTCGGCGACCGACGCGGTTACGGGTTGGGGGTCGCTCACTTGATCACCTCCTTGAGCCGGCGGAGCTCCGGCCGGACGTACCCGAGGGGGTCGCGGGCGGCGGCGTGGAGCCGGTTGTGGTGGGCCGGGACGAGGACGGCGTGGCCCCCGGCGGCCCGGAACGCCTCACAGTTCTGCTCGTTGTCGTCAACCAACACCGAGGCCGGGTTCGCGAACAGCGCCTTGTCCGCCCCCCGCGGGACCGGGATCACCCGGTCGAAGTACCCGGCCCCGACCCCGAAGAACTTGTTACACCACAGGTGCTTGCCCTTGTAGCACTCCAGGCAGCGGCTCGGGACGGTGACCAGCCGCCAGTCGTTGTCGGAGACCTCGTCGACGAGCTCGAACAGGTCCATGGCCCACGGGAGCGGGTCGAGGTCGGCCCAAAATCCCGCGTCCCCGTCGAGCTCGGCCCAAAACCCGGCCTCGGTCATCGGCGGGTCGAGCCCGAGGGCCCGGGAGAGCGGGCCGACGCAGTCGTACACCCCGGGCTCCCACCGGGCCAGGAGTCGGTCGGTGGTCAGCCCCCAGTGCCGGGCCACCCCGCCGACGAAGTCCGCCAGGACACAGTCGAGGTCCAGAAAAATCCTCATCCCGATCCCCTTGGTTCCGTTGTGGTTACGGGAAAAGTTCAACGAATCCGGTGGATTGTACTTTAAACCTTGGTCCGGTTGGCGTATAGTCTACCGCGGGGAACAGTCCCCGAGTCCGAAACCCCAAGTCGGAGCCGACCATGTCCGAGACCACCGCCGCCGTCGAGACCGCCCCGGCCCCCACCCAGACCCCGGAGACTCCGAAGGGCGGGACGACCCCGCCTGCCGCTCCGAAGGCCGCCCCGGCGAAGAAGCCCGCTCCCAAGCCCAAGGCGGCCCCGGCCCCGAAGAAGCCGGTATCTAAGCCCGCCCCCAAGGCGAAGGCCGACGCCAAGCCCCCGACCAACGGCCACGCCAAGGCCGGCGGCGGGCTCCGCGGCCCCCAGGTTCGGGTTCTCGTCGCCCTCTCCAAGAGCAACAAGCCCCTGACCCGCGTCCAGATCGCCGACAAGGCCAAGGTGGACCAAGCCGCCCTCGTGGAGTACGTCGGGTCGGCGGACAAGGCCCGGCGGGAGGCGAACGACAAGAAGCACTTCCCGTCCCTCCTGTCCCTCGGCCTCGTCCGGGCCGACGACGCGGAGGTCGACGGGCGGGAGGTCGTCGTCTACCAGGTTACCGCCAAGGGTCGAACCGCGGCGTCCAAGGCGTGAACGGCCGCCGACCGGTCCGCCGGCCCCGGGAGATCCCGGGGCTTTTTCGTTCACCCGACGTTCCAAAATAGAGTCTTACCGGCCGCCCGGTTCCCGAGCCACCAACGGAACGCCTTCAAGTCGTAGTGGGCGTTACACGGCCACGGGGGCGTGTCGCCCGGTCTGGCCACGTCTTTGTATGCGTACCCCTCGTCGATCACTTCTACGGTGGCGTCCGGCACTCCGGAAGCATCCCGGAGGTAGCGGCGGACCTCGTCGAGACTCCGCGAGTACCCGAGGTGGATGACGAACGTCCCGACGCGGCCGGACATTCCCCGGATCACGCCGGCCGCGATCGTCCCGGACGACGCCGGGATGATTACTCGGTCCCAATCTCCCGGCGGCACCTCCCTCGCGGTCTCGACCACGCTCTCGGTCAGTTTCAGGGCGTTGGGCATCATGTACCCGTCCTCCGCCTCCGTCGCCTTCCGGGCGGCGTGGTAAAGGATACAAGACCGGCCGGCCGGGAGCGGGCGGAGTTCCGCCCCGAGGGCCCGAGACCGCTTCTGGGGGTCCCGCGGCCGCTTCGGATCGTCGGTCTTGTACAACGGGTAGAAGTTGACGCACCGCTTCCCGAGGACCTGACAGGCGCGGGCGACCGCGTGGCCGGCCTGGGAATGAAACGTGTCGAGGACGCCAATCGACTCCTCGGGGCGGGAGGCGACGCGGGCGTACACCCCGCGGGTCTTGCTGAACGGCGGACCGGGGGGCGGACAAGACAAGTCCTCCCTCTTCACGAACAGACCGTACTCGTCGGCGTAGTCTTCCAGCGGCGTGCCGTAGACCAGCATCCCGCCGCCCTTCCTCGTCGGGACCGGCATCACCACAACCCCCCCTTCTCCCCGGCCCGCAACAGACGCTGCGACGTCCGACAGCGGGCGAACCTCATGAGTCCCTTGCGACACGCCGCCACGTCCTCGCCGATCTCGTAGTGACCGCCCCGGTACGACTTCCATTTACACAGCACCGTCTCGGCCTCCTGGAAGGAAAGCGGGCGGTCGTACCGCGGCGGGGCCTTCGTCGGGTTGAGTTCGGAGAGTACGCGGTCGACCGCCCACGCCCCGACGTCCGCCACCCCCGCCGGGCCCCCCTCGGCCTCGTACAGTTCGTCGGCCGCCTTCCGGGGCGACTCGTACATGACCGTGTCGAGGTCGAACCGGACGTCGAGCAGCCCGAGTCGTTCGAGCATGTCCGCGACCTTGAACGCGACCCACGGGCCGAACCCGATCCACTCGGTGACGTACTCGACGACGTCGGCGGCGCTCGGGCTCGGCCTCGGGAAGGCGTCGAACAACGCCTCGATCCCTTGTTCCTCCAGGAACTCGACCGACTTGCGGGCGGTCTCCCCGCGGAAGTGCCGCCGTTCGCTCGACCGCGGGTAGTCCTTCGACCCGGCCGCGGTCCTCATCCTCCCCCAAAAGTCGGTCTCGGAGACCCACGACGCGGTCCCCACGTGGTAGAAACACCAGTACGCGAGGAGCCACCGCTTGAGGCGGTCGTGGTCGAGCCCGGCCTCGTGGACGAGGACGTACACCGGGTCGAGGTCGTTCGCGGCGAGGAGCCGGCGGCCGAACTCGTAACAGTCGAGTCCGGTCATCGGCGGATCACCCCCAGTTGGATCGTCGGGACGTTCTCGTTCCTCGCCGCCCCGGACCCGATCGGGACCTTCATGTCCGCGTACCGGACCGCGTTCGCCTCCCCGGCCAGTGCGTCGCCGCAGCGGGCCTCCCCCCCGTTCTCCGAGGCGCAGTAGAGACATCCCGACGGCGGGCATTCTTCGACCGGGTGGAACGGTTCGGCGGCGGACTCCCGCGTGTACACCGGGACCGCCTGGCCGTGACACTGGGCGGCGGTCGTGTACCTCCGTCCGACCGACACGCCGGTCTTGTCGAGGACGTTCCCGGCCGCGTCCCGCCGGTACTCGTACTCGTAGCAGGTGGCGTAGGTCAGGCCGAACTCCTTGGCCCATCCGGAGTACAGGTCGTGGGCGTTGAGGCGGTACCGCTCCTCGATCGTCCTCTGGCCGCCGATGTTCTCGGTGAACAGTCTCTCGAACTCCCGGCCGCGGTCCCCGAACCGCTTCACCATCCGCTCGGCCATCGCGGGGGCCCAAGAGTACCCGGCCTCGACGAACTTGACGATGACGTGGTCAGCCCCCGCGTCCTTCAGGTCCCGGAACAGCTTCTTGATCTGGGCATGGGAGGTCACCCCGGGGATCACCGGGTTACACTGGATCGAGACGTAAACCCCGGACCTCTTGATCCGGTGGATGTCTTTCAGGTGGTCCTCGTACCCGAGGGCCCCGGGGGAGAGTCGTCGCCAGTCCTCCGGGTCCGACGTGTTGATCGACTTCTGGGCGTAGCTGTGGGGGTTCTTCCTCATCAACGCGACCGCCCACCCCGGGTACTTGAGGCGGCTCAGGAAGAAGATCGGGAGGCCGAGGTCCACGAACGCCTGGGCGGCGTCCCGAGTGTTGTGGTAGTAGTCTTCGAGGGGGGTGAACGGGTCGGTGAACGACGAGAAGTACCCGGCGGCCGCCCGGCGGGTCCTCTCCAACTGTTTCCGGACCTGGGCCCCGTAGTCCAGAGGGACCGTGATCAGGCCCGTCCCCCGGTACCCGCGGAACCCCGAGTTGACGTAACAAAACGCGCACCCGACCGCGCACCACCCGCCGTAGGGTTCGGTGAGGACGGCCTCGGTGAAACAAGGCCGCGGGCGGACCCCCTTCGGCTCGTGGAGTGACTTGTACCATCCCTGGAGGGGCTTCGCGTCGTCGATCCGCGTATGGGGGTACGGGTGGAGGTACGCCGTCACCCGCTTCTTGTTCTCGTCCTTCGCGTTCCGGACCATACCCACGAGGAGGTCGCGGACCTTGACCCGGCCGAGGTACGGGTCGTCCACCTCCCGGATCGGCCCGAGCCCCTCCCGCGGCTCCGGCCTCATGAAATGTCGGTACACCGTGTTGGCGGTGTGCTCGTCGTCCCCCACCGCCTCGGTCGCCACCCACGTTTGTTCCTGGTCCATCATCCCCTCCCCCGCGCGTGAAGCCGCAAGAGTCTTAGTACGAGGTCCGGGGCCTGCCGTGCCGAACACCGGCGGCAGTCCACCCCGGCGGAGACTAGTTTACCCCGGGCCCGCTCGATCGTCCGGACTCGGTTCGCGGTGTTGTCAGGCTTCAATTCCTTCCCGTTCCCGGCCGCCGCCCGCCTCGCCTTGATGTTGTCTAGGCACTGGTCGAGGTCGGTGACGAGGAAGAGGCAGACGACGTCGGGCATCTCGGCCGTCCACTTCACGTCCTCTGACAATAACAGACCCTCTTGGAGGACGTTAACCCCCGGCCGCTCGGCCAGTAGGCGGGTCGTCAACTCGTACACGGCCGCGGCGCTCCCGACCGTGTCGCAGCCGCCGCACGGCGACTCGTAGTGCCCGAGGACGACCGTGTCCGGCCAGTCCGAACTACTGTAGTAGTACAACGGCCTCTTGCGGCCGCCGACGCGTACGGCTTGCCAGTCGCCCATCAGGCCCATGACGGCCCTCATCGCCGTCGACTTCCCGGACCCCGACGTCCCCCGGATCTGGACGATCATTTCACCCCCCGGCGTAGGTCCGCTTGGCCCGCCCGTCACCCCACAGCACCCGCTCGTACTTGTCGAACTCGCACAGCGAGTGTTCGACCTCGCGCATCTCGAACGGCGGCATCCTCGTGAGCCGGCGGCGGGACTCGGCCAACAAGTTTTTCATCCGGTCGAGCCAGTCCTTCGGCCGCGGCGGGGCCGTCGCGTTGTTCCCCTTCGACGCCCACTCCTCCCCGGCGAGCCGGTAGAGGCCGCGGATACACCCGGGTCCCGGGTTACACCACGTGTTTACGTCTTCGGCGTTTTCGAGCAGGTACGTGTGCCGGAGGTCGCAAACGATCTCGTAGGCCATGAACCCGCCCATCCCGTCGTACCGAGTCAGTTCGGTCCACATCGTCTCCATCCGCCCGTCGGCGAGGTCCCATTGCGACAGGAGGAGTGGGACGTCCTTCCAGACGTTCGTGACCCGCCGGACAATCGCCTCCAACTTCGGCTCCCCGGCCGGGGAGTTGATCATGTACGCCCCAGTGAACACTTTCCCGCCGGCCTTGCGGACGCGGTCGAGGTGGAACAGGGCGACGTCCGGCCGCCAGTCGGTCAACAGCCCGGTCCGGCCGAGGATCTCCCCCGTCTCCGGCAGATTGAACCAGCGGAAACAGACGGTGGCGAACAACACGTCCGGGTGGTCGCGGAGCGGGTCTCGGATCGCGTCCCGGAACCAGACGGTGACCTTGTCGTTCTCCCGGTACGGGTTGGTGAAGAAAACGGTCCGCAAGACCTCGTCGTCCGTCCACGGCTTCGGGAGGCCGGCCCGGCGGCGGAGATGGATCTGGTGCCTCTCCCGACACCAGTACCAGAACCGCTGGCGGGGGGTGAGGAGTTTGACTTCGTCGGTCGTCATCAGAACGTCACCCCCTCGCTCCAGTTGTCCGGGTGGTACTCGATCCCGACCGGCGTCGGGATCCCGTAGTCCTCGTGCCCGCCCCGCTCCATCTCCCGGGCCAGTTCCCGAACCCGCCCGAGGTTCGACCGCTTCGGGTCCTCCCGGGGGTCGGCCCGGCGGGGCAGCTGGAACACGCACTCGTCGTGGACCTGCATCACGATCCGGGCGTCGAAGTCCTTCCGCCGCCACTCCCGGATCGGCCCCTCCTGGGTCCGGGTCATGGCCTTCCCGGTCCACCACATCGCACTCCCCTGGATTTTGAACGAGAGGGGGACGGTGGGCAGGACCCCGCCGGAGTCCGTCCTGGTGCAGAGGAGCGGGTACCCCCGGGTCGGGTCCACGGTCCGGTCCGGGATCGTCTCGACGTACCCGTGTGAGTTGGCGAACCGGATGCAGGACTGGTTCAACGCCTCCAGCTTGGCGAACCGGCTCTTGATCAGCCGGTAACACCCCTCCCGCCCGAACGTGGCGTCGGTCAACCTCTCCTGGCCGCCGTACTGCATGCAGAACCCGCCGTTCTTGCACCGCTGGTACCACGTGCTCGCGTACTTCTTCTTGCAGTGCGGCCCGACCTTCTCGATCCCGACCTCCTTGAGCTCCCGCTCCCAGATCTCCGGGTACGCCGTGTGGAAGTTGAGGAGGTGGTTACTCCCGTAGTACGGGGGCTTGTCCGGCTCCTCGAACAGTTCGATCAGTTCCTTCTCGCCGGCCAGGTAGAACGGGAGCCGGAGCTCGATGTTCTTCGCGTCCAGGCTCCACCACTCGTACCCCGGCGGCGGGCCGAAGCAGTACCGGAGGTTGAAGTTTTCCTTCTTGCTGATGTTCTGCTCGTTGGGCGATGAGCTCGACCACCTTAACGTATCAGTCCCAGTAGGGTTCAGGTTCGGGTGGAGGACGTGCCACTCGACCGCCGCGTTCATCCCCTCCCGCTCGTCCTCGATCGCGCCCAGGAGCATATACGACATGGTCGTCTCGAACGGGTTCTCCGTGAGGGCCTCCGCCATGGCCGCCACCTTGACCGGTACCCGGTACAGGGGCTTCCAGAACCGCCGGTACCCCTCCATGTATTGGACCGCCGTGTCCCGGCTCCTCTTCTCGACCAGGGCCTTGACAAAGGCGTGCTCCCGGGAGTTCGGCCGGAGGGTCGTCAGGTACCGCTCGACGGCGGCCTTGTTCAGGGTCGGGGCGTCGGTCATGGCCTTCGGGTTCCGGATCGGGGGGAGGTTCAGGACGTCGAAGCAGAACGTCCGGAGGGACTGGTTGACCCCGTTCCTCGGGAGCCCCAGGTCGAACCCGCAGTCCCGGGCGAGGTTTACGCACACCCGGCCCTTGGCCTCGGACTCCTCCCGGTACATCTCCGTAGACTCCTCCAACCGGGACCGGGAGAGGGTCACCCCCCGGTCCTCCATCTCGTACCCGATCGGGAGGAGCTTAAGCCGCTCCTCGTAGATCTTCCACAGTCCCCGTCGGTTGACCTCCCGCTCCATCCGGAACCAGAGGGGGAGGGTGTACTCGGCGTCGGCCGAGGCGTAGTCGAAGAGGACCGTCCCCCAGCGCGTCGGCAACCCCGACGACTCATCACGGGTCACCCCGTAGAAGACGGTCCGGGGGAGCCAGTAGTCGCACCGCCACGCCTCCCCCTTCACCGACGGGAGGTGCGGATGGCCCTCGCGGGCGACCTGCCAATCCGGCCGGTTCGACCGGCACCACCGCCGAGCCGCCTTCACGGCCTCCCCGAGCGCGGCCTCGTGGGGGAGGATGTCCTCCCCGAGGTACTGGAGGGCGAGGCTGGTCAGGTCCTTCGGCCGGTTGGAGGCCAGCAGGTGTGCCCCGAGGAGGGTGTCCCGGACCTTCCCCCACGGGAAATCCTTGATCCCGACCGCGGCCAGGGCGGCCGCGTCGAACTTCGTGTTGTGGAGGACGACGAGGTCGGCCCGGTCGAGCAGGTCCCGGATCTCGTCCAGGCCCCCGTCCGGGACCGCCACGTCCCGGGTGTACGGGTCCACGTCCCACTCCCAGCACCGGACCGTTCCCGCGTCGTCGCAGGTGGAGACGAAGAACGGCTTGCACCCGTGCCGGAGGTCCACCCCCGTCGTCTCGGTGTCGAGGGAGATGATCATCGTTGCTCCCACTTCCGGGCCACCAGGCGGACGAGGAAGTACCCGACCAGCCACACGGCCAGCACCCCCGCCCCGACGGCCGCCGCCTCTTGGATCGTCACGCTACCCCCTCGGTTGAAAGAGCCGGGGGCGGTTATGGGGTCCCGCCCCCGGCCCACCCTTGAACGCACCGGAATCTGAAGGTCACATGGGACACCCCCGCGGTTTTTAGTTTCCGTGTCCACGGCCTAATTTGAACCAGCCCCTGCGTCTCTCCGCTGGGGAGTGATGTCACGGGTATCCGGCTAAGCTCCCGTTGCCGCTCACCACCCCGGATGGCGTCCCCCGCCGGAGCCTAACAACGACGGGGGCAGTCGCGTCCAGAGGCCGTTTCCGGCTTGGGTTAGGGCGACTTGGCTCACGTCAGGACGCCGATTCGAGTTGGTCGAACGGGACGTCCTTGTACGTCTTCTTCGCGTCCTCCAGGGACTGGAGGGAGCAGGTCGTCTTCCCGACGGCCGTCACCTTGTGCTCGCTCGCCTTCCTCGCCCCCTTCGGCTTGTAGTTGTACACGTCCCCCTTCGCCGGCACGAACTCCTCGGCCGGGGCCTCCTCCGGCTCGGGTTCGTCGGCGGCCTCGCCCGCCCCCATGACGCCCTTGAGGAGGTCGCCCACGGCCTTCCACGTCGTGAGCTTCTTGGACTCCTTCTCCTTCCCGGCCTCCTTGGCCATGTCGTCGAGGCGGGTCTGGGCGTCCTCGTCCCCGTCGTCGGCCCGCCGGACGAGCTCGTCGATGTCCTCCTGGTCGGAGTACTGGGCCTCCTCGACCGGTTCGGGTTCCGGCTCCGGCTCGGGGGCCTTCCTCGGCTGGGCCCGGTCGTTACCGCCGCCACGCGGGTTCGCCGGGGCGGCCGCCGGCTTCCCGTTGGCCGTCGGCTTGGCGGGCGCGGCGGCCTGCCGGGGGGCGGGCCTGGCCGGGGCCTCCTCGGCGTGCTCGGTCACCCCGCCCCCGGTCTCCGGCTGGTAGTCCTCCAGCCCCTTCGACCCGTGGACCCGGACCCACGGCTCGGCGTTGTAGTCGGGCTTGCCGGTGTCCCGGTCCTTCCTGGGCTGGGTGCTGAACCGGTAGTACGGTCGCTCCTGGTTGAGGACGTCGGCGAGGTCCTCCATCTCGGTGTAGTCGGACATGTCGCTCGTGCTCAGCCCGAACTTCCGGAACTCGTTCTGGACCTCGCCGAACGCCTCCTCCGCGGTCTTGACCCCCTCCCCCCACCTCCGGTCGAACAGGTCGATCCGGAAGTTGAAGGAGATCCCGGCGGCCGGCCGGTCCTGCCCGTCCACCACGACGGACTTCGGCTCGACGCAGACGCCGGTAACCTGGAAGTACGGCTGGCCCTGGTTGTTGCCGGACTTGTACTCGTCGAACTTGACGTTGGTCACCCGGGCGACCCCGGCGTTGATCCCCGGGGGGATGGTCAGGCGGCCGTAGTCGGTCGGGTCGTCGGCGTGCTTGGCGATCGCCGCGTTAACGGTCTTGGCGTGCTTCGCCAGGACGGAGGACTTCTTCACTTGGGGTGGCATTCGCTCTCACCTTTCGGTCTTTGGGTTGGTCACTTGCCGTACAACACCTTCTCGGACGCTTCGAGCATGACGAGGACGAGGCGACAGTTGGCCCGGTCACGCTCGTCGAGGTTTTGGTTCCTGGACAGCTGCGCGACCAGGTGGGCCGCCGCCGTCACCGACTCTTGGACGAGTGGGATCCCGTTCTTTCCCTCCACGTCACTCCTCCCCGTCGATCAGGGCCTTGACCTTGTCGTAGGTCGGGTTGACGATCACCTCCGGGAGGTCCTTCCCCCCGGGGCGGCGGAACTTGGTCATGTAGACGTCGTGGGGCTCGGTCCGGAGGCAGTATT
>Ga0209096_1005113_pt1 | contig 10064 bp, 9 predicted proteins | sample AD_UKC034_MetaG_FD_184407 | JGI IMG/M metagenome (GOLD analysis project Ga0209096, IMG submission 184407) | Active sludge microbial communities of municipal wastewater-treating anaerobic digesters from USA - AD_UKC034_MetaG (SPAdes) (version 2) | ecosystem: Engineered > Bioreactor > Anaerobic >...
CCACGCTTCCTGGGAGTACAAGAGTTTTGTCAGCTATGTACTAAATGCGTGCGCTACTGTCCGGCTAACGCGGTTCCCCTTGGAGGTCCTACGGTAGTCAGGGGAGTCAGGAAGTGGGAGGTTGACCTGCGCAAATGTCTTGACTATTGGTACAAGGATCCAGCCAATTCTCTGAACTGCCTTGGCTGTATTACATCCTGCCCGTTTAACAAGCCGGACTCCTGGCTGCATAGAATTGGTCGATACCTGGTGCAAAGGAATTGCATAGCGAGATATGTGCTTATGTACCTTGATGACATCCTCGGATATGGATACGAGTATGATCCAATGAAGATAGCCCAGCAGGCGAGAAGTGGTAGCTGACGGCACAGCGTGCCGGACGTGTAACCTGTCGGCGGGAATTGGTTCACCAGAACATTGCTTTAGAGGAACGAGAACTGGCAAGGAGAAAGATGATAATGGGTGGTGTAATGAACACAGTGCTGCTCTGCCTGGCAGTGCTGCTCGTGTCAACCTGGGGGCGAGAGGCTCATGCGGAAGATGTCTTTCCATTGTCGCCAACATCGTCTGCTATTACCAAGAGCCTCAGCTTTCTGAAACAATGCCAGAATGACGACGGAGGATTCGGTCAAGGAGGAATTACTGAATGGGTGATTATCGCTCTCGGCGCAGCCGGTCAGGACCCGGGAACCTGGAAGAAGAATGGACACACCCCGCTGGATTATCTGGCGAAGCACTTCCGGCCGACCACTATCTGGGATTATACCCGGGCAGTCCTCGCCTTGAGCTTTGCCGGATTGGATCCTCGAGACTTCTGCGGTATGGATTGCATCCGGAAAGTAAAGGATCAGTTCAGTCACGGCCAGATGGGAGATCCTTTATCATTGCGGGATGATTACTGGGGAATCATTGCCCTGGCAGCTGCGGGTGAATCTGAGAGCATAGAGGTGATCTCCTCGGCAGCGTACATTAAACGCCATCAGAAAGAAGATGGAAGCTGGGGTGCTACTATCACCGATATCGAGATCTGTGCCGACAACACGGCCATCGCACTCATTGCGCTGCAGGCAGCAGGTGAAAACAGGGAATCTCCTGTTATTCAAAGAGGCCTTGCCTACCTTAAGCAGATGCAGCAGCATGATGGCGGATTTCCCTATCTCTTTGTGCCCTCTAATGCGGCCACAGATGCATGGGTGATCCAAGCCTTGGCTGCTGCGGAGAAGGATCCTACCGCCTGGAAGACCCTGGCGGGAGATCCGGTAACACACCTCCTGAGCCTCCAGAGATCCGATGGGTCATTCACCTGGACAGCGAAGGAGGACGACAGTTCTTCGCTTATGACTGCCTATGCTATACCGGCACTCCTCGGTAATTTTTTCACTCCCGCCGCTGCTCCAGGGGAGACAATCACCGTTAGTGTGCGTATTGAAGGAAGTGCGGGAACTATTTATGACGGGGTGCTGACCTGTTCCGATAGTATCGTGAGAGATTCAAAGGGGCTCGATCATCATTTCAAAAGGCCGACTCCTCTCAGCATCATGGAGGCCGCAGCGCAGGAGAAATCGTTTACATACACTGTTGATGCTCATCCTTCGGGTCTTTATGTGTGGGATATCGGTCACGAGTCAGGTCGGTGGGAATATCGGGTCAACAACTGCGGCTCTCAAAAGGGAGCAGATCGCTATTATCTGCAGAATGGAGATGAAGTGCTCTGGTGTGCGAGGGCGAATTCACTTGTACCGCTTCGGCTCGTTATCACTGATGAGGTAGCGGCGGTGAAGAAATCCGTTCCCGTGACAATCGAGATGTTCGATGATCCGACCTGGATTCCCAGCCCTGTAGGAATTGTTTGGATCAACAACTCTAAAAAAGAATACGCCGGAGGTGCAATCGATCTTCTTCTCAATACCCCAGGGTCCTATACCCTGATAGCCGAATCAGCGGGCTGTATTCGCTCAGCCAGAAAGACTCTTCGCGTGCTGGGCGATAGTCCGATCACTGTATCAATGGTAATCCAGGGCAAAAGTGAATGCCTCTGGAACGGTCCCGTTACTATGCAGGCGTTCGATGTGGTTCATGATATGGATGGCTGCTCGACCAAAGTGGCCGGCCACTCCCTTATTGGCGCCCTGGCGGAAGTTTCCCGGCTCCATGGAATTCCGTTTCAGATCAAACAAACCTCCCAAGGGTTGATCATTGTTTCAGTTGGCAACGATCAAGAAGATAATCTCAACGGCTCGTGGTGGTATACGGTAAACGCCCAGAAAGTAATAAACAATGCTGATGAGGTTGCGCTCAAAGAAGGTGACGCAGTGCTTCTTTACTACAGTCGATTGCCTCGAACGTGAGTTCGAGCTTCATACTCTCTCATGAGGTACGTGTTCTTGAGATTGCGCGTTGTTTTAATCATTGGTTCTGTGCTCGGAGGATTCACGGGCGTTGTGGTGCTCTTAGCGTTAACGCTATCGATAACGGTGATCGCATACGAAAAGAGGGTCCCGCAAATCCCTGCTACGTATCCGAGTATTGCCCCTCCGACTGACGCGAGCTTTTTTTTTCGTGAAAATACGATTGCTATTCGACTGAGCACTACCACGGTTCCTTCACGAATACTGGTATTCGCCTATGATCGGTCCGGGTGCCAGTACAGCATCTTCAAGCCTGTGTATGAAAACACCGTGACCATTAACCACCTTGATCAAGCAGATTTCAGGGTGCGTATCTCATCGCAGGGCACCGTTGAGGGGAATGAATTCCTGAGGACAAAGCCGGGCGAAAAAGGTGCGGTCAATTTCTTTCGGCTCCTGCTTGCTGCCAAGGAGCACGGATTCAAGTACGGTATCCAGGAATGTCTCTATCCGATGGAACAGCAATGCGTGAATGTGTGTCCGGTAACCGAGAGGAAACTCATTACCTTTAGTGCTCTCGAAGACGGCCGGATCGTTCCCAAGATAGATGTGTGGGGATGTCCTCGCACCGGACGATGCATTTATTACTGTCCTCAGGGAATAATCAGACGTGTGGAAGAAAAAATATTAGGTTTGGAATGATACAAGAGATGTGTTCGTGATGGCTCTAGATGTATCACTGATCGTTCAGAGTGGGATGCTTATTCTCGGACTTTACTGGCTGTGGATCAGCATTAAGATGGTTGTGTTCCCTCACGCTGTGGGAATCCTTCTAGAAGATCCTTCGACAGGATGCTCCTGCGACCATGGTGGGACTATACGAGGCTCAGTGCGGATCCGCGTTGGCCTGAAAGACGGTACTGTCATTGAAGCCATGGCGAGTCCATGCCTTTTCTGTCTCGAAACAATACGTAAAGGAGACCGCCTCGGAATAACCCGATTCGGTGACCAATGGGTTGCGCAGCGCTCTCCAGGCTGGGGCCGATGGAACCGTTAGGCATCATAGCACTTTTGATATTTCTTGTTATTGTCGTTGGATCAACAAAGGGGATCATTCCGCAGGATATCCTGCCGGTCCAAACAGCGTTGACGCTTGGTGCTTTGATCATCTGGATGCTTGGTCTTGTGTTTGGCAAGCCTGTTGAAGTAAGAGGCATTGCGGCCAATGTGTACCTGCATCCTCTCACAGCGGTAATAGCCGGATTTCTCGTTGCCGGAGCCTTGGAGGCAGCAGGCGGCTTTACTGCAGCAATGGCTCTCTTACAGAAGATCGAGAAAACCCCCCTGGGTTTTGCGGGTGCAGTGGTGATCCTGGTAAACTTCCCTGCTGTTATTGCTATGCCCTGCGGCAGGATTCTGGTGGCGGCGCTTTTCCCCCTGGCGGTAATGTTCGGACAGGCTATCGCGCGTCACAAGAATGATCCGCTCCTGGCATCCATTATAGTCTTCGGATTTATCATAAATGCAGCAGCATCCTGCGGGCCATCTCCTTTAGGAGGCATCGGCATGAGCGGCGAGGGGCTCGGTGGGTATCCGCTCGGCTCCTTTTCCAATGCTCAACAGCTTGCGATTATGGTCATGTCTGCAGTAACCATGATTTCTATCAGGCTTTTCTATAGAATTCTTCCCCTTCCGGACTATAGAACCGTGAACCGGGATACGGTCCTTCCCACGCCGACGCGAATAGGGTATTTCTCCTTCTTCTTATTCACGTCTGTGCTGAGTATCGTATTTATCTTCAAGCCACCCATTCCTATCCAGACGATACTAGCATGTATTGGCATAAGCATTATGGCAGTGGCCGGGCTCAGGATAAGAGATGTTATGGGCGGTATTATTATCCATCCAATTTTGGCCATGGTCTCAGGATTCATTTTTGCTGGAGCGCTTCTGTATGCCGGGGGATTCACTGTCTTGCTGGCCGTTCTCGATTGGATCGCCAGCCATTCTCCGCTTGGGTATGTGGGAGTGGCAGTGCTTCTTACCTTTAGTCCAACGATTCTGCCGATGCCGTGCGGGAGAATAATCGGTGTAGCCTTGCTCCCCGGAGTGTTCATGTTCGCCCAGAAAATCATGATGACCTATCACGCTCCCATGGTCATCCCGGCCATGCTCACTGCGTTTATTATCAATGCAGCATCTTCCTGTGGTCCTTCACGGATCGGAGGGGTTGGTGAAATCGGAGAGGGACTGCTGGGAATTTCGCCGGGGAGTGCGACACGGCCTCAACAAATCGGCATTATTGTTGGGACCGGCACAGCTGCAGTTCTTGTCGCTCTCTTTGGATTCCTGTGAGGTTACTCTATGAATACCTCGTTAGTCCTTTTGAGCTTGAGCATAGGCCTCTTGTCCGGAACCCTGATCAATATTTCATTGGGCGAAAAGCCATATCAGATCGGCGGCCTCTGTGCAGGTGTCGTAGTAGGAATTTTGGCTGCACTCATGTGACATGCGGCCGCTGTAATAAGGAAAATAACAGGTAGAGTATGCACGAACAGTCTGCGGTCTTTCGCGAAGTACAAACGGATGAGACTCCCTCTTCCTCTGAAAATAAGAATACGGCACCACGGGACATGAGGAACCAGACGGCCGTAGGGTTTGCTGCGATGATAATCGCCGGAGCGCTTGCCGGCATGATGCTGAGTTTCGCCTTGTGCGGATCGTTTTTCAACGTGGGAGGCATTGTTGCCGGAGCAATCGCCGGGTTCTTGATGCACAGCTGATCATACAATCCTTGAAAGCACCTATGATGCGCACCTCTCGAACACGTAAACGGATTGCGAAGTGGCTCAATACCATAACGGCGGTGTTTCTTGCTTCTATTCTTATGGGATTGGTCGTGAATGCTACCATGGCCCGACACCCGTGGGCAATCACGTGTTATAGCTGCAAAGCGTGTGCCTCTAGCTGTCCATTGGGAATAGATCCATCGGGATACGTTACGGCTGCACTTACCGCAAATCCTGACTACATGATGGATGCTGCCAATCTCAGGCTCTCCCTGGAAGAGGCCAACAGAGTGGATCCCGACATGGTTATCGAATGTGAGGGGACATTGACCAGCCCTCGAAAGGCGCTTGAACAGCAGACTATTTCGCCGAGAAGCGAAGTCCGGGTGTATAAAATGAAAGCCAAACACGCCGCCCGCTATGATCTCCTGTGCGGAAATTGCCAAAAAATGTGTCCGATCAATCTTAGCATAGAAGACATAATCCGAGACTTGCGCACAGACGGGACGTTCGACAATCTTAAACCAGCGTGGGGTGCCCGGTGATTATCATTTACACCGCCCTTGCGATGCAAATTCCGCTGCTGTTTGTCTTCTTCATAATAAGAATTCTGGCAGAAAGAAAAGCACAGATTCTCAACTGCACGGAGTGTCAGCGGTGTGCCGGCGCCTGTCCGGTGTTGAAACGAAAACCTGAGTTCATCGGCCCGTATGGTGTGATGCTTGCTGCGAAAAAAGGCCTGGAAACGGGTGAGGGACACCTCGAACTGTGCCAAAAGTGCGGCCTCTGTGTCCAGGCATGCCCTCGAGGTCTGGATATACTTGAAACGCTAGATAGGTTATCGCCGTCTATCGTGACTCCAAGGCATCGTACATCCAGACGGCTGGTTTCTTTACATCGAGACCACAAAAACATTCCTTGGGAAGAGCCATGAACACACTTGCCATCGAGGGTTTTTTCCTCGGGCTTTCAACCGGGGTGTTCTGTCTGGGGAGCTGCTTGCCGGTTCTCTTGCCTTTTATTCTGGTCGAAAACAGACGCGACGCCCTGAGGAATTTTCTGGTAGTGGCGGAATTCAGCGGTGGCCGCCTGGTTGCGTATCTGGCGGTAGGGATTACTGTAGGATATCTGGGCCGGAAAATCCCTCCGGGAAGTTCACATGCGATTGCCTCGGTGTTGATGATGATTCTCTCTCTGCTCCTTATTGCCTATGGGATGGTCAGATCGTTCCCTCAGTTCAAATTATGCTCCATGCTCAACCAGCTGAGTGGTGGCTTCAAACGTCTTCCGTTCATGACCGGATTGGTAATGGGCATCAATGTCTGTCCTCCCTTTCTCCTTGCGATAACCCGTATTCTGGATACTGGAGGTGGCGCGTTCAGCGGTGCACTATTTTTCTCCTGTTTCTTTGCGGGAACGTCAGTCTTCATAGCTCCCCTCATATTCCTGGGACCATTCGGCCGATTCCCTCTCCTGGCAGGTTTAGGGAGAGCTTCCGTTCTGATGAGCGGATGTGTTTTTTTCACTATAGGGTTTAAAAGGCTTTTGCTCCTATGAAGTGCTCGGAACGAACTCAGCTTTCTGAGGAAGCAAGACGAAAGAAGGCGGATGTTTTCGCCAATCTAAAAAGCATCTCTCTTCTTGCGTGGTTGAACCTGTTCTTTCTGCTGATGATCGTCCTGCTTCTGCTTGTACCTGGAATTATCCCTCCCTCAAGGAGTGAGCGTGAATGGAATGTCTTGCTTTCTGCAACCTCCACTCCCTTGCTGCCGCTGGCTGAAATTGACACGATAACCCCGCAGGTGACGTTTGCCCAGGTTCTGCATGTGGTTCCCGAGGCGGAAGCCGCATTGAATAAGCGTGGGTTACTTTGCGGAACATGCTCGATTGCCCGCTATGAAACCATCGAGATGGCTAGCAACGTATACGATTTTGACATGGCCTCCTTGCTGCTGGAACTGAACACGCTTCTCAACCGAAAGAAGTCCTCGCTTGCCATCGATGGGCAGACATGATTTGCTGGTTAGCCGCAAGCCTCTCCGATGTAAATTAGACACGATGCGGCACCACGGTGGTGTGTGGACTACGTGCGGAGAATATCCGGAACCGTCTTCAACTATCGCATGATGAGGAGATCGATCATGGATACGAATGAAAAAGGAGTGGATCGTCGACAGCGTTTCAAGAACAGGATTGCCGATGCAATCGTGGGGACTGTACCGGTCTTGGGAGTCACCGGTACTGCGGCAGCTGACCATTCCTTGAATGGTGCCCAAGACCAGGATACGTATGAGAAGCTGGGGAAGCACATGTCTTGTTTAGGAATGGGCTTCCTGCAAGTGGATGCATTTGTGGACTTTCTCAGACAGACGTTGACACCGCTGGAGGCCGCAGTATGTCTTGGTATTCCAACGGTGGTCATTCCCTTGCAGGCTTTTGACGGTGCTGAAATTGCCCGGGGAGCCGCACTTCCTGAAGAGGAGGTGCGAAACGTCCTTGAAGGTTTAGTGAAAAAGAATCTGATTTATTCTGGTCCCACAGCCGAAGGAAAGCCGGGATACGCCTTCTTCCAGTTTGGATTCGGTTTTCCGCAGGCCTCCTTTTGGAAGGGTGAAGATACGCCCCATGCCCGGACGATGGTGAGGCTTATTCACAACTACCTTAATCCGATGGTGATAACCGAAACGTGCGGCTTCGAGACCAAACCATGGCGGTATGTTCCGGTGGAAAAGTCGATTGATGTGAGCCGGCAGGCAGTATACTCCTATGATGCCATGGAGCAAATTGTCAGCAAAGCTGAAGCATGGGCGGTATGTCACTGCTCCTGTCGAATAGAGATGCGTCTGTTGACGGGGACGGTCTGCAACCATCCTACCGAGGTGTGCATGAAGTTTAACAGCCAGGCACGGTTTGTCGTTGAGAGAGGTGTCGGAAAAAAAATCACCAAAGAGGAAGCCCTGCAGATCCTGCAGAAGACTGAAGAGGCGGGGCTGGTCCATTTCGTAGATAATTGCCAGGGCGAGATACAACACAACTGCAATTGCTGCGGATGCGCATGCTGGAATGTAGGAACGATCAGAAGGAGAATATTACCCCGGGACTCATTCATGGCCACCTACTACATTCGGGCAACTGCCGAGGACACGTGTATTGCCTGCGGTGCCTGTGTCGAGATCTGTCCAGTACAATGCATTAGGCTAGAAGGTGATTCCGTCCTTGTTGATGAGGCATGGTGCATCGGCTGCGGCGTCTGTGCCGCGGTGTGTCCCACCGGTTCAGTGAAGTTGCACGCCAGAATGGACATCGGTGATAGGAAGCCGCTTGTGAATTTTGTGAAACTCCATGAAACGATCCTGAATGAAAAGGCTCGCCAGGTGCTAAAGAAAGAGGGGTGGGGTAACGTCTGAGCACTCTCATGCTCACACTTCTCTATGGTGGTGAGCGCGTCATGCCACGGTAAACAGGGATCTCTCTGACAAAGCCGCAGGGGCCATTCCGCCCGCGGCAAGGGCTTCACCTCGTTTGCGATTTAGTGTTGGTGTGATTCTTAAGGGAAGGATCGGGAGTTTTTGCCCGTATTTGTGGCATAATAGCCATTAAAGAAAATTAGCAAATAGTTACAAAGCATTATTTACATCGTCAATGCATGATCGGGCAAAATTGCCCTTGCCTGCCTTTGTTGCTACACAGGTGCTCCACTTGTCAAAAAGGATCGTAATTACAACGTCTTGATCTCAACCAGCAAGGTCCGGCACCCTATTTGCACACCGTTTTTGTTGTCATGAACCATAAAGAATTACATGAACTACCAGTGCCTGAACCGATCCCAGTACAGTGCGCGGGGGGCTGACGGTTCAGGCACAGGTGTGTTTTTCGTTTTATCTCTCGTGAAAGTGGCTGCTTTCCACGCTCCAGCTTACTGTGGTAACCCAGCGGGATGATCACGTGCTGAGATTGCCGCAAAATCACTAAAGGCCATACGGTCCAGGAATATCTGATACCTTCCTATCATAATACATCGTGTTCTTCAGTGACAAGCCCAATAAGTAACACAGATCATATGAGCCCAACTCGTTTCATCTTTCGATACAGCGTCTTGGGGTCAATCTGAAGCGCTGCGGCGGTTTTCGCTTTCGACCAGCGGTTTTCCTCCAGTACCTTTCGAATATAGCACCTTTCAAATTCATCAGTAGCTGTCTCAAGGCTTCTTATTTCTTCAGGTAGAGGGATTGTAGTCCTTCCTTCATGGGGTTTTGTTATAGAATCTTCCAGACCCAGTTTCCCTACAGTGAGAAACCGTTGAATTACGTTCTGCAGTTCCCGGATATTACCTGGCCAGTCATACCGGTAGAGCGCTTCCATGATTTTACCTGGAACATGTACCTTCTTCCCGCGAGCATAATGCTCGATAAAATGAAAAACAAGCAGAGGAATGTCGTCTCTGCGATCTCGCAACGCCGGAAGTACGACGCTGATCACGGAAATGCGGTAGTAGAAGTCTTCCCGCATGATTCCTCTCTTAACCATCTCGCGAAGGTTTCTGCTTGTTGCGGCGATGATCCGGACACTCGCCTTCTGGGGCGTCGTATCACCCAGCATCGTGTATTCTCCGCTTTCCACGGCCCGCAGCAGCTTTACCTGCATACTGAGGCCGAGTTCGCCCACTTCATCAAGAAAAAGAGTCCCCTCCTTGGCAGCATCGAAATAGCCTTTTCTTTCTGCATGAGCACTGGTAAAGGCGCCCTTACGATGCCCGAAGAATTCACTTTCAACTAAATTTTCAGGGATAGCCCCACAGTTTACCGGTATAAAATCATGATCCGCACGACCGCTCATTGCGTGGATCGCCCGGGCGACGAGTTCCTTGCCGGTGCCGGATTCTCCCAGGATCACCACATTCGCTTCAGAGCTGGCGGCTTGCAGGATC
>Ga0209096_1005118_pt1 | contig 10050 bp, 21 predicted proteins | sample AD_UKC034_MetaG_FD_184407 | JGI IMG/M metagenome (GOLD analysis project Ga0209096, IMG submission 184407) | Active sludge microbial communities of municipal wastewater-treating anaerobic digesters from USA - AD_UKC034_MetaG (SPAdes) (version 2) | ecosystem: Engineered > Bioreactor > Anaerobic >...
TAACTGAAAGGATATGAGGCGATGGCGAACGGCAACGGATTGCTGAGTATCAAGGTCGATCTCAAGAGATGGAAGGAATTGTCTGATGAAGAGCGGACAGAGCACACATTTTTCGCCCTGCAATACCTTACGCAAGAGGCACAGAAAAACAAATTTACGGAGCGCCTTCTCGCGTTCGCCGGGTCGTTCGTTGCCGCACTCGTGGCTCTGATACCTACCGTCTGGATCATCGTGCGGATGATTCAGGGCAATGGAGGGTGAGACGATGCACAGGCTAGACATCTACAGGCTCAAAGACCACGGCCAGGACCACGGGACATTCTCCCGCTGGACCATTGACGGCCTGCCGTTCTGCTGGGGCGTGGAACTGCCCTGGAGGAACAACGAGCCTGATGTCTCCTGCATCCCCGCAGGCACCTATTATGCCGGCCTCATTGAGTCGGGCAAGCACGGCACGGTCTACGAGCTCCGGGGGGTGCCGCAGCGGACGGACATACAGATTCACTCGGCCAACTTCGCCAGCCAACTCAAGGGATGTCTGGCTCCGGGCAAGGAGATCGATACATTCAAAGGCGGCATCAAGGGAGTCACGTTCTCACGGATCACGCTCGGCATGCTCATGGAGCGCATGGGCGGGGATGAAGAAATACAGGTCTGCGTTCATCCGCCGGCCTGAAAGGAGTTTGCAATGAGCGCAAAAGAAGAAATCAAGAAAGTTCTCAAAGAAGGCATCAAGCAGGGACAGGCTGAGGTAGGCGCGCCGCTTCCGCCTCTGACCAAAGATGACCGGGAAGAGGTCGGCAAGAAGATCGTCACAGCCTGGTACGTAAGGCTGTGGAATAAACTGTTCGGGTGGGCGAGGTAGCCAAATGGCAGGATTCCGTTCTCACCTCTCGGCCACGCAGTTAAGCGATTCAATCTGGAGAATCAATCTCCCGCTGATTTACCAGAGCGACCTCATCAAGGAAGAGATTGTCGTTCCATCGGGCTTCTGCTGCGATTTCGAGAGCGTCCCACGGCTGCCTATCGTCTATATGTGCCTCGGGCATACGTCGTTCAGGGGTGGGGCTGTCCATGATTATCTCTACCGCAGAGACTGTGAGCCGATGGTTACCAGGGCGCAGGCAGACGCAATCTACCGGGAGATATCAGTCATATCCGCTGTTCAGTATCTCCTGGCCGAAGGCAAGGAGCCCACGGCGATACAGATGGCAAGGATTCACTCGCAGGCATGGAGCAAGTGGCTCGGGGTTCGCATAGGCGGCGCGAGCTCATACCATAAAAAAACAGTAGCATGGAGGCCCATATGAAAAAGTTAATAGCAGTCATCATCCTGGCACTCATTCCCGGCCTGCTCATGGCCGAGGGCGCGGTGATCACCGAGGTAGCCAAGTCCATCGGTGGCAGCCATACCGGGATGTATACCCTCACCCTGGCATGGACCTCCGACAGTGCAACCGGCGAGGTGAAGGATACCACCAGTGATGAAATAACCGCATGGCTGGAAGGCAAGTGGATCATGTCGGCAAAGACCGTACCCGGGACCGGCGGCGATGCTCCGACAGCGGCTTATGATATCACCATCACCGACGAGGACGGGTTCAGCATATTCGGCACCGACCTGAACGACCGGAGCGCGACGGCCACAGAGGAAGCCCTGCCGTATGTGGCGGGAACCAAAGCCCCGAGGCTGATAACCGGGGCGTTGACTACATCGGTGAGCGCTGCGGGCAACTCCAAGACCGGCAAGATTATCCTGACGATAGCGAGGTAAGCCATGAAAAAGCTGATCATAACATTCCTTCTCTGCGGGTGGGCCCTTAATCTATATGCCCTGCCTCCGTTCTTCTCATATGGCGGGGGCGGCACCATCAGCGGCGAAGTCAACGTATCAGACGACGCATACAACGCGACCACCTGGAACAATGACGGACTGAATGCCCCTTCACGAAACGCCGTGCGCGACAAGTTTGAATCACTGGACGGCGATTACCAGCCGCTTGACCCGGACCTCACTGACCTTGCCACCGGCTCCCCGACAGGCACCTACAACCTCTCCGGCGCAACCATCAACTTCGGCCTGGAGGACGCAGACATTCCCGCCTCAATCGCAAGGGACAGCGAACTTCCCACAGCCACCTCCCTCCACCTGGACGATGTATTGACCGCTCTGGGCATAGCGTCAGAGGCCGTACACTTCGGCACCTTCACCGGCTCGACGATAGGCGACAACCTGACCGCCAAGGCTATTTTCCAGGCGCTTGAGAGCGCATTCGAGGGGCTTGAGGTAGGCGATGACATAAGCATCGACAGCGTTGCGGTTGCGGACCCTGATTTCGTGAGTACCGGGGATATCGACTTTGTGAATACCGACAACACCATCACGGCGAATATTAATGAAGGTGTGGTTGGACCGGATGAGCTTGCATCAACTGCCGTGACCCCAGGCAGCTACACCAATGTTGATATAACCGTGGACGCGGACGGAAGGATAACCGCAGCGTCCAAGGGCGTTCACTCGCAAAGCTTCGTGATAGCCTCGGCCACAGCCTATTCCGATTTTATTCTCTGGCGGGCACCCTACGCGATCACCATCACGGCTGTTCACGGACTGGCTATCGGCGATGGGACCAATGTCGTGGGAAATTTCGACGAGTGTGACGGAAACGGGGGTAACGCCGTGGCGATAGACTCGGATATGACCCTTACGTCCACGGTGACAACTGATACTGAACTCAGCAATGCGAGCATTGACGCGGGGGATTACATCCAGTGGCATACGACATCGGTATCCGGGACCAACTCTCAAATCGTTGTGACCTTTGATTACACAATAGACTAGGAGGGGATCATGCCCATAGTCATAGGCAATCTTCAGCCGGTAATCCCGCCTGACGGCAGCACGGGACAGGTGCTGGCGAAGAAGAGCAACAACAATTTCGACACAGAGTGGGTTGATCACACGGTGATTGTCGTAAGCACGACCGCGCCGAGCAACACGTCCGCACTGTGGATCGACATAAGCTAAGGAGCACGCATGAAAAAGCTACTCACCATCCTGGCAATACTGGCAATCGCGGGAATCGCGCAGGCGGCAACCGTCCAGGTCACCTGGAATCCGAACACCGAGCCCGACCTGGCCGGGTACAAAATTTATTATGGTACGGCTTCCGGGGTGTACGGAGATCCCATAGACGTGGGCAACGTGACCGGGCACGTCATGGAGATCACCCCGCAGCATGGGGCTACCTACTATTTCGCCCTGACCGCCTACGATACCAGCGGCAATGAAAGCGGGTACAGCTCAGAGGCGACCTGTTTTATACCGGACGGGGTAAAGCCGGAGAAGCCCACCGGCCTGCGGGCGATCATCCAGGCCATTGTCTCATGGCTCAGGGGGCTGTTCGGACTGAGAGCGGAGGTGGTGTAACATGGCTATACAACTGATTTCAACGACAAAGCCGATAGGCGGGGTGTGTACGGTTACGGTGCAGGATACCGGCAACCAGGTCGGCACGGACGAAACCGGCCAGCCGATATACAAGACCTATTCTGTGAGGCACAATACCAATCTGCCAGCCTCCGACCTCAAGGCTCGGATTGAAACGATGATACTGGCGGACAAGGAAGCAGACGAGAGCATATCCAGCATCAAGACCGCCATCAAGACCGCAGTGGAAAGCATTGACACCAGCAAGCTCTCGGCGACCAAGGGGGTAAGCTAATGGCTACAGGAAAACGAGTATTCAGGACTTTGGCAACACCGATGAACGCCGTTACCCTGGGCGACACCGCAGAATCGTTCTCCAGCGATGTAAACCTGGAGACAGACGGGTATATCGGATCTCATGTGGCGGTAGACGTTACCTTTCATGCCAGCGGAGCGCAGAATGTGGTCGTCAGTGTATACGGGTCGCTCGACGGCACGAACTACGATGACGTGCCCGTGTTCTCGCAGGAGGTCGCTGTTTCGGCGGGCAGTTCTCGGCAGATATCCCTAGTCGTCACCGACCTCGCCCACTACCGCATCGGCGTCAAGCACGCGGCCAGTGACACCAACCACGCCACCGTAACGATTACCGAGCAGTCCTGGAGGTATGACATCTCGTGATAGTTCCCTGGCAGAAACCTCCACGTGGGGCTCAGATCAATCAGGCTCATCCTCTGGCACGAGGACTGACCTCGTGCGTTCTCATGAACGAACAGACCGGGCGGGTCTACTGGGATTATAAGCAGCATAAGGCGCTCTCTACAGCCGGGGCCGGGTATCCCGATTGGATGGGGGATTCTCTCTACTTCGATAATCAAAACGAGGCAGTGAGACTAGGAAATCAGAGAGAGCTAATAGAAGATGGGGTCTTAACTGTAGCAATCAACATAGCAATTACGACAGATAATAACATCTGGCTTCTGGGTAACACGGTCGATGATTACAACGTCGGTTTTAGGAAATACTATTCCGGCAGCAGCTTGAGCATCTATGGGTATGAAGGAAGTTCAACATCAGGCAACACCGCATTCACGGCACAAAAGCTTCTCGACCGCGGCTATCATACCTATGTAATCCAATACGGCGGCGCGGCAGGCGCGTTTCTATGGGAAGACGGGAGAAGTCTGACCCCGAGTACCAACGCGGCCAGATATGCATACCTACACGACGGCAGATTACTTACTTGTGGAGCGGGGCCACAGCACACTGGCAGAGAAAGACTGCGGTGGGTTATGACCTGGAACCGGCTTCTTTCACCCGCAGAGATCCAACTGCTCAACGCAAACCCCTACTGCATGTTCCGGCAGCCGACCGACATCGGCGCATTCGAGTATGTAGGTCTGAAAATCCCGATAGCAATGCATCACTACAACCTATTAAGGAGCGCATAATATGCTCTACCTGAAGCAATCAACAGCGGCAACCATCAAGCTCGGGCCATTCGTTGACGACTCGGACGGCAAGACAGCCGAAACCGGGCTCACCATTTCACAGGCCGATATCCGGCTGTCGAAGAACGGCGGGGATATTGCCCAGACGAACAACTCAGCCGGAGCGACGCATGACGAGCTTGGGTATTACAACGTCCCGCTCGATACCACCGACACCAACACGCTCGGGACGCTCAAGGTGATTGTCTCGGAGAGCGGGGCGCTCCCGGTTTTTGCCGACTTCATGGTTATCACCGCCGAGGCGTATGACACGCTCTGTGGCACGGACCATTTCACCGTGGACCTCAACGGCACGCCAAGCGTCAATGTCGTACAGATATCCGGCGACTCGACGGCAGCCGATAACCTCAAATCCTACTGCGACGGCACGACCGCGCAGCCGGTGAATGTTACGCAGATAGGCGGTACGGCTCAGAGCGCCACCGATCTCAAGGACTTTGCAGATACGGGATACGACCCCACCACGCACAAAGTCCAGGGTGTTGTCCTTACCGACACCTGCACGACCAACACCGACATGCGGGGCACGGACAATGCATATACCGGAACCCCGCCTACAGCAGTAGCCATCAGGCAGGAGATGGACAGCAACAGCACACAGCTCGCGGCACTCGTAACCGGGGTGCACGTTACCTCTATCGGTGAGGCGGTGATTGACTCCAACGCGGTCGCGTCCGACATATCGAACGAAATCACCGAGGGGGTCTGGGATGTACCCAGGTCTTGGCACACCATCTCCGGGAGCTTTGGGGAGGGTGTCTCGTCAGTGCAGGGCAATGTCACCGGCAACGTCGCGGGCAGCGTGAACAGCGTAACTAGTGATGTTAATGTTGCCGAACTCGGGCCTGGGGTCATTGTGAGCACGTCTCTCGATGCTGGCGCGATCACGGCGATACAGAACGGCCTTTCGACCCACTCGGCAGCCGATGTTGTTACCGCCATTGAAATGGATGGATCAAAGCTCGACCACTTGTGGGAAACCACCGAAGACGACTCGGGCGTGAGGCGATTCACCACCAAAGCCCTGGAGCAGGCAAGCGGCACGGGCGCTACGGCTCAACAGGTTTGGGAATACGCGAACCGGACCGTGACCAACACACCTGATGTCAATGTCACACAGATACAGGGTCACGCGCTCGCGGGGACCGGCACCCAGATTGCCGATGGATTTGAGCACTTCTTCGACGTAGCGACCCCGGCAAAGACCCTGAATGATTGTGGCGTGGAGGGATCGGGATTAAGCGCTGAAGACGTGTGGACGTACACAACCAGGGTTCTTACGGCCAACACCAATCTTGGCATACCGAGTGCCGCAGATAATGCCGATGCCGTGTGGGATGAGGCTATTGCGGACCATACCGCCGGGACCACTTTCGGCGGGAAGAATCAGAGGGTTGTGCCGTCCGAAACGCTCAACGACTATAAGGCCGATGTCTCGGGTCTGGCTACCTCGGCGGCGCTGGCAATCGTTGACGGCAATGTAGACAGCATCCTGGAAGACACCAACGAGCTACAGACCAATCAGGGCAACTGGCTGACAGCGACCGGGTTCAGCACTCACTCGGCGGCTGATGTCTGGAGCGTGACAACCAGGGCGCTTACCGACAAGGCGGGCTTTACCATCTCCGGCACCAAGACCACCCTGGATGCCCTCAACGATATTTCGAGCGGGGATGTATCAACGGCGTGCGGGACTGCCCTTGATACCTACGACCCGCCCACGGCCACAGAGATGGCATCGGCGTTCACCGAGATAAAGGGCGCAACGTGGTCGAGCGCAACGGACACTTTGGAGCATATCAGGGATAAGCAATCTGATATCGAGACAGACACGCAGGATCTCCAGACGCAGATCGGGACCGATGGCGCAGGGCTTACGAATATCCCCTGGAACTCGGCGTGGGATGCCGAGGTGCAAAGCGAATGCACTGACGCACTTAACGCCTACGACCCGCCCACGGCCACCGAGATGAACGCCAGGACTCTCCCGTCAGCGGACTACGCCACGGCAGCGGCTCTGTCTACCCATGACGGCAAGCTGGATACGGTTGATACGGTTGTGGATGGAATACAGGCTGATCTCAGCAATGCGACGGATGGGCTTGGGGCGCTGAAAGCCCTACTGGACCAGATAGTCTCCGACCTGGAGAGTGCCTATACCGACGCGACAAGCCTCACGACCAATAGCCTCAGAGACAGGATCAGAACGCTCGGCTGGATCATCAGGAACAAGATGGAGGTCACTAACGCGAACGGCAACACGGTGATCTACAAAGATGATGGAACGACACCCGCATTCTCGGTCCAGAGCGCCATCACTGATGATTCTACGACCACGACAAGGAAGCGGATGGAATGAATTACCTCCCCTCGGTATCCTACGGCGTGTACGGTGGCGCTACATCCACCGAGAAGGCCGCGTACTTTGCATCCTGGGGGCTGATGTCTACCCTGGTAGCCGCGTCGTTTGTCGCGGTGCTTAAGCGATGGAACGGCGCGGCCTGGGTGCCTGCGTGCCTGAAGCGGCATAACGGGTCTGAATGGGTATTGGCTACGCTGAGAGTGTACAAAGACGGGAGTTGGGGTCTGGTAAATACGAGCGGTAGTTAATCATCCCCCCGCTCGTCACCACGGGGCTCTCAGGGGCGGGAATGGGGGTGTTTGGGGTTAGGGCCAGTATCAGGATTGTTTTCGTGAGGGCTCCTTTGCTATTGCACCCATAAGGATCTGTGCACATGTCGGGCAATATGGCCCGTTCATGCCTTTGGCATCACAGATATAGATCCCCCCTCTGGTCGGCTTGCTGCATCTGATACATACGACTGCGCTTGTTGTCTTCATCCCATTTCACCTCCTGGGGTTATTGGTCCCTTGAGATATCAATCACGTTGCACCATTTGACGAACCTTGTGCCGCCTGGAATCCTTATGTTTATTCCCCGTAATGATACCATCTCTACAAGGCCCTCGGTATAGGATGCCTGCTCAAAATGATTGTCTCGCCCCGTCAGATTAACCGTTGCCCTGTATCGGAATGACTGCCTGAACTCGCTTGGCTTCATCCATCCTCTCCTTTCGCCTGGGGTTAGGCTACTACTTCGTGAGCAAGATCATGCAGGCTATCCATCTCGCTATCTTTTATCTCCCTGATATCCACCAGATCGACATCGTTGACCTGTTGGAAGTCGCCAGTTTCAAACCATGCCCTCTCCCATGTCTTGATAGCCTCCCGTGCGGCCTCTTCCGTCTTGGCTGCTACGACAGCCGCGCATGTGATGTTTGCGGAAAATTCAAACAGCTTCATTTCTCCCATATCCTTCTCCTTTCCTGTTAAGGTTCATTCAGTTCCGTTCGGGTGCGGAGACGAATCAGTTGGTAAGCCGGTTTTGGGGAGATCCGGCAACTCCTTTGCGACAGACGGCTCTAACGTCTGAAGGGCGGTGTGTTCAGTTGAGGGCTTTCTACATTCTATTGCATAAGGCTCACTCACAAGCTGGCCTTTGACAAAATATACGGACCATTCCAGCCAGCCATCCGGCTCAAGGTATTCGTAAAACCGTATTTCTCCCGTGAAATTAATCTTATTCCACCTATGGTTTGTTCGTGCCATGCATCCACAGAATTGATCTACCGAGCTTCCATCCTTTTTGCCCTTGTCCACAATATCGTAATCCTCACGCCAGATTGTCCCGTCTTTCCTGATTTCATACATATCAAGCCCGGGCCACTCAGCCATATCCTTGGTTTGATAAAGAATATCGTTTGCCCCCTCTATGGGGAGCGGATATTGACACCTTATGTAGTCAAACATTCCCATCTTTTTTTCTCCTTTCCCGTTGCGTTCCGTTCGGGTGCGGGGTTAGGCCACTGTCAGGCTTGCCCTGTTTTTCGTCTTGCTTGTAAACACCATAGAAAGCCTTTGCGCCTGCGTCGTAACGGATTACCCCGACATTCGCCATAGGCAGCACACCTCCACACACATTATATGGAAGTGATATACGGGATTGCTGAGATGTCTGCAAGTGCTCCATCATCACGCCTGCCTCGGGGTCATGCTACGGCCTCAGTCTAGGGCTTCTTCTTCGCCAGTCGTTTCAGGCACATTTTGCAGGTGACCATGTTGGAACACCCTGCGCCTCTTTCGAAGTATTCACGGCCACACGCAGAGTAGGAATACCCCCCTGGATCGCTCTCGCTTGGGGGTGTCTCTATAATCTCATAATGAACCTTAAGTTTACTCATCCCTCTCCTCCTGTCAGGTCAGGGGTTTATACATCATCGAATCTCTGGCCCCTTCTGTGGTTAAGGTACTCCTCCGGTGTTCCCTCAAATCCGCTGTCACTCAGATATTCCCTGACCGCTCCCTCAGAAATCTCATCATCATAATCACTGGACTCAATTTCCCGTATGATTTCCGCACAGGCAGGATGCAAATAGAGGGAGTATGCCTGCCCCGAATCGGACAGATTATGCACATGAGCCTCCGAACCTGCGGGAATCATCTCGCAACAGCCGAAACACCGCTGATCCTTCCTGGTCTTCTTCACCCTGACTTCGCTTAGAAATACTATGCTCACTTCTCCCCCCTGACCGACACTTTCACATCCCCGCTCAAATTCTCCCCCTTATTTGAAAGGGCAGCGAGGAGGCGGGATTTGAGTTCGTTCAGATAGTTGGACTCGCTCGGAATACTCACCGAATTAGCCGCACTGATGATATGGTCAAGTAGGTCCTCCACCTCTGCGATGTCTGGATCGTTTCTGTGAATCTCGGCATGGATAACATCTATTTCGTCAATGGTGAGATAATCGAACGGGCCATCATAAATCCAGACGCGTTCGTCTGCTATTTCTACTAGTTTCCCATCTGGCAAGCTGAACTTGTGGACTATCAGCGTCCCCGGACACGCCGGGTTGAGACACTTTCCATCGGTTAGTTTATGGCCGCAGTATTGGCAGATCATATTCCCTCCTCTTCGGAGCCGTTAAATTCCGATGGACTAACCGAGAGAAACGGAAGGCCACCAAGCCAAGCGCTTAACTGCTCGTCGTCACTCATGCCAAGGTCCATTTCCATCAGTTCGTCCGGGCAGAACGTCGCAGCCACGATA
>Ga0209096_1005121_pt1 | contig 10046 bp, 6 predicted proteins | sample AD_UKC034_MetaG_FD_184407 | JGI IMG/M metagenome (GOLD analysis project Ga0209096, IMG submission 184407) | Active sludge microbial communities of municipal wastewater-treating anaerobic digesters from USA - AD_UKC034_MetaG (SPAdes) (version 2) | ecosystem: Engineered > Bioreactor > Anaerobic >...
CCGGTATGTACGGGTTCATGGGCAAGCTGTTGCTCGTCAACCTTTCGACCGGCGAGATCTCCGCTGAGCCGCTCGATGAGTCAATGCTCCGACAGTTTGTGGGCGGTGCCGGGTTTGGCGCTCGCTATCTATTCGACCGAATGGAGCAGACGACCGAACCCCTGAGCCCCGCCAACCCGCTGCTGTTCATGACCGGTCCGCTGGTCGGCACGGCAGCTCCCCTCTGCGGAAGGTATGAGGTCTGCGCGCGTTCGCCGCAGACCGGTTTGTGGGGCGAGTCCAACTCGGGTGGGCGGTTTGGGCCGTACCTGAGGTTCTCCGGCTACGACGGGATCCTTCTCACCGGCCGTTCGGCCACGCCCGTGTACCTCTCTATCCGCGACGGCCGCGCCGAACTGCACGACGCCAGACACCTCTGGGGTCAAGACACCTATGAGACCCAGGCTCACATCCAGAAGGAGCTGGGCGACTCAGCGCTGAGCGTTGCCTGCATTGGCATCGCCGGCGAGAACCTGGTCAAGTATGCGGCGATTGTCAACGATTGGGGGCGCGCCGCCGGCCGAACGGGCATGGGCGCAGTGATGGGCAGCAAGAACCTCAAGGCCATCGCCGTGGGCGGGCACGCTCAGGTGCCGCTCGCTGATCCTGATGGCTTTGCCGCGGCAGTACAGGCCGCCATCAGCTCGGTGAAGGAGGACGTCAAGGGGCAGTTCTTGTCGGCTGGCGGCACGGCTTCGGCAGTCGATACTACGATGTGGATGGGTGACATACCCAACAAGTACTACAGCATGGCCCTCTGGGAACCAGTGGCCAAACTGGGTGGCGGCACTATGGCCGAGTCCATCCTCAAGGGAAAGAAGGCCTGCTACCGCTGTGTCATTGGCTGCGGCCGCGTAACCAGGACCACTGGTCGCTACGCGGTGGACAACATCGACGGCCCAGAGTACGAGACTGCTGCTGTCTACGGTTCGCTGATCCTCAACGACGATCTCGAAAGCGTCGCCTACGCTGATCACCGCTGCAACTGCCTGGGACTAGACTCGATCAGCACCGGTTCGACCATCGCCTTTGCCTATCAGCTCTACGAACGGGGCATCATCACCAGCCAGGACACCGGTGGTCTGGAGCTGACCTGGGGCACGGTCGATCCGGCCATCCAGCTCACCGAGCAGATCGCGCGACGTCAAGGCTTTGGCGACTTGCTTGCCGAGGGAGCACGAGCTCTGGGGCGGCACTATGGAGTGGAAGAGCTGGCCGTCCAGGTTAACGGCCTCGAGGTCCCAATGCACGATCCTCGTGCCTTCGTCGGGATGGGATTGGTGTATGCTACCTCACCGCGCGGGGCGTGTCACAATCAGGGCGACATGTTTCTGGTGGATCTGGGAGCACCGGTGCCGGAACTCGACATTCAACTGGGCGACCGACTGGAGAGTTCGGAAGAAAAGGCCCTGATGACGTCGCGGGTGATGGACTGGCGGACTCTGTACAACTCGCTGGTGATGTGCGTCTTTTGCAATCCGCCGGCGGCGCTGGTGCGCGATTTGTTGAACGGGGCCACGGGCTGGCAGGTCGGCCTGGAGGAGCTGCTGCCTCTGGGTGAACGAGCATTCCAACTCAAACGGCTGCTCAACGGCAACCTCGGCCTCACGCCGCAGAACGACCGCTTGCCTGCTCCCCTGCTCCAGCCGCTGTCCGATCCGACGGTCGAAACCCGACCGCCCGATATGAGCGTGCTTCTGCCCGCCTACTACCGCATCCGCGATTGGGATCCGGTCACGGGAATGCCCTCCGAGCAGAGGCAAGCCAGACTGGGGCTGTAGGAGCGGCCGCTAGTACGCGCAGGAAACCTCACGTCGGACGAATTGCCCCTTGCCCCGGCGGCCAACGAACTGGCCGTTCTCGACGATCACCTCACCTCGAAGCAGCACCACGGACGGATACCCGACCACTTCGCGCCCTTCGTAAGGGCAATAGTCCACCCGTTGATGCAGGTTGGCCTGGCTGAGCGTGACTCGCCGCTGTGGATCGTAGATGACCAGGTCGGCGTCAGCGCCAACTGCGATGACTCCTTTGCGCGGATACAGGCCAAAGATCCTGGCTGGAGACGTCGCGCACACCTCCACGAACCGTTGCAGAGACAGCCGGCCTTTGCCAACGCCCTCGCTGAACAGCAATGGGATACGGGTCTCGATGCCTGGCGCCCCGTTCGGGATCGCATTGAACGCATGGCGGCCAAGGGCTTTTTGCGTCGCATAGTTCCAGGGGCAGTGGTCGGTGGAGACAACCTGCAGGGCGTCCTCGGCCAGGGCCTCCCAAAGCAGCGGCCAGTTGGCCTGGTCACGCAGAGGGGGTGACAGAACGTACTTGGCACCCTCGAAACCTGGCCGATCATACTCGTCGGTCGAGAGCAGGAGGTACTGCGGACAGGTCTCGGCGAACACGCGCTGACCGCGCTGGCGCGCCGACTGAACCCGCTCCAGCGTCTCCGCGCAGGTGAGGTGGGCGATGTAGAGGGGAGCGTTCACCAGCCCGGCCAGAATGGCTACCCGATTGGCCGCCTCTGCCTCGACAAGGGGCGGTCGACTGTCGGCGTGGTACCTGGGCGCAACGAGTCCCTGCGCCAGCAGGCGCCTGGTCAGGAAGGCGATGGCATGGTCGTTCTCCGTGTGCACCATCGGCAGCACCTGCGCGTCGCGCACCGCGGTCAGCAGTTCTAGGAAATCACGGTCCGAAAGCCTCACGCCGTCATAGGTCGTGTAGAGCTTGGCGCTGCGATAGCCCTGCTCGCTCAATCGGCGCAGCGCAACCAGCGTACTCGGGGATGAGTCCGCCAGCTGGAGATGCAGCGCATAGTCCACCACCACGCGCCCGTCTGCTTGAGCCCGGCGTCTGGCTACCCAGGATTCCAGGTCGTCGCCGCGGCGGTTTTCGGTAAAGTCGATGATGGTCGTGGTGCCGCCGCAGGCTGCGGCAACGGTTCCGCTGGCCAGGTCGTCGCTGGTCAGATTGCCACCGACGTTCATCTCGAGGTGAACGTGGGGATCAACAAAGCCGGGAAAGACGTAGCAGCCCTGCGCGTCGATCTTGTTGGGCCCCTCGAGCCCAACCCTTAGTTCGGCTATTCTCCCGCCATGAATCCCAACGTCAAGCCGTTCCAGCCCGCTCGCTGTGACAACCTGACCATTTGTGACGACACTGTCCATCCTGCTGCCCTCCAGGGCTGAGAAAAAGTGAGGGTACCGAGGTCGGCACTCCTCGATACCCTTGAACTCCGGGCCGGGCTCGCGCCGCCCGCACCCACTATTGTCGATACCACCACCAGTAGTAGTTGGGGCAACCGTACGCTTGACAGTACCAGTAATTGAAATACTCGTACCGCGAATACGCCGGCTGTGGCGGATAGTAAGGATAGTGGGGATACTGAGCGGGCGGAGGCGGAGGCCGAGGCGCAGGAGGTCGTGGGGCTTGCCAGCCGGACGATGACGGGATGTACAGCCTCTGGCCGACCCAGATCAGGTCCGGATTGGGCAGGTGGTTGACAGACGCGATCGTGTACGGGTTCACCCCGTACCGCCTGCCAATCGCATACAGAGTCTCGCCGGCTGAGACAATGTGGTAGCCGTCAGCCAGCACCGTCGTTGCTCCGGCGACCAGAAGCAGGGTCAGCACCAGAACAGCGAGGAGCAGACTCCTTCGCAGCAGCTTTGCCATCTCTCCCTCCTTGACGATCCCGCAGAGCCCCTGCCCGATCAGGGCAGTCGCTCCTCCGGGCCCACCTCACTACGGGATGACCAGTCTCTGCCCCACGTAGATGAGGTTGGGATTCCAGATGCCATTGGCCCGCGTAATGACCCACACTGTAGTGCCGAACCGCCAGGCAATCCCCGAAAGGGTATCACCAGGCCGCACAATGTAGATCCTGGGCACAGGCACCGGGGGCGGCACGGGAACAGGGATCAGCAGTACCTGACCAGCTCTAATGAGGTTGACGTTCACAATGCCGTTGGCCTGGGCGATGCTCCACAGCGACACGCCATAGCGCAGGCCGATACGGTAGAGGTTCTCGCCTGGCTGAACCACATGATAGACAGCACCAGCCGGCGAAGGCGGAGCAGCCAGGGAGGCCGGGGCCGCCCCGGCCAGGATCAGACACGCGGCAAGGACAACGAACACACTCTGAGAAAACCACCTTCTCATCGCAAAGAACCTCCTTTCCCACTCTATAGACGTAACAGACACCCCAATAGAATCGCTCAATTCTGGAGAGATGGTGAAACGATCCCCGGGGCAATGAGCGTGCTCCGGGAGGAGCCGGTCCGACTCGCGTCCCGGAGAGGATCAGAGCCGACCCGTAACCTTGAGGAACCAGCGCCAGAACTGCTCCCACGGGCTGGAAGGATCAAGCACCGGCTGGCTGGGTGCGTGAACGCTCTCTTCCTGGTCTGGGCCAATCCGATAGGCCGTACCGTCCAGCACTACCACCAGCCTGTTGCTGACGGACAGGTAGCGTCCCCACTCCGGGTGCTCGGAGAGCAGCCGGTAGTACGTTGCGCTGCCAAAGCGGAGACCCTCCGGTCGCATTGCATCGGGGTTGTACAGAGTGTCTGTCCAGACGCCATCGCGCAGCACAAAGGCTTTGGCCCCAACCTGCTTGATCTCGGCTGTATGCCCCCTGTCGGCACGCTCGGCTTCAGCGAGTTGCGTCTGCTTCTGGCTGTCGGCCACAGCCTGCGAACCAACCTGAGGCATCAGCGTCGGCGCCCAGCTCTTGGCGGCCAGTTCCTGCCGTCCGGTTACGGTGAGGATATCCTGGCTTTCATCCACCAGAAAGGACGTGTAGGGGGTCATAATCCCATAGCGGACGCTCAGCGCCACGACGCTGTCGACGAGCTCCTTGTTCTCTCCGTGCAGGCGTATCTCTTTCAGCAACTGGCCAATCTTGCGGGTGGCCCAGAGCCTGGGGATCGACTCATCACCGCCCCTGGAACTGAACGCGATGTCGTGATAGGTGTAGGTGCGCGCTTTTCCATTGATCTCGCCGGTGAGGGTGACGTCGGACTTGCCTCCCTCGCGGTAGCGGCCCACCAGCACCAGTTGGGTGCCGGCAAAAAGGTCCGGCATCGGGTCTGGCAGCAGGTTGTCCACCTTGATCTGACCTACGGCCAGCCTCACATCTGACAGAAGCGGCGAACTGATCTTGGAATAGAAGGTTGCCACTTCCTCCTCAATGTTCTCGCCTGGCTCGACATAGGCACTGGCTCCGCGGTGATCCTGGCTCAGGGTATCCAGCAGCATTGTATTCACATCGTAACCAACCCCGAAAGTGAACATCCGCACGTCGCTGGTTGACCGCTCCGCAACGTCAGCAATGATACGCGCGATATCCGTTACGCCTACGGTAGGCAGACCGTCGGTCAGAAAGACCACAAACTGCGGTCTGCCCCGGCCGAGCATCGCCAGCGCCTCAAGGAGCGCCCGTTGGATGTTCGTGCCGCCTCCGGCCGAGATTCGCCGCACAAAGTCTTTGGCGCCGGCACGTTCCGACGCGGGACTGAGGTCGGCAGAGAAGGTGCGCACTGCCGTGTCGAAGGCAATGAGCCCAAAACGGTCACCGTCGTTAAGGTGGTCAAGAACGAATCTCGCTGCCTCTTTGGCCTGGTTCAGTTTCTGGCCTTCCATACTGCCCGAGGTGTCGAGCACGAGGATGACGTCCTTGTCGACTATCTCGCGGGCCTCGGTCTGCCACGGCGGTGCGACCAGCAGCAGAAAAAAGCCGTCCTCCCCGGCCTCCTTGTACGAGAGTACGTTGAGTCCAAGATCATCTTCGGACACGCTGTAGACAAGCTGGAAATCCGTATCGGGCCGAACGTTGTTGGCTTCATAGCTGATCAAAGCGCTGGTCGGACTGGTCCGCTCAGTTGAGATCTCATGACTGGGCGAGTAGAGGGTTTTGATCGGAGCCCCCGCGTCAAGCTTGACACTGATGGTAACCTCTTCCAAAGGGCGGCTCGAAAAGCGTTCTGTGTTGAGGGGATAGGAATAGCGTACCAGTCCACGGTCCGAGGCCAGCACCTGAGTGTAGCTGAGCTGGACGCGCTTTTCGCCGTGGGCAGGGATGGGGTAGACGCTGGCCTCAAAGGCGTTGCGGCCGACGTATTCGAGCAGTGCCGGATCCCGCCGGCGGTTGACGATGCTTTCATAGATCCGGCGGGCCTCGTCGCGGCTCAGCATCTTGCCGGCCAGCCTCTCGCCATCGACAAACATGGCAAAATCGCTGATGGCAGCGTCCTCGGGCAGGGGGAAGATGTACGTGCCTTCCAGCTCATAGGGCGAGTCATTCACAAAGACCTGATCGATCTCGGTGCGTGCGAGCTGGCCCTTGATGGTCACCTGCACGCGGTGATACTTGACGGCCAGGTCAGGCACCTCGATGACACGGGGTGGAGGCACAGGGATGATGAACCCATCGGCGCGGGCAGATGTCGCTCCCGCCAGGAGAAGCAGCGTGCCGAGCACCAGGGCAGCGATGACTCCTCGGCTGCGTCCGAACAGTCTCCTGTGCCCAGCCCGGGCGATCTCAGAACAGCCACCGGTTCTCATCATGACCTCCTCGCCAACCAAGGTCCTGCACACCTCCAGGACGTCAGCGGCAGGGTGGATGTTCCTGAGGGGCGTGCCTGCATTGCCTGGGCGATGGTTCTGACTATAATGACAATACGAACGGATTTGCGCCGGGGGTAGAGCGATGGACCACCCTGATAGTTCGGCTGTGCGCCAAAAGATCATGGGAGTGCTGCTGCGACACGTGCGACAGGCGGCGGCCCGCAGCCAGGCTGAGCTCGCTGCCTCTCTCCACATCACTACCGCGCGCTATGCCCAGTACGAGCACGGGCAGCGCGAGATCACCCTGCCCGAGCTCGAGGTCATCGCCGAGCTCTGCGATGTCCCTCTGGGATTCTTCTTTGACCACGAGGCCTCGGTGGACGATGAGCGAGCCAACGCGCCAGACCCGGCCATTCCACGACTGCAGCGCAAGCTCATTGGCCTCCAGCTACGACAGGCCCGCCAGTGCGCCGGCAAGTCGCTCAAAGAGCTGGCCGAGGCACTGGGAGTGCCCTCCCGGCACATTTCGGATTATGAGAACGGTGAACGAGAAATCCCCTCAGAGCTGCGCCCTACTCTTGCCGCTCTCCTCAACATGGCACCGGTCCAGCTAGAGTCAGTGGACCAGACGCAAGGCTGATCTCTCGCCCCATCTCACAACAAAAGCGGCCGCTGCCAGATGGCAGCGGCCGTTTCGTTCCAGTCAAAGCTGCTGTTCCTACTCTTCCTTAGGCTTGGCAGCCTGGTCGATGATCGTCTGTGCGATGTGCGTCGGCACCGGATCCATATGGGCAAAGTCCATGCGGAAGTAGCCACGCCCCTGGGTCATCGAGCGCAGGTCGGCCGCATAGCGCTGCATCTCTGCCAGCGGGGCCTCGGCGTTGATAACGCTGTTGCCGCGCAGTTGATCCATTCCCAGCACTTTGGCGCGCTTGGTGTTGAGGTCGCCCAGCACATCGCCCATGAACTGCTCCGGCACGACGATGGTCACCTTCATCACCGGTTCCAGCAGGATGGCGCCGCCCTCTTCCATGCCCTTCTTGAAGGCCAGGTGAGCAGCAAGCTTGAAGGCGATTTCGGAAGAGTCCACCGGGTGAGACGAACCATCGTACAGAGCCGCGCGCAGGTCCGTCGCCGGGTAACCAGCCAAACCGCCCTTTTCAATGGCCTCGCGCATGCCTTTCTCCACCGCGGGAATAAAGTTGCGCGGAACGTGGCCGCCAAACACCTCATCCACGAACTCGAACCCGCTTCCGCGAGGCAGGGGTTCGAAACGCACCCAGATATCGCCGAACTGTCCACGACCACCGGTCTGCTTTTTGTGGCGCCCCTGCACAGACACGGTCTTGGTGATGGTTTCCTTGTAGGGCACCTTGGGGGTGGACGTTACCACATCAACGCCGAACTTGGCCGACAGGCGCTTGACGGCAATGTCGATGTGCGAATCGCCCATTCCAGAGACAACGGTTTCGTTCGTGTCTGCATCACGCTGCACGGTCAGCGTCGGATCTTCTTCGACCAGGCGAGCCAGTGCGGCACCCATCTTGTCCAGGTCGGCCTTGGTCTTGGGGCTGATCGCCGCAAACGCTACCGGATGCGGAAAGACGATGCCCGGAAGAACCAGCGGGTGGTCCTTGTCGCACAGTGTGTCCGTTGTTGTGGTCTGCTGCAGCTTGGCGACGGCGCCGTCACCAGCGATCACTTCCTTGGTAGGCGTTTGCTCTTTGCCCGTCAGGTAGAATAGCTGTCCGACCCGTTCTTCCTCATTCTTGTTCGCATTGGTGACCCGCGAGTCGCTCTGCATCGCCCCGGAATACACACGGTAGTACGTCAGTTTTCCCACGTAGGGGTCAGCCATGGTCTTGAACACCAGCGCTGCCAGCGGGCCCGCCGGGTCCGGCTTGAGGTTCTGCTCGCTGTTGTCGCGAAGGTTCTTGGCCACCGCCACGGTCGCCAGAGGCGACGGCAGATAGTCCACAATGCCCTGTTGAAGCTGCCGAACACCGATGTTCAGCGTGGCAGAACCGCAGAACACCGGCACGATCTTGCCCGACGCGATGGCCTTGGACAGACCCTGCTGTACCTCACCTGCCGTCAGCTCAACTCCGTCCAGGTACTTGACGATGAGCTCATCGTCGGCCTCAGCGGCCGCGTCGATCACCTGCTGCCGAAGAGCCTGCGCTTCCTCACGCAGCTCGGCAGGAACCTCGCTCGGCTTGCTGCCATCGCCCATATAAGCCTTCATCGAAAGCAGGTCAATTACACCCTTGAAAGAGGCGTGAGAGCCAACTGGCGCTTGCAGGAGCAGGAACGTCGCAGGGAACTTGGCCCTGAGCTGCTCGAGTGTGTGCTCGAGGCTCGAGTTCTCTCGATCCATCTTGTTGACAAAAACCAACCGCGGCAGCTTGCGCTCGTCCGCGTACTCCCAGACTAGCTCTGTGCCTACCTCTACCCCGGAGGTGGCGCACACCACCACTACCGCTCCGTCAGCGACTCGAATGGCGCCCTTGACCTCACCCACAAAGTCGGCGTAGCCAGGAGTGTCAAGGAGGTTGACTTTGTAGCTGTCCCACTCCCAAGGCACCACGGAGGTACTCACAGAGATCTTGCGGCGCACTTCTTCTGGATCATAGTCAGAGACAGTGGTTCCGTCGTCTACACGGCCCAGGCGGTTGATCGCTCCCGTGTTGAACAGCATCGCTTCCGTCAGCGAGGTCTTGCCCGCTCCGCTGTGGGAGATCACACTGACGTTTCTCAACTCCTCCACCTTGTGACTCTTCATCAACCCTCCTATGACCATCGTCAAACGTGCTGGAAGACGCCAGCGCCGGCGTTTTTCACAGCATTGGCTATTCTACGGCCGATTGGAGGCCCTGTCAATTCGGCCGCCCGCCAAACGCTTGACAGTTGAGCGGCCATAGTATATATTGCCCCATGCACCGTTGCGGGATGGTTACAGAAGAGCGGAGAGATGGATGGGCGAGCTAGGGGACCTGCTACGCAAAACCCGTGAGGAAAAAGGACTGTCCTTGGCCCAGGTAGAGGAGGCCACCAGGATACGCCACGCCTATCTGCAAGCGTTGGAGGAGGAGGCATTTGATCGTCTCCCCGCCGCCGTCTATGTCAGGGGTTTCTTGAAGAACTATGCCTTGTTCCTGGGCCTTGATGCGTCGACCACGCTCCAGCTCTACCATCCGGTCTCGGCGCAAGGCTCGCCTCAACCGACGCCCGCTTTCCTCAACGAGCCGCTGACTCCGCACCCTGGCACAGCCCTCTTGATGAGGTGGGCAGGCCCCATTCTGCTGATTCTCTGCCTTGCCGCCGCCGGCTGGCTGGCCTTTGACCGGTGGGGAGACCGAATCAACCTGCACTGGCCCTTTTTCTGGCCGTCAGCCTCACCTACCCTGGCACCCACCGCCACGCCCACGGCGACACTGGTTGCC
>Ga0209096_1005124_pt1 | contig 10045 bp, 8 predicted proteins | sample AD_UKC034_MetaG_FD_184407 | JGI IMG/M metagenome (GOLD analysis project Ga0209096, IMG submission 184407) | Active sludge microbial communities of municipal wastewater-treating anaerobic digesters from USA - AD_UKC034_MetaG (SPAdes) (version 2) | ecosystem: Engineered > Bioreactor > Anaerobic >...
CAGGCAGCTGGCCAATGTTCGACCGTGACATCAAGGTTGGCGAAAAGTATTATCTGCTTGCTGAAAACAGCATGTCTGACCGTCTGGTTACCGTTGTCGGCTCTTCAGTCGATGAAGAAGGGAATCCGGTCGTCGATGTTACCGCTGATCCGATACCTGGTCAGCCCGTGCCGGCACCTGAGCGTGCGCCGGTTTATCGCCTCAAGGGCACTTTCATGGCCTGGATCAACAGCGTTCAGCAGGTGCTTTTTCAGGGCGTTTTCAAAGCCGCGCAGGCGACGATGTTCTCTCTGCTCGCTTTCTTTGTAGCGTCAGCATCGTTTCGCGCTTTCAGGGTTAAGTCGAAAGAAGCCGGTCTGCTCATGGGCGCGGCCTTTATCGTTATGCTTGGCAACGTGCCGATCGGCAATCTGGTCAGCCGTCTGCTTTCTTATATTCCGCTCATCGGGCCCTATCTCGATATCGCCATGATCAAGGAATGGATCCTGGCATACCCGAGTTCAGCCGCTCAGAGCGCAATTCTGGTCGGTGCCATGCTCGGTTACATTTCGGCTTCAATGAAGATCATCTTCGGGGTAGAGCGCTCTCACCTCGGTGGCGAAGGCTAAGGAGACAAATATGGAATTCTTCATCAAACTCAAGAACCTTGACCGCCGCTGGGTGTTCTTGTTCGTAGCCGCTTCTGTTGTGCTGCCGATGATTTTCAAGTTCGATTTTCCGGTATTTCCGGGCAAATCGGTAGCTGGTCTGCACGACTTTGTCGAAAAGCTCCCGGAAGGCACACGCTGCTTTCTGTCGTTCGATTACGACCCTGCCTCTGAGCCTGAACTTGGGCCCTCTGCTATAGCCATTCTGGCCCACATGTTCAGAAGGGGCGTTAAGCCGATGTGTGGTGGCAACTGGCCTCTTGGCGGCGAAATGGCTGAAGCAGCTCTCGATAAGGCGACCAAGATCTATATGTCCACCTACGATGAAATGAAGGCGGCCGGAAAACTGGCGCCAGGATGCAAGCCAACTCTGGTCAAAGGCGAAGATTACGTTAACCTCGGTTACAAACCGGGTGCGATCATTCACGTTAAGGCGTTGGTTACTGATTTCATGGGCCCGTATCCGTCTGATCGCGATGGCAACTCGACCAAAGAAATGGCGATCTTCAAGAATCCCGATGGTCGCAAATTCTCGATGAGTGATGTCGGCATCATCATCAGCTTTACTGCCGGCACCGGCGGTATCGAATCTTTCATCAACGTGGCTGGCGATCATAAGCGCCCGATGGCGGCCGGCTGCACTTCGGTCAATATTCCGCGTTTCATCACCTATATGCAGACCGGGCAGCTGGTTGGCATGACTGGTGGACTTCCCGGCGCTGCCGAGTATGAAAAGCTGATCGATTACATGGGTAAAGGCCGCGAGGGCATGGCTCCGCAGTCTATTGCACATCTGGTTATCATGCTGTTCATCATCGTGGGCAATATCGCGTTTATTGCCGAGCAGAGAGCCGCCAAGCGGAAAAAGGCCTGAGGAGGGAATAACACCATGACTACAATTACGCTTTCAATCTGGGTTGGTGCATTCATCACCCTGTGCTGTTTCAGCTTTCTGATCAAGGATAACCCGTTCTATCGCTTTGCCGAACACCTGTTCGTCGGCGTTTCGGCTGGTTATTATTTCTCGCTGATTTCTTTCCACCAGGTTCTCAAGCCGAACCTGCTGGCCAAAATCATGCCGGCATACTTTGCGACCGGTCAGGCTGCCAGTGCGCCGCCCGAATATTCTCTGCTGATACCCGGCTTTCTTGGCATTCTCATGCTGTTCAGGCTTTCTGCTTCATATTCATGGATCAGCCGTTTCACTGTCGCCTTCGTTATGGGCGTATCGACCGGTCTGGCCATCGTTTATTCAACCCAGCAGTTCCTGATTCCGCAGGTTGCCAAGGCGATCAGACCTATCGTCGTCGCCGGCGATTACTTTCAGAGCTTCTCAAATCTCGTGCTCGTAATTGGCTCGATCTCGTGCCTGTTCTACTTCTTTTTCAGCACCGAGCATCGTGGTCCGGTCTATGGCAACGTCGCCCGCGTCGGCATCTGGTTTTTGATGATCAGCTTCGGCGCTTCGTTCGGCGCTACCGTCATGGGTCGTATTTCGCTGCTTATCGGCCGTTTCCAGTTTCTGTTGTCGGAATGGCTGAAGATAGTCTAATGGAGCGTTGATTCGATGGGAATGTGGACGATTCCGAAAGAGCCGACGGAGGAACAGAAATTTTCCGCCGCCGAACTCGACGAGTTTACCGCAGCTATTGCTACGGCTGTCTACGCCCGTCGCATGAGCGTTCCGGTCATCATGGCGCTCGAAATGGCCAAGCCGCTGTCCTTTCTGGGATATAGCAGTCTGGTCGTTTTCGGCCCAATTCTCGAAATGATAATCGACCCGGTCAAGATGGAAAAGTTTCAGGCGTTGCTGGCTGATCGTAGCCGGATCGAGCGCCTGATCGTCAGCATCGAAGACCTGGAAAAGTCTAAAACAGAAGACAAGGAAGGTGAATCACGTGAGCAAAGGTGATATTCAAAGCATCCTGGCTACGGACTGTGGTAGTACTACTACCAAAGCGATTCTTATCGAAAAACGCGACGGCGTGTTCCGCCTGATCGTTCGCGGTGAGGCGCCGACAACCGTAGAAGCACCAGTCGAAGACGTTACACAGGGCGTGCTCAACGCCGTATCAGAAGTTCAGGAACTGGCCGGGCGCCAGATTCTGACTGATGATGGCAGAGCAATTATCAAGCCGGTCACCGATGGTAAGGGTGTCGATCTTTATGTTTCGACAAGTTCGGCAGGCGGCGGTCTGCAGATGATGGTTACCGGCGTGGTCAAGACCATGTCGGGTGAATCTGCGACAAGAGCGGCGCTCGGCGCCGGCGCAATCGTCATGGACGTTCTCGCGACCAACGATGGGCGACTTCCCTATCAGAAAATTCAGCGTATCCGGCATCTGCGCCCCGACATGATTCTGCTGTCGGGCGGCGTCGATGGCGGCACCACCTCGCACGTTGTCGAACTCGCCGAAATCATTGCCGCGGCCAACCCAAAGGCCCGTCTTGGCGTTGGTTACGAGCTGCCGGTTCTTTATGCCGGCAACAACCAGGCGCAGGACCTCATTAAAGAGCGACTCGCCGACAAGGTTGCGCTCGATATTACCGATAACCTCAGACCGACGCTCGAAAAAGAAAACCTGATGCCGACTCGTCAGAAGATTCAGCACCTGTTTCTCGAGCACGTCATGAGCCATGCCCCCGGTTACCCGCATCTGATGGAACTCACCGACGAAGACATCATGCCGACGCCTGGTGCGGTTGGCGATATCATGCAGTTGATCAGCAAACGCATGGGAATCACAGTAGTCGGTGCCGACATTGGTGGCGCAACTACCGACGTTTTCAGCGTGTTCAGCGGCATTTACAACAAGTCGGTTTCTGCCAACTATGGCATGAGTTACTCGATCAGTAACGTCTTTGCTGAAGCTGGTCTAGAGAATATCATGCGCTGGGTGCCCTTCGAAATGGAAGAGCATGACCTGCGCAATCGCGTAAAAAACAAGATGATCCGCCCGACTACTATTCCGTCTCTGCTTGAAGAGTTGATGGTCGAGCAGGCCTGCGCCCGCGAAGCTCTGCGCCTGTCGTTCGATCAGCATCGTTCTCTGGCTGTCGGCCTCAAGGGCATTCAGCAGGAAAGAACTATCGGCGACGTATTCGAACAGTCGATGACCGGTCAGACTCTGGTCAATCTGAAGGATCTTAACATGCTGATCGGCTCCGGCGGTGTTCTCTCGCACGCGCCGCGACGCCAGCAGACGGCGATGATGCTGATCGACGCTTTCCTGCCCGAAGGTATTACTCAGCTGACTGTTGACTCGATCTTTATGATGCCGCAGCTCGGCGTTCTCGCCAAAGTGCATGAAGATGCGGCTCTGAGCGTTTTCGAACGCGACTGCCTGATTTATCTGGGCACCTGCGTATCGCCAACCGGCACCGTAAAGAACAACGAAGCTGTGCTAGATTTCACGCTCACCAAAAAGAACGGTGAAAAGATCAGCAAGACTCTCAAAGGTGGCGAATTGAACGTAATTCCGTTGCCGGTCGGCGAAACAGCCAGGGTCTTTGTCAAGCCGAAATGGGGTTTCGATATGGGTGCCGGTGATGGCAAAGAAATCGAAGCCGAAGTGCATGGCGGCGTGGTAGGTGTCATATTCGACACCCGTGGTCGCCCGTTCACCTTCCCCAAAGACAATGCCGAACGCGTTAAGCTGGTTAAGTCTTGGTACAAAGCCATGGATCTTTATCCTGGTCTGTAAGCGAAAGGACAATAATCAATGGCCAGTGCATATACCCCAGGTCTCAAAATCGTTGCAAGAACACTAGTCGAAAAAGACAGAAGACTGCCGCTCAAAGGCGACGTTCATGTTAAGAAGGGCGATCGCGTGACTGCCGAAACGGTAGTTGCCTCGACCAATCTGCCGGGAAACGTTTTTCCGGTTAATATAGCCAACATGCTTGGCTGCGAAGCCCGCGAAATTACTGATTTTCTCGTGAAAAAAGAAGGTGACCTTCTCGAAAAAGATGATGTCATTGCCGAAACTCAGGGTTTTTTCGGGTTTTTCAAAACTTTCGTGCGTTCACCAATCAAGGGAACAGTCGAAAGTCTTTCGACCGTAACCGGTCAGGCAATTCTGCGTGAACCGCCGATTCCGGTCGAAGTCCATGCCTATGTTGATGGCGTTATCGATGACGTATACCCTGAAGAAGGCGTTAAGGTAAATACCGCTGCGACTTTTATTCAGGGCATTTTCGGTATTGGGCCCGAAGTCATCGGCGATCTCAAGATGGCGGTAAATTCGCCTTCAGACGTTCTCGACAAAGACAACATCAAGCTTGAGCACAAAGGCAAGATCATTGTCGGCGGCTCTCTGGTAACAGCTGCCGCGCTCGACCGTGCTGTTGAACTCGGCGTCAAAGGCGTTATCGTTGGCGGTTATGATGCGCATGATCTTAAGGAATTCCTCGGATACGATCTTGGCGTTGCCATCACCGGAACCGAAGACAAAGGCATAACTCTGGTCGTCACCGAAGGTTTCGGCAAAATCAATATGGCCAAAAAAACCTTCGATCTGCTCAAGAACGCCGAAGGCCGCAAAACCTCGATCAATGGGGCAACCCAGATTCGTGCCGGTGTTATCAGACCCGAAGTCGTTATTCCGCTGGCAGATGCCAATATCGCCGATCAGAAGCATGCCGCCAACACCGGTATGACGGTAGGCACTCTGGTGCGCATCATTCGCCAGCCACATTTCGGCGAAGTTGCCAAAGTAGTTTCGCTGCCTGAAAAGCCGGTAATCATACCTTCAGAAGCCAAAGTGCGCGTTGTCGAAATTGAGACACTCAATAAAGGCGAAAAGATGATTCTGCCACGCGCCAACGTTGAAATAATCGAAGAATAAGCCAAGATGACAGAAAAATTCAAAGACATCGATCCCGAGCAGCTCAAGAAAGAGGTCAAAGAAGAGCTCATCAAACGCGAGATTCTCATGGGTCTCGAAGAAGATGAAATAGATCTTTTTGAGTTGTTCAGAGTGCTGCTTAAACACTGGAAGCTGGTAATCGTCATGCCCTTCGTGGTGGCAGTGCTGGTTGCCCTGTACAGTTTGACTCTGCCGAATCACTTCAAGGCGAGTTCGACGATATTCGTTCATTCAAACAGCAAGCTCAGTGCTCTCAGCAGCCTGCCGTTCGCCGGAATGATTCCGGGGCTTGGTGGCGGCGGTGGTGGCGCTGAATATCTTATGGCTTATCTTAAGAGCCGCACAATGAGCGCCCGTATTATCAAACGCTTTGGCATTGCGACCAACCCGGCAATCGTTGGTGAAAGTCCTGATGAAGAGATCAAATACGACGAGATACTCAAGATTGTCGATAAGATTGTGTCAGTTGATAAAGACAAGGATGGTTTGATAACAATCTCTGCAGAGACGCTCTCTCCTGAAGTTTCAGCCGAGATTGCCGCTGCTTACGTCGAGTATCTCAGCAGCTTTGCCCGTGGGCCGCAGAAAGAGAAGCGAGTGTTTATCGAACAGCAGCTCGAAAAGGTAAGTAAAGAGCTCGAACTGGCAGAAGAAACTTTCAAAGCTTTTCAGGATAAACACCAGATGTTTGCTCTCGAACAGCAGGCTTCGAAGGTGATTGAGAAGTTGTCCAGGCTGGAAGCTGAAAAGGTTGAAGCTGGTGTCTCTCTGCAGATGCAGGAGAGTCTGCTCAAATCTTCTGGGAGTGTGCCTGAACTGGTGAAGATCGAAGGCCTGAAAGTCTCTGAAGAAGCTAAAATAGCCGCTCTCGAAAAGGAAATCGGTTCAACCGAAAAAGAAATCGCGCAACTGCCGCAGCTTGCTCTCGAATTCGCCCGCCTTCAGCGAAATCTAAAGGTCAAAGAAAAGGTGTTTGGCGTTCTGACCGAACAGCACGAAATGGCCAAAATAGCTGAAGCCGAAGAAGGCAGCCAGTTCGAAGTCATCGATGTGGCACGGGCTCCTGAACTTAAATCAAAACCACGCCGTTCAATCATGGTTATTCTGGCTGGTTTGAGCGCCGGCGTTCTGGGCGTGTTCGCAGCCTTTCTGATCGAATTCATCCGTCGTCGCAAAGAACAGGAAGCGAAGCACGCCGCCCCGGCTGCCGCCTGATCTGTTCTAACTTCTGTAACAACGCGTAGGGGTTCAACCTGTTGAACCCCTATTCTTTATAAGATGATAATTGCAGAATCTTTGTTAAGAAAAATGGCTTTGTTTCCGCTGTTATTAATAGCACAATGCTCGTGCTCGTGCTCGTGCTCGTGCTCGTAATCGTAAGAATCGCTTTCTCTCTGTTTTCGTGATTATAACAACTTTACAAAATAATGCAGGTGTTTCTCATTGATCACATTATTTTCGTGGTTTAACAGCAGGATCGCAGAAACATACCAGACAACACATCGTCATTCTGCGCGACCTGTTCTTCGAAGCCTTGGCGAAGAAGAAAGTCGCAGAATCCATCTTAAAGATTCATCCGATCCGCTGTCGCCTGCTGAAACGCTCCGCCGTCTCGGCGCTCCAGCTGAACTGGCGGACATCTTTACCTCACTGACTGATTGTGAAGTAATTCTAAAAACTGCTGCTGATGGCGAAGTGCCAGACCTCGAGCGTCGCGAGAAAAAGCGTAAGCGCAGCACCGGGCAATTTTATACCCCCGAAGCCTTGGCAGAGAGGCTGGTGGGGATTGCAGAACCTGGATCAGCTGGCGATATTCTCGACCCGGCCTGCGGCGATGGCAGTTTTTTAATGGCTATGGCAAGGCATCTGGCGCAGAACAATACTCATTCGCAGATTACGCAGATGGCCGCAGATGAGAATGAAGGATTCTTAAGCCGCCTGCACGGTTTTGATATCGATCTGCAGGCTTTGTTTATCTGCCTGACCCGCCTGATATGTGCTTTCCCTGGGTGTGGCTGGCCTGTGTTCGAGCATCGCGATTTTCTGATGAATCCGCCAGATCGGCGCTATTCTGTAATAATTGGCAATCCTCCATATCGCGTTAATCTTGACGATGCTTTTAAAAAGCGTCTGGCTGAGCTTTATGAGACAGGCGAGGGCGAGAAAGATTTATATACTTTTTTTATCGAGGGTAGCCTCAAGGCTTTGCAGCAGGGCGGTCGGCTTGTTATGCTGACTTCACATACCTATCTGGTGAATCATCAGTGCAGCAAAATCAGACGGTTTATTTTTGCCGGCTATTACGCGCGGGCTCTTCTGCTTCTGCCGGCCAGATTCTTCGTGCTGGCTCCTGGCGTTCTGCCAGTCATTCTGGTTGCCGATGCCGAACAGCCACATGATGACAATCAGCTGAATATTTATACTGATTATATAGAAAAAGACGGCTGGGGCCAGTGTTATCAGGCTTCGGCAAAGCTCTTTGAAGCAAGTAACGGCCTTCGCCAGGCGATAGTGCCACCGCAATTGCAGCAGGTTTTTGCCGATATGAACAGTTGCAGCCGGCTTGGCAGCCATTGCCGTGTCGGCGTCGGCATTCAGGAAGCCCTCAAGCGCGATGGCAAGATATCGCGTTACGTCAGCGACAAGAAGATATCGGCAACATATAAGCGCGTTTTGCGTGGACGTGAGCTTGAGCCTTTCAAAATCAACTGGGAAGGCAACTATATCGATTATGGCCCGCATCTGGCCTATGGTGGCGATGAAACAGTCTTTGCCGGGCCTAAAATTCTGTATCAGAATATTCGCAATGAGCGCCTCAAGATCAGGCTGGTAGCAGCTTACGACACTGAAGGCTTTTTTCCGAAAAATTCGCTTTCTTATATTCTTTCTGGATCAAAAGATTTCAGCGAGTGGTTTCTGCTGGGACTGCTCAACAGTCTATTGGTAAATGCCTGGTTCAGCGGCAATTTTCACAGCTTTCACATTACCGTCACGCAGGTGCGCCAGATTCCGTTTCCGACCTGCTCTGCGGCACTACGGCAAAAGATTGCCGAGTTGGCAGAGTTGTTAAGCCGAACTGCCGCCAGCACTGGAAAGTGGCAGAAGGCTTATGAGCAGCTGAATCTGCTGGTATGTGAGAGCTACCTTGGTGTCGGAGATCATAAACAGCTGTTGACAACCTGTGATAATTTTCTTGATCAGGCCGCCGCATTATGATAAATTATTAGCACTCTGATAAATCGAGTGCTAACTGTTTTTGTGCCCTCAGGAGGAAAGGTTCATGCCAACCTACAGCTATAGATGTACAAAATGTAATTCAACATTTGACGCCTTTCATTCAATGTCGTGCAAAGATCCGCAGCACTGCCCTGATTGCGGCGGAGAAGGCACCAAGCTGCTTTCTGCCAGTTCGGTCATTTTCAAGGGCTCAGGCTTTTATTCAACCGACTACCGCGATTCCGGCTATCTCGAAGCCAAAAAGAAAGACGGTAACGGCACCAGCAAACCCGAAAGCAAGCTCGATTCATCAGTCACGCCCGCAGCAGACTCTTCCGCTCCAGCAAAAAAGGCTGAGACTCCAGCTGCGACTCAGGCGCCATCGACCCCCGCGCCGGTAAAAGCCGCCCCTACCGCCCAGGCCGCCTGAAGTAAGTACTTTTACCATTTTTCTGATTTTGCCAGTGTTGCAATGCCCAACTTGTCACTGCGAGGAGACCCTGGTCGACGAAGCAGTCTCAAGGTTTTTTGGACATAGCCCCCTTTTCACTTTTTTCACCGGCGTCAGTGGTGATATCTTTGCGCTAAAAAGCTTCGAAAACGCCGCGTTTTGTCGATAAACATAGGAATGGCGGCGAAACCGACAATTTTAATGACCGGAACCTCTGGCTTTGCGGGCGGCAACATTGCTGCCTGGTTTTTGCATCGCGATTATAGAATCATTGCTCCTGGCAGGACGCGTCCAACTGATAACCGGCTTGAATTTCACCAGATTTCGCGTATAGATCGTTATACCTTCTGGGAAGACATGCTCAAAGATACTGATGTTGTCATTCACCTTGCCGGTCGAGCTCATCAGATGCGTGAAAAACCCGACTCCTATCATCTTTACTTTGAAACAAATTTTGATGGAACGGTTAATCTGGCTCGCCAGGCCGCAAAGCAGGGTGTAAAGCGCTTTATCTTTGTCAGCAGCATCAAAGCGATGATCAGTGACGCCTGCGAAACGGCGCTAACCGAGAACGCGCCCTGCAATCCTCTCGAACCCTATGGACAGTCAAAGCTCAAGGCAGAAATCGAGCTCAAAAAGATCAGCGAAGAAACCGGTATGGAACTGGTGATTCTGCGCCCGCCGCTTATTTACGGCCCTGGAGTAAAAGGCAACTTCGAGAGTCTTGTCAGGCTGGTCAAAAATTTCAGCATTCTGCCGCTTGGTGGCCTGACCAATCGCCGCAGCCTGCTTGCCGTAGATAATCTTGCTTCGGCGGTCGAGACCGCCATGCTCAGCGAAAAAACACCCGGCAAAACCTATCT
>Ga0209096_1005127_pt1 | contig 10043 bp, 8 predicted proteins | sample AD_UKC034_MetaG_FD_184407 | JGI IMG/M metagenome (GOLD analysis project Ga0209096, IMG submission 184407) | Active sludge microbial communities of municipal wastewater-treating anaerobic digesters from USA - AD_UKC034_MetaG (SPAdes) (version 2) | ecosystem: Engineered > Bioreactor > Anaerobic >...
CCGTACAAGTTCCAGGTTTGGAAGGATCGAAGTCGAGTTGATCAACGGGATCGACCACTGAGTCAAGATCTTTCAGCACTTTGGATACCTTGATTTTTGGCTGATTTGACGCCTGAGTGCCCAGAACCGGGGCTGAGGGGCGCAGCTGACTTTCGCCTTTTATCAGGCTTTTATCAATACCCGGGGGTAAGGCTGCCAGCTTTTCGATTATGGCGCCCAGCGTGGGTTCGTTCTTGAGGGCCTTTGCTATTTCAGCGGCTTCCTGTTTGTTGTCGGCGGCATTTTTAAGTTTGTCGTCAACCATTTTGTCAATCTCTGACTTTTTGCCAGGCTCGAACAGGCCAGGATCATACTCGCCGAACGACACGGTAAATGTGAGTCTGGTGAAGTCGAGCATGTTGGGAATATATTTCTGGCGCCAGTAAAACAGGCTTTTTTTATCACCAATAGTAGTACGAATCTTAACGTTAAAGGTGTATTCGCTGGTATCGTAATCTTCGACACAGAGGTCATAAGTGCCGCCAAACAGCTTCTGGTTCATTCTATATACCGGCGCCCCCTTGAAGAAGCGCTCGTCCCACTGTTTTTCACGCAATTCACTCAAGACTTCAACATTAACCGAGTAGGCCAGGTTGAGCGCATGCTGGGAATTGTTGAGATGCTGTAACTGGTCGTGGTGCGATGACTGCAGCTGCACCAGAGTCATGGTGAAAAACCCGATAGAAAGGGTCGCCATAAGTATCAGCGGAAAAATATAGCCTGATCTGCAGTGTTTCATGAGCATTCCTCCCTATCTGAGCACCTGGCCTGGAACAGCGTAACCAAGATAGTTGCCGCAGATGTCTATCATCTGGTTCAAGGTCATTTCGCGAATTCCATCAAATGAAGCGGCTGACCCTGACGTGATAACTATGGGTTCACCGTTTTCATTGGTTTTGCCGGTAGCGATAAAAATATGGCCGTAAGGATTGCTGGAAGTTGCTTCTGTATACATGATTGCGCCTGCTGGCGGGCGCTTGTCGGTCTTGATTTTGCCGGCTCTTTGCATGGCGTTGTATGAGGCTATGGCCGATTCATGCGCCAGCTCAGGAACTTCTCGGTTGTAGGCGGTGTTGACGAAAGCGAGACACCAGTCGTTCCAGGCTTTTGGGTCATCGCAGATCTTTTTGCCGTTGTTGACATTGAGACCTCTGCCGCTGCCGCCATCGAGCTGGTCCTGGGCCCAGGTCACAGCACCGACAGCAGTGCCGTTGCCTGAAGGTTGCCCGACGACCGACAGATCGGGATCTGGAACGCCCGGATCGGGGTCAGGCAAATTTTCTTTGAATGATGCGATCTCGGCGAACAGTTGAAAAACCAGATCGCAGACGAAGTAGCGATCTTTGAGACGGTTGTTTTGCACGAATTTGCGTTCCTGCGCCGCCAGGCGCATTATCGACTGATCTTTGTCGGCGAAGAATTTTTCGAGAGTGTCGAGCAGGCGGGAATACTCGGCCCGGATAATGCTGCGTGCATCGCCGCTTTCAAAAACCCCTTCGCAGAAGTCGGTGCTGACCATCAGCAGGCGATGCATGCTCAGGCTCTTTTCGATCATCAGGCGCTGACTGCGCAGCGAAGTCGAACTTTTCATCTGTTCGCGATATCTGCTTGCGGCCTCGTTAACCGAGATCAGAAAAATCTGGCGTAGTTTGTCGACTGCAAAGCCTGAGCGCCTGATAAAAACCTGCAGCCTTGTTTTGTTGCGAAGGTTCATGGAGTCGATCATGTTCATGTCACGGTTTACCCGCTCGATTTCGGGCTTCAGGTACAGCATGAGATCGAGAATATTGCGGGAAATGTTGAAATATATCTCGGTAGCCTGATGAAATTTGTCTGAATCGGGAGCGTGCGGTTCGCCGGCAAGTTGTTCGGCTTTGGCGAACGATTCGGTAAAATCTTTGTCTCTTAGAAGGTTGGAGACCGAAAAATAGATTCTGCCCGTTGAAAGAGCGACTTCACGTGCGCCAGGAGAGCTGATGATGCTGCCGAGGCTTTTGTCTTTTTCTTCAAAGAAGCGCTCGACTAGCTTCTTTTCGAGCCTGGCTTCGGGAAACGCAAAAGTAGAGTGAGGTTCTTTGCGAATTACACTTCCAGGAAAATTGCAGAAAAAGTTGAATTTGCCGGCACCGGTCGATGCTTTCCAGGCAAAGGCGGTATTGAGCTTGAAATGCGGCTTGGAAGCTTTCTCAGAATCAATATTGAGCATAAAGTCTTTTGAGAACATTCTATACAGGTGTGGATGCTGCTCTTCTGTGATTTCGGGCGTCTTGAAGAAGACTGTCTGTCCGTCAGTAACCGGCGTGTTGAAGTTGAGGCTCTGACCGCTTTCATCGACGAGTCCGAGGGCTTCGATGCCATAGAGGTTGATGTCTGTCTCCTGAAAGCATGATTCAACAACCTTGGCGGCCATGATCGAGGCAATGAAATGTTCAGAATAATATTCAGTTTTTTTGCGTGAAGACTGCATCGACTGCAGATAAATGACCAGAACGCCACCTAGAATGAACATGCCAATAGTGATTTCGAGGAGGGTAAAGCCCTTGCGTTTTTTCATCTTACGTCTCCTGAATTCATCAGCGAGCCTTCGGTGATTGTCTGGTAACTTTTGCCGGCTCTTTTGAACGCGAAGGTGATCGTCAGAGATCTGGCATTGGCGAGACGGAAGCTGATGTCGCTTATGTCAGAGCAGAGGAGATCCAGGTTGTCGGGGTCGTGTACGGGTGATGACATGTCGAAGGTTTTGCTGACAGCCTTGTAGCGATAAAGGTCATAGATGTTTTCGCCTTCATTTTTGGTCAGGTCTTTGTTCAGCATCGGAAATATCGCGACCGTGTTGTTCTCAAAATCGCTGAATACCAGAACGGGCGCTTGCTCTGACAGGTCGGGTACAATGAATTCTGTACCCGATCTGATTTCTCTGAGCACCTTGTTTACCCCGGTCACTATGGTGTTCTGCATCTGCAGTCCTTCGATCAAAGTCGTCTGCGCTTTGTTGGACTGAAAATAGAACCTGAAAATCATTATCGAAAGCAACGAAACAAGACCCACTACAACTGAAATCTCGGCCAGAGTGAAGCCACTCCGGGTTTTGACACTGTTGTGTGTTTTGTACATAAACCATCTCTGCAAAAACTTTTTCATCTTCGTTCTCTATAATTATATACTTTTGATCAGTATGGCGCCAGAAAGACTCTACAGTATTCCTGTACCGATCTCTATATACTCTATATTCACTGAAAAGTTTTTTTAATTCACACATGTAAGTTTTTTTAAAGGTTGGAACATGTAAAAAAATGTGGATTCTGCGACTTCGCTGCGCTCGCGCAGAAATGACAACATCCGGGGATTGCTGCATAACTTGCGTACAAATTGCATTGGGTTATAAAATCTGCTAGTATCAGGTGAGGGGAGAAAGAATGAAGCCGGATAAAAGAACGTCGAACCTTTTCATCGCCGGAGGCTACTGTCTGGTAGCTATTATCATTCTACTGAATTATCTGAGCCAGGCAGAAATCAAAGAAAAAGCATCTGTCAAAGCGGGTGAACAGCATTCAGCACCTGTTGACGAAAGTGCTCTGGCCCGTCAGCTTAAAGAAGAAAAGCGCGTTAACATGGAGATGCGCGAAATGCTTACCAGGTTGCAGGGTCTCATTTCTGAACCGGGCCGGGCAGCTTATCAGCAGAACGAGGCGTCAGTATTTCAGGCACAGGGTAAATACGAGATTCCTGAGATCAACTATGACCTGCTGGAAGCCGACAGACCGCGAAGTAATCCCTTCATTCCCGGTAAGAATCCTTTTGCCGCCCCTACCAGAAAAGCAGAAACGACTGTCGTCAGTCAAGGACTTGGTACAAACCTGCGCAGCGACCCGCGCCTGCCTTATATCATCAGCGGCTCAGGGCTGCGTTCAGCCTTCTTGTCAAATTTCTGACACCAGCTCAGCATTAAGTTTACCGGCTCGTCTGCTGCCTGCTGTCGGGTTATGCAATTTCTTTTATGATTTGCCGGTAAGGTCTTGGCCGAAGTGTGCCGATATTGTTCACAGAGACTTAAAAGATACTAAGGAGCACACGACCAATGAGGCAAACTGTAAGATCCGCAGGACTACTGTCGCTGTTTCTGCTGAATCTCACGTCCCTTTCGGCGGCGCCGCTGCTGCGGGGCTATTTCATCGAGCAATTACCTGCGGGCAGCACACAGACTCTACCACAGGGCAAAGGGCTGGTTCTCGCACACGTTTTAAACGACAGTGAAGAGAATATCCGGCCTGGCAGCTATCAGGTGGGCGTCGAGATCGAGAGCGCCGGTAAAACACGCAAATACGCTCTCAAGCCTGCTGATACCATTACTGCCGGTGGCCTCAAGACTTTTCGAATGGCGGTGCCGGTAAGCGAAAACGACAAGAAAACCGCTTCCTTCAGAGTGTTCAGCAACATTGGTGGCAACACCGTGTGGTCAGATAAATACTCGTTCATGCAGGGTGTCCAGACCGCCGGCAAGGGCAAAATAACCACGCTTTATACCGAGGCGCCGCCAGAACCCTCTGCTGTCATGCCTCCTAAAGAGATTCCTTTCGAGAACGAAAAGACCGCCAAAAAAGTGGCTGAACTCGAAAAAGCAGTTAAAAAAGTCAGCAAGGCTCCTGTTGCAAAAGCTCCGATCGTAGCCAAGGCTCCGGCTGCTGTCGTGGCTGAAAAGACTGAACCGGCTGTTCCGGCCAGACAGATTGACATGTCAGAATTCAAAAAATTGCGCACCATCGATGAAGAGCTGGTGATCTACGTGATCAAGCAGGGCGACACTCTCAAATCGATTGCCGAAAAATATTATGGCCAGGCTGCCAAAGAACGCACTATCGCAGATCTGAACTTTATCGAGAAGCCTTCTTCAATAAAGGTTGGCGAAGAGATTATCGTCGATGTCAAGCCGTTGGGCAAATCTGAACAGGTTACCAGTTCTCTTGCCAAAACCGGGCGACTGCCAGACCCCTCACTTGCCGGTGCAAAAACCTATACCATCCGCAAAGGTGACACTCTGGGCAAAATAGCGCGTGAACAGATGGGCAGCGGCACAAGCTCTGCTGTCAACAACCTGATCAAGGCCAATCCTGGCCTGAATGCCAATAATCTCAAAATTGGCGAAATCCTGGTCATTCCGGATACAAAGGGAGATAAAGCCTGATGATGCCCAACACGATCTCAACCAGAACCAGAGCCGAAAAATCTCCTCTTATCAAGGTTGAAAGCCGAGGCGAGCAGAGCTTCACCTTTCAGATCAAGGGAAAAGCCTTTCAGCAGGGGTATCTCTTTCTGAACCCGCAGATGAAAGAATTCTTTCCTTTCACTGAAGATCTCAGCTCGATTACCTTTATCGACGACGATGATGTCATCCATTCCGCTATTTACCACAAAATGCGCGGCTACATGGTCTGTCTGACCTTTAACGAGTGGTGGACCAAAAAAGGAGTTAACGAAGGCGACAGCGTCAGCATCGAAGTTGTCGACCAGGCGCGGCGCACTTATCGGCTGAGACTGCTGAACGGCTGTGATGCTGCTCCTGAGGCCAGCAAGGAAACCATCGACATTCGAATCTCTTCGTTCGTCGATCAGTCGATCAGTTACAGTTCTCATAATCTCGAAGTTCTCAGGCGCATTGTCAAAGGCGAATTCTCGCCATATCGTGAGACCAGTCTGGTGCAGCTTGGTGAGGAACTGGCGGCCGGCAGGTCGACAGAAGACGAGTTGTTGTCGCTGAAAACCTGCTTTGGCGTCAATACCTATTTTCACCAGATTCAGACGGCAAAAATGGTCATCGAAAAACTCAATGGCCGCGCTCTTCTCGCCGATGAAGTCGGTCTTGGCAAAACCATCGAAGCCGGCCTGGTTCTCAAGGAATATCTGTTGCGCGGCATGGTCAGAAAAGTTCTCATTCTTACCCCAGCTTCGCTGATCACACAGTGGCAGCAGGAACTCAAGACCAAGTTCGATCTTTCCTTCAAGAATCATCTCGAAATCAACGACTGGGACGACAGCGACCTTGTCATCGCCTCGCTCGACACCGCCAAAAGCCAGAAAAACCAGACAACCGTGCAGCAGATAAAATACGATCTGCTCATCGTCGACGAAGCGCACAAGCTGAAGAACAAGAAGACCAAGAACTGGAAGTTCGTGAACTCGATCAACACCAAGTATCTGCTCATGCTTACAGCAACCCCGATACAGAACGACATGATCGAGCTGTTCAATCTGATTTCGATTCTCAAACCCGGGCATCTCTCTACAGTTCAGAAGTTCAAAGACGACTTTCTGGCCGAACGCGACAAACGCCTGCCCAAAAACTCGGTCAAACTCAGACAGATGCTGTCTGAAATCATGATCCGCCATCGCCGCGCCGATACTCTGATCAAGTTTCCGCAGCGCTTCGTTCATACGCACAGCATCGATCTCAATGCCGACGAAGCCGAACTTTATCGCGAACTCACCGACTTTATCCGCAAGCGCTATTTCACTCTGCCGACCCACAAGAACCCGCGCGGAATCAACCGGCTCACCCTGATTCTGCTGCAGAAACTCATGGGCAGTTCGACGCAGGCTCTGGCAAAAGCCCTTGGCAAAATGATTTCGAGCAATTTCTACAAGGATGACTTCGATCAGAATCTCAAAAAACTCTATGACATGGCGAAGAACATCAAATCTTCGCGCAAGGGCCAGGTTCTGATGGAAATCGTCAGAAGCCTCAATGAAAAAGTGATCATATTTACCCAGTTCCGCGGCACCCAGGACTACATTGTTCAGATGCTCAGAGACGAGGGTTACTCTGTCGCCGTTTTCAATGGCCAGATGTCACAGGCTGAAAAAGACAAGTGCATCGAAGATTTCAGAAATGAAAAGCAGATTCTGGTTTCGACCGAGTCTGGCGGCGAAGGCCGCAACCTGCAGTTCTGTAAAATTCTGGTGAACTTCGACCTGCCCTGGAACCCGATGCGCATCGAACAGCGCATAGGTCGTATTCATCGCCTTGGCCAGAATGATGACGTGCATATCATCAATCTCAGCGCGCGCGATACCATCGAATCTTATGTTCTCGAACTGCTCGATAAGAAGATCAACCTGTTCAGACTGATCATCGGTGAACTCGAAATGATTCTCGGCAATATGCATTCGAAGAGAACCCTCGAACAGATCATCATCGATATCGTCACCATGTCTCCCAACCAGGACGCAATGCGCCGCAAATTCAAGACTCTCGGCAACAAGCTTGAAAAAGCTCTGCAGACACACAACGAAATCAACAAGGCCCAGGAGGAAATATTCAATGGAGAATAAGATCAAGGAACTGGTATTTTCTTTCCTGGAAATGGTTGGCATGAAAGGGCGCGAAGTCGAGCCGGGAATCTGGGCTGCCCGGGTGCCTGAGAGCGAACAGGCTTTCTTCAATGGTTTCGAAACCTTGCGCTTTACTTACGATCGTGAGGTTGCCGAGCAGCATCGCGATCTCGAACTGATCTGCGAAGGCTCTTTCCTGCTGCGCAAAATTATCGAGCGTCTCGCTGAAATTCCCAAGGCCAGTCGTCTTTACTCGGTCAACCCGCCTGAAGTAGAACCGGCAGGCCTCGATGGCGGGCTTCGCGTGATTTCTGACAAGGTCTATTATCGTCCGAGGGTTGTATTTAATTTCAAAGTACAGTATGAATGTGATCAGAGGCGAGAAAAACTCTATTCTCTGGTTGCCGATACCGCTACCGGTGTCGCCAGTGTTGAAGAAGGACTGTGTACTATAGATCTGAAGCAGTTTTCAGAAACTCCGCAGCCTGATATAAAAATAGAGGAATCTGGTGTCGACATTCTGCGTTTGTATCTGGAGTCGTGCAAAAAACTTGAAGAGTCGCTGAACGAAGAAATCTCGGAACTGCGTGAATGGGGCGATGAGCAATGCAGCGAAAATCTGAAAGTTTTTGAAGCATATCTTGATGAACAGAAGCAGGAACTGCTAAAAAAGAAAGAGAACGTCTGTTTCCATCTGTATTTCTTCCAGAAAGAGGAAGAAATCGACCGGCTCATTGACAATCTTGAAGAAGAGCGCAAAAGAAAGCTGGATGAGCTTCGCGAAAAATTTTCGCTGCGGGTCAATATCAGCCTGATCAATGCTGTCGTTCTCTGTATTCCGACCATCGGGGTGATTGCGCCCAAAAAGAAGCGCAGTGTCAGCAGAAACATTGGTGCCAGCGCGCTTGGTTCTTCTGCAGGATTGGCGGTCCGGTCAGCCATTCAGTAGCTTTGGAGGGTTGACATGTTTTTCAAGCACATAGTTATCGGGTTCATTATTCTGGGCATACTGGGATACATGTTCGGCGATCATGTCTTTTATTTTCAGGGCAACCTGATGATGAGATGGCAATACCCGCTGCCGGCCTACGAAGCCTATGAGCGCATCGTCCGTTATTACCCCAACAGTGGCTACGTAACCGAAGCGAGGGTAATGATGAAAGCTTTGCGAGAGCGAAGCCGCGATCTCAACAAATATATCGAGCAGAAGGAATCAGAGCTCAAGAAGATCCAGGATGAACGCCAGAAAAAGCAGTCATTTCATTAACAAGGCGGACTGAGTTGCCAGCAGTAAAGCAGAAAGAAAACCTTTCACCTCTTCAGCACCGCCTGCATGAGATTATATTTGAGGCTGAAACTCCGGCTGGCAGGTTGTTTGACCTTGTACTGATCGTATTCATTCTTGCCAGTGTTGCCAGTGTAATGCTTGAAAGTGTGCAATCGATCCGCCTTGAATATTCAGCGTTGTTTGACATTCTCGAATGGGCGTTTACGGCAGTATTCACGGTTGAATACATTGCGCGACTTTATTGTGTTTCAAGGCCGTTTGCCTATGCCCGAAGCTTTTACGGCATTATCGATCTGATGGCGGTTCTTCCAGGTTACCTGGGGTTACTGCTGCCGGGCGCACAATATTTTTCGGTTGTGCGCATTTTCAGAGTGCTGCGGGTGTTTCGTATTCTCAAGCTTGCACAATATCTCGATGAAGCAGATCTTCTGTTCAATTCACTAATCGCCAGTCGCAAGCGTATTACGGTTTTTCTGCTGGGTGTTCTCACTCTGATCGTCTTCGTCGGTTCGATAATCTATGTCATCGAAGGAGAAGAGAACGGATTTACCAGCATTCCTGTCAGTATATACTGGGCCGTGGTCACATTGACTACAGTCGGTTATGGTGACATTTCTCCGAAAACCCCTTTGGGACAGGCCTTTTCTGTACTGATAATGATCATGGGTTATGGTATCATCGCCATTCCAACCGGCATCGTGACTCATGAAATGGTGAGGCAAAGCCGGGTCGTTTCTACCCGGGCCTGCCCGGCCTGTGGCTCAGACGGGCATGATGAGACTGCCTCATATTGCAAAAACTGCGGTGCGGCCTTTAACTGAATTACGGTTGCCTCTCTGCTTTCGCTGTGGTATGTATTATCTACCCCAGCCGGAGAGGAAAGAACATGTCAATCACTTATAAATTCAGTTGCCTGCTGTGTTTATTGCTTTTTTTTGCGGTAAGTCCTGCTTTTGCTCTCAAGCTCTGCCCGACCTGCCAGAAGGAATTTGCCGACAGCGTAAATTTCTGCCCGCATGATGGCGCGAAACTCGAGCCGGTTGCTGGAGCGAAGCTCACCACGATCGAGCTGAAAGATCTGCCGGCTGGAGCTGTTGTCAAAGTTAACGACGTCGTTCAGAGTGGCAGTCGTGTTGAGTTGCAGATTGGCCGCGATTATGTCGTGGATGTCGCATCGGAAGGCTTCCAAACCGGTAGAATCAAGGTGCGGCCGGTATCATCCGAGCTTTTTGAACTGTCTCTGCGTCTCGAAAAACTCAGCCCTGAAGCGATAAGACAGGCCAAAATCGCCGAAATCGCCAACAGCCATGAAAAAGATATGGTCGAGATCAAGGGGGGCATTTACGTTCTCGGCAGTGAGCGTGGCAATTATGATGAAAGGCCTCTGCGC
>Ga0209096_1005135_pt1 | contig 10035 bp, 9 predicted proteins | sample AD_UKC034_MetaG_FD_184407 | JGI IMG/M metagenome (GOLD analysis project Ga0209096, IMG submission 184407) | Active sludge microbial communities of municipal wastewater-treating anaerobic digesters from USA - AD_UKC034_MetaG (SPAdes) (version 2) | ecosystem: Engineered > Bioreactor > Anaerobic >...
TCCCCGGATTGACCGATCCCGCCGGGAGGAACAATCTTTGTGTAGAGGTCACGCCTCATGGCACACACCGTTCTCTTCCGCGGCGCGATCAGTGTATACTCGTTTCGACACTTTCAACATACCAGGCACGAAGTTCACAAAGAAAGACCGGGATTGGATAATTATTAATGGGTGATTGTTGCGAGTTGAGATGAGATTTGGAGTGCGGGCACGATCTGAAAATGAGCCTTCCGCTTCATCAATCTCAAACAGACCCGCATGCACCAATAAATGACAAATGAAATATGAAAAATGACAAATGATAAGCAAAATGAGTACTTTGTGACCTCTGTGCCTCTGTGATGAATACAGTTCATGAGGTGTGATCCATGGATGCCGTGCGAATGCTGGAGGAGCTGATCCGGTTCGATTCGGCCAACCCGTTCGTCTGCCACGAGACGGACCCGGAGGATCCCGCCACCTGGAAGCTGGAGGGAAACGAGATCCGCATCGCCGAATACCTGGAACCGCTGCTGCAGTTCGCGGGTTTCACCGTGCGACGGCAACCGGTGCACGAAGGGCCCGACGGCACGGTGTACTACAACCTCCTGGCGGAGAAGGGACTGGGCCCCGCATCGATCCTGTTCTACGGCCACATGGACACGGTCACGGCGCGCCCGTGGCTGAGCCGCGAGCAGGCACTCACGCCGGCGCGGAGCATCCGCCGCATCGACGGCATGGACCGCGAGATCATGACCGGCCTGGGCGCCAACGACATGAAGGCGGGGCTGGCCGCGGCGCTCGAGGCGCTGGCGCCGCTGGAGCCCGACGGCTGGCGCATCAAGCTGGCGTTCGGTGTGGACGAGGAGTTCTACTCCACGGGCGGCTACGTCCTGTCGCGCAGCGACTTTATCGACGACGTCCGCGCCGTGATCATCCCCGAAACCGGCGACGGCCCCAACACCCGCCACGGCACCGGTACCATCACCCTGGGCCGGCTGGGGCGCTGCGAGTGCGTCATCGATGTCGCCGGCACCGGCGGACACGGCGCCCAGGCGCACGACCCGGCGCTCGTGAGCGCCGCCGCCGAGACGGTGAAGATCGCCGCGCGGCTGGAGCGGCTCCGCGCCGAGTACCAGGAGCGGTTCACCTTCTGCGCCGAGCCGATGCCCGCGGCGGAGGCCACCGGGGAGATCTCCGGCAGCACCTTCGTGAGCCGCGTCGAGGCGGGCGACGGGTCGCTCTCCATCCCGTCGGCGGGGCGGATCCTGGTGAGCTTCCAGCTCACACCCGGCGTCACCGTGGCCAGCCGCCTCAAGCTCCTCGAGGATCTGGTGGCGGCGATGTACGCCTCAGGCGAGCTGGCGCGGGTCACGGTGTCCGGCGAGTTCCGGCCCGTGCGGGTATCGCTGCGCCAGCGCCCCACCCCCTTCAACGAGGCCTTCTGCACGCCGGCGGACCACCCGTTCACGCGATACGTCCGCGGCGTCGTGGACGAGACGGTGGGCTTCCGGGCGTTCAACATGGGCTGGTCCAACGCCGACGAGAACCTCTTCGCCATGGCCCGCCCGGAGCTGCCCATCCTGAACCTGTCGCCGCGCGGGCGCGACTGCCACAAAGCGGACGAATGGGTGGAACTGGCCAGCGTTCACGAACTCGTTCGCATCCTGCACGCCACCGCCGTGCGGTTCGGGGAATATCTCAAGGTGAGTCGGTGAATCGGCTCGCGAAGGCGCGAAGGCGCCAAGCGGATTTTTTGTCCATGGAATGGCGAGTGGGGTAGAAACGGACCCGGTGGGATGTGGAACCATCAACCATCAACAATTACCGATCAACGATCAACCATCGACCATGCCGAGCCTGTGAATTGAAGAAACTTGCCAGCCGGGTGCCGGCGGGACGGAGGAGCGTGAGATGAACACGGAGACCTTCGGCTGCCATCGGTGCTGGCCGCCGTGGGCGTCGGCGGCCTGGGAGGCGTTCCTGGCGCTGTCCGTGGAAGCCGAACTCGTGGACGAGTCCCACTTCGCCGTCGCCATCCGCGCGTGCGCGGGCTGTGGACAGCGATTTGTCATCGTGTTCACGGAGCTCATTGACTGGGTGGACGGCGAGGATCCCCAGGACTGGACGGTGCTCCCCGTTACGGCGGCGGAGGCCGCGACGCTGATCGAGGCCGGCGGCGCCGCCATCGCGCCGGCCCTGGCCGCCTTGGCGCCCCGCCGGCGCTCCCTGCGCCGCGAGTTCCCGAAGGGGAGGCGGCCGAGGGTGCACTGGGATAGCGGGATCATTGTCGGCCCGCACGACTGAGGGGATGCCGCCTCGGGAGGAGCGAACCGGCGAGCCGGCGAAGGAGCGAACCGGCCCGCAGTCGAGGGATCTACCGCCAACCATCATCAACTATCAACTATCAACTATCAACCATCTCCTTAGGGATCGGTAACAAGCCCCGAGCCTCGAGCCTCGTTCCCGATGCCCGTTCGGTTCAGACCTGCCGCCGGAAGACCTCGTCCCAGTTCAGCCGGGCGGTCAGCTGCATGGTCGCGAACAGAGTGGCGACGCAGAGCGCGCTGATCACCAGACCGGTGTACCCCTCGAAGAAGAACGTGTAGGAGAAGCCCACCTGGTACACGAGCTGGGAGACGCCCACCTCCGCCAACGCGAAGCGCAGACCGGCCACGAGGCGCATGTAGGTGAACACCAGCAGCACGGAGACGGCGGCGCAGATGGCGAACGCCACGTGGATGTCCACGTGGTCCACCAGGTACGCCAGCAAGAGGTGGAAGCTGAAGAACGCCGCGGCGAGAAAGAAGTAGTGCATGGGGTGCAGGTTGACCCCGCGCCGCGTGGTGAGCACCAGCACCAGGAAGAAGAACAGGAACAGCGACACGGGCGCCGCGGCGGTGACGGCGGCCACCCACGGCCCCGGGTTCAGGCGGTGGGGCAGGCCGATGCCCACGCGGTCGTCGGTGAAGACATTGGTGAAGCGCCAGGCCAGGCGCCAGCCGCCGTCGCGGTGCTCCTTGGCAGCGGGCGAGATGCCGCCGGCGGGAAAGTCGAAGCCGTCGAAGTCGGTGTCCATGGTCAGGGTGAAGTCCCGGACCTGCGCGACTTTCTCGCCGAAGCGGTACCACCACTCGTCGAGGCCCTGGGAGTCGTAGGCCACGTCCAGCCGGGCCTCGCCGCCTGGCGCCACCCGCGTGCGGACCCGGATCTTGCCGTCGGTCACGGGGACCTCGGTCACGGGCCGACCGGCCACGACCAGGCGGAAGTTGTCGAGCCGGGCGTCGCCGGCGGGGAAGGGGAAGGTGATCCACACGTCGCGCGCCTCGGCGGTGGTGTTGCGGAAGCGGTAGGCCGCCTCGAAATGCACCCGGTAGGTGGCGTACCAGAGGAGGCCCTTGCGGCGGTGGTCCACCGCGAGCCGCACCTTGATGTCGCTCCCGGCCAGGGGGAGGACGTGGCTCACTTCGTCCTCCTTGTGTTCCACGACCGGCTGCTTGTCGCGCCACACGGTCACTTCGCGGAGCACGCGCTCGGTGTAGCCGGCTTCGGGCGCCGGCTGGGTCTGGGGGGAACCCCAGAGCTGGCCCACGGCGTGGCGGAGCTTGTCCTGCTGGCTCTCGGTCCGGTAGACGATGGTGCCGCTCAGCGCCAGCCAGGCGATGGCGGTGGCGACGAAGATCAGTCCGATGGCCAGGATGCGGAAGACGGGACGCATGGTCACCTCCGGTGGAAATATGGGCGGTCACGGGTCCCGCCGGCGACCATCATGGCGGCCGCGTGTGAAGACAAAATGAAGTCGCGGAGAAATCGGGGGGAATTCGGAGCAACGAGTTTCACCGCAGAGAACGCAGAGGACACAAAGGGATCACTTGGCTTCCATTGATCATTTTTCATTGACCATTTGTCATCGGGCATTTCGAATTATTGGTTATTGGTAATTGCTTAATTGTGATTGGATATTTGAAGCCGAGCCGGGGCTTGCTGGACGAGGTTGGAATGGAAATGGGTGAATCGGTGAATGGGTGAATCGGTGGATCGGAGTGTTGGTAAGAGTGTCAGATCCGGGCTAAATCATAAACAAACTCTGTGTCCTCTGTGCCTCTGTGGTGAAGATGGACTGCCCGAAGTCCGATGTCCGCGTTTCGAGAACGAGCCTCGAGCATCGAGCCTCGATTACGATTACGATCACGATTACGATCACGATTACGAATTACGATTACGAATGAGAGGGAGGCGATCAGCGCTTGAAGAGAAAGTGCAGGAGCGGGATCAGCCAGCCGAGGATGAACGCCGCGCCGAGGTTCATCCGCACGATGACCGGCAGATCGCGCATGCGGCGGTAGTGCGCGTACAGGTTCATGGCGACGGCCAGGACCAGGCTCACCAGCATCCCGTAGATCCAGACGGCGTGATAGCCGAACAAGCGGAAGAACAGAATGGAGTAGGCCAGGCTGAACAGGGGGCCCACCAGCGCGGTGGCCAGCACCAGCGTCAGGAGGACCGTCATGGTCTGGGCCAGCCGGCTGGGCGGGTCGTCCATCCGGCGGGAGGTCTTTAGGAACCCCCAGCTCATGAGGACGCCCAGCAGGAAACCGGTGGGCAGCCCGACGATGAGCAGTAGCAGCAACTGGCTCAGGATCGCTTTGATCACGGACGATGAACCTCGTCCCGAATTATATTTAAAAAAATGCTATCATGCCACGAAAATGAACGGGCGGAGACGAATCATGAACAAGCGGTCCGGGCGGGCGGAACCAGCGGCGGTCGAGGGGCGCTGGTGCGACCTGACCTGCCCGTGGGCCGAGTTCCCGGACGACGTGGCCGTGGACGGCTCCCTGTCGTGCCGGACATTCCGCGCGCTCTACTGCCGGCAACTGGGGCGCCTGGTGCCCCAGAACGCCCGTTGCGCCGCCCGCCGGACGGCACCGGACGCGGCGCCGCCGGCGGACCGGAACTGACGTTCCCGGGGGCCGGTTCCGCCCCTCCACCAGGGGGCGGGCGGCGCCGCCGGCAGACCGGGCGGGGCCGTTCCGCCGGGGGACGAAAGTGCTTGACACCCGGGGGGGCTTTTGCTATAGTGCCGACTCTTTCGTGCACCGGACCCCTGGTGTGGATCCGGGTAATTCGTTCAAGGAGTTGACTGTGCCGACGATCAATCAGCTCGTCCGCAAGAGCAGAGCGCAGGTCCGGAACAAGACCAAAGCGCCCGCTTTGCAGCGTTGTCCGCAGCGCCGGGGCGTGTGCACCCGCGTGTACACCACCACGCCGAAGAAGCCCAATTCCGCCTTGCGCAAGGTGGCCCGCGTCCGCCTGACCAACGGGATCGAAATCACCACCTACATCCCCGGCGAAGGCCACAGCCTTCAGGAACACAACATCGTGCTGATCCGCGGCGGCCGCGTCAAGGACCTGCCGGGCGTGCGTTACCACATCGTCCGCGGCACGCTGGACTGCGGCGGCGTCGACAAGCGGGCCAACTCCCGCTCCAAGTACGGCACCAAGCGGCCCAAGAAATAACCACAGGAACGGAGTACGAGGATGCCGAGAAGAAGAGAAGTCGCCAAGCGCGCCACCCCGCCGGATCCGATTTATAACAGCGAGCTTGTGACCAAGTTCATCAACTGCATGATGGAGAAGGGCAAGAAGACCACCGCCGAGGGCAGTTTCTATGCGGCGATGGACATCATCTCCAAGAAGGCGAAGGACGATCCCCTGAAGATCTTCAAGCGGGCCGTCCAGAACAGCAAGCCCCAGGTGGAAGTGAAGACCCGCCGCGTGGGCGGCGCCAACTACCAGGTCCCGGTCGAGGTGAGTCCCACCCGGCAGCAGTCGCTGGCCATCCGCTGGCTCATCGGCTACTCCCGCCAGCGCGGCGAGAAGACCATGAAGGAGCGGCTGGCCAACGAGTTGATCGACGCTTTCAACGAGCGCGGCGCAACCATCAAGAAGAAGGAAGACACCCACAAGATGGCCGAAGCCAACAAGGCGTTCGCCCACTTCCGCTGGTAAACCGCCGCTTTTTCCGCATGCAATGAACGATCGAGCAGTCCGGCCGTCCGGACTGCATCTGTTTATACCCCCAGCCGCGCCGCCCGAAGCGCGAGGCCCGACCCGAAGCGGGGTCCCGGCCGGCCGGCTGCCGTGATACAGGAGTAATGCCGTGGCGCGCCAAACCCCTCTGGAAAAAACCCGCAACATCGGGATCATGGCCCACATCGACGCCGGTAAGACCACCACCACCGAGCGCATCCTCTTCTACACCGGAATCACCCACCGCCTCGGCGAGGTGCACGAGGGGACCGCGACCATGGACTGGATGGTCCAGGAGCAGGAGCGCGGCATCACCATCACCTCGGCCGCCACCACCTGCTTCTGGCAGGACCACCGGATCAACATCATCGACACGCCGGGCCACGTCGACTTCACCGCCGAGGTGGAACGCTCGCTCCGCGTGCTGGACGGCGCCGTGGCCGTGTTCTGCGCCGTGGGCGGGGTGGAGCCGCAGTCCGAGACCGTCTGGCGCCAGGCCGACCGGTACAACGTGCCGCGCATCGCCTTCGTCAACAAAATGGACCGGCCCGGGGCCGACTTCATCAACTGCATGGCCATGATGCGGGCCCGCCTCGACACCGCCCCGCTGGCCGTCCAGCTGCCGCTGGGGGCCGAGGACGCCTTCCGCGGGGTGATCGACCTTGTGCGCATGAAGGCCTACATCTACGACGACGAGACGAAAGGTGCCCACTACCACGAGACCGACATCCCGGCGGAGCACCTGACCGAGGCGGAGAGCTTCCGCGAGCGGCTGCTGGAGACCGCCGTCGAACTGGACGACGCGGTGCTGGGCAAGTACCTCGAGGGCGTCCCCGTCACCGAGGCGGAGCTCAAGGCCTGCATCCGGAAGGGCACTGTGGCGCTACGCTTCACCCCCGTGCTCTGCGGCGCGTCCTTCAAGAACAAGGGCATCCAGCCGCTGCTCGACGCCGTGGTGGACTACCTGCCGTCGCCCCTGGACGTGCCGCCGGTGGAGGGCCAGGACGAGCGGGGCGAGGCGGTGCAGCGCCCCTGCAGCGACGATGCGCCGTTCGCCGCGCTGGTGTTCAAGATCATGACCGATCCGTACGTCGGCTCGCTCGCCTTCATGCGGGTGTACAGCGGCCGGCTCGCCAACGGCACCACCGTCTACAACACCACCCGGCGGGCCAACGAGCGGATCGGCCGGCTCCTCAAGATGCACGCCAACAAGCGCGAGGAGATCCCCGAGATCTGGGCCGGCGACATCGCCGCCGCAGTGGGCCTGAAGAAGGTGAGCACCGGCGACACCATCTGCGACCGGGACGACCCGGTCCTGCTGGAGGCGATCGAGTTTCCGGCGCCGGTCATCAGCGTGGCCATCGAGCCGAAGACCCAGGCCGACATCGACAAGATGAGCGGCGCGCTCGGCAAGCTCATGGCCGAGGACCCCACCTTCCGCGTGAAGGTGGACGACGAGACCGGCCAGACCATCATCTCCGGCATGGGCGAGCTGCACCTCGAGATCATCGTCGACCGCCTCATGCGCGAGTTCGGCGTCGAGGCGCGGGTGGGCCGCCCCCAGGTCGCCTACCGCGAGACCGTCACCAAGGCGGTCGAGGCAGAAGGCCGCTTCGTGCGCCAGACCGGCGGCCACGGCCAGTTCGGCGTGGTCAAGCTCAAGGTCGAACCGCAGCCGTCCGGCGGCGGCTTCGAGTTTGTCAACGACGTCTTCGGCGGCACGGTGCCGCGGGAGTACATCCCCGCGGTGGAGAAGGGCGTCCGCGAGGCCATGGAAAACGGCGTGCTGGCGGGTTACGAGATGGTGGACGTCAAGGTGACCCTGTATGACGGCGCCTATCACGAGGTGGACTCGTCCGAGATGGCCTTCAAGATCGCCGGCTCCATGGGCTTCAAGGAGGGGGCGCGCCGGGCCGCGCCGGTGCTGCTGGAGCCGGTGATGAAGGTCGAGGTGGTCACCCCCGAGGAGTACATGGGCGACGTGATCGGCAACATCAACGCCCGCCGCGGCCGCATCACCCACATGGAGCACCGCGGCAGCACCCAGGTGGTCACCGCCATGGTGCCGCTGGCCGAGATGTTCGGCTACGCCACCGACCTGCGTTCCCTGACCCAGGGGCGCGCCACCTACACCATGCACTTCCACCAGTACGAGCCGGTGCCCGTCCATCTCGCCGAGAAGATCGTCGGCGGCGGAAAGTAGGAGGACGTGAGGAGATAGGAGAGAGCAGATAGGAGATAAGGGAAGGGGGCTCTCCTGCTCGAAATTCGTGCTCGTAATCGTAATTCGTAATTCGTAATCGTGATCGTAATCGTAATCGTAATCGTAATCGAGGCTCGATGCTCGAGGCTCGTTCCCGTAACGCGGTCATCGGACTTCGGACAGTCCATCTTCACCACAGAGGCACAGAGGGCACAGAGTCTGTTTATGTTTTGAGCCCGGATCTGAAACTCTCACCAACACTCCGATCCGCCGATTCACCCATTCACCCATTTCCATTCCAACCTCGTCCCGCAAGCCCCGGCTCGGCTTCAAATAACCAATCACAATTACGCAATCACCAATAACCAATAATCCGAAATGCCCAATGACAAATGATCAATGAAAAAATGATCGATGGAAACCGAGTGATGCCTTTGTGTCCTTCGTGCCATTGTGGTGATTCCCCCTCGCAATTCCGCCGCCCTGTCCTTGCCATCCGCCGTTGCATTGGCGTATAGTGGCCGTGTTCCGAAATCCCTGATCTGCAGCGCACACCGAGGGCGGCCGCGATGAAGCTGATCATTCAGATCCCCTGTTTCAACGAGGAGCACACGCTGGCCGCGACCGTGGGCGACCTGCCCCGGACGGTGGCCGGCTTCGACGCCGTCGAGTACCTGGTGGTGGACGACGGCTCCACCGACGGCACGGTGGCGGCCGCCCGCGCTTGCGGCGTCCACCACGTGGTGCGCCTGCCCCGCAACCGCGGCCTCGCCTTCGCGTTCGCCGCCGGTCTCGACGCCGCCCTCAGGCGCGGGGCTGACGCGGTGGTCAACACCGACGGCGACAACCAGTATCGCGGCGAGGACGTGGCGCCCCTCGTGGCGCCGATCCTGGAGGGGCGCGCCGACATGGTCATCGGCACCCGGCCCATCGGCGAGATCGCCGACTTCTCGCCGCTGAAAAAGCTCCTCCAGCGGCTCGGTTCGGCCACGGTGAGCCTGCTGGCCGGCGCGCGCGTGCCCGACGCGGCGAGCGGCTTCCGCGCCTTCTCGCGGGAGGCGGCCAAGCGGCTGCTCGTCACCAGCCGGTTTTCGTACACCCTCGAGACCATCATCCAGGCTCCGACCAAGGGGCTGGCCATCGCTTGCGTGCCCATCCGCACCAATCCGGCCACGCGCCCGTCGCGGCTGTTCCGCTCCACCGTCACCTTCCTCCTGCGGAGCGCCGGCACCATCGGCCGCGTGTTCGTGGTCTACCGGCCGTTCGCGTTTTTCAGCACGCTGGGCGCGCTGCTCTTTGCGCCCGGCGTGGCCTTGGGGGCGCGGTTCATCTATTTCTTCGCCATGGGGGAGGGGCGGGGGCACATCCAGTCGCTGATCCTGGCCGCGGTGCTCCTGCTGGGGGGCTTCCAGCTGTTTCTCACCGGCCTGCTGGCTCATCTGTCCGCCACCAACCGGCGGCTGGCGGAGGAATTGCTGGTCCGCGTCCGCACGCTGGAGCTGGAAAGAAGTCAGGAGTGAGGAGTGCGGGGTTAGGAGTTCGGAAGACGCTCATTCGTGATTCGTAATCGTAATTCGTAATCGTGATCGAAATCGTAATCGTAATCGTAATCGAGGCTCGAGACTCGAGGCTCGTTCTCGTAACGCGGACATCGGGGTTCGGGGGAGCCGGACATTCACCACGAAGTCACAAAGATACTCCGTTAGAAGTCAAAAAGATTTTTCAGCATGATGAAAAATCGGGCGCATGATCTCCTTGGCACGAGGGCGTTCGGATTGGTATGATCAGCGCGGAAGGCGGCCGCTCGAACTCCGGTCTCT
>Ga0209096_1005142_pt1 | contig 10029 bp, 12 predicted proteins | sample AD_UKC034_MetaG_FD_184407 | JGI IMG/M metagenome (GOLD analysis project Ga0209096, IMG submission 184407) | Active sludge microbial communities of municipal wastewater-treating anaerobic digesters from USA - AD_UKC034_MetaG (SPAdes) (version 2) | ecosystem: Engineered > Bioreactor > Anaerobic >...
CCCGTCTCCGCGGTGAAGCTGTCCTCGACCGCGGAGACGGGCTCGAAGTCCAGCCATTCGAGCGTCGGCAGACTGGCGTCGCCGCGGCGAAGGTGGCGCTCGAGCAGCGCGCGGATGCCGCCGCGGTCGGGCATCAGCAGGGCGCGCTGCACGCCGCTCGCGCGCGCCGCCTGCAGCATGCGCAGCACGATGTTCACGCGGTCGGTGATCTGCAGGTTGCCGGCGTTGGCGACGACGCGACGGATGTCGCGCGCCGAAACCGGGTTGGCGATGACGCCGAGCGTCACGGGTGACAGGGCCTTGCTCACGCCCAGGTTCCTGCAAACGACATGCCAGCGCCCGGAGAAGCGGACCCTGCCGAGGGCGGTGTCGCTTCCGATGACGGGTTTACCCGTGGCGCGGGTGTCGCTCGATCGTGACAGGTGTCACTGCACGAGCGTGACGGCGCGGCGATGCACGCGACGGGTTTCGAGCCCTCGGGCGGCCGCACCTGCGCTCCTGCCCGCGCCGGCAGTTCGAGATCCTGGAAGACATCGTTGCGGTTCTGGTCGATGTGCAAGGGCCGCTCGATCGCCGACGGTCCGGTAAATGTCTTCCTGTTCGATGAACAGGTGCCGCCGGACGCTTACGAGCATCGCGACGACCCACCGATGCAACAGTGCGTGTGTTGAGCGGCTCGACCCGCCGCGAGGGCCACCACAAACACAAGCCCCCCGCGCGAAGTACCGGATCCCGCCAACATCGGCTTCGACTGCGACTGGCTCGTCGTCGGCTCGGACTTCGGTGGCAGCGTGGCGGCTTTGCGCTTGGCGCGGAAAGGCTACCGGATCACCGTGCTCGAGAGCGGACGACGCTGGCGCGGCAAGGAATTCGATCGCAGCGCCTGGAACCTGCGTCGCACGTTCTGGTTGCCCTTCCTCGGCCTTGTCGGGCTGACCCGCATCCCGGTATTCAAAGATACCTTCATTGCCTCGGGCGCGGGAGTCGGCGGCGGCAGCCTGATCTCCCCTCGCGCTGCGCTCATGGCTTCGTCCGCTTAGCGTCCGCACCGAAAGTCTTCTGCATCGCAAATGCGATGGGGTCAAACGCTGCTCCGCTCCTTCGATTGGACAACTCTTCGAACGTCAGTCGGTGAACAGTCTCCGGACGTGCTTGAACGATGATCGCCTCATCCTCGCGCGCGCGCGGAATGACCCACTCCATGTCGATCGACCCGCCGAATTCGCGTTCGATCGCCAGGAGTTCTCGTGTGATCAGCTTGACCTGCGCGTCCGTGAGACTGCACTCCCGCTGAAGTGCCTCCGGCATCTGGCGCTCCACGATCCGGTCACCTTCGTCATTCCACGTCGAGATCACCGCCTTGTTGCCGACCCGCCGCTGTAGAACCCGGTGATCGTCCCGGTCGACCTCGAAATGATCCGGGGTGATCCGTCCCTGAACCAACGCCTCGCCCCAGCCGTAAGTCGATTCAACGACCATGCGGTCTGGCTTCCCTGTCACAGGATGGACGCTGAACGCGACGCCCGATGCGTGCGCTTCTACCAGTTCGATGATCGCAACCGCCATCGGAGTCTCAGCAAGGGCGATGCCTTGCCCAGCCCGATAGTGCATGGCGTGTTCCGAGAACAGGCTGGCCCAGCACGTCTTGACGGCAGCGAGGACCGCTTTCATCCCACTCACGCCCAGCACGGTCTCGTACTGACCCGCACCGCTAGCGCTGCTCGAATCCTCGCGGATAGCAGAACTGCGCACTGCCATCTTTGGACATTTTTCAGCATGTCTAGAGGCCAACTGCCCGTAGGCGACCACGATCTCCTGCTCCAGTTCGGCCGGTATCGTCATGTTGTTTATGAGCTCCCGGCAAAGCGCACTTTGCTCAGACGCAAGGGCGGGCTCTCTTTCCGCCAGTTGGACCGCCTCGGCGAGGCGCCGCTCGATCCCGGCGAGTCGAATCGCTTCAATGTATGCACTTGCACCGATCGCAAATCCGTCCGGCGTCGACACCCCCGCGGCCCGGAGGCGAGAGAGACTCGCCGTCTTGCCTCCGAATTCCTCGATTCGCCGTGTGTCCGTATCGTCAAGCCATCGCAGCCATCGCGTCGGACTCCGAGACCTCTCGCGACCGTCATCGCTCATTTACCCGATCCCTTCCATGCTCCAGCCGATATCACACAAAACCAATTCACCTTCTACACGAGGTAATCGGCTCTGCGTCGCTTCAGATGATTCTCTTCATCGATCGTCGCTCCATCCTCTTATGTTCTCGTTCGATCCAAGCAACGGCCGTCGATGCCTCCTGAGGCTCTTTCATCGAATGCTCTCAATAAAACGACAGCAATCATTGAGTACTAGGACGTGCCACGTACCGAGGACCCTCATAGAGTTCCACCACACATCCATCAGGATCTCGGATGTACATGCACCACGTACCAGGTATTCGGTCCGAGAAGTCGATCGGCTCACTGATCCCAACTACTCCAGCGCGCGAGAGCCTAGCCCAAGTCGTCCGCAGATCGTCGACATAAAGACAAATATGCGTTGACCCCGGACTTGCCGGACTACGCGACCCGGACGCATTGGTCTTGCCTTTCACGTAATCCAGCAGCTCCAGATATACATCCGATTTCGGTATTCGCAGCATGCACACACGGATTTTCGCATCTACCACACCGGTAATTCGCTGCACACTCGGCAGTGCCACAACACGATCAGAAAGCACCTCGAATCCAAGTAATCCCGCATAGAAAGCCAATGAGGCTTCCATATTCGAAACAGTGATTCCTGCGTGCCAGTATCCTGTTACAGCCATCAGCGATATCTATAGTCTGGAACAAATCGATAACCGATACGATTCATCGACTCGGCCGGTCAAGCGGTTCAGGCCTCTGCTCGCTCGAGAATGCGAACGACCCCCGCGTCTCCGTCTACCTCGATGCGATCCCCTGTACGAATGATGTTCGTGCCCAGCGCCACGCCAGTAACGCATGGGACACGGTATTCGCGGCTCACGATCGCGGTATGCGACAGGACGCCCCCCTGATCGGCAACGCATGCCCCGATCCGTGAGAAGGCAGGGGTCCAGTTCGGACTGGTGAACTCGCAGATGAGTATTTCGCCATCGAGCAGCTGGCCGAGATCTTCGGCGTGCGAAATCATGCGTGCCCGTCCGATGAACTTCCCTCCACTGGCCGCGATCCCTCGCAGTTCACTGGTTGCGTCGGAGCCGTAGCGCACGATGTCGAAGAAATCCTTGCCTAACCCGAAAATCTCCTTGAGCACCGGGTCGTTGACTTCCTCCGGAATCGTACCGAGCACCACGGGCATGTCTGCGCGCCGACTCGCCCAGAGGGCTCGGTGAGCCCGCCGAGCCGGGATCAGAGGCGCCAGATCTCCAAACTTGACGGTACCCTTGAGAATGCCGAGGATCTCATCCTCAAAGAGGTATATGAGATCGTCGGCTTGAGCCGCATTAACAAGCCGACCCAGCGCAAGCGCCATCCGGCGGATGGGGATATGGATACGCAGGTCGATATAGAAATCATGCTCCTCGTTCCACCATGAAAAGTTCGCGGCTTGGCACGCCGCGAGCGCTGCATCGAACGCCCCCCGCTCCGCAGCTGTGAGGCTGCTTCGCGCGGTCGCGATCGCCGCGTTACGATCACGCTCGTTTGCTTCGCGGATGGCTTCGAAGTCCTTCGGTCCGCGCTCCAGAATTCCCGCAATCAAACGCAGGGCTGGTGTTGGATCCTCGGTCCAAGGAGCTAGATCCGGGTCTGCCATGCCTTCCGTGCGCCAGCCGTAGACACGCAGGAAATGATCGAAGCCGGTTAACCACTCGCGCGCTTGCGGCTGTTCGCGCAGGATCTCGACGGTCATTTGCTCACTGAAGAGGTGACGCAAGCCCGCCGCGCGCGCAGCTTCAGCCTGCTCCGTCAGCTTGCGATCAGTTTCGATCATCTTCGTTTCATAGCCTCGAAGAAACTGTGGGACAAGATCGGGATCGACACCGAACTGCTCACACAAGCCTCGCAATCCAAAATAGTTCGCAAGCAGCGGATACATGAACATGAAATGCTGTTCCCATGCCCACATTTGCATGGATCGAGCTTCATCATAGTATTGCGCAATCTCCTTCATGTCCGCTTTGGACAGGTCCCATTGCTCGAGGCGCTCGAGCCATTCCAAGAGTTGATCACGGAAACTCGTCCACTCCTTCTGGAATCCGCCGATGCGCGCCGGAAAAATTTCTGCGGCTCTTGCTGCGCGCGATTGCTTCTCCCACTCGGACGTGACCGGCACCTCGGAGTTGTAGACGTGGGTGGCAGCCATCCGCGCTGCCAATCCCTTGCCAGTCGGGATCTGCAGCGCTTGCGCCGCCCATTGCGTCCCCCATGCGCACGCCTCGATGCATGAGAGGCCGAGCGGGACGATGCCCCGCGGCCAGTGTCCTTCGCCCATCCAGAAATGAGAGCGGTCCTCCTCTGCGAAAGGGCGAACAGGATCTATACCCGCCAAGCCATGACGAAAACCAGGCGCATAACCAGGATAAAATTCATCGGTGATGAAATCGTCCATCGTATATTTGTCAGCCATCACTGCTCCTTGCGTATATATGGAGTGAGATGTTCATGCCAGGGGGTGGCACAAACGATTTCTGCGAGACTGCGCAGATAAGCAGCACAGTATGCGCCGTCGAAGGCACGATGATCGAAAGCCTGCGTGACCAAGCCTCTCACACCGATCCCAAGCGCTCGTGTCCCATCGGCTGCCTCCACGACGATCGGGCGCGGCCCGATGCCATCGATGGCGAGAATCGCCGACTGTGGCTGATTGATGATGGGAGCAGACGAGTAGGTCCCCATCGGTCCGGGATTGCTGACTGTGTAGGTACCGCCGACAAAATCGTCGGGTACGAGCCTCTTACCGCGCGCACGATCGGTGAGATCCCAGATCGCGACCGCCAGGTCAGCCACGCTGCGCGTACCGGCATCGCGGATGACCGGAACGACAAGCCCACGGGGACCAAGGTCGATCGCGATCGATAGTCCGATCTTGTCGTGGAGCTCTAAGCTGCCGTCGACGTACCGAGCATTGATTTCTGGATACCGTTCCAGGGCCCGGCAGACCGCGAAGCACAGGAAGGGCAAGTACGTCAGCGAGCGCCCGCCATGTGCATCGCGCCAGGCCTCTTGGCTCTGTCGCCTTGCCGAGTCGACGGCGTCATAGTCGATTTCGTAAGTGATCCACGCATGCGGGCTGATCGCCAGCGACCGGAGCATGTGCACACCGGTCCTACGGCGCGCGCTCGAGAGTTCGACGCGGGCCGTCTCGGCAGCATTCACGGCTCGACCTCAAACAAGGGCGTCCCGACGTCGACCTCCTGCCCGGCTTCGACAAGGATCCGGCTCACCTTCCCGGCCACCGTACTCTCGAGCTCGAGCTCGACCTTGTCGGTCTCGACTTCGGCAATGTGCTGCCCGATTTCGATGACATCGCCGACCTTGCACAGCCAACTGATGATCACGGCGTTTTCGGTTAGCTCTCCAAGTCTGGGAAGGCGCATCTGCTGGGTCATCGTTGACAGGATCCTTTGGCAAAAGTGAAGGATGCTTCGCGCAACACGCTGCCTCGCGTCAACGATCTACGCATCCTTGGCGCGCGGCACGATGTTCGCAAACATGGCTTCTATGCCGGGTTCCGGAGACCGCAGCACTCGTTGGACCGCCGCCTCGACATCGTCCACAAGTGCCGCTCGCAGCGCAGTCACGTCCTCTTCGCGCAACACGCCCGCTTCCACCAGGCGCTGCCGCGCAAGCTCGATCGGATCGCGCGCCAACCAGGTTTCAAGGTCTTCCTTGGTGCGGTACGGGGCAGCGTCGGTCCGGTTGTGCCCCGCGTATCGATAGGTCCTTGCCTCGATCAAGCTAGGGCCACCTCCACTCCTGGCGCGTTCGAGCGCCGCCGAAACGGATTCGCGCACGGCTTCGACGTCCTGCCCGTCAACCACGTCCCAGGGGATCCCATAGGCGGCGCCGCGCATGGCGATGTTCGGCACAAGCTGGTTCTGATTGAACCGGGTGTATTCGGACCAGTGATTGTTCTCGCAGACGAACACCGCGGGCAGGTTCCATACCGCCGCGAGATTGAGCCCTTCGTGGAACGCCCCGACGTTGGCACTGCCGTCGCCAAAGACCGCCAGCGCCGCCTTCTTCTCGCCTCGCACTTGGCGAGCAAGTGCTAAGCCGGCTGCAATGGGAATCTGCGCCCCCATCAGGGTGATGCAATGCACCAAACCCACCGACATGTCGGTGAGGTGAAAGGATCCGCCGATGCCTCCCACGGCACCGATCCTGCGCGCGCAGTTCTCGCCAATGACCGCATCCAGGGTCAGGCCGGCTGCCAGAGCGTGTCCATGTGCCCGGTGGCCGATCACATAGAGTTCATCGGAGCTCAGCGCCGACGCGACGCCCACGGCCACTGCTTCCTGGCCATCTGCCAGATGCGTACTGCCCCACGCATGGCCCTCCTCGTGCAACTTGCGTATGCGAGCTTCCACGATCCGGATCTCGAGCATCCGCTCGAAGCGCCCGAGTGGAGTCCCGAGCTTTGCCCTGCGCGCCAGCGCGTCTTCATGGAGCCCGCTCATCGCGCCGCTCCCTTGCGTCCCGTTTCCCACCAGTGCGGTGGCGCCTCGCCCCGATTCACCGCCTCGATCTGCGCACACAGGTATTCGACAGACGGCAGATACTTCGCTTCCAGGGTTCGGTTGTGAGGAATCGGAACGTCTGGACAACAGACACGCGTCACCGGCGCACGCAATGAGGACCAGAGCTCGCTCGACACCGCGGACGCGATTTCGGTGCCCCACCCTCCCGTCTGCGGCGCCTCCTCGGCAATCACGAGGCGGCCGGTTCGACGAACACTGTCGAAGATCGTCTGCCGATCCCAGGGTCTCAACGTCTGAAGGTCGATGACCTCGACGCTGACCCTCCCCATCAGCTGCGAGGCGGCATCGAGGGCTCGTCCCACCATTTGGCCCAGCGCAACCACCGTGATGTCCTCGCCTCGGCGCAGTACGCCGGCTTTCCCAAGAGGGATCATGCCCTCCTCGCCGAGGATGACGGGGCCTCGCACCCCGTAGAGCACCTTCGGTTCGAGCATGACCACGGGTCCGTCAAACCGTATGGCGGAGCGCATAAGCCCGTACGCAGACGCAGGTCCGGACGCCACCACGAGGGTGAGTCCAGGGATCGCCAGAAACCAGGACTCGAGAGTCTGGCTGTGGGTCGCGCCGAACCCACGCCCCGATCCGCACGAGCCCCGAAAAACGGCGGGAACGGTGACCGCGCCACCCGTCAGATAGTGCAACTTGGCGGCCTGGGTCGCCACCTGATCAAGGGCGATGCCGTAGAACTCCACGAACATGATCTCGACCACGGGCCTGAGACCCCCGATGGCTGCTCCGACAGCGGTCCCGGCGATCGCCATCTCGCTGATCGGCGTGTCGCGCACCCTGTTCGGTCCGAACTCAGCGAGCAGATCGGCTGAGGTCTTGAAGACGCCTCCGGCAGCGGCCACATCTTCACCGAAGACGACGACGGTCGGATCCTCGCGCATCTCATCGGCAATCGCCCGCGCAATCGCCTGATTCATTCGCAGCTGAACCGGTGAACGGTCTTCGATCGGCCTCTCGACACCTTGAGCAGGGACCATTGCATGCCCTTCCCGCGTCAGTCGCTCATGCCGAGCATTGAACATGAAGGCCGACGTACATGTCCAAGAGGAAATGCGATCCCAGCGATAAGCATTGCTTATGTATCCGCGTGCGCGCTATGCTTGCCCCGCATGCCCTTGAACGACGCGTGGAATCGCGTGGCAGCTCCGACCGCTGGAGCGATCGATGCACGATCGAGCGATGACACAACTGTCGAACTCGCTACCGCCCCTGATACGGGCGCGATCGGACGCATGCGCTCGGGCACGGCTGATGCGCGGCCAAGGTGTACGGCGGCCAGCCACACGACATGTCCAAGTCGCTCGGGGGCCCGCCAACAGGGATCATCTTCAACCACTCGGGCGCCTACGCGGTCACGCAGCCATCAAACGCCCCGACCATTCGGAGCGCAGCAGCGTCAATCCCCTGTGTAAATCGCGCGAGACGTCGGTGACGCGCCCTCGCAGGCGGATCGGCGGAGGTTCCCGTGGTGACTTCCTGCAGGCATGCGTACGTCGATGCCCTGCGCCGAGTCGTGCATCGTCGCCGCAGCCTCTATCTCGGGAATCCCGGTGGCCCTCTGAGTGGCGAGTCAGCAGGAAAGAAATCCGCGACGCACGCTTCTGCACAAGACGCCTCGCGCGACTCCCAGCGAAGTCGGTCGCGACGGTATTGACAACGTGCTGCGGAAGAGCCGCTCAGGGCACAGGGGCGGTCGTTCAGGCCGCGTGCTCTGACGTTGCCGCCCACGTGGATGCCATTCAGAATGGCTCACTCGTGTTCAATAGCCAGTGACCTCATGCACGGCACACAAAGGCAGCGCGGTTGGTCGAAAAGGAAAAACCGTTTTGACCTTTTGTATTCGCCGTTTGCTGTCGCCGGGCAACTGATCGGTTCCCGGATGGCAGACAGGAAGAGCCTCAGTTTTCATTGGTTTCAGGCCAGTGTGGTATTGACCGGTGTCCAGGGAATCTCTTGATTTGCGGCTGGTGCGTTACTTCGTGACCGTGGCGCATACGCGCCACTTCACGCGCGCTGCAGAACAGCTCTTCATCACCCAGCCGGCATTGAGCCAAGCGATCTCGAAGCTCGAACGCTTGCTTGACGCCCAACTGCTCGTCCGGGACAGCCGTTCTGTCGTCCTCACCTCTTTGGGAGAGCGGTTCCTTGAGAAGGCAGAGGAAATCCTGAAGGCAACCGACGAAGCGCTTCACGTTGTGATGCAGGCGCGCGCTGAGCGGCACAGGCTCCTGCGGGTGGGCTTCATTCCGGGAGTTGGCGCCAAAATGACCTTGATCCTCGAAAAGACAGAGCAGCTTGTACCCGGCCTCACCATTCAGACTCGCCGGCTAGACTGGATCCGACAGGAGTCCGCGGTCGTCGAAGGCGACGTCGAGGTCGGCTTCGCGCGGAGGCCGCTTGCCGCGCCCGAACTCGACTCGATGACCATCGAATCCGAGCCCCGATATCTGTGTGTGAACCAGCGTCATCGCCTTTCGAATCGCAGGTCCGTATCGATAACGGAAATCGCCGGTGAACCAGTTGTCACATCGTCGACTTGCCCGAGCGTGGAATGGCGGGATTACTGGGCGGTCGTTCCTCGACCGGACAATTCGGAAGTTCGATGGGGCCCGGCTGTCGACTCGCTCGAAGAAATGCTCGATGTCGTCTCCCGCGGACGCGGCGTCTGCATCACTGCAGCCTCAGTCGCGTACGGCTACCAACATACCGCGGTCAGCTTCATCCCGGTGATTGATGTGTCCGAGTCGAGCGTCGCGATGTGTTGGCGTCGCGATAACGATTCACATCTCGTGCACTCGATTCGCAAGGCGGCGCAGGCAGTCATCTCCACCGATCGCCCAGCGAACAAATCTCCTTGAGCGGAACAAGTCGTTCCGGGTGCAGAACAAAGGCGCCCGTCCCAACCGGCACCGGGCGTCGCAGGTCCCAGGTCGGAGTCTCCCGATCGGACCGGTTGATCCAGTCAGCCCGCGCAGCTGCGCAATAACAAGCTGATAGGCATTTCGCTGGCGTTCGCCGTGCCGGCGCCAAGAGGCAAGGGTATGCAGCAGACCCACCAAACTTGTGAATCCCTTACAGGGATTCGAACGCGCCGCCCGAAGAAGGAGCGAGATTCGCTACCCGACCGAATTCGTGCACGAGATGACGCTGAAGATCAGCTGCGACACTCGCGTCTCGCCCCGGCAGTTGTTCGCGCCTGGACCATGGGGCAGATCGACGGGCGCCTGATCTGTGAGTTGAAGCGGTCGCGCGCGAGGCGCAGTCCAGGGCGCTTCGCTATACAAAATTGAACA
>Ga0209096_1005143_pt1 | contig 10028 bp, 6 predicted proteins | sample AD_UKC034_MetaG_FD_184407 | JGI IMG/M metagenome (GOLD analysis project Ga0209096, IMG submission 184407) | Active sludge microbial communities of municipal wastewater-treating anaerobic digesters from USA - AD_UKC034_MetaG (SPAdes) (version 2) | ecosystem: Engineered > Bioreactor > Anaerobic >...
TCAGTTCTCGGTGGCATTCCACAATATTTGTGGCTTCTTGAAGAAAAGGCCTCTTTTGAGATGAAGATTCGAGAACTCTTCTTTGACAGGTTCTCGCCCCTTCGGGAGGAGGGCAAGAATCTTCTTGTTGGTGAGTTTGGAACGGAGCATCCGGGCTACTTCTCGATACTTGAGGCGGTCGGTTATTTCGACAGAGATGCCGGCGAGATTGCCGACAGAACGGGTATGGAACGCACAAAGGCGATGAAATACCTTTCCGAGCTTACAAACAGCTACGGAATAATCGGCAAGGTAGAAAACCTCCTTTCGAAATCGAAACGCGGTCTGAGATACACTATTCAGGACAACTTCCTTTCATTCTGGATGAAGTATATCTATTCAAGACAGAACGCCGTAGAATTTGATTCCGAACAGGCCTTAACATATACTATTGAGAATCTTGGAGAATACATTGGCAGAGCATTTGAATCAATCGCGAAATCACTCATCCCGGATCTCTACAGGTCTGGAAAGATTCCCTTTCTGCCGGAGAAAGTCGGTAAACACTGGGGCAAAATTCCGGGCACCAGGAACAAGACCTATGAGGTAGATCTCATAGGGGAGTCGCGCGACAGAATTCTGGTATTCGAGTGCAAATGGAGAAAGGCCCCGGTTGGACCTGAAATAGCAGAAGAGTTGATAGAGAAGATGCAATACATCCCTGACAAGAGGGTCAAAGTACCGGTTATTATAAGCAAGTCCGGTTTCAAAACGAAGATGCCGAAAGAAGTTCTGCTAATAGACTTGCACGATCTAGAAGAATCACTTCGATGACAAAGCCAGTGCTACTTCGTTTGTCGTACCGCCAAGTCATTGCATTCTCGAGCTACTCTCCAACTTGTAGGAAAGAAGATCCGATGTCCGCTACTGAAGGCCACATTGACCGTCAATGGTCCTCAGGGAAGAACAGTTGCAACAAGGGAGCATCTGGCAACTAATCCTTTGATTCCCCAGTTTGCTACCCCCGACCACGGCCTTCAAAAGCCCAGATCCCGAAACAAGTTCGGGATGACAATGAGAGGGACGACTGAGAAGTCATGACGGGAATGATAGAGCTGGTTATTTCGAAAACGTCTCAATCGATCATGCTGAACTCGTTTCAGCATCCAGGCTTACCGAAAACATCACATTCCGTGACAGCGTCCTGTAATTCTCAAGAACACAACATCCCGTCATCTGAACTTGATTCAGCATCCCGGCAGGCTTACCGAAAACATCACATTCCGTGACAGCGTCCTGTAATTCTCAAGAACACAACATCCCGTCATTCTGAACTTGTTTCAGAATCTTGTGTTTATTGACTTTGGCCAAGAACGAAGAACAGATCCTCGTTCTGGAACAAAGAACAGACTCTTTTGTGTTTCTGTGCATAAAGTGTAAGATTGAATCGTAAGAGCCCATAAAGTGAATTAAATGCCTTTATTCAAACCCATCATAAAAAAAGGGAGGAAAAGAAATGTTCAAGAAGATCCTTGTGTTTCTTTCTCTATTCACCTTGATAGCGCTCGGCGGCTGCTCTCTATTCAGAGCTATCAAGATTGAGATTCCCGATCAGCAGGTGACAGAGGGCCAAGAACTGGTTGTTAACCTCAGTCAGTTCGTATTATCATCTGTCTCCGACGGGATATCATTCTCGGTTAGCAGCGGGCCCGGGAGAATCGACGGAAAGAACTATGTATTTACGTCTTTGCCCGGTGACAGCGAAAACAGCCCTTTCAATGTGAGAGTGAGCGCAAGTGATGAAGGCAAGAGCGGAGTAGCAGAGTTCCGGATCAACGTAAATCCCATTCCGGAAGGTGAAAAGGCCGAGATCAAGTTATCTGGGGAGACTGCCGAAGAGTCTGAAGAGATTATTGACGACTTCGTGAAGAGGAATCCTGAGAATCCCGAAGGTCATGCCATTCGTGGAGCTATGAAGGCCATTCCGCAATTACTGAAGCTTCTGGACATATACAATTCACAGATTGGTTCTCTTGACATTGCAGGAACATTTGATCGAAGTGAAATGCTGTCTGGTTTCGAAGATCTTGTTTCGAATCCAGATCAAGTTGTTCAAAGCATTTCAGCGGATATTCGCGCAAAACTGCTGAATATGAAGCTAAGATCGTTGTTGATTCTCGGAAATCCGGAGCTTCTGGTAAATTTCCTTGCTTCAAGCAGCTCCATAGTAGAGAATTCCGGTTTTTCACTTTGCGGGGAGATCGGCGATTTTCAGGATGAGATGGAGGAGTACGCTGACAGCCTTCAGGAAGTCTGGGACGATATCTCCTATTTGAGTGGAGAGATGAAGATTGTTGTGGAAGTATTTCTCAACGAATTCGACTGGGACAAAGATGGAGTTGTCGAAAGCGACAGAGAGCTGATGCTCGAAGTAGTGAGCGAAGACGATTCTATAACCTACACAGAAAGCTTCCGTCTGTATACGGATATCCTTTTCCTGGAGAAGGAGCCAAGAGGAGATCACATAGTCTCGATCGAAGTCGATCCCGATGGCGGCGACGCGGTGTTCGATCTCGATTTCTGGTTCATGATCTCACAGGGACTTGAAATAGAGTACGCTCCCGGATTCGATGAAAACGATTATCTTGTAATCGATGAAGGAGAAATAGCGATTCTGAAAGTGCTGGTCGGCGGTGCCCTTTCAAGCGCTAGAGCATTCACCGTTTATGATCTCGAGCCATCGGAGGCTTTCATGGAGTATTTAGAAGACGCTGATGATGAGATAGATCCTCCGGAGATCGATACAAATAATGACGGAAATATCGACGCGTCAGAAGTCAAGGCATTTATCGGCACATCCTTCTTGACATTCAGGAACCCCTCCAAAAGTCCTTTATGGCTGAGTTCAATAAGGGATATTCTTTTGGAGGCACCTGAAACAACGATGCTTCTGGCAGATGATCTCTTAACGGACACGCAGACCGAAGACAATAAACATAACCTGACTTCACAGTGGTACATCCCGTTCGATCAGGATGCTTACGATGCCCTGGCAGAAAGTGCGGACGAACAGCGGGAACTTCTGGACTACATAAAGCCGAACGGAGAAGATCTCGATACTGAGATCCCGGTCGATGAAGATGAAAAGACTATTATCCTGAGACTCTACAACATCTTCGATCACCCCGAACGTTTTTCAGATCTCTTAAGCTTCTTCCCCACCCTCATAAATTATGAGATGCTCGAGGAGATTGAATTTCCGGATCCGACGTTTGGTGGCGTCGTAGTTAACCTTCCGAAGACGATCTCGCCGGATAACTGAGGTCGGACTCAATCGAGATAATTGTGGGGCAACGAGTTGTAGAAAACGGTTCGTTGCCCCATTTGCTAGAAGTAATCAAAGCATGATACTGCTGGTGAAGTTTCCAAAGAGTTATGGGTTTTCTTAAGGCTTCTGAAAGAAGATCATCGGGAGGTGCTACAATGAAGCACCTGCTAATAGGTTTGATTGTATTGAGTGTCTTTCTTTTCTCTGGGTGCGGCCTATTACAGTACTTCACCGTAGCCGAGAGTGTCGAGCAAGAGACTGTAGAGCAGTCAGTTGTTGAGAAACTCAAGAACAGCAACGGAATCGAAGTTCCCGTTTTCAGAGGCTATTTTCTCAATGTCGATTATTCCAATCCGGAGCTGTTTTTGCAATGTGGCCCCCAGACCCGAATCACAGATGAGATTGCCGCGATCGCCGATCAGTTTAATGACAATAAGGATCTTTCAACAATTAAAGAGATATACGGCTGGATGATGCGAAACCTGAGAGGGGTTGAGGGAGAAAAGTTTGGTAGAACATCACACGAAATCATAACGTCAGGAGGGGTGACGGGCTGCACAGACTATGGACTAGCCTTCGTCTCGCTTGCAAGAGCAAAGGGGATTCCTTCCGTTTTCATCCAGACCGCACGGATTGACTGGATCAAGGCAAGAAAGAACTCAAACAGCGGCATGATAGTAGGTCACATTCTTGTCGAAGTCTTTATAGAAGGAAAATGGTATCTTGTAGACTCGACTTCTGGCAGGCTTTACCTTAACTATGACAGAAACAACTTCTCGCTCCCCGACGGGTACTATGTGTTTGCGAAATCTATTGAGGTATGGGATTCCGGGGCAAAAAGCGAGAAAGAGAACTGGCAGATGATGATGGATCTCTTCTGGATCTTTGATCCTTCAGTCTATAACAACCCGGGATACGACTACATAGACCTCACAACCGGAGAGACGAAGTCATCTGGAGTCTTCACCGGCCACTCAACCGTCATAGGAAGCTCGGCTTTAATTTTTGGGAAGCGGAGTCCGGTTGAACTGTTCGACGATAGATTTACGGCGCATCTTTCTAACAAGAGGCTTCTCGATCTATACTTCGCCGATATAGACGAAGTGATGAGTACTCAGAGGATAATAGTCCTCCACTCTCTTGATCAGCCCGCCACGATGCCCGACTACATGTTGAGCATTATACCGGAGTTCTCATCTTCGGAAACGCCCGTAATCCTGAACGAAATCAGGGACGGCAGAAGAATTGTTCTTATAATGACAGATACAACAGACGAATTGATGAAAATAATCAAAGAACTGCCCGAGGACTTTTTGGACGGCCCGCTAAACGATGAAAATGTTTCTGATGTCGAAATAGTGAAGGACTCAGTTCTAGTTTATGGGATGAGCAACCCGGTGGGAGTATTCGAAGAAAGATTTATAAAAGGATTTTCAAGAAAGGGCTTTCTTAGTCTTGGCAATTCACAATACGAAAGATTTCTAGAGACGGAACTCGTCGTAGTCCTCTACTCACTCGATTATCCCGACAAAATGCCATTTTATATCGAAGAATATCTGCCGGAGTTCTCATCTTCGGAACTGCCTGTAATAGTGAACGAATGGAGAGAAGGTAAGCAGATAATCTTAATCAAGACATCTACCGAGGCGGAACTGATCGATTTGATCGGGAGACTTCCGGATGACTTTCTTTTGAGGTAGAGAAGGATTAAGCTTCACTCATAAAAGTCCCGATACAACGAAAAAACGATCTGTATACTGCACAGTAAGTTACTTACCAGTATACTAATTTGAAGAAACACTCGCAAACGCTAATAAAAAGTGAGACATAAGTGGTTTAACACTCCCGATTTAATGTACTTGATTAGGTAAAAGAGTCCCGGTACGAACAGAAATGGGTGACTCGACACGTGAAATCTTCACCTGTTATCGCTGCGGTTTTTCACTTCATTTCCCGGCGGAAGGATAACCAGCGGCAAACCAGTTTCTTTTGCTCTTCCTACCACCTACCCGCTACCCCCGGCTGCGGCCTTCAAAAACCGAGATCCCGTGCACAAGCATCACGGGATGACATTTAACAAGAGCCGCAAACAGGAGCCCTGAACGGAGACCCCAAACAGGAGCCCTGAACAAGAGCATTTCAGGGCAGGCTCTACGGGATGACGGCGTGGGAAAATTACGTGATAACACTGAACAAATGCATTTCAGGCTGGCTCGTTGGGATGACAACTAACGGTTATTGCAAAAAGGCTAGATTTCGTCATTCCGGCAAGGCTCCTGGTCGGAATCTTGATACTCTTGCTTCATTGCCTAACCAAGAACGAAGAACTTGGACACGAAGCGTCGGAACGAAGAACTAGTTTTTTATTCGGTGAACGGAGAACCATTCAACGGTGACGCGCTTTCACTAGCTCTTTCCAACCTCCAACTCGCTACTAGAAACCCCGGGTCTATTCCTTCCCCTACCAAATCGATATCATTGTAAAACTCCGTTGCTCTCGCTTTTTTCTTTTGCTTCCTTGGTGCTAAGATTGGCATGAATATGAGTCGAAGGAGCTGAGAGAATGAGGATAGCCAAATCGCGTTCATGGGAGGCTTTCAGAACTGGAAAAGAACATGGAGTCTGGGGTTGCAACAGAAAGAGATACGGCAACTGGAAGCCCGGAGAGAGACTGGTTTTCTTCATCGAAAACGACGGCGTTGCAATTTGCGAGATAACTGGCGAGCAGTTCCAGTCTGACGAAATCATTTGGGAGGACAACCTCTTTCCCAACAGAATAAAGTTTAGCTGCTCGAATGTTCTAGAGGGAAAGAGTGGAGCCGAGCTTCAGGCTTCGATCAAGAAGATTCTGAGGGAAGGTTACGGTCCCACTTATGGGACACTAATTCTTTTCGGAACGAAGATACCCGAAGAGCTCGAGAAAAAGATCGAAGAGCTCATATAGATTTCTCCAATAAAAAACATACAAACCTTCTGCGGAAACAGGCAGAAGGTTTTTTGACTCATAGTGAATCGGGAAATCTCTTCGAATTCTAAAATCTATGAATCTGAAAACGCGCATATGTTATTCTAAACATGAGGCGCGTTCTCGATGTATTCACCACCACACCCCATCGACAAAGGAGCCGTCGACACATCACTCATCTTTGTGCTCTTGATCTTAAACCTGCTCTTGGTCTCTTCTCGGAGGACGGGGAACCGTTGACGGACAACACTATCTTCAGCAGCAATCATCGGGTACTTGATTTTGAAGCGTAGAGCGTCTCTCAGGATCGAGATGCTGAAACAAGTTCAGCATGACGAATTATTACGCTTTCGGAACAAGCATTCGTTGTCATTCCACGGAGCCTGCTCTGAAATGCCTCTGTTCAGGGTCATCCCGAACTTGTTTCGGGATCTAGGTGTCGATCTTATCCAAGAACGAAGAACCTGGACGCGCAGCGTCGGAACGAAGAACTGCTCTTTTTGGGGATGGTTCCATAATCTGAGGGAAGGACCAAGGACGGTTCTTCAGCAGCGATCAATAGGTCTTATTCATTATCTTTGACAAGTCACTTTTCAGCACCGGAAGACTTTCCTGAACTGTTTTCCAGACGATCTCGAGATCCGTTTCAAGGTACTCATGATCAAGTACATCGCGCATTCCGGTGATATCCTTCCAGGGAATGTTCAGATGGGTTGTTGGAAATGAAAGGGGGAATTTTCTTGACCGTTTCACCAATTAGCAGTAAGGCGTACAGAACCGAGTAGTTGATCGATTTCCTGTGTCCGAATTCGCTAAAAGACACTCCTTGGAGAAAACCTTCGATTTCTTCTATGAGCCTTAGGATCTCTTCAGTATGTTTCTCCGCGTCGACTGGTCTCACGATATGTATTTGACCTCGCATAAGACCCGATCTTCATAGTCTTTTCTTAATGCTCTGCGAGTTACCAGATCAACCTGCTTTTCAAGCAATGATGAGAGATCGTTTTTAAGCCTTATGAACTCGAAGAGATCGGGAGTCTGTTCGAATTCAACAAGAATGTCCACGTCGCTGCTTTCAGTGTATGAATTTCTCGCGTAGGAACCAAAGACTCCTATGGTTTTTACCTTGTACTCCTCTTTCAGCTCCGATAGCTTCCCGGAGAGCTTTGAAAGTATCTCCTCCAGAGTATTCATACTGTTCCTCCACGATCAGTATTGTTCTAGCAAATTATAGCACTGACAGTCGCAATGCCCGCTTCGCTGGTAAACAAAGGATCGGGTTAGGAAGCAGGGTTAATAAGATCGGGTGGAAAGAAAAAGTGCGGATAATACTCATTGCTAACAGTCCAGTCACCTAAGGGAAAGCTCTTTGTTGGCCGTTCAACTTTCCAGGCCTGGGAGAGCAATGCTAGAGGAATTGACACGCCCGTTTTACTTCTAAATCCTAGAACCTGTGCAGAACTCTCACAGTGACAAAGACAGGCGTTAGCATTAGCAATTAGAGATAACAGTCTCCTTTTGCATCGCGTCATTTGAGATGATCCTGCTCAGAATCTCGCTCTTCTCGTGAGTGAGCGAACTCTCGATAATGCTCTTTCTCGCTTGATGTTATCCAAGGACGGGTCAATGATCCGGGACGAGTCACGGAGAACGGTTCTTCACAGCGCACAGCGGCTCTCAGGATCGAGATGCTGAAACAAGTTCAGATGACGGATTATTACGCTTTCGGAACAAGCATTCGTTGTCATTCCACGGAGCCTGCCCTGAAATGCCTCTGTTCAGGGTCATCCCGAACTTGTTTCGGGATCTAGGTGTCAATCTTATCCAAGGACGGGTCAATGATCCGGGACGAGTCACGGAGAACGGTTCTTCACAGCGCACAGCGGCTCTCAGGATCGAGATGCTGAAACAAGTTCAGCATGACGAATTATTACGCTTTCAGAATCAGCAAACGCTGTCATACCAGTCTCGCCTTCTTACGTGTCTCTCACTTTGTCATCCCGAACTTGTTTCGGGATCTAGGTGTCAATCTTATCCAAGAAGAACCTGGACACGCAGCGTCGGAACGAAGAACTACTCTTTCTAGAGTCGGGTCCATGATCCGGAACGGGCAACGAAGAACGGCTCTTAAGAGCAAGATGCTGAAACAAGTTCATGACGGGCTGTGGTGTTTTTACTTTCGGATCTTTAACCTGCAACTTGGAACTGATATTTTGCTCTTACCAGCCCGCAACCACCAACCCCGAACCTCGTCATTTGTTCATGCAACATGGAACAAGCAACTTGTAACTGCCCCTCATGAAGGACCAAGGGCGGCTCTTCACAGCGCTCAGCGTCACTTAGCAAGCGTCCAGCGGTTCTATTGCTTGCAAATGCTTTCTGAAGAATGGTTCTTAATGCTCTTGATCTTAAATCCCCGCTTGAGCGGGGGGACCGCTTGCGGTGGGGAGTGTGGTCTTTGAACAACTTTTAGAATAGGTTGGCCTTTTGCAAATGAACTACAAATTCATTCTTAACGTTGTTTGGTCTGTGATCCATAAATATGCTCCTAGAAGTAACCATGAATGAACATCGAACAACCGTCTCAGGGACTATGTCAGGGCAGCAACTTTTCCAAACGTTGGAGACTCCTCCGCCACTACGTGGCCCTCCTCCCTCAGGGGAGGATTAAAAAAATCCTTATTCAGAAGCTCAAACAGTTTCTAAAGGATCGCCCTTGATCCGGGGCATGGACTGTTTTTCACTGCGTGAAGCATTTTCTTTCAAACAAACAGCAGTCGTTTCGCCCGACATAGTGGGCGCTGGCCTGCATCAGCAGACTGGCAAATGTTTTTGCCTCCTGGCGAAGCCAGCCTTGCGTCCACTGATGCTCTTCAGTGCCTTGCGTCCCGGCATTTTCTCCGCCGGCATTGCGACCGCCGATGCTTTTCGGCGCATTGCGTCTTGTATTTTTTTAGCATCATCTCTTCCGCTCTTGAAAACGATCCCGGAGGACGGAGAACCGTCCAACGGCTAACCAGGTCCTTTGCTCTTTCCTAGCACCAATCCGCTACCCCCAGCCCCGTTTTCTAAGCAATCTCTAAGCGGCTTTTAAGCGGGCTCCAAGAAACGGGCCGTAGACTGAGAATGTACCAAAAATCATATGGAGGTGTAAGAGATGAAGAAGATAGTGTTAATTACGATAGCGGTTCTTCTGATCGGTGGAATGACATTGGCAGTAGGCTACGGAACGAAGACGATGCAGAGAGTTCAGGATCCTGCAACCTGTGAGAACTTCGTAGATGCAGACGGCGACGGAATAAATGACAACTGTCCGAACGACGGTGTAAGAGAACTGAAGAATGCCCAGGACGGAACAGGCTACAGGCACGGAGCCTCTGGCGAAAAGGGACCGGGACTAGGCAGAGGATTCGGAAAAGCAGCACAGCTGTAAGAGATAGAACCCCTACTCAATTAATTCAAGGGCCCGAAAGGGCTCTTGTTCTTATAATGATGAAATCGACTTTGACAGCACGAATTCCAAAACGCGCTAAAGAAGGGCAAAATTGAAAGTAAATCCAGACGTACCACCGCATTTTCAAATGACAACGCGCCTATCCGTTGAGTATCAAAGGCCCCAGACTTGACTTGGAGTTTACTTTTGCGGGTTCCGTTCATTGCCCTTCTTGAAAAAGAGGTTCTTTCAGAAAAGCCAAAAGAAACGAAGAAATCAGATTTCCAGGTTCTAAATCTTCTCCTACTTGAATCTAGGAATAT
>Ga0209096_1005145_pt1 | contig 10025 bp, 3 predicted proteins | sample AD_UKC034_MetaG_FD_184407 | JGI IMG/M metagenome (GOLD analysis project Ga0209096, IMG submission 184407) | Active sludge microbial communities of municipal wastewater-treating anaerobic digesters from USA - AD_UKC034_MetaG (SPAdes) (version 2) | ecosystem: Engineered > Bioreactor > Anaerobic >...
GCAGCAGGGGCGTCATTTAATACGCAGATTGCACGGGTTAAAAATGCTTTCATCGACCTTTCCGCTGCGGTAGGAAAGAATTTTATCGGCGATTTCACAAAGTCGATTACGTCATTCGCTGATAAAATTATCGCAATCTCACAAAGCCCCGCGCTCACCGAATTGATAGCGCGGTTACTAAAAATCGGCGTCGTTCTCACGGGGGTTGGCGTCGCGATCGGGATTATAGGCAAACTGGGTAATATATCTTTGTCCTTGTTGCACGCGGGATTCACGATGTTGACAAACCCGATACTCATTACAGTTGCGGCGATTGCCCTGCTACTGGCAAATCTCGATAAAATCCGCGTTGCTTGGGATACGGCGAACATCGAGAATATTGGCGAATATTGGAATCAGCTTGTAACGAGTTTAAGCACAGGGGATTTTTCGGGAGCAATAAACGCAGGCATGAAAATCGTGTTTGCCCCGATAAAGTGGTTATGGGAAGGTATCGAGGAAGCATATACCTCGTTAGCGGGAATTATCGGGGAGGATATACGAACATCAGTTGATGCCCTAAAAACCGCTATTGACAAAGGAAATTATTTTGAGGCGTTAGGATTTGCTCTCGGGGTTGTGGCAAATGCAGTATGGCAAGGTATCGAATGGGGGATGGCAACAGCTGCGCTTATTAGCGAGAACATAGGAAAAGAATGGGAAACTCAAAAAGCGATTATCGAGAATGAATGGAATACAGGAAGCAAGGCAACGGCGGCGATAGCGGCGGTAGTATTCGCAACATGGAACGGTATCAAATGGACTGGAAAACAGTTTGAAGAAGCGGGAAAAACCCTTTCGGCTGTTATTGATGAAGATTGGAATACACAGGTTACGGCGGTCAAGGCATTATGGGAGAATGGGGATAAACTCGCGGCAACGATTGTGGCGATTGCTACCGGAACTTGGCAAGGGTTGAAATGGAGTTGGAAACAAGCCGAAGGGGCATATAACACAATCTCGGAAGTAATAAATGCGGATTGGGAAACCCAAAAAGCGGCAATACAAGGAGAATGGGATAAAGGGAATTATATCAGTGCTGTTATTACCGCAGCGGTTACCGGTACTTGGCAGGGCTTAAAATGGGCTTGGAAACAAGCAATCGGAGCATATAACACAATTTCAAGCGTGATAAATGCAGACTGGGAAACGCAAAAAAAAGCTATCGGTTTAGCGTGGGCTGGAGGCGATTACGTATCAGCGATTATAACCGCCGCAGTCACGGGAACTTGGCAAGGGTTAAAATGGGCGTGGGGTCAAGCCAAAAAGACATATGAAACTCTTTCCGCTGTTTTGGGTGAGGATTGGGAAACACAGAAAGCCGCAATCGGAACGTTATGGACTTCAGGCGATTATCTGGCGGCTGGAATCGTAGCGGTTGCAACCGCAACATGGGGCGGGTTAAAATGGGCGTGGGGTGTAGGCGAAACCGCGTACCAATCACTTTCGAAAGTTTTAGGAGAAGACTGGGAAGCACAAAAAGCCGAAGTAGTGAGATTATGGAACGGCGAAAAGAAAATCGAAGCGGGGCTGGTTGCCTTTGTTTCGGCGGTTTGGAGTGGTATTCGTTGGGGAATCGTGCAGGGCGAGAAGACTTGGGAAACGCTGTCTTCCGAAATGCTTAGCGATTGGGATACGCAACTTGAGGCAATAAAAAAATTGTGGCGAGAAGGCGATTACGTAGCAGCGACAATATCGGCGGTCGTTATGGCTTCTTTCCAGGGCGTGAAATGGGTTGCCGGAGTAATCGGCGAAATCGGCACTCTCGTTAAAACGGCTTACGAAGCCTCTTCGCTCAAAACTGATATAGAGGCGTTCAAAAAAGCAGCTGGAGAAACGGGATTTTCCGTCGCTACGGTTGAAGCTGGAATCAACGTGATTTTAAGCGCGGCTGGAATTGTTGTAAACGTTCTCGTTTCTGTATGGGAAACGGTAAAAAACAAATTGGCGGTTGCCCTTGGATTATCTACAACCGAAGAAACGGCAAAGAACATCGGGGCGTTCGACGTTATCGCTCAGCTTGTTATCAACATCGGTAATATAGCAATTTCGGCGATAACATACGTTGCGGATTTTCTCGAGGGGATTGTCAGAAGCGTTTCAAACTCATTGAGAGAAAAGATTTTCGGCGGTGAGAAAAAGGCTTTTGACGAACCTATAAACATCGGCGATGTTGCGATAATACTTTCCGGAGTCATTCGCCTTGCGTCAACGGCGTTTACCGTTGCAACAGATTTTTTTAATTCGATGAACGCCGCAATAGAAGCGGAAGTGAAGAAGCTGAAGACCGCGAATCAAAAAATCTCCGTAGGGGTCGACGTGTCAATGGACGCGGAAGCAGAAATACTCACGAAGGAAATCAACGCTTTTGCGGCGAAGGTATGGGGATTTTTCAAGGCGGGTTTTTTGCTTGTTGCGAATATTGGTGAATTGATAGCGGAAGCGTTTCAAAAAGCCTTAACGGATTTTACCGGTTCGCCGGAAATCGCGAAGCTGATAACAAAAATATCAGAAACGCTCGTATTCGTTGTAACACTTAAACTCGCGGTTGATGCCCTGACCGCGCTTGCTGGTACGATAATGTCAACGCTTGGGCTTGTAAAAGGCGCGGCAGGGGCTGCGGCAGGTTACATATTACCAGTAACGATACTCTTCGCGATGTCCTTTCTCGGTGACTCGGTAGAAAAACCGGTTGAAGAAGTAAAGAAAGTGTTTGAAAACATGAGGCTTTTCCCTTCACTAAAATTAAACGAAGCCGAATATACGAAGGATTTTAGCGACTTTCAAAAACGGTTATACGCGGCATTAAGCGAAAAAGAAAACCCGATACTTGCGGGCATCGCAAACCGACTTCTCGAAGTATCGGGGCAATCTGGAATATTCAAGGAAATTGAAGCAGGTTTCGACGCGGCTCTAATATACGCATACGATTTTCTTGATCGATTGGGAATCATGATACAAGACTGGGTGCAAAAGCAACTCGGAAAAATTCCTGGCATCGGCGAAATGCTCGTTGGGAAAAACGGCGAAATTGAAAAGGTGCAGGAATTACTGAAAGCAATAGAAACAAAAGATACGAAAACGGCTCTTGCGGTAGCGAATTTAATGCAAGAAGGCGCGCCGATAGAAAAAATTCAAGAGGTTGCGGAAGCAATAACTAAAATAGAAATCCCAACTGATATAAACGCGGGACTAAACAACGCTCTTAATTCCGCCAAAGACCTTGATGAACAGATGAAAATATTGGCTGAAACGATGTTCGGAATGACGGTTGACGAATTGGCGAACGCCCTTAATTACGATGATGCAGTAAATGTCATCAACGCGATTCAAAATTATTTACAAAACGAGGTTTTTCGCGACGCTTACACATTAAAGATAGATGCGGATATTTCGGCGGTTATCGCGAAGCTTAAAGCTCTTAATATCAAGAATCTTCCGGAACTCAAATTGCAAGGGAAGCAATCAGGGGGTTATACGGGGGGGATACCTGAAAATCAAGTTGCTGGAGTAGTTCACGGCGGCGAATGGGTTGCGCCCGCGTGGATGATAAAAAAGTTTCCGGAACTCTTTGAAACGTTAGAAACCGCTCGATTCAGGGGTTATCAAGAAGGCGGTTACGTAGGCTCGACGAGCGGGCTTATATCAGGCGCGGGTTCTGCAATCGGGACGTCGCTGGATACATTGAAGAACGTTGTAGATTATATCTCGAATACGTTCATGAAAATCATCGACAATCTTCAAGGCGTTCTCGGAGAAGAAACGGCGACACAATTACGGTCGTTGGTTGAGGGTATGAAACAATACGTCGGAGAAATGCCGGAATTGTACAAAGAAGGATTAAAACAGATTGACGAAATAACTAAACTGTCAACCGAATTATCGAGCATGGGCGAAGGGCTAACGCAGACAAACGAAGCAATGGAAACAGCAGCTACAGAATTGTCGAACGCAACAAACGCTGTCAAAGAGCAGGCTGCGAGCTTAGGGGTTGACGTTACCGATATAGAATCAGCGGTACGTTCGGCATTTTCGGCGAATACATACGATGAGTTTGTAAGCAACTTTTCGCAATCGCTCGAAGAAATGACAAAGCAAGCTCTTATAAACGCTTTCCTTTCTTCGGAGGTCGCAAAAGCATCAATGGAAAAACTTTCAAGCCTATTTGTTTCGGCGGTGAAAGATGGTACCATTTCTTCGGAAGAATTAAGCGGGATAAAAGCCGCGGAGCAGGAATTACAAGGACTTATGAAAAATACATGGGATATTCTTTCGGGTTTGGGGTACGTGAATAAGCCCGAAGCTACGGAAACCACGCAAGCGCAGCAAGAAACGGCGTTCACGAAGTTTCAGAATTACCTTCTTGAACAGGCAAAAAAGTTGCTTGATACGATAAAGAATTTCATAGTCAACCCGTTAAAAGAAGGAATAAACAGGGTTTTGTCGCCCGCTTTTGAAAGATTGCAGGAACCGCTTTACCGTTTGGGCGTTATGCTTGGCGAAATCTTACTTCCGGTTGTGGAGGCATTGACTCCCGTATTCGAAGCGTTAGCAATAGGAATGGCTTATGTCATTAACGTTATTATCGGGGTTGCAAACGCAGTCATAAGCCTTATAAACCTTATCCCGTCGGTAAACATTCCAACAATGAATTACATTGACATTGCAAAGTTGAAAGAGGGATTCGAGAATACCGAAGAGTCGGGGTATTCGTCGGGGTCGACCACCGCGGGGTGGAATCAACCGATAACAAACAATTTCACTATTACGTTCACGGGAAATACGGTACTCGATACAGATGATAAGAGCTTGGAAGTCCTTTCTGATAGGCTTATCAGCTATTGGAAGGATAAGGGGGTGAAGGTCTTTGCCTAATTACGCAACGATAGCGGCGGGCGGCACGAGCATCACGCTTGACCCCGTAAGTTATGACGGAACACCGACACATACAACAATAGAAAACAGAAGCGTAACCGGTGTTATTTACCGTGTTCGCGTCAAGATACGGCGGGCGTGGAAGATGTCGTTTTATTGCACGAAAACGGAAAAAGAATCGCTTGAAACGCTTAACGCTGAAAGCACAGTAACCCTCACTGAAGGCAGCACGGAATATACATGCATTATGGATATAAACGCGATAACGGCGGTAAGCCTCATTGAAGATGAAGAGATTTTCAAAGTTGACGTGACACTTGAAGAAACAGGGGCGGCGTCATGAGCGTAAAGATTGAACGAAAAATTACCGGTGGTTGGCTGGACGTAACATCAAGGCTCAAGAGCGGAAGACTCTCATATTCAAGGGAGTTTTCCACTTTTGGCAGCTCAGAAGCGGTACTGGATATTTACGAATCGGACGAATCGACCGCATACACGAACTACCCGAAGAAGGGAATCATCCGCGTATCGCAAACAGAAAGAGCAGGGCAGGGATTCTATGATGCCGATGTTTTGCTTTACGGGATTATCGAGCGGCATTCATGGAACGAGGATTCAAAGAGCGTGCGCGTTACGGTAAAAGATCAGATGTATTCAAGGATTCAACGGAAAACGAGCGGGCTTTTATTCGTAGGTAAGACCGTTACAGAGATTATGGCGCTCATCGCTACGGAGCTTGACGTGAGTATTACCTACACGCCTAACGCTTCAGAAAGTTATACTGACCCGACGGTTACGTATTATTACGTTGAAGCGGATATTTCGTACAAAGAAATTCTAGGACGGATAGCGGAAGCAACGGGCGGGCGTATATACTGTTCACCAGGAACGGCTGCGCCGACAATCGTTTTTGAAGCGGGTTGTCTGGTTGCTGATACTTCCGTGTACGCCCCGACGCCTTATCTCACGATAACGGCTCATCAAGCCTCGAACATAACAATAGAATATCCGCCGCGAGAGTTTAATGCGTGGACGGTTGACTGCTTTTCGAAAACGGTTAAGACCGATACGCTTTACCTTGCAACGGTAGACAATGAATTCCCTATACCCTCCGAAGGCGTAGGGGCTGGCGACGATGCTCACTATATCGAATTTGAAATGCCCGTGCTTAAAATCATCGAAAATAATCTCGATTTTACCGGTTGCCCTGACGTTACGTTCGATGCGACAACGTATAACGCGAACTTTATCGATGATAATCCGGCGGGTTATCTCAAAAATCCACTACGGATTCAAGTAAAATTCACGAACACGTCGGGGTTTGACAGGAATCTACTTTATTGGAACATGAAGATACAGGCGGTCGATGAACAGAATGTAGAAGTATCGATAGATGATTCAGCGAGTGATGATTACAAGAACGAGTATAAATTACAGAGTGACATTATCGTTGAGGACGAGGCGTGGAACACACGGCGGTTGAACTGGGAAAAATCATTCCCGCAAGAAGAGCTTAGTTTCACAATCGTTGACCCTTCAGAAATCCCGCTTATTGGTTCATGGGAAGGAACGCACGCAAACCCGAATTATACCGTTGATTACGACGGGGCGAAAATCGTACCGGAAAGACTTGGTTATTCTATTGACCGAATGACGTGGGAAATATCCGGAAGAGCGGATAGAACCGCGTTTGATTCGAGCGTTTATGATGATAAAACCACGCACGGCGTACCGGTTCCAGCGGCACCGGAAATAACGATTGAAGAAACGCCAGATGCCCCGACTTTATCCTCAGAAGTGCGAGCCGATAACAAGGTTTATCTGCTTGTAACCGTTGCTGAGATTGGAAGCTATGAAGTTGATATTTATAACAGCACGCGGGAATCACAAGCCGGGATAATAAGGGCGGAAGGTGGGACGTCGCCGTTTATAGTTGCGTTCCGTGCGAACGAAAGCGAGAGTTATAAAGTGCGGGCACGAATATCAACGGCAACTGCCGTTTCTGAGTGGTCTGAATGGTCAACTAATCACACAACCTGTTCAGCTGAAACTCCAAACACTCCAACCCTCGCCGCCTTAGAAAAAACATATACCTATATTTCAATCGTGTCTGCGACTTGGACTCATACAAAGAAGCAGAACCATTCGCACTATGAAGTTGAATATTATGAAGGAACTGGCGATCAAAAAAAGCTGATTGGAATATTCTCGACCGTACAGCAGACATTCTCGCTGCAAGTATCCGAAAATGTGCTCGTAAGCGTTCGCGTTCGTGCTGTTGACAGTGATGGAAAGGTTTCTGCGTGGAGCCCCGAGCAAACCACGACATCGCTTTATGACACGGCGGCACCCGCGACGCCTACGAGTGCCGAACTTGTGGGATGTGCGACTGGAATTCTTTTCTTCTGGGTTGCTTCTTATGATCCCAAAAGATTGTATTTCGAAGTGCAAAGAACCTACGCAGACACGGCAGACAGTTGGGAAATGATCTGGTACACAAAAGAAGATTATTTCGAAGATACGACTGCCGCTGACGGCAAATACTACTATTACCGCGTGCGCGCAGTAAAGCCGAACGGTGTTACCTCCGGTTGGCTCACATCGGATTCTTCCGGCGATGACATTCTTGAAGGAAAAATCTCGAATTTTCGTGTTGGGAGCATTGACGCGGGAAAGATCACGACCGGTTATCTGGATGCCGCCAGAATTGAAGCCAGAACAATACACGCGTCAAAACTGGCGATTTTATCTGAAACCGATGACAAGATCGAGTTGGAAAACAACGTAGAGATTGGGGCGAGTGTCGGGCCCGCGGGAATAGGGGGAATATATGTATATGACTCAGCAGAAGCAGGGCAGGGATATATACTTAATTCAAACGGGCTGTACTATACGAATGGGCTTGAGAGTGCCAGCATATTGATGAGCCTCATGAGGCAAGAGCTTCTGTTCAACTCTACGGTGTCGCTTACCGACGGGATAGTTGTGCCACTGCCGTTTGCGATAAAGCCGGAACGTTTGGCAGTTAACGCAACATTCAAGGTGTTACAAGGCGGTGGAACCGCGGCCCAAAAAAGATATATTCAGACGGTTCCGATATTAGACGTAAGCGGAAAAGTAGAGGCGATAAGGGTTTTAGCTTATCAGATGGAAGCAACAAACACGCTTATCCCGACAAAATATAAAAGCGGCGGAGCATTATTCGCCGTATTCCCCGGCGGGGCGGACTCTGTTTCACTGCTAAAACTGTACGCAAACCTTGATTGGATGTGGGTGAATTGGGGTTCGACGGTATACGAAACCCAGATGATTAGTTTCGTTTTGCCCAACCACGCGTACGGCAGCACGGTATCCGGAAACAGAACGGCATATCTGAACGTAAATAGCTTCACGCGGACGAAAAGCGGGTTATACTACAAATCGTATAAATTTAATTACTCGATAACTTGGGGCGATTCAACAAGTGAAACAAAAGATTCCCCGTGGTTTACCGTGCCGTCAAAGTGGGGAAGCGAGTGGCGAAACGATTATCCGAGTCTGGTGTCGTACGATAGCCAATCTTACTATACGATAGACGCAACAAAATCGGCGATAGAAGCAATCGTGGAATTAAACGTGCATCTGTTAGGTGGTGGTTGAGGTGTGGATAAGGAGAAATTCGTACGGTGATTTTGATTATTTTCAGTACAAAGAACTTATCAGCGAGATAACATCGGGTGACGCGTTCAAGTATTGTGCTGATCTCGAATATATGCCCGCCTCTGCGGTGTTAGACTGGGACAATGACGTGATAATAACCATTGATGAAGAAGAGCACGAACTTGACGCTTGCACCGCAATCGCCTTAACTGCATCGATAATTGGAAGCACGTTGACAATTACACGGGCAGCCTCGACCGCTGTCTTGGTTAACCGTGTGAAAGATTCATCCGCGTGGTCGGAAGGTATGGAGATTCTGCAGCAAGAATCAGCGGGAACATCGGATATAACAATCACGCTTCGACACACCGAAAAACTCTTGATATACGGGGATGGGTACGCCGATCCGAACCTCACATTTACAAACTTTATAACTATTCGTGGTGGGCCTACCGCGAGGGCGTTCGCGCCGGATAGATTCGCGACGTTTAGATTGCGTGAAGAGGATCCGACGGCGGCACCGTTTCGGGCTGGCGAAATGCAGTACAACCCCGCTGACGAAAAACTGTTTTTGAGTGTTGAAACGGACGCGGTTGGGGACTGGGTAGAGTTACCCGTGTTGTCGAAAACGGTGGATTTTGTTACCGGAACAGCTGCCCCGTCGGCTACGCCGGAAAAGGTTGGGCAGATGTATATCGATACGACTAACAGCAAAATATATGTTAGCAAAGGAACTTCGTCGTCAGCCGATTGGCTGGCACTCAATTAAGGCGGTGAAAGATGCTTGTAGATTATCTATTCGAAGGGACGGCAATACCCGAACACTCTATTGTAGCAACGGGCGAGGCGCAAAAATTCTCGCACGATAATATGTTTGATCTCGCTATTAGAACGGCGGCAAGCGGCGGTGGGGTATTGCTTGTTGAGGATATCGACTATACCTTATCCGCTTATGATCCGCGATATCGCGGGTATAATTTGATAACGTTTGCAGCAGGTTATATTGGGCAAACGCTGTATATCAACGCGAGTAAAAGCCGTGGCGACTATATGAACTCATCGAATATTAACGCCGCAATTATCGAGGGTGGCGGTGGTACGATGGCGGCGAACAGCATAAAAGGCAATCCTACCGGAGAAGCCGCTGTCCCCGTTGACATCTCCATCGCCGCGAACAAGTTCCCCGCACGGGCGAGTACTGGAAATCTCGAAGCGAAAAGCATCACCGACTTTGGTCTTGGACTCGTTGCGGCAGCGGATGCAGCGGCAGGGCGGACGGCGTTGGGGGCGTTACCATCATCAGCACTCGTACAAACCATTCGCAACGGATATACGGCTACAACTCCGAGCGAGGATGCGGTGTATGACGCGCTGGCGTTGAAGGCTCCACTTGCAAGTCCTACGTTTACAGGTAATGTTACAGTTGCTAACTTGTATGGTACAACGCAAAACCATTGGCACTTACAAAATGC
>Ga0209096_1005165_pt1 | contig 9998 bp, 12 predicted proteins | sample AD_UKC034_MetaG_FD_184407 | JGI IMG/M metagenome (GOLD analysis project Ga0209096, IMG submission 184407) | Active sludge microbial communities of municipal wastewater-treating anaerobic digesters from USA - AD_UKC034_MetaG (SPAdes) (version 2) | ecosystem: Engineered > Bioreactor > Anaerobic >...
TACAAACAGCTTACCCTGGAAACCAAGAGGTTCATCGTCGGGACCGGCGCGGCGACGGCGGCCCTGACGGCGTTCAAGCTCCTCTGGCCGATCCTCGCCCGCGTCGGCCCGCCCCTCCTCAAGGTCCTCGCCGGGGGCATCCTCGCCCTCGTCAACCCGATCAACCACGTCAAAAAGGCGTGGGCGGCCCTCACCCTGTTGTTCACGACGAGTCCCACCGGGGTGGCGGTCCGCCTGCTGCTGGGGGCCGTCACCCTCCTCGGGGCCATGTTCGTCTCCCAGGCGGGCGGGATCGTCGGGGCGCTCGAACAAATCAAGGGGGCGGCGGAGCGGGCCTGGGCGTGGACGGAGCCGATCCGGCAGGCCCTCGTCTCGTTCTTCAACAGCGTCTGGGAGGTCATCAAGGCGGTCGGGGAGAGGGTTCAACAGTTCCTCTCGACCCTGTGGGACGTCGTGTTTGGCCAGACGAAGGCGGACTGGGACAAGATCCGCAACGTGGTCGTCGAGGCGATCCTGTTCATGGAGTACACGGTCCGGAACTTCGCCGAGGTCTGTAACCTCGTCTGGCTCAAGATCAAGCTCGGGTTCCATGTCATGGTGGACGGGATGAAGGACGGGTTCATAGCCCTGGTGGCGGCCGCCTGGGCCACCGCCGCCTCGGTCGGGACGGCCTTCAAGCACGCCACCGACGTCCTCACCGGGGTGATGTCGTTCGACGACCTGGGCCGGGAGATGGGCGAATCCTTCAACAAGGCGTTCGCGAAGGCCGCGTTCACCCTCGGGGCGGGGGAGCGGGACGCCACGAAGCAGGCCCGCAAGGACTTCAAGGCCCAGGAGGAGTTGACCAAGCAGAAGTTCGCCGACTTCCGTGACGCCAAACTCAAGCAGTTTGAGGAGGAGCGGAAGGCCCAGGGCAAGCACAACGACAAGAAGCTCGCGGACGAGGACAAGTTCCAGTCCGGCATGGCGTCCAAGGTTTCCGCGGGGGACGCGGCGGCCCTCCGGAGCGCCGAAGCCCGCACCCGCATGTACGAGTACCGGTTCAACAACATGCGGCGGAACCCGGACGGGACGCCGATGGACCCGAACGGGGCGGCCGCCGACAAGTTCCGAGGACAGCAAGCGGCCGCCGCCGACGCCTACCGGAAGAGGTTTGCCGGGTACAAGAGCCCGAAGTACATGGGGGCTGGGCCCAACGACATGATCGCCCGGGACGCCTCCGGCAACCTGACGCGGGGCAACACGGTCGTCCCGGCCGGCCAATCGGCGGACGTCGAGAAGAAGCAACTGGACACATTGAAGGCGATTGAGAAGTTGATCCAGATGGGTCAGAGGAACCCGGCGGTGGTCCTCAACCCGGCCGGACTGGGGGGCATCTGATGGCCGGGCCGATGATCATGGGGCCGCGGCGGTGGTCCATGACCCGGGACACCGAGGGCCACCGCGAATACAAGCTCGTCCTCTTGATCGTCACCGACGACAAGTCCGACGGGCCGTTCGTGATCTCCCAGACCCCCGGCCTTCCGATCCCCGGGACGTGGTGGGTGGTTGGAAATGACGCGGACCTTTGGGCATGGTGTCGGCCGAACGCGACATTCACCGCACTGGTCAACGACGAGGCCAATTATTGGTGGGAGGTCGAGTACACGTTTTCGACCAAGCCGCCGGAGTTCGGAAAACAAAGGTGTAACGACACCCAGATCCAGGACCCATTGCTGGAGCCGATGCGGGTGTCGGGCGGGTTCAACAAGTTCACGGAGGAGGCGAGCTTCGACCGGTTCGGGAACCCCCTCAACAACAGCGCCTTCGAGCCGTTCCGGGGGGCCCAGGTCGAGTTCGACGCCAACCGCCCGACCGTCCGTGTGGAACAGAACGTGGCCCTGCTCGGCCTCCCGACCTTCGCCCCGATGATCGACTGCGTCAACGACTCGACCCTATGGGGCTGCCCCCGCCGGTGCGTGAAGCTCTCCAATGTCTCCTGGGAAAGGAAGTTCTACGGGACCTGTTACGTCTACTACACCCGCGTCCTGGAGTTCGAGATCAACTTCAACACGTGGGACCGGGACGTCCTGGACGAAGGGACCAAGGTCCTGTACGGGCACTGGGACGCCGCCACCGGCAACTACGTCCTCGACAACATCGCCGGGGTGGCCCCGAACCCCCGGAACCCGAACCACTTCAAGCAGTTCCAGGACCGGAACGGTGAGAACACCCGGGTGGTCCTGAACGGGGCGGGCCTCCCGGCGGAGTCCGTGGTCGGGGGCGGGCAGCGACTCGTCGGGGGCAACGTCTCCGTCCCGACCGTGACGAGCCCGGGGAGCGCGTACAAGGTGGGGGACGTGTTGTCGATCACCGGGGGCACGTCCACGACCACCGCGACCCTCCGGGTGACGAAGGTGACGTCCGGGTCGAGCCCCGGCGGGGTGCTGGCGGTCTGGCCCCTCAACCGGGGGGTCTACTCGGCCGTACCGGCCAACTCCGTTTCCGTGACCGGCGGGGCCGGGACCGGGGCGACGTTCGACGTGACGTGGGAGACGTTCGCGGGCATTCCCACCAACATCGGGTACGCCCACGTCGAGAAGTACCCGGAGGCCAACTTCCTCCTGCTCAACATCCCGGTCGTCTTCTAAGGGGTACCGATGGCCGACGAGGCAACCGTAAACTGTTCCCTCCAGATCCGGAGTAGCACCGGAACCCTCCAGTACCGGAGCAACCCGACCGCGTTCCTGGCGGACGTGGCCGGGAACAAGGGGCCGGTCCCCGGGGCGGTGACGGTCCCGACGACCGGGGTCAACGTGGACCTGTCCGGCCTGACGTACAAGGGCCTGTGTCGGGTCATGAACCTCGAACTGGAAACAGCGACGACTTACGTCATGCTCGGGGTCTACGACGGGACCAACTTCTTCCCGCTGATGGAACTGCTACCGGGCGAGACCTACGTGTTCCGCCTCTACCGGTATTTCGGGGCGGAGTACGCGGGGACCGGGACGAACGCGGACGCCGACAACCTCCGACTGATGTCGGTCGGGGGCACCAGCGTGGTAACCGTCGAGGCGTTCGAGCGGTAAGCCGGCCGGCAACCGAGAGACCCCGCGGCGACCTCTTCCCCCAGGAGAATCGCAATGGCCGACCCGACCCACCTGTCCGTCGTCACGCCGGAGCTCCGCCGCCCGCCGGCGCGACTCACCGTTTCCGACACCGTCTACTACCAATCCGTCGGGGCCGACCCGGAGGCGGTTGACCACCGGTTCAGTCGGTTCGTCGCGTCGGACGAACAGCCCTACGCCCGTCGCCTCACGATCCCCACGGCCTGGGTCCGGCTCGACCCCGGGTGGCTGGCCGGCAACGTCGGAATGATGAAGGTGGTCAACGAGGGACACCCCGGGAGAACCGCTCTGCCGACGGCCGGTGAGCGGGAGGCGGACGCCGGCCTAGTCGTTGAGTTGGCCGTGTCCCTGAACACCGAGGGAACCATGGCCGTGGCGTTCGCCCGACTCCGGCCCGGGGAGTCCCTGCGGTTCGAGCCGACCGACCCCGGCCGCCTCATGCTCCGGTGCGTCGGGTCCGGACCCACCCGCGTCCTCCTCAACCTCTACCCGGCCTGACGGGAGGACCCGATGCCCACCGAGGCCTACTACCTGTCCGAGAACGACCTCAAAATCCTCAAGGAGGTCGTCTCCAAGGTCGGGCACCTGACGACCCGTCCACAGGCCGGGGACGTGGCCGACCAGATCCCCAAGGCCCCGGACGTGTACGTGGTCAGGACCCCCTCCGGCGGCATCCCCGCCCTGACCGAGGAGGCGGGGACCGGGAGCGGGTTCAACAACGACGAACCAGGGTCGGCCGACTGTCGCGTTTACCAACTCGTCCCCGACGGGGCGACGTACCGCCTGTTCAAGGCCGGGGCCGGTGACCTCAACGTCGAGGTCCACAACCTCTCGGCCACGGCCGTCGCCGGGGACTCTTGGGTGTTGGCGGCCAAGGACAAGTTCGGCAAGTGGTGGGCGATCCCGACGGCGGTAACGGAGGAGGCCGGGACGGGTGGGGGCGGCGAGGCGGGCAACTGCGACTGTAAGTGGTTGGCCGGCCTCCGGACCACGACGTGCGTGACCTTGACCCGCGGGACCGACCCGACCGGCGCTTGCGACTGTGGTGACCCGGCCGTGAACCTGGTCCTCAGGTACTCCCCCAACAACTGGGGGCCGCACGACGGCGGGGTCGTTGAGGTTTGCGGGGTCGACTATTCACCCCGGTTTGGGTTCGACGAGCAGTCCCGCCCCTACCTGTACCTGGAGGAAATTCCGGGGTCGACCGAGGTCTACTACGGGCTGTTGGTTTGTTGTTCCGGGACGTCAGCCACGTTCGCCTTCGGCCGGGGGATCTGTACCGGCGACGGGACCGACACGGGTTGCGAGGACGTCCTCCTCCTCACGGTCACCTGCACCGACTGCTGCCCGGAGGAGGGGTGGTACTGTATCGACAACGGGGCGGGGTGTCCCGGGATAGTCGTGGAGCTCGTGGGGAACGAGTCCTGCGACCCGTCGATCACGATTTGCGCCGGGCCGTTCCCGACGGAAGCCGAGGCCGAGGAGATTTGCCTCGGGTCCTTCTTCGGGGTCCCGTGCGCCGGGAGTGGTGACCTCCCCGCGACCCTCCAGGTCCACTTCTCCGGGGCGACCGGAGACCCGACCTGGCTGGCCCTCGAAGGGGCGACGATCGAGATCACCTACCGGACCGACGTGGACCCGTGCGGGGGCGGGGTCGGGTACTGGTGGGGTGAGCAGCTGATCTCCGGGTGTTACTACTCGGTCTCGATCTACTGCTGCGGGTCGGCCGAGGAGATGATCGTCGGCATCACCGCCCTCGGGTCGCCCAACACACCGGCACCCTACGGGGGGTCTAGCGTGTCGTTCACCAACCCCCCGTTCACGCTGACCACCACGTTGAACGGGAATTTCTTCGGCGCGTGCTTCGGGGCCGGAACGGTAACCATCACCATCTCGACCTCATGACGACCGACCGCGTCAAAATAATCGTGGACAGGACCACCTCCAGGAAGGTCGCCGGGACCGCCGGCGTGTACCCGAACGCCGTCCCCAAACCCCACCCCCGGCCGACCGGAGTTCGGCACCCACTCCCGTGCGTCCACCTCGGCCGGGTGAAGACTCGGTCGGGGTGTAACTGTCCCCGTAAAGACACGTACGTGTGTGACGCCGGTTTCGGACTCGTCCGGCCGGAGGCCCAGTGCGAGCGGTGTGACGAGTACGAGCCGGACGACGTTTCCGGTGGAGTCGACCCATCCCTCCCGCCCGGAGGACCGCCCCGTGAAAAAGCAACGACACCAGCCCCAACCCCACCCCCGCCCGGCGGGGACGTTCCGGTGGCACTTCGGGGGGTGGGAGATATTCCGGGTGGAGGTGACGGGGGGCGGGCCGACGGTGACGTGGGGCACAAACTGGGTGGTGGACGAATGGGACCTGAAGAGGGAGATGGAGCGGGCGGCGGACTGGCTCAAGAGGTTCCTCCCGTCCCTCAGCCACGACCAGCGGTACGACCTCCTCTTCTCGGACGATTCAAGGGCCCGATGACGTGGTCCTACGGGGTGACGACTGTCCCGGCCCGGCGGGACAGCCTCCTCCCCCGGACCCTCAAGTCCCTCCGGGCCGCCGGGTTCGACCGACCCCGGCTTTTCGTAGACGGGGGGAGGGACTCCGACTCCTGGGCCGACGAGTTCGGGCTGGACGTGACGGTCCGGACGGGCCCGCCGGTGAAGGCCTACGCCAACTGGGTCCTGGCCCTGTGGGAGTTGTTCGCCCGGGAGCCGATGGCCGACCGGTTCGCCGTCTTCCAGGACGACGTGCTGGTCGTCAAGAACCTGAGGGGGTACCTGGAGCGGGTCCCGCTCTTAGACGGGGGGAAGGTGTACTGGAACCTCTTCACGTACCCGCCGGGCCGGCAGATCGAGCTCCCCCGCGAGAGGGGGTTTCACAAGTCCAACCAACTCGGCCGGGGGGCCCTCGGGCTGGTGTTCGACCGGCAAGGGGTGGTCGACCTCCTCGGGAGTCGGTTCATGGCCGAGCGGCCGCTCGACCCGGACAAGGGGACGAGGAACCTGGACGGCGGGGTCCTCCAGACGCTCAAGGGGCAGGGGTACACGGAGATGGTCCACCGGCCGAGCCTGACGGAGCACCTCGGGGAGGAGTCCACGATCGACCGGCCGGGGGGGTCGCTGATCCGGGTGAGCGCCGACTTTCCGGGGGAGGGGTTCGACGCGATGGATCTGATCACGAGTGGTGTTTGAGAACGCCTTTGGCGAAGGCAACCAACTGCTCCACGGTGGCGTCTTGTTTCATTCGGTTCGCCAGGTAAGAGATGACCTGTACGTTTCCCGGGACGTAGCCTCGGGACGAATCGATGCGATCTAGGGACGCCAAAGCGTCACCCCAGCGACGGGTCTCCCGGTCGGCCTTGGTCCGGTAAACAAGGACAACCCCGAGGTATTTACATAGATTAGGAGTCGGAATGTCTTCGATCCCGATGGCATGCTCTATACCGGCCGACTCGGCGTTTATCAAGGATCGTTCGAGGAGCCAAGCCCTCGGGTCGTTCCCCTCCCTCCCGTCCAAGGTCTGCTTCCACGCGGCCCGTTTGCGGTCGCGAGAGGTTTCACAAGAGCGACAGTCGAAGTAGTGTTCCGCTCGACCGCGGTAGTACACGAACTGGTCGATGGATTTTTCCGTTCCGCACGACGGACAGAGGCGGGTGATGATTTGCATTATTTAACTAACTAGTTAGTAGTTAGTAGTAGTCGTGGGGGTTCTCAGCCCGTTAGGGTTAGAAGGACTAGTATACTAGGAGTCGTGGGGGTGGGGCGTCCCGCGGCGCGGAATTTTTCGGAGGGCCGGGGATGCTCGCCGAACGCCGGTACGCGATCTGGCACCGCTCCCTCGGGTACGGCGGCCCCACGGCCTGGACCCTGATCACGTCGTACAACAACAAGCCCCTCGTCTTCCCGACCGAGCAGGAGGCCCTCGACTTCATCCGGGACGGACTGGACACCCTCCGGTACGAGTTCGCCGTCGAGCCCGTCTGGTTCGTGGTCCCGCCCGCGGTATAATTCCCCCTGCGACGGCGGGCGGGGGGTAGCCCCTTCCGGTCGTGCACCCCGGGCCGGTTTCCCCCGGCCGCCAAGCAGAAGGGACCGGCCCGGGCCTTTCGTCAGGGAACGCCCCCGCATGAAAACCGCACTCGTCAACTGCCCGGACACCGGCCCCCTGGAATCCCTCGCCCTCATGCTCGGGGCGGCCGGGTACCGGTGCGTCCTCCCCGGCCCCCGCCTCCAGGACCACCTCAAGGGGCTCGGGTGTGACACCGTGATCTCGGTCGATCACCTGGTCAAGAACTGGGGGTACGACCCGCCGGCGGACCCGTCCAACAAAGACCGACCGTTCGAGACCTACGACTACACCCCGGGGCTCGATAAACACGTTGACCTGTACGTGGACGTGAAGGCCCACCGGAACGGGCCGAGGGTCTGGGCCCGGCACCCGACCCTCAAGGGTAAGACCCTCTGGTACCGGATCAACGGCGGGGAGCCCGAGCACGTCTTGAAGAAGCCCCTACACTGCGGCCACTGCCCGACCCCGAACGGCTGCGACTGGTGGCACCTCGGGTCGGGGGCGTTCAAGTGCTCCCGGAGCAACGGTCTGGCCCACGGCGAGGACCACGGCGACGAGATCAACCCCCCGTGCCCGGTACTCACCCCGAACCGCTGGTACGCGGCCAAGGTCGTGGCCCGGTTCGGGTCGTCGTGGGAGAAGGCGGGCATGACCCCGGGCTACCACGAAGTCCCCGCGCCGTGGGCGGACAAGGCGTACTCGTGCTGGCCCCCGTTCGCCCGCGTCCGGGACTACCTTTTCCCCAGGAAGGAGCCCGGGGCCGGGTGCGGCAGCAGGGGCGGGTACGACGCGCCGCTGGCCCTGGTCCACAACGCCGCGGGTTGGGGCTATGCCGACCTCCTCGGGCCGCTCCGGGAGGTCGGGGTGAGGGTCCACGGGGTCGGGTCGCCGGACGGGCTGATCAACCACCGCGAGGTCGGGGTCAGACTCAGTACCGCATTGGCCTACGTCCACCCGAAGAGCAACGACGCCCCCGGGTACGCCCTGTACGAGGCGCTGGTGGCCGGCTGCCCGGTCGTCGTCCCCCGCCGGCTGATCTGGCGGTGCCGGATGGGGGAGCTACTGGAGGAGGGCGTCACGTGCCTGTGCTTCGACCGGGAGACCCACGACGCCCTCTCGCCGGAGGAGGTCCGGGCGTGTACGGTCGAGGTCAGGCAGTCACTCGACCTGTTGCGGAACGTCAAGCTCAACGCGAAAATGGGTCTGGCCGGTCGGGAGCGGCTGCTCAAGGTCATGTGGGACGCCGACCGCGACGGCCCGGGGTTCGCGGACTGGATGGGGAGGCAGTTCCCATGAGGGACGAACTTTGGGGCCTCGCGGTCACGTCGTTCGCCCACGGTATGATGGTCGGGGCGGCGGTGACCCTTTTCGTACTCCGCCTGCTGACCGACCGGAGGGACCGGAAGTGACCGTGACCTGGGACTTCATATGGGGAATGTTGGCCGGGGCCGGCGTCCTCGTCGCGGCGTACCAACTGGGTTGGTTGTACGCCCGCTGGCAATTCCGCCGCCACGTCCGCCGAGACATCCGGCGGTACCAGGACGCCCTGCGGGCCTGTAAGTCCTACGACGAGGAGGCCCGCCGGGAGTACGCGAGGCCGACCGCCGGACCGCGGAGCGGCGGCTACGCCGGCCCGAAGGGCGGTCCCGGGACGCCCCCAACCTGCCGGGAGGTGTGACGTGGTCAATACGATCGGCGTGGTCGGAGGCGGGGTGGTCGGGCACGCGACGGCCCGCTCGTTCATGGAGTGGGCCGAGGTCCGGGTGTACGACCGCGATCCGGCCAAGCGGACGCACACCGAACTCGTGACCCTCGAATCCGACCTGGTGTTCGTCTGCCTACCGGAAGGGAAGGTGTCGGATTGGTTTACTGGCCTCAACGTGTTCGGGGGGTACCAATACCGGAACTTCGTGATCAAGTCCACGGTCCCGATCGGTACCACCCGGAAGGTCGCCGGGATGGGGTTCAAGACCGTCGTCCACTCGCCGGAGTTCCTGACGGCCCGGTGCGCGGTGACCGACGCCCAACTGCCGAGCCGGAACGTCGTCGGCCTAACCGGTAACGGGTTCAACGCCCCCGAATACCGAGACCTCCTTTCCAGGAGGTTCCCCGGGGTGCCGGTCCTGACGATGTCGTCGGACGAGAGTGAGGCGGTGAAGATCATCCAGAACGCCTTCTTCGCCGTGAAGGTGGCGTTCTTCAACGAGGCCGAGGAGCTCTGCGACAAGCTTGGGCTCGATTGGGAGACGGTCCACGACGCGATCCTCGCCGACGGCCGGATCGCCCACTCCCACACCCGGGTCCCCGGCCCGGACGGGCGGTTTGGGTTCGGGGGGGCGTGCCTCCCGAAGGACCTGAACCAGTTCATCAAGTGTTCCGTCGACGCCGGACTGTTCCCCCTCGTGGCCCAGGGGGCGGCGGTCCGGAACGAGGGCGACCGGGAGCGGGTATGAACGCCAACCACCCGCCCGTCCTCCAGCCGAACCCGTACCGGTGAGGGTCATGGACGTCAAGGACTGCTGGGCCGGGGAGATCACGGACCCCACCACGGACTCCCGCCTCCTCTTCAGGAGGGGCCCCGGGGGGACGGTCGAGATCGTCGACCTCCACGTGGGCGGGGAATACCGGCGGGAGGGGGTCGGCCGGAAGATGGTGGACCTGCTCGTGGACGGGCTGAAGTTCACCGAGTACCGGCGGGTGTACGCGATCACCCGGGCGGAGAACCGCATCGCCCAGGACTTTTACCGGGGGACCGGGTTCCGCCTGTGCGGCGCCCTGAAGGGCTTCTACCCCGAGGGGGACGCGATCATGTTCGTGAAG
>Ga0209096_1005175_pt1 | contig 9978 bp, 9 predicted proteins | sample AD_UKC034_MetaG_FD_184407 | JGI IMG/M metagenome (GOLD analysis project Ga0209096, IMG submission 184407) | Active sludge microbial communities of municipal wastewater-treating anaerobic digesters from USA - AD_UKC034_MetaG (SPAdes) (version 2) | ecosystem: Engineered > Bioreactor > Anaerobic >...
AGCTTAAGATCCCCGACACCATTAATTCTCTGGAAAGTTTGTTCTCTCATTTGAAGGGATTGGTTCGAGTGCATAGAGGCCTGAAAGCTGATTTAAAGGACAAAATGATCCGGTTTTTCTTTCAAAATAGCAACAGAAAAAAGTAATTATGCCGAAAATTGAAAATATTAAAATTATCGAATTGTTATCCTTATTAAACTTCAGCTCTTCCGCGCTTCTGCGCTTCTGTTCTATCGTCAGCCTTCAGCCACCAGCCTGAGAGTTTTCGACTGCATTGATTTCTGCGATCTTAGCGCGCGGTTTCGATCTTCCTGATCTGCTCTATCAATTCGTGATCTTCCGGGAATTCGCCCGTCTGCTTCTTCGAATAAATTAGGTTCCCGTCCACCATGACCTCGAAGACGCCCCCTGAGGAATGCTTCAGTTCCGTCTTCACTCTGAATATCCTGTCAAGCTTGTCCGCGAGACCCGCGGCTCTGGGAAGATAATCTCAGACGCCGCAGTATTCGATGACGATCTTCATTCCTCTCCCTTGGACCCTTTCTTGACGATCTTAGCCTTGAGAGACACCTTACCGTCCTGGACGGCCACCGAGAAGACGACATCCTTCGCCTTGTATTTCTCTATCAGCTCGGCCCTCTGTTTTTCCAGCTTCTTCTGGAATTTAGCCTGGTCGAGCTCCACAGTCTGACCGGCGTGCATCTTGGCCTGGTTGAACTCCTCGAAGAGCTCCCTCACTCCCTGCGCCGGCACGGGTTTCGGAGCCTCCTCACGGGCCGCGGGTTTCCCGGCATCCTGTTCCTTTTTCTCACGGTCCTCCTTCTGGAGGTCCTCTTTCCTCGCCGTGTCGAGCTTGCTGAACTGCTGCTGCATCTTCCTGGTCGCGCCGACCAGCCTCGGGTCGTTCACGATCCCGTTCTGCTTCAGCTCCATCAGCTTGTTCCACTTGTTCGAGTAAAGAGTCCAGCTCTGCTGGAATCCCATGAAGAGGAACTGCGTCGCCGTGGTGGGAAGCGTTGACCTGCTGTAGAAGGTCACGGCCTGCTCGAGCTCCTTGTGCTCGGAGAACGGAGGGAACCTGCGCTCGCCCGAAAAATAAAGGTCGTACTCGTGCTCCAGCTTCTTGAGCATCTCCTTCATCTTCGGCAGGTTCGCGTTGAAGTTTTCCAGCCTGCAGTCCACGACAAGCCTCCTCCTCCAGATATAATAAGCTTTCACGCCTGTTTTGGCAAATCCTCGCTCCGGAGAGAACTGTGGAATCACCCGACCGGATTGACTTCACTGCGAAGGCTCTCAGGCTGAAGGGATTCCAGCGCAGAAGCGCGGAAGAGCTGAAGAACAATAAGGAAATCGATTCCACAATTTTTCAATTTTCAATTTTCAGTTTTCAATTTTCAATTCAAGCATTGCTTTCCTTTTCCCGACTTCCGCACTATCGAACTTTCGCTCTTCAGCCTTTAACCATCAGCCCGTTCGGTTTGACTTGAATGCGCGGGTGAAGGTATCCTCATACTTGGAGGAGTAATGAAAAGGGGAATCCTGCCGCTTGTCCCAGTCGAACTGTTCGGCCCCGCCAGCCAGGATACGATAAACCTCTGGAAGGTTTTCTTTCTTGCCGGTCCCGACCGCCGCCAGTCCTGGCTTTCCAAGCTCAGCGACGAGGAGCGGGCCCTCCCCTGCTGGCCCGCGTGCCTCCTCGGGATCGCCCGCGAGAACAAGATCGGGGAGATATGGTACCCGGAACCCGCCCTTCTCCAGCAGACGAAAAAGCCCCTCGAGATGCTCAAAAAGGAGGGCGTCAACATCGTTCCTTTCAGGTATCCTCCGATGAGGAACCTCGAATACCTGAGGGAAAGCATCGAGAAGGCGCTCGCGCAGCTTGGATTGGACAAGGCCGAGCTGGACAGCAGGGTGGACGCATGGGCGACACTCCGCGCTTCGGTCAAGCGCCTCGACGGCATCCAGACCAGGTCGCTCGCTCTTTCGTCGCGCCAGTACATCGAAGCGCTGCACTCGATCCCGGACCCCTCGATGTCCCTCCCGGCCCTGATCAAGGAGACCGAGCTCAAGGTCGCCCTCAACTACAAGGGGCTGAGCCACGACCACCACATCAGGATAGGGATCCTCGGCTCCCCGCCTTTCGACGGCTCCTTCTACGATGTCCTCGACCAGGCCGGAGGGCTCGTCGTTTTCGAGGAATCGGGCCTCGAAGGGTTCCCCCTCGGCCATTTCAGCGAGCTGGCCCTGCTCTACAACCAGATCTCGATCCCCTACGGCATAAAGGTAAGGCGCGACAGACTCGAAAAGGAAAAGGCCGAAAGGTCGATAGACGCTTTCATCTGGTGCACCCACGCGCTCTCGGAATCGAGGAACAACGCTCTCTTTCTCGAGGGCGAGTTGGGAACGCCGATCTACATATTCGAGATGAAGACGAGCGAAGAGGCTTCCGTCCTGGAATGCAGGCTTCTGAGAAGGTTCTTCGACGAGTTCGCCGAAAAATACCAGAAGGGCAGGAAGAAATGAAATTCAGGTTCATAAGGGACGCCGCCCGCACCGGGGCGATGAACATGGCGATAGACGATCTTCTCTTCAGGCAGAGGGAAGAAGGAAAAGAGACACCGGCCGTCCTGAGGATCTACAGATGGTCGCCCCCCGCTCTCTCACTCGGCTTCCACCAGAGATACGATATCGCCTGCGACGAGGAGTTCCTGCGCCAAAGGAACATCGACATCGTCAGAAGGCCGACGGGCGGAAAGGCCGTTCTCCATTATGAAGAGCTGACATATTCCGTGACCGCTTCGCTCGAGGAGGGCTACTTCAAGGACGACGCCCTCGACCAGAGCTACGCCAAGATCGCCCTTGGCCTCAAGAGGAGCCTGGAGCTGCTCGGCCTCAACCCGGAACTCGAGAAGAGGGAAAGGAAGCTTAACGTCTCCAGCCCTTCGCCCTGCTTCCTCGTCCCGACGCAGAAGGAGATCCTGGTCGGGGGGAAAAAGGTGATCGGCAGCGCGCAGAAGAGAGGCCTCAGCGCCTTTCTCCAGCACGGCTCGATACCCATAAAGCTCGATTACGAACTTCTCGCGAGAGCGACGAAGAACAGGACGGAGGAGATAGAAAGTTACAGGAACCACTTCACGTCGCTCGGCGAGTTCCTGCCATCCCTCACCGAAAACCAGCTTGAAGAGGCGCTCAAAAAGGGATTCGAGGAAGCGTTCGGCGGACAGTGGACCCAAAGCCCTCTTTCCCCGGAAGAACTTGACGAAGCCGGGAAAATCATGAACGAGAGATACGCTACCGACCTCTGGAACAGGAAACCGAGGGTATCGGAGTCGCGGTTGGAAGAGACCGGCAACGCCGGGAGATGACATGAAAGCGTCTGCCAGGGACCGCTCCCCCGATTTCAAATTTCAAATTTCAAATTTTAAATTTCAAATTGCCGACGGTACAGCTTTTAAGTTTCATGGTTCTGCTCGCTTATCCTGCCTTGTTCCCTGGAAAACAATCTTTCGTTATTCCTCAGTTTTAAAATTTCATGTTTCAAATTTTAGATTTCAAATTGCCGACGGCTTATCCGGAGGCACATCGGAGGCTTCCCATGGTTAAACTCGCGTACCACGGTCATTCCTGCGTAGAGATCGAATCCGGCGGTCACAGGATCATAATCGACCCGTTCATCAACGGCAACACTCACGCCAAGGTGAAACCCTCCGACATCCGCGTCGAGGCGGTCCTAGTGACTCACGGCCACGGCGACCATGTCGGAGACGCCGCAGAGATCGCCGCGGCGAACGACTGCGCGGTCGTCTGCAATTTCGAGATATCGAACTGGCTGGGGGCGAAGGGCGTCAAGACCCACCCGATGCACATCGGCGGGAGCCACGGCTTCGACTGGGGGCGCGTAAAGCTGACCCCCGCCCTCCACGGATCGTCACTTCCCGACGGGTCATACGGCGGCAACCCAGCCGGCTTCCTCGTCTTCATGGGCGGCAAATGCGTCTATCACGCAGGCGACACCGGCATAACCTCCGACATGCAGCTATACGGCAGGCTCAACCCGATCGACATCGCCCTGCTTCCCATCGGCGACAACTTCACCATGGATCTGAACGACGCCGTCGAGGCTGCGGTGCTGCTTGGCGCGAAACAGGCGATGCCGATCCATTTCGACACGTTCCCGATCATCGCGGCGAACCCCCAGGAGTTCATCCGCAAAGTGGAAGCTCGCGGCATCAGGGGAAGGATCTGCATGCCCGGCGAGACACTGGAAGTGTGAAATATAAATCATTTCGTTCTAATATTATTACTTTTTCAACTTTCATTTTTCATTTTTAAATTCGCGCGAAGCGCGCTATCACTCCGCTTTGACTACGACGTTCTTTCCTTCGGCCTTGGCTTTGTAAAGAGCGTCGTCGAGTTTCTTCAGGATCGTGGGGATGTCGTAATCCCCCTGAAGGGCGGAGGATGAGATCATCGAGATGGAACATCCTATCTGGAGCCCATGCGCCTTCTCCTTGGGAAGCGCGCGGATGGAAAGAAGCTGTCTCAGTTTCTTCGCCTTCTCATAGCCGTTCTGCTCGCTGCAGTCGAGAAGCAGGATGATGAACTCATCTCCGCCGTACCTCGCTGGAACGTCCTCTCTTCGGAGCGTCACCCTGAGAAGCTCGCCGATCCTTTTAAGGACCTCGTCGCCGGCCTGGTGCCCGAGATGGTCGTTCACTACCTTGAAGTCGTCGAGGTCCAGCATCATCAGGCAGAACTCCGCGTCGTGGCGGTTCGAGTAGGAGAGCTCCTCCTGCAGCCTGTAAAGGAAATATGACCGGTTGTAAAGGCTCGTCAGCGGGTCTTCTATCGCCTGGAGGTGGAGGAAGCAGTTCTCCATGCCTACGACCAGGGAGTGGGCGCATGTCGTCAGAAGTTCGTTCTGGTTCGAAAAGTCGGTGTTCGCGTTCGACGAATAGACCACCATGCCCCCTATCGGTTCGCCCCTGTATATCAGCGGGACGCCGAAGACGGAGGGCGGTATCATGAAGGGAGCGGTCTCGAGGGGTTGGAGGAATTCGTAGAGGGCGCTCCCGAGCTTGCTGCTGGGTTCGCTGAGCGGCAAGGATTCGTACTGGTAGCTTTTTTCCTCCGTGGGGAGCTGCTTGGTCCTGCTCTTCTGCGCCTCCACCTGTACGGCGAACAGCGTCGTCGAGTAGGGCTGTTTGAAAACGATCCCTATGCCCTCAGCGTGGAGGGCGTCGCACATCTTCCTGGCGAATGTCTCGACCATGGGAAGAAGGTCGAGGCCGGAACTTGACGCTTCCGAGACGCTGGTCAGGATGGTAAGTTCGTCGACCTTCTTTACCAGTTCCTTTTCGGCCCTGGTCAGCCTGCTGATGAGGACCACGGCGCAAAGCAGGAGAATTCCGGACAGGAGGGCGTAGCCGTGGCCCAGTTTCATTATCACCACGGACAGATAGTAGGAGATGACGAACATCACGAAAGTGTGGAAGATGTCTATCCTGAAGGAATCCTCCCAGAACACTTTCAGTGAGTTCCCCTTGAAATATTCGCTCGGGGCGTACAGCGCGTTGTTGAAGATGAAATAAACGAAGAACACGACCACGATCAGTGCGATGGTCTTAACGCTTCCGTCCGGGGGGAAAGAGCCGCCCAGAAAGACATACAGCGCTGTCACGATGGCGAACCTTATCAGCCTGTTGCCCAGGTTGTCGAAGAGGATGAACAGGTACCCGAACCTGTTCTTCTTCGATTTTATCGCCCTGTAAGTGATGTCGAAGGTGGTGGTGGCGGCGGCGATGGATGTACCCACCACGGGACCGAGTATCCAGAAGGCGACCAGGGCGAAACAAATGTCGAACGAGATGAAATAGTTGGATGTCAGCAGGATCTTGAAATTGAGGCAGAATACCGAGAAAAGAAGAAGGATAACGGCGGCGACGAAAAAACTGACGTCTTCGTGCCCCCCGGTAAAGGACGAAGATGTCACCCAGAGATACCTCGCAGCGGGTACGAAGGAGATCAGCAGGGCCCAGCCGGCGATGCCGGTCGCGAACGACAGCGCCGTGTAGACCCTCAACGCTTTGAGATTTCCTCTCAGTGCGCCTTCCATGAAGTGATTATAAACCCGCCCGCTCCGCAAAGGCAAACGGGAGGGAGAAGAGTCGGCCGGGCCGCGGGGGCCGGGATCAGTCCTCGGCCTTCTCCTTGCCCTTGACGGTGAGTACAGGGCAGGCGGCCCTCCTTACGACCCTTTCCGCGGTGGAGCCGAGAAGAGCGTGCGTCAGGCCCGTGTAGCCGTGCGTGCCCATGACGATCAGGTCGGCCTTCTTCTCGGAAGCTATCCTGATGATCTCCTGCGACCCGATCCCCCTCGCGACGATGTTCTGGATCTTTTCCTTGGGCACGTTGAGATTCGCCGCGGCCTGTTCGAGCCCCTCCTGGGCCCTTTCGGCGAGCTTGTCCTCCACATCTGTCATGGAGAGAGGCCCGAAGCTGAAATCCGTGGGCGCGAGGATCGGTTCGAGAACGTGGACGATGATGAGCCCGGCGCCGAACTTTTCGGCAAGTTCTCCCGACACGTTCAAAGCTTCCATGGACACTTTCGAAAAATCGACAGGACACAGGATCTTATCCCATTTCATCTCTGCCTCCTCTTTTTAACGGGTTCATTCTAACAGAACGGAAAACTTTTTTGAAGAAGTGCTAATCCTCGAGGCCCCTGAGCGTCGTCCCGCCCGATGGCTCGAATGGCAGCCCCAGGTGTTTGTAAGCCCTGGGCGTCGCTTTGCGCCCTCTGGGCGTCCTTTCAAGGAAACCCACCTGCATAAGGTAGGGCTCGTAAACCTCTTCGAGGGTGTCCGGCTCTTCTCCGACCGTCGCCGCGAGGGTGTTCAATCCTACAGGCCCTCCCCCGTATTTCTCTATGAGGGATTGCAGGAGCCTCCTGTCCAGGTCGTCGAGGCCGAACTTGTCCACCTCGAGCCTTTCGAGACCCTGGATAGCCACTTCCCGGTCTATCGTGCCGTCACCCAGCATCTGGGCGTAGTCGCGGAGTCTTCTCAGAAGCCTGTTGGCGATCCTCGGGGTCCCCCTCGCCCGCCTCGCGATCTCAAGCGCGGCGTCATCCTCGACCGGCACGACAAGGAGCTGGGCGGACCTCTTGATTATCTTTGAAAGGTCCTCGACCGAGTAATAATCGACATGGAAGGTCATGCCGAAGCGGTTCCTGAGAGGCCCGGTAAGGAGGCCGACGCGGGTCGTCGCGCCGACCAGAGTGAACCTCTCGATGGGGATGGTCAGCGCGCGGGCTCCCGGCCCCTGCCCGACGGTGATGTCGAGCTTGAAATCCTCCATGGCGGGGTAGAGCACTTCTTCGACCGTGGCGCTGAGCCTGTGTATCTCGTCTATAAAGAGGACATCGTTCTTTTTCAGGCTCGTGAGGATCGCGGCCAGGTCTCCGGCTTTTTCGATGAGCGGGCCCGCCGTCACCCTGAGGTCCACGTCCATCTCGTAGGCGATGATGTTCGCTAGCGTGGTTTTGCCGAGCCCCGGCGGTCCGTATATCAGGACGTGGTCAAGGGCTTCCTTCCTCTGCCTTGCCGCGCCGATGAAAAGCTTCAGGTTCTCGGTGATCTTGGACTGCCCGACATACTCCGTGAACGAGCGGGGACGGAGAGCCGTCTCCCACTGCCTCTCGGCGAAGCCACCCTCCCTTTCAAGCAGTTTCTCTTCGGTCATCCGGGAGTTCTACATCAGGTGGAGGAGCCTGTCGTTGGTCCTCCTGAGCTTCAGCGACACGTCGTTGACGAGGTTCTGAAGGAGCTTTATCTGCAGCTTCTGTGTATAGCCCATTATCGTCTCGAAGCTCTCCTTGGTGAATTCCAGGAGTTCGCCGTCCGAAAGCGCCGAAATGGATGCCGACCTCGGCTGCTTGTCGATGAGCGACATCTCCCCGAAGCTGTCCCCCACGTTGAAGGTGGCCAGTTGCTGTTCCACTCCGTTCCTGATCACGAACGCCCTGAACTGGCCGTTCTTGACGACAAAAAGCGAGTCCCCCATGTCGCCCTCCGCCAGGACCATGTCGCCCTTCTCGTACTTCTTGTGGGTGACCAGCTTGCTGAGCTGGATCAGCTCGAGGCTGTCCAGGTCGTGAAAAAGAACCATCTGTTTCAGGATCTCGATCTTTTCCATCTCAATACCCTCTCAAGAGAAGATGATACCCCAAATCCCCTTTCTTTTTAAGCTCCCTTCGGGGAACGCGCTCTTCGCCCCGGAGGTTCCCCAGGAGACCAGCCTTATCCTTATAGTTTTCGTTTTTTCGATCTTCCCCGAGGAATCGTAGATCTCGTCGACCAGGTCGGCCCCCGCCATCCCGAACGGGACCTCGGCGCAAAGCAGGACCGTCCCCTTTTCCCTTACTTTCAGCCTCGAGAAGCCGAAGCTGCCGTCTATCATGCCGTCGCGCTCCTCGGCGGAAACGGCGAGTTTTTTCCCGGAGATCTCCTCCGTCCGGCTTCCCGCGGGCTTGCGGACATTGTCCATCTTGAACCCTTTCGATGCGGATTTGAGCTCTCCGAGGACGAAGTCGTCCAGCTGGTAGGGGTCCCTGTTAAGCGGGGCGTACTGGACGGAACGGGACCTGAGGAAAATGTTGGCGGTCTCTTCGGGAGAAGCTTTAGCTTTAAGCCACAGGCCGAGGGTTCCGCCCTTCTCGCGGAGGAATTTCTGGGGGGACGCCTCGACGAGGAGGTACTCGACTCCATCTACGGTCATGCTTTTCGTGACCGCGACGCGGAGGACCTTCTCCTTCGGCCTGCCCTCCCCTGTCTGGACGGTGACCCTGAACTCCGCCCAGGAGCCGACGGGAGGCAGGTTCTCGAGGAACAAGCCGATGTCCTGCCCGAATGCGGGGAAGCAGGATAGAGCGATCAATAGCGACAGCCAGAGAATCCTTCTCATAGGCTCAATTCTACACTCGTGGCCGCGAAAGACCAAGTGGGGGGCAGCTAGCGCGCGATATCTGGGGACATCCATGATAAGTATTGTCTTTCGGGAAATAGGTATTGTGTCTCGAGATTTCACTTCATTATTTTATTTTATTTTCAAAAGTTCTTATTTTATCTTTAATGACCAGCTTTTTTTCCAATGGCTTACATCACCGGGAACGGTCACCGTGCATGTCACTAGGTCCGACAGGCACCCGTCAGGAAGGTTCACCGCCCTGACACCGAATTCATGGGTAACATCCGTTGAATCAGGGTGACCGCCGATCGCAAAGGTTATGCTGGTCCCGGTAATATCGTATAGCTCATACTTGCCGTTTCTCCAAAGATCGTACACGGTAGAGCTGTAGGGCCCGGCCGCCGCCCATTCAACCGTTACGATGGGTGCGCCGTCATCGTTAAAATTGCCGGTGTATGACTAATCTTCTTTCCGGACGAACGGAAATGGGGTAAAGTGTAGGGGTTGGAACGGAGCGTAGCGGAGTTCCAACCCCTAAGGCGGCCCCGGAAAGGAGACCGAGATGACGACAGCAGAGAAGAAAGTAGTTCGCCAGCGATTGAGCGTGATGCAACTGGCGGAAGCGCTTGGAAACGCTGCGGAGGCGTGCCGGCGCCGCGGGATGTCCCGCTCGCAGTTTTACGAGTTCAAGAGACGTTTCCAGACTCACGGGATCGAAGGATTGAAGGTGACCCCTCCCCATTTTTTGTACCACTCACAATGAGAGGATATCATTTACCTTTTTGGGCGGCAAGGGAGCCGAGGTTGTAGGCCGAGGCGAGCTTGCCGCCGTCGCCGCGAACATTGCAGGGGATTTTCCTCCAAATCGCTCCTTAGGTCTGAACTCGTTGTATTCAAGCCTCCATTCCTCAACGATCTCCTGCGCCTCCCGTCCATCCATGAATACGTGCATGTTAAGGCACTCCGTCCTTAGTTTTCCGTTGAAGCTTTCGATATGGGGATTCTCCCAAG
>Ga0209096_1005181_pt1 | contig 9970 bp, 7 predicted proteins | sample AD_UKC034_MetaG_FD_184407 | JGI IMG/M metagenome (GOLD analysis project Ga0209096, IMG submission 184407) | Active sludge microbial communities of municipal wastewater-treating anaerobic digesters from USA - AD_UKC034_MetaG (SPAdes) (version 2) | ecosystem: Engineered > Bioreactor > Anaerobic >...
GGTTCGTGTAGGAGCGCCGGCAGGCGCGAATGCGTCGGGGGAGCGGCGGCGGTGCGTGGGACGGAGCCGCGGGGTTCATGTAGGAGCGCCGGCAGGCGCGAATGCGGCGGCCGACGTCGGCACGCACGCCGTGGGGCGCGCCTCCTACAGGTTCACCACCGCCAGCCTTTTCACCGCCTTGACGAGGATCTTGTAGATGTCGAGGTCGAAGGCCGGGCGGCCGGCTTCGAGGAGGTCGGCGAGCGTGGCCTCGTCGGTGGCGGTGCCGAGCCAGCGCCAGCCGTCGACGACGTGGATCGCCTCGCCCTCGCGCAGGCCGATCGGGCCGGGCCAGGTCCAGTGCTCGACCTTCAGCGCGTGCAGGGCCTCGATCAGGCGCAGGGCGTGGGCCTGGGGAGATTCGCCGCCGTGGCAGGCGCCGCGGCAGCGTTTCAACTGGAAGTCGAAGCAGCGCGCGCCCTGCGGGTGTTTCTCCAGGCCGAGCAGGGGCGGGCACAGGGCATGGTCGCGGGCGAGCGCGCGCAGGCGGTTGGTGGCCTCGCGGCGGGTGCGGAAGAAGCCGTAGAGGTCGTCGCGGCGGCCGAAGTCGAGGTCGGCGGCGTGCATCAGCTCGAGCCGCCAGTCGCCGACGATGTCGGTGGCCAGCCGCCAGGTGCACAGCTCGCGGTTGCGGCGCAGCTGGCGGTTGTGGGTGGGCTGCAGGCGCTTCACCAGCTCGGCTTCCTTCAGCAGCGCGCCGATCTCGCCGGCGGTCTCGATCCATTCGATGTGGCGCACCTGCTGGCTGAGGCTGAGCTCGCGGTCGCTGGTGTGGTCGGCGGCGAAGTGCGACAGCACGCGGCTGCGCAGGCGGGTGCTCTTGCCGATGTAGAGCGGCAGCGCGCTGCTGTCCGTGCCACCCTCCGTGCCGCCGTCGCGCTCGCCATAGAACAGATACACCCCGGGCGTGTCGGGCAGCTCGGCGACCTGCTCGGGGTCGAGGTGAGGCGGCAGGCTGGGGTGGCCGACGAGCTCGCGCACCATGGCCTCGATGTGGCCGGGCGGGAAGCGCTCGTGGATCTTCTGCCAGAACTGCCACAGCAGCTGGGCGTCGCCGAGCGCGCGGTGGCGGTCGGCGACCACCAGGCCGTGGCGTTCGATGAGGTGGTCGAGGCCGTGGCGGCGGTGGTCGGGGAACAGCCGGCGCGACAGCTTGACGGTGCACAGCACCTGCGGGCGCATGTCGAGCCCGGCGCGGCGGAAGGCGGCGCGCAGGTGGCCGTGATCGAAGCGCGCGTTGTGGGCGACGAAGAGGCGGCCATCGAGGCGGTCGAAGACTTCGTCGGCGATGTCCGCGAAGCGCGGCGCGTCGGCGACCATGTCGTCGTCGATGCCGGTGAGGCGCTGGATGGTCTCGGGGATGCGCGACTCGGGGCGCACCAGCGTCGACCACTCGCGCACGCCGTCCTCGTCGACCTGGACGATGCCGACCTCGGTGATCGATTCGCGCTGGGCGGGGCCGCCGGTGGTCTCGATGTCGACGAAGGCGAGGCCGCCGGGAAAGCTGTGGAGGGAGGGCGTCAAGGCTGGAGGCGGCTGGCGGATGGATCGCGCTTCGAGCGCGCTTGGGCGCGCAGGTTCCCGTGCCGGCGGCACGGTGGCCGTGTTCAGCGCACGCCGAAGCCCGCGTCCTCGATCGCCTGATGGATGTCGGATTCGGCGACGAAGGCGCCGTGCTCGATGGTGGCGGCGCCGGTCGCGAGCGAGATCTCCAGGTAGCCGATGCCGGGCAGGTCCTGGATGGCGTTGGTCACCAGGCGCAGGCACTCCTCGTCGCGCATGCCGGTGATCGTGAGCGTGGTGGTGTTCATGGGAGGCTCCGTGTCCGATCGGCGCATCTTGTGCGCTGGCGCGCACACGCGCAAGTCTCGCCCCGCGCTTGCGGAGCGACTCAGCGGGTGGCGGCGATGCGCGATGCGTTCTGCGATTGCGCGGCCTGCGGCGCGGCCAGCAGTCTGCGGTAGAGCGCGGCGACGCGCCCGGCCATCACGCCGTCCGCCCACTCGGCGGCGTAATCGCGTGCCTCGGCGGCGAGCCGCCGGCGCAGGCGGGGGTCGGCGAGCACGCGGACGACCACGGCGGCGAAGCCGTCGGGGTCGTCAGGGGCGATGCGTGCGCCGCGCTCGGGGCCGAGGATGTCGGTGGTGCCCATCGCGGACAGCGCCACCACCGGCAGCCCGGCGGCCATCGCCTCGAGCAGCACCAGGCCCTGGGTCTCGGTGCGCGATGCGAACACGAACACGTCGGCGGCGGCGTAGCAGTCGGGCAGGCGCTTGCGGCGCTCGAGGTAGCCGACGAAGCGCACCGTGTTGTCCAGTCCGGCGGCGAGCGCCTGGCGCTGCAGGCGGGCGCTCGCCGGGCCCTCGCCGGCGACCACGAGGACGAAGTCGGGCCGGCGCGCCTTGAGCCGGGCGGCGACCTCGAGCAGGAAGCCGATGTTCTTCTCGTGCGCGACGCGGCCGATGTAGAGCGCCATCGGCGCGTCTTCCGGAATGTCGTAGAGGCGGCGGAAGTGCGGGCCGTCGCCGCCGGCGAAGTCCTGCAGCGGGATACCGGTGGGCAGGATCTCCATCGGGCTGCGCACGCCGTAGCCGGTGAGGCGCTCGTGCATGGCGGTCGACGGCACCACCACCGCATCCACCGCGTTGCACTGCGTGCGCGACACCCGCCGCGCCAGCCCGCGCAGCACGCCGGCGGGCAGGAAGGGCAGGTAGTGGTGGAGGTATTCCTCGAAGAAGGTGTGGTAGGTCAGCAGCACCGGCCGCCCCTCGGCGCGCGCAGCGCGCAGCCCGGCGCGGTGGGCGAGGAAGGGGGTCTGGATGTGCACCAGGTCGCTGGCGGCGGCCTCGAGTCGCGCGGCGGCGTGCATCGCGCGCGCATCGACGAGGCGATCCTCGGGGTCGAGCGGCAGGCGTCGTCCCGGGATACGCACGATGCCGGGCTCCGCGGCCTCGCCGGCGTAGCGTGGCGCGATCAGGCGGACCTCGACACCCTGCTCGGCGAGCGCGCGGCGAAAGGTCGCGATCGACGTGGAGACGCCGTTGATACGCGGAAAGAAGACATCGGAGATCATCAGCACGCGAAGCATTCGGGCAGCATGCGCCCGGCGTGTTACCGCAGGGTGAATGCATCCCTGCGGGTTAGCCGGGGTCGGCATGCAGCCCCACGGATGCGACAATGCGTCATATCCCCTCAGGTTTCAGTCCCTTGCGGTCGTTATACAAGGTCTAGAAGTTGTGCCGAGTCCCCCATGAACCGTCCTGAATCCGACAGCCTCCTGAGCGAGGAGGCCTTCTCCATGCCTCGCACCGACGAGATCCGCGTCGGCGAGATCATCGGTCGCAACCTGCTCGAGTGCGCCCCCGAGGAGCCCCTGCACGAGGCCGCGCGGCGCATGAGCGAACGTCGGGTGAGCTCGATCCTGGTGGTCGAGGACGACCGCGTGGTGGGCATCTGGACCGAGCGCGACGCGCTGCGGGTGAATTTCGACGACCCCGCGACCTTTGCCCTGCCGGTGCGTGCCGTGATGAGCTCGCCGGTGCGCGCGGTGTCGGTGGCGACCCCGCTGCACGAACTGACGGTGCGCTTCCGCGAGGAGCACGTGCGCCACTACGTGGTCGAGGACGACGCCGGGCGGCGCGTGGGCATCGTGTCGCAGACCGACGTGGTGCTCAACCAGGGCATCGAGCACTATCTCAAGCTGCGTCGGGTGGACGCGCTGGTCAAGGGCGGCCTGCATGCGCTGCCCGCGGCGGCAGGGCTGGGCGACGCGACGCGGCGAATGCGCGAGGGCGGCGTGGACGCGGTCGTGGTGGATTACGGCGCTCCCGCGGCCTCCACGCCCGAGGGCCGCTACGGCATCCTCACCGAACGCGACGTCACCCGCCTGGTGGCCGAGCGTGCGCCCGACCGTGCGCTCGGCGAGCTCGCCAGCCGGCCGCTCGTCACCTGCCGCGCGGACAACAGCCTGTACCGCGTGCGCATGCTGCTCGTCGAGCGCCAGATCCGCCACATCGGCGTGCTCGACGCCGAGGGCGGACTCGTCGACCTGGTCAGCTTCAAGGACATCCTCAGCGGCATGGAGCTGGCCTACGTGCACGAGCTGCACGACGCCCTGCGCGCGCGCGACCTCGCGTTGAGCGCCTCGCAGCGCGACCTCTACCTGGCCGAGAAGGTCATCGAGAGCTCGCTCGAGGGGGTGATGGTCACCGACGCGCACGCACGCATCCTCTCGGTGAACCCCGCCTTCACGCGCATGACCGGGTACGCACCGGAAGAGGTGGTCGGGCTCAACCCTTCGGTGCTCAACTCCGGCCGCCAGAGCCCGGCCTTCTATGCGCGCATGTGGGACGGACTGCTGCGCGACGGTCATTGGCAGGGCGAGGTGTGGAACCGGCGCAAGACTGGCGAGGTGTATCCGCAGCTGCTGCACATCACCGCGATCCGCGACGGCGAGGGTGTGCTGACCCATTACGCGGCGCTGTTCACCGACATCAGCCGGCTCAAGGAGACCGAGGCGCGCATCCGCGATCTCGCCTATTACGACCCGCTCACCGGCCTTCCCAACCGCCGCCTGCTCGACGACCGCCTGCAGGTCGAGCTCGCCCACGCCGCCCGCCTGCGCTGCCGGCTGGCGGTGATGTTCGTCGACCTCGACCGCTTCAAGCGCATCAACGACAGCCTCGGCCACACGGTGGGCGACAAGCTGCTGGTCGAGATCGCCGCCCGCCTGCGCGCCAGCCTGCGCGAGGACGACACCGTGGCGCGCATGGGTGGCGACGAGTTCCTCGTCGTGCTCAACAACCTGTCCGGCCCGGACGAGGCGGCGACGATGGCGCGCAGGCTGGTCGCGGAGCTGCGGCGCCCGGTCAATGTCGAGGGCCGCGAGCTGGTGGTGACGACCAGCGTGGGCGTCGCCGTGTATCCCGACGACTCGCGCGATGCCGACACCCTGGTCAAGCACGCCGACGTGGCGATGTACCGCGCCAAGGACGAGGGGCGCAACAGCTTCCAGCTCTTCGAGCCGGCGATGAACGCGCGCTCGCTCGAGCGCCTCGCGCTCGAGACCGCGCTGCACCGCGCCTTGCCGCGCGACGAGCTGCAGCTCTACTTCCAGCCGGTGATGGGGGCCGAGGGAGGCGAGCTGGTCGCCGTCGAGGCCTTGCTGCGCTGGCGTCACCCCGACCTCGGGCTGGTGTCGCCGGCCGACTTCATCCCGCTCGCCGAGGACACCGGCCTGATCGTGCCGATCGGCGAGTGGGTGCTGCGCAGCGCCTGCGAGCATCACCGGCGCTGGTGCGAGGCCGGCGGCGGTCCGCTGCACATGATGGTGAACATTTCGGCGCGCCAGTTCCGCGAGGAGGGCTTCGCCGCGATGGTGGCCAGCGTGCTCGCCGAGACCGGCATGACCCCGGGCGACCTGACGCTGGAGCTCACCGAGAGCATGCTGATGGACGACACCGACCGCGCCCTCGCGCGCCTCGACCACCTGCGCGCGCTCGGCGTGTGCCTGGCGATCGATGATTTCGGCACCGGGTATTCGTCGCTCGCCTACCTCAAGCGCTTCCCGATCGACGAGCTCAAGATCGACCGCCTGTTCGTACGCGGCATCGACCGCAACACGCGTGACGCGGCGCTGGTGTCGGCGATCGTCTCGCTCGGCCACAGTCTGGGCTTGCGCGTGGTCGCAGAGGGCGTCGAGACCGCAGCCCACCTGAACGTGCTGCGCCGCCAGGGCTGCGACCTCGCGCAGGGCTTCCATTTCAACCCGCCGCTGCCCTGGGACGAATTCGTCGCCGCCTACCCGCCGGCCGGCGCCACGGCTTGAGCATTCGCGCCTGCCGGCGCTCCTAGAAGAACCGCCGCGTGTCCCGCCCCCTGTAGGAGCGGCGGCAGCCGCGAACGGGCGGTTTGGCAGGCGACGCCGGTGCGAATTTAACGGCCGCATTCGCGCCTGCCGGCGCTCCTACACGAACCGCCTCGCCTCCGCCCCGTGTAGGAGCTGCGGCAGCCGCGAACGGGCGCTCGGGCAGGCGACGCCGGTGCGGATTTCACGGCCGCCTTCGCGCCTGCCGGCGCTCCTACACGAACCGCCGCGCCTCCGCCCCGTGTAGGAGCTGCGGCAGCTGCGAACGGGCGCTCGGGCAGGCGACGCCGGTGCGGATTTCACGGCCGCCTTCGCGCCTGCCGGCGCTCCTACACGAACCGCCGCGCCTCCGCCCCGTGTAGGAGCTGCGGCAGCCGCGAACGGGCGGTTTGGCAATCGACGCCGGTGCGAATTTAACGGCCGCATTCGCGCCTGCCGGCGCTCCTACACGAACCGCCGCGCTTCCGCCTCCTGTAGGAGCGGCGGCAGCCGCGAACGGGGCGCTCCGATGCGTACCCGCGTTCAGCCCGGTCCCCGAACGCCCGCCCTCAGCGCCCCAGCGTCTGCCACGCCGCGCGCACTGCCGCCTCGCCATAGCGCCGCTCCAGCCGGCGCACGGTGAAGTGGCCGCGGCTGACCGACTGGAAGTGGTCCATGAACATCAGGTTGATCGTCGCCCCCGCTGCCGCGCCGATCCCCGGCACCAGCATGCCGGCGGCCTTCTGGGTGAGCTGCACCTTGTAGCGCGCCGCCACCATCGTGATCAGCCGCGCCAGCGCGGGCGCGCCCTCGCCCGACAGCCCCTTCTGCGCGAAGTGGCGCGCGGCCTCGGAGACCGTGGTCGCGAGCGCCGCGCGTACCGCGTAGTAACCCGCCTCGGCCGCGTCGTCGCCGCTGGCGTTGCCGCCGAGCGCGAACACCTCGAGCGCGGCGAGCCGGGCCTGCGTGCCGCCGATGTCCTCGCCCTCGCCGCGCGCGATGTCGAGGATGGAGCGCATGATCAGCACGGTCGACAGCGGGATCTCCACCGTCAGCCCGGCGACCCCGAAGGCACCGCCGCCTGCGCCGCTCACCGAGCCGAGCAGCTTGTGCAGGCGCGGCGAGGCGGGCTGGGCGGTGGGCTGCAGGGTCTTCGCCGCGGCGTCCATCGCCTTCATCAGCGCGTCGTGGGCGAGCCCGCCGATGCGCTCGCGCCAGCTCGCGGGCAGGCGCGCCATGCCCTTCTCCAGTGGGCTGCCGACGAAGCTGCTCAGGCGCGCGGCCAGGCTCGGGCGCTCGAGCAGCACGCGCGCCTCGGCGAGCGCGCGCAGGTCGGTGTCGGCAAGGACGAGGGTGTCGTGCATGGCGATGGGGTTCCGGTGGGTGTCGTGCGTCATGCCATCTCAGACGCTCCCGCAGCGCCGCATGTTCCCGAGGGGCGCGTGGGAGTGCGCGCACGCGCGAGAGGGGAGGTGGGGATCCGCACCCTCGTCGCCCGTCCAAGCGTCCTTTTCGCGGCTGCCGCCGCTCCTACATGGGGCGGATCCGCGGCGCTTCCTGCAGGAGCGCCGGCAGGCGCGAAAGCGGCGTTGGAGTCCGCCCGCGTCGCCCGTCCGATCGCGCTATTCGCGGCTGCCGCCGCTCCTACAGGAGGCGGAAGCGCGGCGGTTTCTGTAGGAGCGCCGGCAGGCGCGAACAGGCGTCTCGGCGCGTTCAGGACGGCTTGCCGGTCTCCAGTGCCTGCAGCAGCGCGGCGCCGATCACTGCGGCGGACTGGGCGCCCGACAGGCTCAGGCGGCGGTCGAGGATGAAGAAGGGGACGCCGTCGATGCCCTGGCGGCGCAGCCCGGCGGCCATGCGCTGCACCTTGTCGGCGTCGGCGCCGCTCTCCAGCCACTCGCGCACCACGTCGCGGCGGTCGCCGCAGGCGGCGGCGAGATCGGCCAGGGTGTCGAGGTCGCCGATGTCGCGGCCTTCCTGGAAGTGTGCGGCGAACAGCGCGTGGGCGAGCGCGCGCACGCGCTCCGGCTTGTGGCCGTGGGCCTGGGCGCGATACAGCAGGCGGTGTGCGGCGAGCGTGTTCGGGCGCGTGGCGATGCGCTCGAAGGCGTACTGCAGCCCGTCGCCGGCGGCGGCCTCGCGCACCTGGTCCAGCACCGCCTCGGCCTTCACCGGGCCGCCGAACTTGCCCTCCAGGAAGGCGCGGTAGGGCTCGCCCTCGGGCGGGGTGTCCGGGTTGAGGAAGAAGGGCAGCCAGTTGATGCGCGGCTCGATGTCCGGGCGGGCCGCGCGCAGCTCGGCGAGCGCGCGGTCGAGGCGGACGGCGCCGAGGAAGCACCACGGGCAGACGAAGTCGGAGACGAGGTCGATGTTCAGGATCATGGGAGCGGGGGTTCCAGGTGCCGCCGGGAGAGCGGGGAAGCGGGCGGGTCGTCCGCCGCGGGAGTCAGATTAAGGGATTCTTCAGTACCGGGTGTTCACATCAAAGCCCGCTTCGATCGCGCCCCACGACCACCGCCAGCCGGTGGCTTCGCGGTTCACAGAAAGCGCGCGACGAAGCAGGGCCGCGCCGGATCGGCCTCTGCCGGCAGCGCCAGCCACACCCGCCTTCCGCTGCCCGGCACGCGTTCGAGCGTTTCGCCGGTGGCGCTGAAGAGCCGCGCCAGCACTGCTTCGGCGTTGCCGTCCGGCTGCACGAACTCCAGCCGGTCGCCGACGCCGAAGCCGTTCTTGACTTCGACCTCGGCCAGGCCGCGCGCGGCATCGAAGCCGATCACCTCGCCCACCAGCAGGCTGCGCCCGGATTCGGAGTGGCCGCGCAGGTAGTTCTGGTGCTGGGGGGTGGAATGGCGCTGGTAGAAGCCGTCGGTGTAGCCGCGGCTGGCCAGCCCCTCGAGCTCGCCGAGCAGGCGCGGATCGAACGGCCGCCCGGCCACCGCGTCGTCGATCGCGCGCCGGTAGCCCTGGGCGGCGCGGGCGACGTAGTAGGGGCTCTTGGTGCGGCCCTCGATCTTCAGCGAATCGACGCCGATCTCCACCAGCCGCTGCACGTGCTCGATCGCCCGCAGATCCTTCGAGTTGAGGATGTAGGTGCCGTGCTCGTCCTCCTCGATCGGCATCAGCTCGCCGGGCCGGGTGCCTTCCTCCAGCAGCCACACCTTGCTGCCGCCGAGGTGGCGCGGACCGCCGCCGAGCGCCAGCCCCTGCGCGGTGTCGAGCGCGCTGCGCGTGGCGGTGCCGACCGCGCCGGCGTCCTTCGGATTGCCGATCGGCGCGCCGCCGCAGGCCTGCACGTCGCCGGCGGCGTTGTCGGCGGCCTCGTGCAGCTTGTAGTCCCAGCGGCAGGAGTTGGTGCAGCTGCCCTGGTTGGGGTCGCGATGGTTGAAGTAGCCCGACAGCAGGCAGCGCCCGGAGTAGGCGATGCACAGCGCACCATGCACGAAGACCTCGAGCTCCATGTCCGGGCAGGCGTCGCGGATCTCGGCGACCTCGTCGAGTGACAGCTCGCGCGACAGGATGATGCGCTTGACCCCCACCGACTGCCAGAAGCGCACCGACGCGTGGTTGGTGGTGTTGGCCTGCACCGACAGGTGGATCGGCAACTCGGGCCAGCGCTCGCGCACCATCAGGATCAGCCCGGGGTCGGCCATGATCAGCGCGTCGGGCTTCATCGCCACCACCGGCGCCATGTCCTCCTCGAAGGTGCGCAGCTTGGCGTTGTGCGGATAGATGTTGGCGACGAGATAGAACAGCTTGCCGGCGGCGTGCGCCTCGGCCATGCCGGCCGCGAGCGTGTCGAGCTGGCCGAAGCTGTTGTTGCGCACGCGCAGGGAGTAGCGCGGCTGCCCGGCATACACCGCATCCGCGCCGTAGGCGAAGGCGGTGCGCATCATGTCCAGGGAGCCGGCGGGGGCGAGGAGTTCGGGGCGGCGCGGGGCCGGGGGGGAGGCGGGCATCGGGGGGCGGGCAAAAGCGCATTTTACCTGCGCGGGCGGGGGGCGCCGGGGGCGGAATCTTACGGCGATGATCGATCCGCCGCACCTCCGCCACGCCGCCCGGCTGCGGCGACCGGCCTTCGAGCCCTCA
>Ga0209096_1005182_pt1 | contig 9970 bp, 7 predicted proteins | sample AD_UKC034_MetaG_FD_184407 | JGI IMG/M metagenome (GOLD analysis project Ga0209096, IMG submission 184407) | Active sludge microbial communities of municipal wastewater-treating anaerobic digesters from USA - AD_UKC034_MetaG (SPAdes) (version 2) | ecosystem: Engineered > Bioreactor > Anaerobic >...
TAATGCAACTGATTCAGGCGCGCACGGGCTCGATCGAGGGGGCGTTACCCTATGCCGAATGCCGCGCCAAGCTCAAAACCATCGGACTTCTTAAAGATGAGGTCTTAAGCGAGATCGCCCAGGTCAAAGCCAGAGAGCTCATCGACCATGCCAAGACCAAACGGGCGCTGTCCCTACCCAAGGAGGCACCTCATGACGATGCATCCTGACGATCTGCTTGAGCAGCTCAAAAAAACCGCCACCCCGCGCAAGCAACGCTCACTTGAACTGATCTACCAAGTGTGCCGCGAGCAGTACGAGCGCGGCAGCAGGGACTTCTCCGTGGCCACCATTGCCCTCATTGCGGCGGATCGGGGCGGTCCAAGCAAGGGAGCCATCCATAACAAGACGGGCGACGACTACAAAGGGCTGATTAAGGCGTGGGCCGAGCACACCGGCGGTGTGACCCGCAAGGTACGCCAGGTCAGCGAGAATCCCTACATTGAACTTCTCAACAAGATCGAGAACCCGGCGCTGCGTTCGATGATGTCGGGCATCCTAGCCGAAAACCGGCAGATGCGTCGTCAAATTACGCTGCTCAAGGCTGAAGGCAATCGCGTGATCGACATGCGCCCCAGGCCTGCCGAAAACCGTGAGCCGGTTCAGATACTGCCTGCATCGACCGGCCTGTATCCCTCCGAGATCGAGGCGTTGCGCCATGCTGTCAGCGACCGCCTACTCCGAGATGAAGGCTGGACGAGCGACGCTGAGGGACGCGTTCTCAACGAGGCCGGCCGGGTGATCTTCAAGCCGGGCTATGTCACGGCGATCCGAAAGATCATCGGCGAAGGTGACACCTTTGCGCGGCAGTCGGCGAAACAGGTCGGCGTTGGCACGGACAAGCTTGACGCACTGGAGCCTGAATGAGCGGAGGCGGTGTCAAGGGACCGTGGAATAAATGGGAGGGACCCACGGCGTCGTGTGCCGTGGGAGGGCACCCGTTTATGCCGCGAAAGCCCTTGATGCCGACGCAGCGGCCAACGCTCCGGGCTGCTGGGGGTGGGTTGTTTTATAACCCGCCCCCGGCTGCCTCACGGCGAGTGCGGGGTTTGGGGCAGCGCCCCAAGGAGTCTTGGCGACCAGGGTCAGACACAGTCGTAGCTAGAGCTTTGTTCTCCACGATGGTCAACCAGCTCAACGTTCACTCATTGCTAACGAATTGATGCAGTTTACCCCGAGCCATGATGTGCACGCGATTGCGGCCGGCATGTTTGGCTGAGTACACAGCCTTATCTGCCTCTCCAAGTAGCACATCAATACTCGCAGTGTCGCGTTCTTTCTGGGCAACACCGACGCTGATACTGAGTCTTACCTTTTCATGACCCTCGGCGACGAGGGCCATCGTTTCGATCGCCCTGCGAAGGCGATCCGCCGCCTTCATGGCTGAGGGAAGATCTGAACCCGAACATACAACCAAGAATTCCTCGCCGCCGATTCGGCACAACGTATCACTGCGACGCCCTTCTTTGTGTAGGCGAATACCCACTTGCTTCAAGACGTGGTCACCAAACGCATGCCCATATCGATCATTCACGCGTTTGAACCAGTCAAGATCGATCATCATGACGCTCAGTGCCTCACCGGTGCGATTCGACGCACTCCAAGCCCTGGCGAGCGCCTCCATTGCCCCACGACGATTCGGTAATCCGGTAAGCATGTCAGTTCTGGCAACCTGTTCAAGCTTCCGGTTGCTGACGGCGAGCTCTGAGGCGATTTGTTTAAGTTGAGCACGATCGTTTTGCCATGCATCAAGGAGTCCGAGATAGCGATGTCCAGCATCCATCGCGACGCGCAACGCTTCCTCGCCGAGCGACTTGAAAAGACACGTATCCACGCCGCTCTCAAGCGCTGCGACGAAGTTCTCCTTGTCTAACTGATCAGACAATGCAACGAGATAAACCGGTCTACCCCAATCGGCCCCACGTACCTTGCGACAGAAGTCCTGCGCACCTGCACCGGAGAAGTCGGCGTCAATAATCACAATCTTCGGCAACACAGCGACCGCAATGCTCAAAGCCTCATCAAAATCACCCGCGAGACAAATTTGATAACCTAAGCTGGATTGCAACAACGTGCTGACATCGAAGGTGGAGTGATTACGTGAGGTGACAATGAGAGCAGGCACTGTAGCGTCCGATCCTGTAGCCCCTCCGATAACCGGCGGAGTTTCAGACATGCGCTCGAACGACGGAAGGGAGGTAGCCGGGACATCCAGTAACTTCGCCCAGTCGCTCCACTCTTCGACGATCCGATCGAAGAACGCCGCCGTACCGTCGGCGTCCATCTGAAATCGACCGCCGAGCCGTATTAGGGAGCCGACCAACTGGCTTCGAACCTTCTCGGCTGCTATGCCAAGGTCGGCGAGATGACTAGCGGTGTGAAATAGCCAGGTCAGCGTGTGCGGTCGCGACCCTTCAGAAAACTGTGATTCATCGGGTGACTGATGGTAGAAGACGGGTTCGGCGAGCGCTTTCGGAATGCCGAACTCCTCTATCATGGCAAGCGCGCACTGGCGCTGATCGATCCCAAACGCCTCATGTTCGAGCGCGAGCAAATTGCTTCGATCGGACTCAAGCAGTTCGGAGTATTCGACGGGGAATGCCGTGGCCAGAGCCAAGGAACCAATATTCGCGAGCAAGCCGCATGCGAACAAGTCCTCCGGGGCAGCCGCGCGGGTCAAACGTCCGAGTTCCCGCGAGGCCAAAGCCATCAGCAATGAGCGCGACCAAAAATTGCGATAATCGAATCCTTTACAAGGTCCGTCCTTGAACTGGTCGACGAGCGAGAATCCCATCGCGAGCTGAGCAACCGCCTTCATGCCGATACGCAGCAGTGCTTCGTTGATGGCTGAGACTGGTCGGTGGGTACCGCCGCTCGAGTTTGCGAGACGGAGAAGGCGCCCAGACAAAGCTGGATCGGTCTGAACCAAACGAGCAACGTCTTCTATCGTGCAATCTTCGCGACCGCATAGGTTCATTATGGCCAATGCGACCCCTTTGGGGCTAGGCAGTTGTCCAGCAAGCTTGATCTCGTCGAATCTGGCCACCGAGCTCGCCCTCAACTGGATGCGACGACGCAGTTACGGCCATTGTGCTTCGCCCGATACAGCGCCTTGTCAGCCCGATCGAATAGCGGCTCGATCGACTCCTCGCGCTGACGTAAGGCAACTCCGACGGAGATCGTAAAGGGTGCGATTTCGAGCTTGTCATGACGCCGCACCAACCGTAACCGTTCGATCGAGGTCCTAACCTTTTCTGCAAGCTGCTGTGCTCGATCGATCGAGGCATTGGGTACCAACATGACAAACTCCTCGCCACCAAAACGCGCAGTCATCGCTTGGTCCGGCGCGATAGCCAACATCGCCTCAGCGACCTTCTGGATCACAATATCACCCACTGCATGGCCGTAGGTGTCGTTGATCCGCTTGAAGTGGTCGATATCCATGACGAGCAAAGCAGGCGGCCCATCGGAAGAATCGAACAGTTTTGCGGCTTCAATTAACATGCCTCTTCGATTGAGCAGCCCGGTAAGCGGATCGACCATCGCCTCGCGCCGATGCTTGTCGAGTTCACCTCGAAGCAATCTTGTCTCCTGCTCCGTGGCCTCAAGACTCTTCTTGAGTGCCGCGTTGCTTTCATTTGCTGCTAAGGCAGCCTGGGCTAGGTTTTGAGCGATCGCGCGTAAACCGCTCGAGTCGCGAACTTCATCAAGCCGACCCAGGTTTTCGGTCAGAGAGGCCTGGAGACCGGACGTATTTCGACTCGCGCTGAGTACATCTCCGAGGAGACTGCCGAGCAACTTTTCGATACCCTCTCCCATGCCGTGAAACCGACGAAGAGCCTCGCCAGCCACATGTTGCTCGTAGATCTCGCGCACAACGAAATCATCGATCGCAGATGAAGATCCGATTACTGAATTCAATGCTTCGCACAGCGACGGGTCGTTGCCTCTGATGTAGTCGTGCGCTACCCAGTAATTGATGGGAGAGGCCGACAGCCGATGTTGGGCGAGAAACGCGAGCGCGCGCTCACCGAGATCAGATCGGGCTCCACTCTTATCGTTCTGTGACGGCTTCATTCCACCTCCTCACAGGCAAAAAAACGCGAAAACATCCCCGCCAGCATTATCGCCTCGATCGCGTCCCGGATAGAATGTACATACATGACTGTCCCTGCAGACGAAGTGGCTTAGCATACTAGCATTTCTCGCTACTAACCGGGAGGTGGCAAGGTCAGCAGCCGCGGGCGTGAGGGCCGTACTTGCGGGCCAGTTCACCGAGTTCGTGATTGACTACCCGTGCCACTCCCGAAACGAGCGCCGTTGGTTCAATCTCCGTGTAACGCGTATGAGCTGTGACGGTCCCGTGCGAGCCGTGCTAAGTCATGAGAACATCACGAACGTGAAGCTGACTGAACAGGTCATCCTGGAGCGCGAGGAGGCCTTACGGCGCAGTGAAGCAATCTATCGGACGATCGCGAGCCACCTTCCCAATGGTGCGGTGATCCTTTTTGATAAGGAGTTGCGCTATACCTTCGCCGATGGCTTGGGGCTTCGCGACCACCAGCTCAGAAAGGAGGATCTCGAAGGCAAACTCCTATGGGAACTCTTCCCTGAGAACATTTCGACGCCACTCGCCGCTCTGTACCGTAACGCGCTCGACGGCACGGCGGGCAAGGTCGAGGTGTTGTTCAACGAGGCATGTTTCCTGGTCCACGCTATCCCTTTGCAAAGCGCGGATGGGAGCGTTTATGGGGGGCTGGCGCTCACCCAGGACATCACCGCCACAAAGCGGCTCCAGCTGGAACTCGAAGACACGAACCGCCGCCTGCTCACGCTCAGTCGGCAAGATGGTCTGCTGGGAATCGCAAACCGACGTTACTTTGATGAAATGCTGTTGGTGGAATGTCAGCGCCACGCGCGAGATCACGCTCCGCTCGGCGTCTTGATGATCGATGTCGATCATTTCAAACCTTACAACGACCACTACGGCCATGTCGCCGGCGACGAGTGCCTGAAAGCCATTGCAACTGTGTTGCGTGGAGCCGTTCATCGCCCTGCCGACCTCGTGGCCCGTTTTGGCGGCGAGGAGTTCGTGTTGCTGCTGCCGGATACGGCAAGCGCAGGCGCCGCAATCGTGGCGAAGCGGATTCATGCGCAGCTGGCCGAACTTGGCGTTCCCCATTTATCGTCTCCCATTGGCGCGCACGTCACGGTCAGCATTGGCGTGGCTGAGCTGCGACCGGGAAGCACGAGTTGTCTCCAGTTGTTACTGGCCGCAGCCGATGCGGCGCTGTATCAAGCCAAGCAGCGGGGGCGGAACCGCACGGAGATTGACGGTCTTTAAGTGTCCGGAAGCTACGACCGGTGCCGACTCCACCAAACCCGGGGCGATTCAGGGGGGATTCTCTATCGACAGTTTGATCCGCCTCCAGACGACGGCGCCAGGCTGCGCGGATCGTCCTTCAACAGGTATTCGAGGTGGACCAGCAGCGCGTCCCAGAGTGCGTGAAGTTCCGCCATACCGGCCAAAGCTTCGACATCGTGACCCTGCGAACGCCGCTTGAGCAAGTCGGCGGCCAGCGCGTGTACCCGGAGATGTAAGGTTTCAATGGTGGCGAAGGTTGCGGCGTGGCGCGGCTGATGGATGGTCTTGTCGAGCCACTGGCCGAATCGGCATTGATGATGATCGAGTGGCGGCGGCGCGTCGCGCCTGCCATCGAGGTGTTCCCCCAGGGCAACAATCCAGCCTCGATGCTCGACACCGGCAATCAGCACCGGCATCAGCTCGCGGTCGAGGCAGTGTGCATGCGCCCATCGTGGGTCGGGGCGCCAACGCTGGCGCCACGCAGGCAGATCGGCCGCCGCCATCGGTCGGGCGATGCCATAGCCCTGGCCCAGATCGCAGCCGAGCCGCAGCAGGGTTTCGCCGTGCGCCACCGTCTCCACCCCCTCGGCAATCGCCCTGCGCCGAAAGGCGGTGGCCAGCCCCAGTATTCCTTCTAGAATAGCGAGGTCGTCCGAGTCCTGCAGCATGTCGCGAACGAAGCTCTGATCGATCTTGAGCACTTGCGCCGGCAGGCGCTTGAGATAGGTGAGCGACGAATAACCGGTGCCAAAATCATCGAGCGCAAAACTGACTCCGAGCGTCGCGGATGCATCGATAACCGCGGAGACCAGGGCGATGTCTTCGAGAGCGCTACTCTCCAGCACTTCTAGCTCAAGATAGCCGCGCGGCACGTTCGGGTGCGCTGCCAGCAGGGCTCGCAGTTCATCCAGAAAACCGGCCTGCTGCAGATGAAAGCCGGAGATGTTCACGCTAACCGGTAAATCGACTCCCGCGTCCTGCCATGCCGCGATCTGGGTCAGCGCAGTGTCGATCACCCAGCGTCCCAGTTCCACTTCCAGCGGATGTTGTGCGATCTGCGGCAGAAACTCCACGGGTGCAAGCAGGCCCTGATCCGGGTGTTGCCACCGGATCAGGGCCTCGGCTCCGATCACCTCGCCGCTGCGCATGTTGACCTTGGGCTGGTAGTGAAGCACGAACTCGTTCTTGATTAATCCCTCCCGGATGCGCTCCAGGTGCTCGTGCTGACCGCGCAGACTTGCATCCCGTGCGGTGTCAAAAATATGGTAACGGTTCTTGCCCGCGACCTTGGCCTGGTACATCGCTTGGTCCGCCTGGCGCAGCAACTGATCGGGATCGACATCATCACTTTGCGGGTAGTGGGAAATCCCGATGCTGCCGGAAACCTGAACGACCACGCCATCCACCTTTACCGGTTGGGCGATGACGGACAGCAATCGATCGATCAGATCCTTCGCTGCACTCTGATTGCTCAGATCGGCAAGTACGGCGACGAACTCGTCGCCACCCAGGCGGGCGACGGTATCGCCCTCGCGCAGGCAATCCTTCATGCGCGCGGCAAGGGTCACCAACAGTTGATCGCCGACGTCATGGCCATGTACATCATTTACTGACTTGAACCCATCCAGATCGATATAAGCCAGTGCCAGCGGCAGGCCGCTGCGCCTTACCCGTACGATGGCCTGCTCGAGGCGATCGGCCAGCAGCACCCGGTTGGGAAGGCCGGTGAGCGGATCGAAGTGCGCGATATGCCTGAGCTGCTGCTCATTGTCCTTTTGCCGCGTGATGTCCGAGAACAGCGCCACATAGTGGGAGGTCTGCTGATCGCTCCCGCGCACGGCCGCGATTGCGAGTGACTGGGCGTACTCCTGTCCGGACTTGCGCATATTCCAGACCTCCCCCTCCCAGTACCCTCGGGTGCGCAGATCACGCCACATCTCGTCATAGAAAGCTCGATCATGGCGCCCGGAGCTGAGGATGCGGGGGTTGCGGCCGAGTACCTCGTTTCGGGGATAGCCGGTGATACGGGTGAAGGCGTCGTTGACCTCGATAATGTGGCCATCGGCATCGGTGATAACGATACCTTCACGGGCGTGGCTGAATACGCTTGCTGCGAGTTGGAGCTTTGCGTCGGATTGACGCCGGACATTCAAACCATCCAGAAAGGCATTGAACCCGCGCGAGAGATTGCCGATCTCGTCATCGCCGCGCGGCGCCAGCGGCAGCAATTCGGCATCGGGCAGGTCGCGTAGTTGCCCGAAGCGTCCGGCAACATCACGAATCGGTTGCACCACCCGGCGCGCGAACAAGACCGCCCCCACGCCCACGATAAGGAGCGACACCAGCATCGCCACGGTGGTGGTCCGTCCAATGGCCTGCGCTGAGCGATACCGCGTTTCTTCCGGAACCAAGATCGCAAGTCGCCAGCCGGGAGCGTGCAGGGCGACTTGACTAATGAGTACTCCACTTGCAGCATTGATCGTTACCGTCGCGCTGTGTGCTTCGGCCAGCTGGGCAATCAACGCTGGTTCTGCGTGCGAGCCGAGGCGTGCTGGATCGGGGTGATATACGAGGCGATCACGCCCGTCCAACACGATCAGCAGGCGATCTTCGCTAACGCCTGCTTTGCTGAACTCGCGGCGAATCTGGTGTGGGTCGTAGTTGATCAGCAGCAAGGCGACCGGGACCTCGCGCGAAGTCGCCAGATCGAAACGGCGAATCACTCGGGCTACCGTTACCACCTGGCGGTGGGCGGAGTCACGATTGAGGTTGGCCTGCACACCTGCCCAATGTATCTGGCTGGGAGCGGCCAGGGTCTCTGCGATCAACTGTTCGCGCGCCGTTACATCCAGGTTATTTGAAACCAGGGTGTCGCCGACGTGGTAGTGACTACCCCCCAAGGTAAAAATGTCGATGGAGACAAGGCCGTCCAGGTTGATGTAATTGTTGAGCACGTAGCCGATCTGCGCCTGGGTGGCCAGGCGCGTGAACACATCGCCATCGGGCGGCTCAGCCGAGACCGCCTCGACAATCTGCTCAACCCCGCTGATGTTAGCGATCAATGCTTCGATCTGCGCCATCTGCCCGTTGAGCAGGGCAGCCTTGTCGTGAGCCTGTTGAATCGCACTGCTGCGCGTCTCATGTTCCAGAGCCTGGTTCGACAGGTGTATCGCCGATAAGCCCACCACCAACAGTGGCAGGATGCTAAGCACAATCAGGTAGACAATGAAGCGCTGGGTGAGGTTCAGCCGCATCCGCCCCCCACCCATGAGCAACGGGCCGACTCCGCCAAGGGAGCGGCGAATTTGATCGTCATGATGTTCAAACGCAATCCCGGGCCTACTTCGGCGCGCTGACCAGCTCCACATCGATCAGCGTTTCTGATGGCACTTTTTCGCCCTTGAGCAGGCGAATCGCATACAGAACACCTTGATAACCTTGCTCCGCCGCGCGCTGGTCGACGGTAACCGCTAGCTTGCCCTGATCGACCATGGTCCGGATTTCGGGCAAGGCGTCGAAACCGGCCACCTTGACCGAGCTCAGCCCATTGTCGCTCAAGTATCGCAAGGCCCCCAGTGCCATCATGTCGTTGGCGGCGAACAGCAGGCCGATGCCCGGATGCAGCTCGAACATTTTCCTGGTTACCTCATAGGCCTCATCGATCTTCCAGTTGGCGGTTTCACTGGCAACCACTCGGATCGCCGTGTTCTCTGAAAACGCACGCTCCGCACCTTGCTTGCGCGCCTGCGCATTCTCGGCACTACGAATGCCTTCGAGAATGGCTGCCGTGGTCGGCACTTCAATCCCTGCGCTCAGCGCCTTGACCGCGAGATAGGCCCCCTTCTCGTTGTCCACGCCGATAAAGGGCAGGCCGGCGAGATCCGCCACTGCGAGTTGGGTGGCATCCAGGCGGGCATCGATAATCACCACCGGAATACCCGCATCACGCGCCTTTCGCACCGCAGGAATCAGATGGTGTGCATTCGCAGGGGCGATCACGAGCGCATCGGCCCGCTTGTTCTGAACTAGATCTTCGACGATCGAAACCTGCTGTTCGAATGAGGTTTCCTGCGCTGCCGTCTTGACGATCAGTTCAATGCCGAGCTCAATCTCCGCCTTGCGCGCACCCTTCTCCATCTCAACGAAGAACGGATTGGTCAGCGTTTTCATGACCAACGCCACTCGCGGCTTTACAACGGGGGGCGGGGATGTGGAGATTGCGACCGCGGGTTCTCGATCGACACGCTCACCACACCCAGCAAAGACCAACGACAGGACCAGGAAGGCAAGACATCGGATCGGCCGCATGAGCGTCACTCTGGGAAAGATGACAAATGTTACCAGCTTCTTTCCGACCGGTGGATCAGCTTGACTGTGGCCACGATCTCGACCACTTCGGCGGTCCGTCTCTTGGAGGCAATCAGGGTGGCCAGCAGCAACGTAAGCGGTAACCGAGCGGCGTTCTTGCCTACTTCGAGCGCGGGTGGAGATCGGATCGAAGCGGATTGGCCGCGAAGTGTTGCTTCCACAGCCTTGGGGTGAGTTGCGCGACATCGGCGGCAGGGT
>Ga0209096_1005184_pt1 | contig 9969 bp, 8 predicted proteins | sample AD_UKC034_MetaG_FD_184407 | JGI IMG/M metagenome (GOLD analysis project Ga0209096, IMG submission 184407) | Active sludge microbial communities of municipal wastewater-treating anaerobic digesters from USA - AD_UKC034_MetaG (SPAdes) (version 2) | ecosystem: Engineered > Bioreactor > Anaerobic >...
CTCGACCATCCAGGCGATGTTGTGGCGGGTGTGTGCGTATTCTCTGCCCGGGTTGCCGAGCAGGGCGATGAGGGAGATCATGGCGTAGGGTCCGTCGGTTGTCCGCTGCGCGCGGGTTGCATCAGCGGCCGGTCCAGCAAAAGGTGCAGATCTGTTCTTGCGGCAGGCCGATCGCTTTGATCATGTCCGCCAGCTGCTGATAGCGCAGCGTGGTCAGGCCGAGGTGCTGGCGGATGCGGTCGACCATGGCCGCACTCTCGGCGGTGGTGTGGTCGGTATAGGCGGTGAAATCGGTGCAGCCGGGGCCCTGCAACTCTTCGATGGCGCGGCGGGCGGCCAGATCGAGTTCCGAGCGGTTGCGCGACAGGTTGAGAAACGGGCAGGAAAAGACCAGCGGCGGACAGGCCGGCCGCATGTGCACCTCGCTGGCGCCGTAGCTGAACAGGCGCTGAATGGTTTCGCGCAGCTGGGTGCCGCGGACGATTGAATCGTCACAGAACAGCAGGTTTTTTTGCTCGATCAATTCGCGGATCGGGATCAGTTTCATGCGCGCCACCAGGTTGCGGATGGTCTGATCCTGCGGCATAAAACTGCGCGGCCAGGTCGGCGTGTATTTGACGAACGGCCGGCAATAGGGCAGATTGGCGGCATTGGCATAGCCGAGGGCGTGCGAGATGCCCGAATCCGGGATGCCGGCCACCAGGTCGGGTTTGACGGTGTCGCGTTTGGCCAGACAGGCGCCGCAGCGGTTGCGTACCTGCTCGACGTTCCGGCCTTCATAGGTCGAGGCCGGATAGCCGTAATAGATCCACAGAAACGCGCAGATTTGCAGCTGTTTGCCGGGCGGCTGCAGCTGTTCAAAGCCGTCGGCGGTCAGGCGCACGATTTCGCCCGGACCCAGCTCGTAGACCGGCTCGTAGCCGAGATTGGGAAAGGCGCAGGTCTCCACGCCGACGCAATGGCTGTCCGCTTTTTTGCCGATGATCAGCGGAGTGCGGCCGAGGCGGTCGCGGCTGGCGATGATGCCCTGGCCGGTGAGCAGCAGCATGGAGCAGGCGCCTTCGATCGCCTGCTGGGCGCTGTGAATGCCCTGGACAAAGCTCTCCTGGCGGTTGATCAGGGTGGCGACCAGCTCGGTTGAGTTGATCTTGCCGCCGCTCATCTCGGAAAAATGGGTGGTGCGCTGCCTGAAGAGGCGGTCGACCAGTTCGGCCTTGTTGATCAGGCGGCCGGTGGTGGCGATGGCAAAGGTGCCGAGGTGCGAGCCGATGATCAGCGGCTGGCTGGCGGCGTTGCTGATGCAGCCGATGCCGGTGGAACCGTGGAATTTGGCCAGATCGTCTTCGAATTTGGTGCGAAACGGGCTGTTTTCGATGTTGTGGATCGAGCGGGTGAAACCGTCGCCGTTTAGAACGGCCATGCCGCCGCGGCGGGTGCCGAGATGGGAGTGATAGTCGGTTCCGTAAAAGAGATCGAGGACACATTCCTGTTTGGCTGCAACGCCGAATAGACCACCCATGGTCGGAAACTCCTGCCTGATTCATTGTGTACCGGGTTCGAGCGGGGCAATGGCAATCTGTGCTGCTCGCAAAGGCCGCGGTCGCCGCCAGCAGACGGCGACCGCGATTAGATCGACAATATACGAATAGTTTACAAAAATGGAAAGAATTTGTTGGAGGGGAAAGATTTCACTGAAGGCTATCTCAACAACAACAGCTTTTTCGCCTGGCGGAACCGGGCTGCTTCCAGGGTATAGACATACACTCCACTGGGCAAGCCGGCAGCATCCCATTCAGTGCGATGTTCCCCTTCGCCGAGCTGCTCAGACACCAAAGTGGCGACCTCCTGTCCCTGCAGATTGTAGATCCTTAAGGTGGCCTGACAAGAGACCGGCAAGGTGAACGCGATGGTTGTGATAGGATTGAAGGGATTGGGAAAATTTTGTTGCAAAGAAAAGTCAGATGGAAATGCAGGTCGGGAAACCGGCCGCACACCTGTCTCTTCGTTCGGATACAAAGAGATGTCATCGATGTACCAGTCAGGAAATGCGGTGGTCGTATCGTTGATAATCCTGAAACGAATGCCGATCTCTTCATTGCCCGCACCGCAGAAATCGTTTAAACTGTAATCCATCTTTGCAAAACGCGCTCGTTTGCCGGTAATGGCTTCTCCCACCTGTTGCCAATTCGCACCCCCGTCGCTGCTGACCTCCACCAGACCGGATTCGTTGTCCTTGAAATTATACACCGTGTAGAAGGACAAATAGGCTTTGCTCAGACCAGAGAGGTCTACGATAGATACAGCCGTTGCTGCGCTTTCGCTGCAATTATCCGCCACAGGATTGGATAGGCTGTAAAGACTGCTCTTTCCCGAACGTCCAAAATAGGTGATACGGCCCCAGCCCGCTTCACAAGACCATTTGGCCATGCCTTTTTCAAAACCTTCAATGAGGTTGATTGCCCTGATTGACGTATGCAAGGTGTCATTGCCCGGATTCTCATCACCGGCCATCTCGGTCCAAAAAGCGATGTCATAGAGGCCTGGCTCCAATGGCGGAAGTTCTGCAAAGGTCACTTCCGTAAACTTTATATCCTGGCCTTTGACAAAGCCAACGGTCTGCAGATCTGAATAAAGGACATCACTTCCGGAAACAATCCGACAGGTGACTGCAACATCGAATGCATCGTTTGTGCCATTGCTGGAGATCTTTGCCTGTGGCAAAGTGCCGAAGCTCAGTGTTGGGATGGAATCCAGGTGTGAAGCCTTGGTGTTGACTTTCACATCATCGAGATAGAGCCTGCTGGTGGCCAGGCCAACTCTCAAGGGTGTCGAGACTGGTCCACCCGCATACAGCATGGTATACTGCGAACCAGCAAAAACAACTGTTGGATGAAGCACTCTTCCATACTCCCAAGCTCCTTGCGACCCAAAATCCAAAATGGGATTGCCCTCATATCTTACCCAATCCACACCATTCGCAGATTCAGCGAGGCCTATTCTGATATCACCCGTTCCGGCAATAGGATGAGAAGCATAATACATTCTAAATTTGTCGCCATTCTTTATTACCGAACCTGTCCAGTGATCTGCCATCTCCCAGGTGTTCTTGTACTGCGGGCCGCCTGTCAGAACCGGATTGTGCTCAGATTTGGTCCAATTCAATCCATCACCGGAAGTTGCATAGCCGATTTGTGCACCTGTTCCGGCGCCTTCACCAACGTACCACATATGGAATACCTTATCGACCAGAATGACATTGCAGAGAAGAACCTGCCCCTCGTCCCAGCTGCCGGCAGGCCCGGTGGTCAGGACGGGATTATCCGCATATTTGATCCAGTCGATGCCATCCAGGGAATATGCATAGCCTATTTGGAATCTATTCCAACCACCCGTATACCACATGTGATAAACTGTTCCATCAAAGAGAACAGCAGGGCCTGTTATCGCATAACCATCCCAGCTTTCCGGTTCCCCCAGGGTCAGGACCGGATTTGCGGATGATCTTTCCCAGGTGGTGCCGTCTTGCGATGTCGCATAGCCTATTGCATTGCCATAAAGGGTGTTTCTCCGGCCACCCTCATACCACATTTTGTACAATTCTCCATCCTTGAGCAGGCTTCTGGCTTTGATCTCGATTCCTTCCCATGCAGACGGTTCACTCGCCATCACCGGATTGCCTTCATACTTGGTCCATTCCAGCTGACCGTATGCGCTTGTATGCATGCACAGAACCGCCAGCAAAACCAGACAAACGCGCAAATGGCTGCAGTCTGTTTTCATGTCCGACCTCCTTTTAATGGTAAGTCAGCGGCGTCCCGTCTGACGACGGGGCACTGTTGTGTTCAACTGTTATCGCATCGATAGTCACAGGATCTGCAATTCAATTCAGAGTAAAGTGGGTTGAATCATCTGCACGCCGAAACCTGAAATATTCAGGCAAATTTTATCAGTCGGCGTGATTCATTTGGAGAACAACTGAATTTTTGCGTGCCGCAGAGGGACGGTCGGGAAAAAGGGTCGGTTGGGCAAGTTTCTCAAGAGGGTAATGGAGAGCCCACAAATGGAATTAGGGAATCCAGCATACCCCGATCACAGGAAGATTCGTCTGGGCGATAAAAAAATAAAAATAAAAAAGCCCGCTCTGGTGGAAAAAAGGTGAAAATGCCGGTTTTACCTCAGATCGCGCCGGAGTATTTTTCCCGTCATGCTGCTGCATGCCGGCACCAATGCGATCGGCGGTTTTCTGCCGACTCCAACGGATGTGCTCGATGCCTAACATTGTCATTTGCCGAAAAAAACCGAAAAATCCACCCAGGGGATAAAGGGAAAGCCGCCCTCTTCGAAGGCTTCTTTCATGGTCATTAATGCGATATCGGCCGCCAGGCGGTCGCCGAAAAAGCGCACCCCCCCGGAAAAGAGCACCGCTGTTTCCTCTGCCGAGATGATCCAGTTTTCGCTGATCAGTTTAACGCTGTTGGAAATTTGCCTCTCCGCGCCGGCCAGCAAAATAAAACCGCCTTCTTCTGCATCGGCAACAATGGGAACCCCGGCTCCGAGCGTGATGGCGCTGCGATCGTCGCCTATGGTCGTCACCGCGTAGAAGAGTTTGAGGCTGCCGTCTTCTTTTGTGAGGGTCAGGTACATAAAGCCTGCTCCCACCCCGACTCGGGGCGATAGCGGGAAGGTGAATTTGGGCGCCAGCATGATCAGCTGTGATGTTGAACCGGGCAAAAGGGAGATGCCGCCGCTGAGGGAGAAATAATCGGTGATTCCATAGGCCAGCGTGGGAAAGAAGATGAAATAGTCGGCGAAATAGCCGTTGCCGCTTTTGAGGCTGCGGCCGGTCGGCGAGAAAAAGAGCCTGGATGTGTTCGGATCGAGGCGGAAGAACTTGCCTTCGCGCACCTCTCCCCGCAGGTCGATGATTTGGCTGATCTGCATGTCGGGAAGCGCGATCTGCAGCCCGCCGGCGGTCTCGACGATCAGGGTGTCTCCTTGCGCCCGTTTGAATACGCCGATCAGCTGACTGCCGTCGCGCAGGACCAGCTTTTTATTGACTCCGCTTTCGGTCCATTTTGCTTCCTCGATCGGAAAGAGCGCTTCTTTGAACTGTGCATCTTCATCGAGAGCTCTACTGATCCGGGTTTGGACGCCCGCGCGCAACTGCAAAAAGCTTTCCGCCGGCAAATCGACAAACACCATCTGGGCTCGTTCCCCGGCATTGCGCAGGAGATGCATGCGGTATTTATCCGCATCGATTGGATAGATTTTCGCCGCCGTGAATCCATCGATGTCGCCGAAGATGAGGTAGCGGAGATTTTCTTCCGCATCGATCATCTGGCCCAGCGATTCGTGCAGAGCCAGGGCGGTGAAATCGGCATTCGGCGCCGCTGCCGCCGGCGCGATCGCGAATAGCGCGCTGAACCATCCCAGGCACAAAACGAAGCTTGTTTTTTTCATTTGACCTCCTCGACGACACAATGAATTGTATTCAATCTGGCGGGATAAAGCAAGAAAAATAATGTCAGGCCAGAAATGCCTGGAGCTCGACCTTGTACGTTCCGCATTTTTCGCATTCGACAGCCGGAATTTGCTTGCGCCTGTCGCCTGCAATCGCTATCATTATTTGGGGCAAGTTCATTCAAGGCTATCACCGTCGAAATTCAACAAACCGCGGATTTGCAGGCCACCAGGACCTTGATCGAGCTCAAGAAAATGTTTAAATGAGTGACCCGAACAACGGAGGATCGATCGATGTTGCCGGTTGAAGAAAAGAACGATCTCTACCCCATCTGCCCGCATTGCGGCCAGGAATTGAAAAAAATCTTTTGCCGCCGGCTGCAGAGCTTTTTGGGCAAGCGCTACATCTATTTTTGTCCGCACTGCCGGAAAACGCTCGGCGTTTCGCATCGCAAAGGATTCTGGATGGGGTAGGTGTTTTTTTCAAACCGCACAGCGCCTTGCCTTTGCGGTGACGGCCGGGAAAGTTTCCCAGGAAAACCCGCCGGATCCAAGGTGTCCTTTTTCAACGCGCCGGCTGTTCTTGCGCCAGCGGTTGTGCGGCAGTCCCGATTGATGGCAAATCGTTCACAGGAGGTGACGCCATGCAGACCAAGAAATTATGCTTTTTGCTGCTCATGCTCTCGACCTCTGTTCTTTTCCCGCAGCAGTACACGGAAATATTCGACAATGTTTGGGGTATGGGAATCAATTACAGCGCTCCTGTTTTCTGCGACATCGATCAGGATGGCTTGCTGGACCTGATCGTCGGCAGTCAGGATGGCAAACTGGGCCACTATCGACAGAATAGCGCCGGCTCATCGGAATTTGATCGGGTCACGAACTTTTTCAACGAAATCGATGTGGGTGAATTTGCCGTGCCCTTTTTCATCGACCTGGATCAGGACGGTCTGCTCGATCTGTTCATCGGCCATCAGTACGGCCGCATCTGCCATTTCGAACAGCAGGCTGTCCATTCGCTCGAGTTCAACCTGATCACCGATCAGTTCAACGGCATCAAGGTTCCCTATGAATCCGTCCCCAGTTTCACCGATCTGGATCACGACGGCCGGCTGGACCTGATCGTCGGCGAGCGCGCCAACATTTTGCACCATTACGAACAGACTGCCCCGGCTGCGCAGACTTTTACCCTGATCGCGGACACCTTGAGCGGAATCGTCACCGGCTGGCGGCCGAGGCCCGTTTTTCTCGATCTGGATGGGGATGGTTTGCTGGACCTGATCATCGGCAACCTCGGTGGCAAGCTTTTGCACTATGAACAGGATGCGGCGGCTTCGTTTACCTTTTCTCTGCTTGCGGCAGAGTTCAGCGAAATCAGGGTCGATAAGGATTCTGCGCCGGCGTTTGCGGATTTTAACGGCGACGGCCTTCTGGATCTCATCGTCGGTGAACTTGCTGGTCATCTCAACCACTTTGTCCAGAATGCGGCAAAAGCCAATTCCTTTGCTCTCGTCAGCGAAAGATTCGTCAACGGCTCTATCGATGTGGGACTTGATGCCGCTCCGGCATTTGGTGATCTGGACGGCGATGGCCGGCTCGATCTGCTCATCGGTACCGAGTCAGGTGTTGTGCACCATTATGAACAAGACGCGGTCGGCTCCTCCGGCTTCCATCCCCTTTCCGCCAAATTCAACGATATCAACGTCGGCAATCTCTGCGCCCCGATTTTGACCGAACTCAACCACAACGGCCGTTATGATCTGATCCTCGGCAAATTGGATGGCTTTCTGATTTACTATGAGCAACAGGCCGTCAACTCGACTGCTTTTCAGCACGTCACCGACAGCCTGAGCGGAATCGATGCCGGGAGTTATTCTTCGCCGTGCGCAATCGATCTGGATGGCGATGGTTTGCTGGATCTGGTGGTCGGTGAATATGAGGGGTGCCTGCGCCACTATGAACAGGCTGGTGTCGGTTCGACCGATTTCGTGTGGATTTCCGACAAATTGGGCGGAATCGATGTGGGAGAACAGGCCAGCCCGTGTTTTACGGATCTGGACGGCGATGGATTGTGGGATCTGCTGGTGGGCAGCAACACCTCGAGAGTATATCACTATGAACAGGAGGCAGCCGGTTCGACCTCGTTTGCCTTTTTTGCCGAATATTTCAACGATGTCTACATTTCATCCGCCAAACCGATCTTTGCGGATGTGAATGGGGATGGACTGCAGGATTATCTGGCCGGCAGCTATTACGGCGATATTCATTATTTTCAGCGAATCGATGGCACCCAGGTGGAACCGCACCTTCTCACGACAATCCCGCGTTCTTTCGCGCTCGGGCATAACTATCCCAATCCCTTCAATCCGGCCACGACGATACCGTACGATTTGGGCGAGTCGGCTCAGATCGAGATTTCGATTTTCAATGTGCGCGGTCAACGCGTCAAAGAATTGCTCGACGCTTTTCAACCGGCAGGTTCTTATGCGATTCGCTGGGACGGCAAGGATGAAAAGGGCCGTGCGCTGGCGGGCGGGATTTATTTTTTGCGGATGCAGGCGGGTCAAAGCCAGCAGTCCGTCAAGCTGGTGTTGCTACCATAAGGAAAATTTTCGTTAGCGAAAAAAGAAGGTTTTCTAAATATTTAAATTACACAACCTCGGCCGTTTTTGGCTACCTTCCCGACCGCATCGTTTGATAACGGGTTTTTCTCGTTGTTGTGGATAACCACCCGTATGATGCGGATTGCTGTTCAACAAACAAATTAAAATTCGGATAGGAGGGAACATGAGCTTTATCGGCTTGATTATCGGCACCGCTGTCTTGTTTGCGCTGACCTACGGCATCACTCTTCCGCTTGCCAGGGCAATCAGCGGAAGCCGCGGCAATCGATCCACGACGCTTGAAAACACCGCAGATCAGTCGAATCTGGAGCCATCCTCGATCAGCCAGTCTGGTGTGACAATTACGCCGGCCGGACAGACTCAGACTGTAAAGGCAGGTGACGCAATCGACAGCGTGGACACCGGCACTTTTATTATTGTCCATGTGATGGTGATGGGAATAGCGGGATTTCTGCTCGGAGCGGTCGCCGGCATCTATTTTATCGGTTTTGCCAGGCAAGCCAAGATGTGGCCGGGGATGATTGCCCTGATCGTCACCAGCCTGATCGGTTCGTCGATGTGATCGATCAAATAAGAGCAAAGAAGGCGGAGAATTGACCGGAACGGTTTACAGGCTGACAGGCATCGCAATTTTTGCCGTGGCGTTGGCCTGTTCGCCACCCAAAGAGAACCAAAGCCCGGCGGCGATCGCGGCTAAGGGATATGACCTGTTCTGGGCGGACGAGTTCGACGGCGCGGTTCTCGACAGCACCAAATGGCGCCACTACCATCCCGGCAAACGGCGCGACGCCGTCAACGTCGAGCACGCCGTCACCCTGGACGGTCAGGGTCATCTGGTGATCGCCACCAGCCGCAGCGGCGATGACTACCACACCGGCATGATCGCCACTCGCGACAAATTCGCCACTGCATTTGGCTATTTCGAATGCCGGGCCAGATTGCAGCAGCAGGTCGGCCACTGGTCGGCGTTCTGGCTGCAGACACCGACCATGGGCAAGGAAATCGGCAATCCGGCCGTGTCGGGCACGGAAATCGATATCTTTGAATACCTGTGCAATTTCGGCGACAGTCTGGTGCACAACCTGCACTGGGACGGCACTGATGCACACCACAAAACAGTCGGCAGCGGTGCCGTTGTTCCCGGCCTGTCCGAAGGATGGCATTCCTTTGGACTGCAATGGAGCGAGCAAGAGTATGTTTTCTACGTCGACGGCCGCCAGACCTGGCGCACCGACCAGGCGGTCTCGATGCGCGACCAGTTCATCATCCTCAGCCTCGAGGTCGGGGAGTGGGCCGGCGACATCGCCCGGGCCGTGCTGCCCGACAGCCTTCTGGTCGATTATGTCAGGGTGTACAAAAAAAGATGAACGCACTGCTCCGCACTCGAATGTCACCGTAGAGGAGCTCCAATGCCGAGCCTGATGCCGGGCAAAGCCGGGACCAAAGAAGCTTATGCGATCGCCGTGATCGGGAAGGACCTGCGGATCGCCGTTCCGCCCGGGGCGATGCTGCACTATCGGCTGCAACCGGATGCGGCCGTGCTCCTGATGACGACGCATCGGGGTGAAGGCGGCTTTGCTCTTTTACCGCAAGCGCGAGCCGCGGCGACAGTCTTTGCCAAATATATCGACCGCATCGCCGCACCGGAGGTCGTGCATCGATTTCAGGACAAAGCCTATGCCCTGACCAAATTGCAAGGCGGCAGGATCTGCCTGACCGGGGCGATGCTGCAGGCTTTTCACCTGGGTGTCGGGGCCAGGCTTTTGGTCGTCAAAAGCACGACCGTCGCCTTGAGCTACACGCCGGTGGAAATTTGGCGGGCCAAATTCGCGCAGCGGGGGCTGCACGAAGCCGTCGAGAACATGGCCAAGCTCGAGGTGCTTTG
>Ga0209096_1005187_pt1 | contig 9968 bp, 12 predicted proteins | sample AD_UKC034_MetaG_FD_184407 | JGI IMG/M metagenome (GOLD analysis project Ga0209096, IMG submission 184407) | Active sludge microbial communities of municipal wastewater-treating anaerobic digesters from USA - AD_UKC034_MetaG (SPAdes) (version 2) | ecosystem: Engineered > Bioreactor > Anaerobic >...
ATTGCGAGAGAGATAATTCAGCGTTTTTTAAACAAAGAAGGCGGTTGCAGGTTTTGTGAGTACGACAAGTATCTTCCGTTGGATGCCCCGAAAAATGGACACGAGGAAGGTTGTCTTTATCTTGCTGCCCGCGCTTATTTGGATAACGATACCAGCACTGTTGTAAAACGTGATTTGTCAGACGCAGAGATTGAAGAACTCGGATCACAGGAAGCAGAGCGCAAAGAGTTTTGTCCAAACTGTGAAGCAGAAACTCCGTGTACGCACGAGGCAGAATTATTCGTTTGTGATATTTGTGGCGAGGATTTTGCAAAATATATTGTGTCACGCAACTGTAATGTTTCTGATGTTTCAACGACACAAGATGTTTTAACATCTATTAAAACATCCAACTCCATTGAAAATAATAATCCTGATTATTATAAAGACGATGTGGGTAAGTGGATACCTATCGCGTCAGGCAGACTACCCGAAAAATTTCAAGAATGTATCGTCTTGGACAAAAACAAGCGCGTCCATAATTGGATACATGATGACGCTTTATTGCCTTTGTTTGCGCAATATACCCACTGGATGCCGTTACCAGAACTACCTGAGGAGGTGAAATAAAATGGACGCCGGAGGTGCAAGCATGAACAAATTGACGGTTGAACTCCAATATCCAGTCAATGAAATCGTTAACCATCGTGAACATATTTTACACATTAGAAAATCAGCATTGGGGAAGAAAGTACTTGACAAATGTTTATTAATGCCTATAATGTACATACACAGTAAAAAGAACATTAATCAAGAGTATATAGGAAAGGAGGTGCGGGATGATAATAAATGCTAATGCATTACATATCCCTTTGGCGGATGGTTCTGTACACACGATAGTAACCAGTCCGCCTTATTGACTATGGCTTAAGGGATTACGGCACGGCAAAATGGGAAGGCGGCGACCCGAATTGTGACCATCGGCACCCGATTGATTGTGGACATAACGCTGTAGTTTGGAACACAATTAAAGGAGTACAAAGACCATACAAAGACGTTTGCGCAAAATGCGGTGCAATCCGCATAGACCAGCAGATCGGTTTGGAGCAAACGCCTGACGAGTACATCGCCAACCTGGTTGCGGTGTTCCGTGAGTGCAAGCGGATATTGCGCGATGACGGTACGCTGTGGCTGAACATCGGGGATTCGTATACCAGCATGAAATCAAGATATAGCCAGAAGGCACAATCTTTGAATGGCGGTAAACCACAAGACAATGAATTTCGCGGCAACAAAACCGACTTGTATCATCATCCAGAGTTGGGCATAAAAGACAAAGACCTTATCGGCATCCCCTGGATGCTTGCCTTCGCCTTACGCGCGGACGGGTGGTGGTTAAGGCAGGACATTATTTGGCACAAGCCGAATCCGATGCCGGAGAGCGTGAAAGACCGCTGCACGAAGGCGCACGAGTACATCTTCCTATTGAGCAAGTCGGCGCGGTACTACTACGATAACGAGGCGATAAAAGAGCCTGCTAATTATCCAAACGATGATAGAAAATCACGCGCACACGAAGAACATAAGTCAATGCCTGATGGATTGAGGAATGGGTTGCGACCAGGCAAATATACCTATGACATGACAATGCGCAACAAGCGCGACGTCTGGACGGTCACGACCAAGCCGTACAAGGGTGCGCATTATGCCACATACCCACCGGATTTGATCACGCCTTGCATACTGGCAGGCGCGCCGGAAACGTGTTGTGCGAAGTGTGGCGCACCTTATGAACGAGTGGTTGAGCGGGACCGCAAGGCAAGAAACGAGTTGCCAAAAGATGACCCAAGATATAGACCAAACACTTATCACGGAAGCTATGAAAACATAAATGGCAAAGGTGATGCTGGTTATACGTTCACACAAACACTCGGCTTTCAGCCCACCTGCACCTGCAACGCTGGCACGTCAAGTGGCATTGTGTTCGACCCATTCGTAGGGAGCGGGACAACGGTTGCAACAGCAATCAAGCTGGGGAGAAAAGGAATCGGGATTGACCTAAACATAAAATACTTGACGGAAAACGCAAGACAAAGGATTGCAGAAGCGCAGATGCAGCCGAGGCTGATATAGGAGAGGATATGACGGATGTAAAGTTATATTTAGGGGATTGTCTGGAAGTGATGAGGGGATGGAATGGGATGGCATTATCGCAATGAGATACGGTAAATGGGCAAATGGAATTGTGGAATGGATCGAAGGCGATACCGCTTTTGTGAGTTCTGTATTTTCGTGGAATCTCGATAAAGCTTATGCTCGTTGTGTTTGGCTAAAAGCGCAAGGTTATCATGTTAGATGTGGTGGTCAAACCGTTGCGATGAATCCTGATGTATTTGCTGAATTTGATACATCCGGTGAGGTAAATGCAATCCATCATCACAATCCTGATGCCGTATATACAAGTCGTGGATGTATTAGAAAATGTTCGTTCTGCCTTGTACCAAAGCTCGAAGGCAAACTGTGCGAGCTTTCCGATTGGGAAGTAAAGCCTATAATATGTGATAATAATTTACTTGCCACAAGCCAGGCGCATTTTGACAAAGTAATCGGGCGTTTACTCGATAAGCAAATTACGGGCATTGACTTTAATCAAGGGCTTGACGCGCGCATTTTAACTGACCATCACGCGGAGCAGTTTGCGCGTTTACCGAAAGACACGATTATTCGTTTAGCATGGGATAACATAAAAACGGAGCCGTTGTATTTGCAGGCTTTTGATAAACTGATTGCCGCCGGAGTAAATCCGAAGCAGATTCGGACTTATGTGCTGATCGGATATAAGGATACACCAGAGGACGCGAGATACAGGCTGGAAAAAGTGGTGTCTTTGGGCGCACTTCCAAATCCTATGCGATACCAACCATTAGACGCTGTAAAGAAAAACTCATTTATCGATGAGAACTGGACAGAACAATTATTGTCTGACTATATGCGCTATTGGAGTAAGTTGCGTTATTTTGGCGGGTTTTCGTTTGATGATTATAAAAGTTTAAGGCATTTGAAAACCGATAATCAACCCGTTTTGCCGGGATTGTAGTTGGAGGAAAAAGATGAATATATTTGTAATTAGACCGATCAGGGGAATCGGCAAAGAGAAAGATGAAGCGTATAAATTTCAAGTACAAGAAATAAAAAATACATGCGAATTTGTTTATGGAGAGCCAGTAAACATATATGATCCGGCAATGGAAACGGATCAGACCGGATCGGAGGTGAAAATTTGTCAGCAGAATCTGGATGCGATAAAGAAAGCGGACGTCGTTTATGTTATATGGGATGGGAATTCACAAGGTGTACTTTTTGACCTGGGGATGGCTTTTGCATTGGGTAAGGAAATACGACCCGTCATTGGATATTTTCCCAAAATGACAAAAGAAAAGTCGTTTGCCAATTTAATCTGGAAAAGATACTATCTTGACAATCCTATGTCTAAACAGCAGAGGCTGATATAGGATACTAGACACCGGGTGTCTATTATCCTGGACAGGTACGCCAATGACGTACTACAACCGCCAATTATCCACCGGGCTTGCCCGGCGGTGTGCGGTTTTCAGATCGGCGCGCACCAGGGCTAAATAATGTTCCACCGTTTTCAGGCTATTGTGTCCGAGTATCTTTTTGTTGGTAATTTTTCAGTCTTTGTTTTATTCATCCCTCCACCTCCTCCGGGGGTTCTGGTAGCGGATAAAGCCAACACCCAATATCACCATCGTGACGGAGTTGCCATTGACCGTTGCCAAAATAATAAGTATCTTCCCGCAATGTCCATTCCCCATTGTGGCGATACCAGGCTGGATACCAGCCTGGTTTTTCCGGCATCCGTTCAGATACCGGTATCCACCTGCGTTCCTCCTTCAGCCGGGCGTTTTCTTCCTCGACGCTTGTCAGCTTTTCTTCAACCTCTGCCAGCATATATCGCAATGCCTCAACAACCATATTGCCCTTCATTCCTTCACCTCCTCCAATGCTCGTTTTGCGAGCGTTATCGCCTGTGATAATTCAGACACAGTTATTATCAATTCAAGCGTTTTCTTATAATTGTTAATTTGTCCCCGCAAAATGGGGACACATCCACAAATTATCATTTTCAGCCGGGCGTTTTCATCCTCGGCTTTTATTGCGCGCTCCCGCCAATAGCGAATATAATCATGCACTTCATCACTCATCCCGCACCTCCTCCAATGCTCGTTTTGCGAGCGTTATTATCAATAAATTGATTACTTAGATGAATTATTTTTCATCTGCTCAATAGCAAGTAAATATTTAGTTCGGTATTCAGCATACTTGATTGCATCAACTGATGCAGCCGCTGTGCTTAGAAGGGCGTAAAAGGTCAAAAATATATATGGTGTGGTAAAGAACCAGGGATACACACCTGAAATTGGCTTAGATAATTGAAAGATACTTGTCAAATATAGAATCAGAGATGATAAAAGAGCAATTAATAATGCAAAAAATGTAACTTTAAAACTCCAAACAATTTGGGTATAAGCTCCAAATCTTTGCAGAAAATTAATAAATTCATTATCTCCTGAAGTTATCATTACTGCTAACGCGGCGAAGAAAACAGAGAAAATAATCGACAAGATTGTTATTGCTGTTGACGTGATTTCCTTAACAAGGTCAGAAGATATAGGTCCATTTGCAAATAAAGCAAAAAAAATCGCACCAATGAATGCAATGCAAAAGTCTGGAGCAAGAAGAAACCTTTTAATTTTTGTCCTTATGTTCATTTCACTCCTTGTGTATTTATTATAGGCATTCCCCACAACTGTCTGGCAGTTCTTCGACTACGTATCCTTTTATTTTCATCCCTCATCCTCCTGCGGGTACTCATCCCATGTGCGTCCGTCAAGGACGCGACCAGCGTTTTTCTTGCCAACCCGCCGGAACCACGCCTTGTTATATCCAATTGCACCAGGAACATCTATGCTTGTTAGTCTCTCATTTCCATCTTGTTTCATTTCTTCGCGCTCATCGGTAAGTTGCCATTCCCCCCATTGTTTGAAGAAAAATGGCACATTTGCTTCCTGACACTGATCCCGAATTGACCTTACCCAATTCGGGTGCATTGGGCGGGCATTTCTCCCGCTTTCACCACCAGCAATTACCCAATCTAACTTGTTTCCAAATCTCGGCTCTGCGGCGGTTGTATATGCTCCTGTCAATGTACGGGTTATGTAACTTCCTTGCCTTATATCAAAATTAATCCTCCCTAACAACGGCTCACAACTCACAAATCGCACCGCCGCCTGCGCTTGGAGCAGTATTGGTATTCTTTCATCGGCGGCTTTCTGGTTTTCTACACTGACGCCAATCCAAACGTTTGGGATTGGCATCAGTGCGCCTCTCACAAGTTGGTAATACCTGTCTGGTCTTTTGGTCAGCACAATGAAGGTATGCTGTCTGTTCGCGTTCATCACTGCAAACACATCCACAATAAAATCATACGGTACGTCCGGGTGAAACAGATCACTCATGGAATTGACAAAAATGCGCTGTCCCTTTTTCCATGTTTCAGGTTGATTCAAACGATCCTCATGGCATCGAATATCCGTGAATTTCCGTTCTCCCCAAAACCGATTTGCAATTCCTTCGGCGTAACAGTTTCGGCAACCCTCACTCACCTTCGTACATCCCGTTACCGGGTTCCAAACTGCCGTAGCCCATTCAATCTTTGTTTTGTTCATCCCGCACCTCCTTTCCTATATACTCTTGATTAATGTTCTTTTTACTGTGAACGAACCTGTGGCACTTTACGCATTGACATCCGCCGCTTCCTTTCCGTCGTCAGTGCCATCAAGAAACCCAGAGAAAAAACCAGAAACTATTTCGATAGCTTCTGACCGATTGCTTGAAATTCCAGAAAGAATTTTCAAGGTGTTTCTTGAAAGCGTAACATTGCAACGAACCTTCCGCTTTTCCGGGGGAAGCGGCGGACGCCCCCCACGGTACTTCCTTTTTGTATTCCTATTGTTCATCGGCTTCAACGGATTCCAACTCCCGGATATAATCAAGCACGGATTCGCTAAAACCGTCTATGTGAATCCAGTCGCCATATCCAACGCCGTTTTTATAGCTTCCAACATTGACGATGTATCCGCGCTTGCCGATTTTTTCCGTCACTTCATCATGGGATTGCTCGTCCGTGACAATGATAACGCGCTCGATTTCCAAATCTTCATATTCCCGTCTCAACTTTGCAATCGCTTCGCCCAAGTATGTTCCTCCGTGCGACTGCGATAAGTCAATTGCGTCTCTCAAAGCGAATCCGTGTCTTTGTGGAACAAGTCTGCAAGATGTACTAAATGTCCAGATGTCCACTTCCTGCAAAATCTCGCGCGCCAGGATGGCAACGCCACAAGCGGCGTCCATCCTGGTCATATCGGACTTTGACGACAAACTGTCCTGCATTGACCCGGACACATCAATCAAGAGAATGGTTCTTCCCTCCATTTTTGGAAGTGTCGCAACACACTCCATCATTTTCTTTTCAATTTCCGGCTCAAAAGATGGAGCCATACGAGCCGCCGCGATAAACCGGAATGGCAAAACCTTTTCGGCATTCATCTGGCTGATAGCCCTGACAATCATTTCGTGCGGAACGCCAACCATGTGCATATTGCGCAAATTACGGATGGTTGCCAGTCCGCCGAGCTTGTTCTCGGAAATCAAGCGAACCCACGTTTCGCGCTTGTCTGCGCCACTCGACAAGGCAACTTCCCAAGTGTCAGGGGGTTGAAGCGTATCGTCAATCACCTGCTTCCACAGGGCAGATTGTTCGGCGTTCTTTGGTTTTGGATGACAGATATTGAGAACATCTTTGAGCGTGATAACACCCCGCCCGCCCCGGTTGTATTTTGCAAGCTGATAGGCGTTGAATTTCTGGAATGCACGCGCCAATCCATTTTTCACCTGTTTTGCAACAGGTGTTTTTTTATGTATAAATCCAACTCCCGGCACAAACTCTGCTGTTGACCAATAAATTGCAAGAAACTCGCCCATTTCATCCGCGCGCTGAATAACCTGTTCCAAGACATCCGCTACAAATTTCCGATAGGCAGGATGCCGCGCCATTTCCCGAACAATCATCAATGGCGCATGGCGAAGATGCATTTTGTTCCGCGCATCCATGGCAATTTGCATCACGTCTACCGGATCAACCGCCGGAACAAGATTGTAAATTCGTTCGGCAACGGAAACGCCGGACTCATAGAAGTTTTCCTCCCATAGCATACACGCCATGACGGTTCGACGGAGCTCCTGCTCCGGTGTAATTATTGACGCCCGCCCGCCTTCATGAGTGAGCGGGAATGTGGTGGCGATAGTTCGGTTTGTTTTCATTTTTCTCCTCCTTGTGCGATAAACTGTACAACATATTTTATTTTTCCGTTTTCGTCGCGAGCGCATGACTTTCCTGTATCTGGGGCAACAACACAATGCTTATCCAACACAGGATGCGATTTTCTTTCCAGTGCCGCCAGTACCATGAAGGATACAATTACAATAGACCCTTCGTTCTCTGGATCGTCCAGCCACTGTGGAATGCCAACAATTTCTCCAAAAACCTTATGCCCAATCGGGATTTCCCCATATTCCATTGAATTCGCGGGTTCTCCGAGAGACACTCTTTCTTCGACACGAATATTACCGTGAGACGGGATCGTAAATTCACGGTAATTAATTTCGTGTCCGGTAAAGTTGAACACTTTTCTGTTTTTCATGCCACTCCTTTCTCTATGAGGGTAAATAGAAATACGGGAAAATTTAGTCAGGGACGAATCAATTATAATCAGTAATCGTCTGGAAGTGCTTTTCTGACATCTGCCCAAAACCTTTGAAAACCAACCTTTTCAGTAGGAACAATACCTGACTTCTTCATAGCCATGAATTTACATTCCAAGTCTTTAAGGTACACATCTTTGAGTATTGAATATCCTATTACTTCCTCTGCTAATTTGGCTTTTTCCCACTTTTCTGGTTCAGTACAGTAGACTATATACCATTGCTGTTTTCCCGCCTTCAAACACGGAACGCAGTTTGCATGTCTGTATAATTGATATGTTCTCGGTCTTGCGATGCCTATATCCTCTGTTTTTTGTATAGTGCGTTCCCAGAATGCTAACGGAAAATCTGTTTTATATCCTTTGCTTAACATAACCCCTCTTCTACGCTGTATACGGTCAACTTCTTCCTTGTCAAAACCGTAAAGGAAGCAAATATCTTCCCTTGGTTCAAAAGGCTTTGATGGATAATTTACCCGTAACCAGTTATTAAACGGTTCAGTCTTTAAACGATTAGTACAAAAGACAGTCCCGTTACCTCCCTTAAATGCTTTTTTCTCCATGCATATATCCAGCGGGTCTTTATCCTCCCAGCCGTCCATATTGACATAAGTAATCTCAATCCCGAGATAATCAGCAATCTCTTTTTTAAACCTTTTTATGTCCTCATCCTCTGCTCTGGGACATATGTCGTGATTAACTAATATTACATTTTCCTTCCCGTATTTTCTGGCTGCTTCTATTGCGACTAAAGCAGATGAATGACCGCCTGAAAAACAAACTATATATTTCATATGCCACTCCTTTCTCTATGAGGGTAAATAGAAATACGGGAAAATTTAGTCAGGGACGAATCAATTATAATCAGTATCGGTAAGTGAAGTAGCCCTGACAATCACCACGTATTATATGATTGCCGCCGGGGAATAGCTCGGAAACAGCAGTTTTTCCGGCAAACTTGAAGGTTTGTGAAGTATCTGCTTCCTTCGCCACCGTGGCTTTCACACTTTTTATTGGGGGAAGAAATCGCCAATGGAAAAATTTTCATCCTCTGTGAAGTATCCATTCGCATCGCCACCAAAAAGTTATCAACGTTCTGATTTATTTATGCCTATATTATACTCATGTATTTCCATTTGTCAAGTACCAATTTTCCGTTTTCGCGATAATCGCGAAAACGATATCGCGATAATCGCGAAAACGATATCGCGATAATCGCGAAATCTTTAACAGATATTACAACAGAGATTACAACAAATACGCCAATCGTTGAAAATGAAGATGAACCGGCAGAAGAAACTGTTTTCCTTGTCGGTGTTTCTCTTCTAAAATCGCAAATTCACCATGGAAATCCCGGTCTTTGTCTATCCAGCTTCACCCAAAACAAAAATAAGACTATGCGCAAATAATTTGGTTTGGGTTGGTGGTTGCTTATTTGTCCACTTTGGCGTATAATGTTCAGTGGTTGAATATTTCCGGGAATTGCCGTTAGGAGTTAATTTGCAACAGAGGAAAAATACCCGAAAAACGATTGTAAGTGAGGAAATCAGGAATACTGTGATTGAACTGCGCAAGCAGGGCATGAACTATGCTGATATTGCAAGCGAGGTTGGAATCCACATGGATACCGCGCGCAGCGCCGTCAATACCTATATGATTCGATTGCAGGCGAGAACACTTGAATCGGCAGATGAATTGCGGAGGGATGATTACAGCAAATTGAGCATGATGCTGGACGCAATTTGGGACAGGGTTTTGGAGGGCGAGTTGGGGGCAATTGACCGGGCAATCAAAATTCTGGAACGACGTGCCAGACTGATGGGGTTGGATATGCAACAACAAAATGCAATCTTGATGGCACTTAACTTGGAGCGCTTGACCGATGAGCAACTCGAACAGATTGCCGCTGGCGCAAATCCACTTCAAGTCCTGGCAAACTCTGGCGTGGAGCCGGAAATCAATATGTCGGCATATAAAAGGTCATTAAAAAGCGACGATGAGGTTCTTGATGCCTCATTTGTTCCGCTTGATGAGGGGGGCGGAGAATGACAACTCCTGTCCAGGTGCGCGCAAAGGCACTCCTCTTGCAACGCCAACGCAACCGTGTCGGCGGGAAGGTTCTTTCCCGTTATTCAAAATTCAAGC
>Ga0209096_1005189_pt1 | contig 9964 bp, 5 predicted proteins | sample AD_UKC034_MetaG_FD_184407 | JGI IMG/M metagenome (GOLD analysis project Ga0209096, IMG submission 184407) | Active sludge microbial communities of municipal wastewater-treating anaerobic digesters from USA - AD_UKC034_MetaG (SPAdes) (version 2) | ecosystem: Engineered > Bioreactor > Anaerobic >...
AAGTCCGCTAATGCTACCTCACAGGATGGATTCCTATCTGCCGAACTCGGAGGTAATGTTGATATGTTCGTGGGGATAGTATCTCCCGGTAAGGCTTACGTTATGGGATATGAAGTCGAGAATATCAAATCAAGATATGTCCCTGCTACCAAGTCGCGTAGTTCTGTTACCGTTAATAACGGCACGATTGATACCTCTACCGGTAATTACATCATCTGTAATAACGTCTATTCTGCACCTGACCTGGCTACTTTAACTAGAGTTAAGATTTACGATAGATATACATCCAGCAACGGAACTTCTTCTGGAACAGAGGTGGGTAGCTGTCGTATTAGAGCAATGGTGCCAGAAGGAACAACATCCTTCAGGATGTATATCTTTGACATGAAGATGAAAGACGGTTATACCTTCGAGCGCAATGCCAAGCAGTTATATCAAGAGATTCAGGGCAAACCAGATTTCACTTGTGATATCACCCCGACCTATGTTCAGATTCCTGGTACCATTTCAACCACGAACGGTTCTCCTGTTATTACAGGGGCTGGCACACGATTCAAAAACGAGATTTCTGTAGGAGATTATCTGACTTTCGATTCAGGTAATGCGACAGTTCGGGTATCTGCAATCACAACAGACATATCTGCTTCAGCGTCTTCGAATGTTCCTGTAACGATAACCGGCTCATCCTACTTCCTGAATACTTCAAAGGTAATGGATTCCTCCCTGAATTCATATATCCACGAGTTGCCATATAACGTTATCAAGTCTGTGAATCCTCTTGGTTCAGAGATGAACTACAACACTCGTAGAGTATACGATAGAACTTTAACCGGCGGAAACGTAACCATCACCGCCAATACAGACGAGACATTCGCCCCATATACATCAACGAATTACGTTGCTATCAATCTGGACAATGGTAGTATCATTGATTTAACTGGAAAGGTTGCGCGTAGTGGTTCCCCTACAGGAAAGAATATTACCTTCACGCTGGGATTGGGTAGCGCATCAGTAAGACTGATAACCACGGTTCAGAAGTCTAATTCGGCTTCCCTGAAAAAAGTTAAGACCCTGGTCGAGAACTATACCATCACGCTGAATACTCCTGCTGAATCCCAGGCAACCAATATCAATCTTGGTCGGTCAGATTGCTTCCGGCTGAAAAGTATTAAGATGGATTATTCAGGCTATGCTACCCCTTTTGACTCAACGAAGACCATTGATATTACTTCTCGGTATAACTTTGATGATGGACAAAGATTATCTCATTACGATATCGGTTCGTTGACTCTAAAACAAGGTGCTCAGAAACCAACCGGTCCAATTGAAATTGTATTTGATTACTTCAATCATTCTGGAGGGGATTTCTTTTCGGTAGACTCTTATACCGGCGCAATCGACTACAAAGACATTCCAACTTTCAAGGATGGTAACAAGATATATCAACTTAGAGATTGTTTGGATTTCAGACCAAAGATAGACGCAAACGGAATCGGATTTTCTGCCCCTTCTGAGTTCGTCTCTTCTGAATCTGACATCATCGCTGATTACGAATACTATCTTCCGAGAATAGACAAGATTGTTCTGGATTCCAGAGGGGAATTTATTTATGTCGAAGGGACGCCTTCCCTGACTCCAAAAGAACCCCCGACGCCTCCCAATACAATGCCGCTGTTTATCCTACAACAAGAGCCTTACGTTTTTGATGTCAAGAAGGATATCAAGATTATAAAGGTAGAGAACAAGCGATATACGATGCGGGATATTGGTAAACTGGAAACCCGAATAAAAAATCTGGAGTATTACGTATCACTGTCTCTGCTGGAAAGGGAGACCGCCACGTTCCAAATCAAAGACGAATTCGGATTTGATAGATTTAAGAACGGAATTATTGTTGACCAGTTCTCTGGACATCTCATTGGCGATTCCCAGAATCCTGATTATTCCATTGCGATGGACTTCAAAGAAGGGTATATTCGTCCGACGTTCACCCAGCAATTTGTTCCGTTCGAGGAAGTCGATAAGAATAACTCTGATAGACTGATTCATCATTACAGAAGAACCGGAAACGTCGCTACCCTTCCATATACCGATTATGTATTCGCAAGGAACGACGCTACCTCCAGAACTGAAAATATCAATCCTTTCTCGGTAATGAACTGGATTGGTACCCTTGAGCTTGACCCACCGTCTGATATCTGGTTCAACACCCAGAAACAACCGACTGCATATCTGTCCCAAGAAGGGAATTACAATGCAGTTGCGCAAGCGGCGCAGAATGCGGGAACATGGGGGACCGTTTGGAATAACTGGCAATATAACTGGTACGGTAATGATTGGGAAGGGAAGACCGAGATAGCATCCAGAACCGGCACAACCTATACCATGAATGAAAGTATTGCTGTTACGACAGAGAATGATGTAGAGGTATCCCGTGATGTAATCCCATTAATGAGGTCAGTTAATATCACGTTCACGGGACACGGGATTAAACCAAACACAAAACTACACGCCTTCTTTGATAATCAACGAGTAACTGATTTCTGTCGTCCTATCGATGGAAACATCGGGGATATCTGGACAATTCGAACAGACTCTACTGGATTTGTTCAGGGAACATTTACATACGATGCTGATTATTTCAACTTCCCGAACGGAGACCATTTCTTCAGATTAACTGATTCTCCCACGAACAGCAACGATTCAGAGACCGCAGCAGAAGCAATATTTACGGCATCTGGTTCCCTTGTTAAAACGCGGGATGAAGTCACCTCAACAAGAAATGGTTATATAACGTCCGAAAATGTTTATCAATCGCAGGTAAATCAATATATTCCTCCTGCCCCCTATACTCGTCCTGGATTGACATTTACGGATTATATCGTAACTCAGCTTAATGGATACTCCGTGACGCAGAAGGTCATCCACGATATCGAGTACGATGGTACTGATGGTCAACTTACTGAGATGTGCTATTACTTGGAACGGTGGGCGAATCCAGCATATTACTCCGATACTAATGGCGCGGTTGATGTTCCTGGAATTCTCGGTAGTTTTTTGCAGTCAGATGGTCATACAAACACAGGAGCCTTCTGGGCATGGCTCAACACTTATAGAGTAGGGAAAAATAGTGCCCTAGATGCAACAGGAAGAATGGTTTTCATTATGAATCGAATTACTGAGATAATGGATATCATGGGAAGAACCGGAACATTCAATTGTTCTGGGACATATTACGGATGGAATAAAGATTCTGTAATTGCAGACATCATTACCAGACTGGCAGCTTCACCATCCGCATTCCCCCCTGGAAGTCAGGATTTTCTGACATATAGACAGCAACTGGTATCGAACCCGAATAGATTCGCAATGCCATCTTACGTATCTCCTCAAGGCTCACATGAACCGAGAACTTGTTGGGCAAACGACCCACTAGCACAGACTTTCATCGTATCCGGAAATCCGGTATATCTGACGAAGATTGACTTATTCTTCTACGATAAGGACATGGACGTTCCGGCACAACTGGAAATTCGCACCGTTGTAAACGGAATTCCAGCAGCAAAGGTCGTTCCGTTCTCTCGTGTAAATATATACCCTAATCAGGTTAACATTTCCGACGATGGAAAAACAAAAAGCACGATTTATTTCGATGGTTTGGTTTATCTGGAACCAGGAGAGTATTGTATAGTATTATTGACATCATCCATTAATTATCGGATGTGGATTAGTAATATTGGCGAAAAGGATATCATCACCAATAAAATCATTACCCAACAACCATTCGTTGGAGTTCTGTTCAAATCCCAAAACGCATCGACGTGGTCCCCAGACCAGCTTCAGGACCTGAAATTTATCCTATACGCCGCTAAATTTGATAATTCTCGCGTCGGAACAATTGATTTCGTCACAAACCCAGAAGCTTATCAACGGGCTAGATTGATAACAGACCCATTGACGCTCTATCCGAATACTACTCTGGTAAAAGTAAATCATCCAAAAAATGGATTTGTTGACGGCTCTGAAGTTGTTCTCAGTGGTTTATATGATTCAAGCTGGAATGACCCTAACGCTAACATAACTATTCAGGGAATAGACATAGACGAATTAGAAGGACAATCATTCCCTGTTGCGAATGTCCAACAAAACTCTTATACCATTGACCTTCCGGCAATTCCAACCAATAACACTATTGTTATGGTGGGAGGGGAATCCGTGGGCGCTATTCAGGATTATCAATATGATGCATTATATCCAGCAATCTCTGTGATAACCGTTCCAGGAACAGTCGCTAATTACTCTATCCAAACCCACGACGTAGGTTATCAATTCAGACCATTCGTTAATATCGGAAAAGGAACTACCGAATTCGACTCGACCAAAGTTCTTCCTTCTTCCAGAAACAAACAAGAGTTTATCGGAAATGTTAATTCAATGACGTTCCGGGTAACGATTGGTTCTGACCAACCCTTCTGGTCTCCTATCGTGGACATGCAACAAGTTGGTGGAGTATTCATTAACAACATAGTCAATAATCCGACTTATGAATCAGAGACTTCTGGACTAGACGAGTTTATTATCGGACAAGGAACCGACATCAGTCTTTTATCCCTATCCAATACTACAGCCTATGTTCAACTGACTGATTCTGTTGACCGTGCCAATGCAATCGCAATTACCAAAGGAACATACCTGACAATTAACGGGTCTGGTAGTGATGGGCGATATCGCGTTATTGATATCGTTGACGCTGGAGCTAATATTCTTCTATCAGGAAACATAATAACCGAAAATTCAGGCAACGCAATAACCTTGATTAACGGAACAAAATTCGTTTCTGAAGAAGCCGCGTCTGGTGGTTCTGCCTTGAGTAAATACATCACCAAGCAATTCGATTTCGTGAATCCTTCTACGTCAATCAGATTATTGTTTGATGCTCATCGGCCAGAGAATACGTTTATCAAGGTGTATTACAAGACTAAACTGGTAGGGGAGTCGGAACAACTATCCAGTAAGGAATATATCGAGATTACTGATATAAGCATCAAACAAGCGATGGGACTGGAGTATTACGAGATAGACCATCAGGTTGATAATCTACCTCAATTTACATCATTGATTCTTAAGATAGTTCTTCTGAGTGATAATTCAGCAAGAGTTCCGAAAGTAAGTGCTTTACGGGCAATAGTACTGGCATGATAATCGATAAACGAAAAGTAGAAGGGTTTCCGGGATTGGTTAAGGACATGACCAATTCCGCAGTAATCAACACGGATACAGCGGCATTCAAAGAGTATTCCGAGAAGAAACTGTTGGTGAATACTGTTCTCGACTTGAAGAGGGAGTTAGCCGAAATGAAAAATTTCATAAATAGAATTAATATAGAACAATAAACGAGGGTATAATCTTGGCAGTCATTACATTACGAAACGTAAAAGGTTCGCCGTTAACTAACTCAGAAGTTGATGGTAATTTTTCAAATATAAATGCGCAGGTAGACCTAGTTTCCAATGACGTTGCTGGTGTTATTGTGTCTACTGGCGATTTGGACAATCTTGCTACCCAGAACAAAAGCAATCTCGTTGCTGCAATCAACGAAGCCTATTCTAAATCAGTTGAAGCTGCTAATATCGACCTCAGTAATGTAAGAATTACTGGGGGAGAGATTACGAACACTGATTGGAAAGGAAATATCGTTCCGATTCAGTATGGTGGCACACAAGCAAATACAGCGGCCCAAGCAAGAACAAATCTCGGGGTTCAACCGGGAGTTCATGTCCAGGCGTATAATGTAAACCTTACAGCAATAGCAAATGTCACGCCAACTAAAGACCGCGTAATAGTTGGTAATGAGTCCAATCAATGGTCATCGGCTAACATTAAAGTAATGGTAGCCGATGCAGTAGCCAATACCAGTTCTAACCTGGGGTCGATGGCGTATCAGGATTCCCAGAATATTAATGTTGGTAATGTTCAGGCGAATGGGAAGATAACAGCAGCCATATTCCAAGGGGACGGTGGCCTATTATCCAATATCGCTTCTGGTGGAGGCGGCGGGGGTTCTGGATTATTCAATACCTCGGTATCCCAAGGCAATGGTTATCTTCTAACCACAACAGCGGGTAACGCGGTTGTTATTCCGAATACCAATCCTTCTGATAGATATATTATTCATTCTATCCATGTCACCAATATAGACGGAACCGCTAACGCTAACGTAACCGGGTCATTTATGGGGACAGGATATGAGCAGAATATCACCTTTGCTGACAACGTTCCTATTCCTTCCAATACTGCCTTGGAGATGCTGAAGAAACCGAAAATTCTTCAGCCCGGTAATTATATCCAGATGATTGCGTCCGATGCCAATAGACTGCACGCAACTATCACCCTTGAGAAATCATCCGAATCAGAATATTTTGGTTCTGGAGTTGACGTTACTGTGGCTGATACTTATATGATTGCTGCTTCAACGAACGCCAATGCGGTTATCGAATCCGTTCTATTGTCCAATGACTCCGCCGGCGGATTTGATGTAATGGCGCGTGTTACCTGGGTCAATTCAGCCAATACTATTCAAGGGTATTACTGTTATGACCTGGTAATTCCTACCGGCTCAACGGTCGAAATCCTTGAGAAACCTAAATTCCTTCCTTCTGGGGGAAAAGTCATGGTATCAGCTAATATGCCTAATCGTATCGAAGCTATCGTTTCTGGTAAGAAACAAAAATAATGCTTCGGCAATGTTGGCATTCACACGTCTGGGGAATTGACGCTGCTTATAATCTAGCAGTCCGAGGGGATTGGGTAGAGATTGATGATAGTCAGGTGCCTTATAATGAAGTGTGGATTATTACAAATGGTTCTTCGCCCCAAAAAATCGTGACGGCTCCTTATACAGGATGGAAGAATTTTTGTGGTCCATTAAATGAATATCTCGGTGTAAAACCAGATGGTACTTTGTGGGGATGGAAGGGAACAACTACCAGATATACATTAATGGATTTTCTCGGGGGTGGACAGAACGTACCAGTCCAAATTCCCGGAAAGTATAGTCAATATATTGTTTATGGGGCTGCTAATGCCAGAATAATAAACGAGGATGGAGATTTGTTCTCTTGGGGGTGCTGTTGGACCACCGGAAATGGTTCCCCATCAGAGTTATCCCCAGTCCAGATTCCAGGACAATGGTGTGAATTGGTTAGAGGGTCCGCGGTTGGTGCTATTAAAAAGGATGGGACACTATGGCTATGGGATAATAATTGCGCTGCTTATTCTCACCTACATGGGGGGACTCTTTCTAATGGAACTCCAGTTAAAGTCCCCGGAGGGTGGTGTTGCGCGCAGGGAGCTAGTCCTTATGTAATGTTTGGTATAAAAGCCAATTGTGCTTTATTCACATGGGGAAGATATGACTCTTATGGGATATTAGGAAACGGATTGTATAATAGCATCCAAGATTCTCCTACTCAGATTCCAGGATGTTGGATATGTGTAGTCGCATATAACAATGCGATTTATGGAATTAAGCATGATTGTACTCTCTGGGGGTGGGGGGATAAAACTGGACCAGATGGCTCACCAAGGAGTTCTCCAACTCAAATACCAGGAAAATGGGTAGAGTTTGCTCAGACCTATCTTAGCAATGCCGTAATAGCAAAACAAGACGATGGAAAATGGTATGGTTGGAGAAATTCTGCAAGATGTTTTGGGGTTCCGACTTTTAACATCCCCGGAAAAACTTGTTCCGATTATTTCTATTGCCCAACTCTCTTAAATCCACAATTCGATAAGTATTACACTGACCCACAGAGAACGTATTTCTTAAATAAATGATTATAAATAGGATGTAAGTCGTTGTAATTCTGACGCAGACATCGTTGAACGAATGCGCGGCGCAATCCCCTTTCTTTTAGATATGGGGTCGAGCCGCGCGATTTAACGGATAGCGCGTAAATCCCCTTCCTTCAGGTTGGGGATATAAGCGCTTGACTTTAGTATAAACATAGTTCATAATAAGAGACATGATTACAGCAACCAAAATTCGTATATACCCAGATACTAAGCAAGTTGAGAAACTCGCTAAAGCGTTCGGTTGTGCGCGTTGGTTCTGGAATAACAGTCTCGTCGAAACTCAAAAAACCTATAATGAGACCGGCAAAGGTTTGGGCCAATTTGCACTGAACGCCAGACTACCTGGCCTGAAGAAAGAATTTGAATGGTTGAAGGAGACTCATAGTCAGGTTCTTCAGTCTGTTAGCTTGAACCTAACCAGAGCATTCATCAACTTCTTTGAGAGGAGGGCCGCGTATCCGAATTACAAATCTAAACACAGTAGACAATCTATTCAATACCCACAAGGGGTTAAGATTGTTGATGGTCGTAAGTTGTTTCTACCAAAGATCGGTCATGTTAAAGCCATTGTTCATCGTGAGATAATTGGTGTAATTAAAACTGTCACTATTAGCAAAGCGTCAACAGGTAAATACTTCGCATCCATTTTGACTGAAAATGGGATGGATGCTCCCACTATTTCCTTTGATGGTAAGGTGGTGGGAGTCGATGTGGGGTTGACGCACTTGGTTAATACCAGCGATGGGGACAAGTTCGATAATCCGAAGCATGTAGCCAAGGCTCAAAAGAATCTGAAACGTAAACAAAAGAAGCTGTCGCGCAAGATGAAGGACAGCAACTCCAGAAATAAAGCGCGTATTCTGGTGGCAAAGGTGCATGAAAAAGTCGCTAATGCCAGAAAAGACTATCTACATAAATTATCCAGACGGCTGGTTGACGAAAACCAAGTCATAGTCGTTGAGGATTTACATGTAAAAGGTATGATGAAAAATCACTGTCTTGCAAAATCAATTAGTGACGCGGGATGGGGGATGTTCACAACGATGCTTAAATACAAGGCCGAACGTGTAGGGAAAGGTTATGTGGAAGTCAATCGTTTCTTCCCTTCATCAAAATCCTGTTCATGTTGCGGCCATGTTGTCAAGTCTCTACCTCTAAATATCCGAAACTGGGAATGCATCGAATGTGGGGTGGAACATGATAGAGACATAAATGCAGCAAAGAACATAGCGCTTGAAGCGCAAAGAATGATAGCGGCGGGAATCGCCGGTGCTGCCAGTCGAGGCAATGTTAGAAGCAATACTGGAAGAAAATCCAGTATTTGCTCAGTTGCCGATGAAGCTGGAAGCCCCGTCCTTTAGGGCGGGGTAATTCACTTACTTATCGATTATGATTAGGATAATCCCCGGCCAATTCTCCCTCGAAGACTTCCATCTTTCCCGAGAATATCTCGATTCTTCTTACCGTGCTCAATCAACAACCGGATACGGAGATTCGCAGAATATAAACTCAAGCGCTCGTTCTGCAAAATGGATAGCACTTGATTACACTCAAAGAGAATTAATCAAAGAATCCATTGAGTTTATGTGGAACGATTCTTATCGATTTATAGAAGAGCCGCAGTTGGTATCATACTCTCCCGGAGAACGATATACAGAGCATAATGATAGTGAAGAATTTATAGACGGAAGGTGGAAGAAGGTAGTAGATAGAGATTATACGGTAATCTTTTATTTAAACTCTGATTTCGTGGGTGGTGAATTGGTATTTCCAGAACAAGGGGTGTCAATATCCCCGAAAGAAGGAAGCATCATTCTATTTCCATCCAATCACAGATATCCTCACGAGGTGATGCCGGTTAAGGACGGTGTTCGTTATGCGATAGTATCGTGGATTGCTATTTAGCCAACCACCTTCCAGCCGTCATTTTTATCTAAAGACAAAACTATAAATTTCTTACCAGTATTCCCACAATATACCCTAGCAGCATCCCATTTTGCCTGATTAACCCCATAAGTAAGGACTTCATTCAAGAATGTTCGTTCTCTCTTGTTCCCACGGACGGGTTCTTTGGCTTGGCTTTCTGGCTTTACTTCAACAAGATATTCTA
>Ga0209096_1005216_pt1 | contig 9926 bp, 9 predicted proteins | sample AD_UKC034_MetaG_FD_184407 | JGI IMG/M metagenome (GOLD analysis project Ga0209096, IMG submission 184407) | Active sludge microbial communities of municipal wastewater-treating anaerobic digesters from USA - AD_UKC034_MetaG (SPAdes) (version 2) | ecosystem: Engineered > Bioreactor > Anaerobic >...
AGTATAACAGATTTTAACAGATAATGCAAGAACTATTTTCAATAATTATTCAATCCTCTATAACATTTTCTCCAGATCAACTAGGTATATTATTAGCATATGCTAATAACTAATAATCCCGGCCTGATATACTGGACAACTTCAACTGTGGTAAATTTACCACACCTACGATATTTCGTAGTTTATTAGCATATGCCAATAACTCAGGCAATTTCGCACGTCCAGCATACAAACGGCCTGCCTCGATAATCGGCCAATTACTCTGGTGGAGATAAGCGCGCGCCAAGCTACTCCAAACCACCATCAGCAGCGGATTACCCCGCTCGCTTCGCTCGCGAACAGCCATAGTTACCTTAGTTTGACTAGCCGCAGCTGCGCTCATCGGCTGTTAGTGCCTAGGGGGAGGGCGGGGGTATCCGAAACGAGCCCATCGTCCTAAAATCTAATGCTGTATAAAAATTGCACAGTAAAATGGGTTGCGCCCCGAAAAGCCGCATCACTAAAGGGTTTCAGCCCTGTGCAATTTTTATACAGTAAACAGGCTTGTAGCCACTGATACAGATATGGTATCATTAAGATATGGCAAAAGAAAAGAAGGCATGGGGCAGACCCAGAACCACCGATGAAATTCAAGACCTGCTGATGGCCAGAGCCCACTTCGAGGCCGGTATCAGCACTCGGGGTATGGGTGACATATTCGGTGTGACCAAGACACAGGCGCACAATCGCCTGACGGAGATTCGCCAAAAATACCCGGAGTTCGTCGAGTTTCTACAGGGCCTCGCCGAAGCCCCACAAACCACCCCCGGTGAGAAGCTGCAACAGCTTCGTGAATCGGAAGCAGTGCGAACTGAGGCGGAGATGACCAGCCGCCTCATGCAGATCAAGCAAGACTTGGCCAATGCAATCGAGCAAACGGTGAGCCATCTCCTCGACATGACCCCCGAGGAACTCAAGGCCATGAAAACTGAGCACAAGCTGAAGCACATACCCGAGCTTGTGAAAACCATGCGACTGCTAAGGGAGCAGTCCACTGAGAATATCCAGAAGCTATCATTAGTAAAGGCGGTTGGCATTGCAACAGCAAGACGAAGTTCAGAGTCAAGACGACATAGTTCAACTGATTCAGGAGTGGCAGACTGACCCCTACCGCTTCGTGATCGAAGCTATTGGAGCCACGCCGACCAACCAACAAACCCACGCCCTTGATGAGCTGGGCAAACTTGTCGCTGCCAAACTCAAGAGGCATGAAGGCCAGCCCACCACACCCGAGGAAGATGAATACATAGCCAAGATCGGCCTGAGTATCATGTCAGGCAAGGGTACGGGAAAAGACGCGATGGCAAGCTGGATCATGCTCTGGTTCTTATGCTGCTTCCGCAACTCCAAGCAACCAATTACTGGCCCCTCCAGAGATCAGCTGCGCGACGTATTTATGTCGGAAACCTCCAAGTGGGTGAACCGCATGGACGCCAATGGCGACCCCTGTTTCCTGTTCCGCGACAACATAGTTCTTCAAGCCGACAAGATTTATATGAAAGACCCGGATAACCCGAACGAAGAGGGCAAGAGCTGGTTCGCACGCTTAAGAACAGCCCCCAAGTCGAAGGCGGAGGAAGAGCAGTCCAAGACGATGGACGGCCTGCATGCAGACTTCATGATGATAACCATAGATGAAGCCGACGGTGTTCAGGCCAGTGTAATCACATCTCTGGAAACAACCCTCACAGACCCGGTAAACTTCATGGTAGTCATCTTTAACCCCACGAAGAACTACGGATATGCCTACGAAACGCACTATGGGGAGCGGGCGAAGTATTGGATTAAGCTGCACTGGGATGCCCGGAAGTCGGATAATGTAGACCCCTTGAAGATAGCACGCGATCTGGACACCTACGGCGAGGACTCATACGAATTTCGGGTAAATGTATGCGGCCTACCCCCAGAACAATCCCCCGATACCCTTGTCCCCCGAGAGTGGATAGACCACGCGTGTGAAAAAGAGCCCTATGAGGAAGAGACAGCCATGCGAATCATGGGTGTAGACCCGTCTCTCCAAGGGGGCGACCCGGCTGGCATTGTAATTCGAGACGGCTGGCAGATAACAGACCTCATCGAGATCACCAAAACCAACGATACCATCGAATTGGCCGATCAGCTGGCCGAAATATTCATCGATTTCGGCGTGGATATGATGTTCATTGACTGCATTGGCAACGGTGCAGGCGTTTTCCACATACTGAAGCGCAGATTTCCGGGCAAAGTGCGCGGAGTCGATGTTTCGACAAAGACAACGGACAAGCGCAAACGGTATGCACGCCTACGCGATGAACTTTACTGGAAAGTACGCGAATCTTTCGAGCAAAACATGGTCAGCATACCCCCGAAACACCGATTAACCAAGAAATTCGTGAACGAACTGACGATCATGAAGCGCGATGAGGATGATACCAATGGCCGAATCAAGATTGAGGGCAAGGCGAAGATGAAGGCAAGGGGTCTGAAGAGCCCGAACCTGGTCGAAGCCTTCATGGTGACACTCGCTTCACCGGACGCAGCGGTCAAGTCAAGCCACAAGCCCAAAAAGCCCCGCGACAAGTATCGAGAGAGCCGGGAAGCCCTTGAAGAATTTGATCGAAATTGGCTAGTTGCATAATCGATACAAAACTGGTAACATAAAGGTATGGCAATGTTATTCAAAACAACGGTGACGGACAAGCATTGGCACCTCATCTACAAGGATGACGCAGCCAAGGCTTTCGTAACTTCCCGAGATAAAAACCATACACACGAAATTAGCCTTTATCCTGACCCCGCAACCAACGAGCCCCGCCTATCAGTAGCATTGGCCGGTGAAAAGCCACACACGCACGAAACTGAAGAACTGGAAGCCGTTCTTTCAGATGTACCCTCAACCAAAGACGAAAATAAAGTAACTGAAGAGGCCATTGGCCTATTCAAACATGCTGTGAAGATCGAAGAGCCCAGCCGTAAGAAGTCAATCGAAGCAGTAGATTTCTTCAAAGGGGAACACTGGACTCAGGCTGAGAAATCAGAACTGAACAGCAAGTCTCGGGCGCACCAAGTGTATAACTACACCCAGGCGTTCGTGGACTCCTTATCCGGTTTGGCACGTCAGAATCGACTCGATCCAAGAGCCTATCCAATGGAAGGCTCGGACGATGGCGTAGCTGACATAGTAACCGCAGTCCTTACCTGGATTGCAAAACGATCAAATCTGCCGCAGCAGGAAATACGAGTGTTTGAAGATGAAGTGGTACCTGGAAGAGGCTTGTTCCATATCAACATGACTCAGCGGAACAATCCGCTGGGTGATGTTGTTATCGAGCGTTTCCCGTGGTCTGATGGCTACTTCGGTGCGCACCATGAGCTTGATGGCTCAGATGCAACCCACTGCCACAAGGCCAAGTGGATTAGCTTCCAGGAAGCCATAGCCAGATACCCGCATATCAAGGACAAGCTGGAGAGCCAGATTGAGAACTCCCATGAGTATCCCGATGTAGACGACGAAGTGCATACATTCATCCGAATGATGGAAGCGGATACCGAGCTGTATGACAAAGCTCACAAACGTCTGCGCTTCATCGAGCACGAGATTAAAGAAACCCGAATCGCCTACTTCGTGTCAGCCCCTAATGGGATTGATTCGCAGGAAGTCAGCTATGAAGCCTACCGCAAAGCTGAAACCATACCCGGCCTGAACCTGATGGAGTTCCCCCGAGATCGCATTCGCATCGTCGTAACTGTTGGAAACCAGCTTGTACGCAACTACTACCCCGACCGCCCCTATGACGGCTTCTCACTCGTAGCCGTCTATGCCTACAAATTCGATGACAATGACTGGTGTGGCAAGGTAGAGTCCATGAAGGACGCCCAACGCGAAATCAATAAGCGGGGCAGCCAGGCCATTGACATTGTGAACCGAATGCTCGGTCAGGGCTATGCCTATGACGATGAAACTTTTAATGATGACAAGGACAGAGACAACTTCAGGAAGAACGCTGGTAAGCCGGGTTCTCTGAACAAAGTTGCCAATGCAGATCGCCCCCCGACTCCGCTGCCCACTGCACCATTCCCCGTAGAGCTTCTGCGCCTCCACTCACAAAACGTGGAGATCATGCAGGCTGTAACCAACATCCCGCCCGCAATGGCAGGCACTGGTACAGGGTACGAGTCCGGCTCCGCCCTCAATACGCAGAAGGTTAGCGGTATGGTGGGCAACGAACGCATCTTCGACAATTTCATACTATCGAAACAAGCGGTGTTCCGCAAAGTATTCAGACTGGTACAGAAATTCTACAGCCCCGAGCGGATAGCCCGGCTCGTCCTCAGTGCAGCCAGCGACCCAACCCGTATGGAAGCTGCGAAGATAGGCGGTCGTGAAATCCCCATCGAGGGCAGGACACCCGAACAGGATCAGGAACTGATGCAATACATCGTGAAAATGCTCGAAACATCAGACCTGAATGAATATGATATTATGATTGGTGAACAACCTCTCAGCCCCACTGCTCGTGAAGCGCAACTCCGATTGTGGATGGAAGCGCAGAACCACGGTATGCAGGTACCGCCTGCAATGCTCATCGATCTGAGCAGTCTGCCCAACAAGGGTAAATGGGCACGCGAAATGCAGGCAATGCAGCAGGCGCAGATGGAGATGGAGAAGATGAAGTTCAATTCGGAAATGGCAAAAGCAGGCAGAACGCCTGTAAATCAAACTGGAGGGTAACATGTTACCAATGGACGCTACGAGCTCCACACCCGTGGAACAACTCGAAAATCTGACCGATGAAGAACTGGCTGAAAAGCTGAATCCAACTACCCCCGCACCTGTTGCGGATAAGGTAGAACTAACCACGCCCGAACCGGAAGCCCCTGCCAAGGCAGACAAGGCACCCGAGCCGAAAGTGGATTTGGAAGCTGAGAACGGCAAACTGAGAAAGCAGCTCGAAAATCTGCAAGCCATTTTTGGCAGGCAGTCTAATGAGCTGGGCGAGATGAGAAAACGGTTGAAGGATAAGCCAACCTCTGCTGATTTCGACGCCGACCCTGTTAAAGCCGCCGAAGATTTGCAGGCACGACAGGAGCAGGAACGCGAAATCCAGAAGATCGAGCAGGATCAGGCTGTGAAGGCTACTGCTATCCGCAACATGCAGTTTCTCACTCAGTATGCCCCTGATCTACAGGCCAATGCTGATCTCATTCGCGAAGTTCTGAAGAAGGAAGATAAGCTCGAAGATGGTGACATTAACAAGTTTACGGGTGAGATATTCCTCCAAAACCCGTGGGGAGTCTATCAGCTCAATCAGCGTGCAAAACTCTTTAAGCAGATTAAAGAGCTGAACGCAGAGATTGAAAAACTGAAGCAGGTTCCCGCAGCAACCCTTAACCGGATCAAGCAGATCAATCAGGTAGCTTCCAACATTACTGCAGCTGCTGGTCAGGCAGTTCAACCCGTTAATTCGGACATTGAACCCAGTGCCCTGGCCAACCTGTCTGATGAGGAGCTGGAAGCACATCTCAAACAATTAAAGGACAAATCAAATGGCCGTTAAAGGAATTACCACGGATGATGCCGTAACCAAGAAAGTGTGGGACGAATCCGCGTTTCGCGAAGCCCGCAAGGAAATGTACTGCTCAAAGTTCATGGGCAAGGATTCTGGCTCACTGATCTACGAGAAAACCATGCTTGAAAAAGACATGGGCGACAATATCACCTTCACAATGTTCCCCCGCGCACAGGCCCCGATAGTCCTGGGTTCAACCGGCGAAGCAGTTGAAGGTAAAGAAGGCAAGTTCGAGCAGTTCACTGACTCGATCACCCTTGAAGAGTACAATACCTCATTCAGAACCAAGAACAAAGGTACCATCGACGCACAGCGCCCATGGTTCAACCTGACCGATGAGAATGCCAAAGCTCTTGAGCAGTGGTCATCTGAAGTCATGGATAACCTCTGGTTCACCGCAATTCAGGCCAGCCCCACCAAGATCGTTTATGGTGGCGATGCAACCAGCGTTGCAACTTTGGAAATCGGCGACAAGCTGAACCCAACTCTCATTCGCAGACTTCGTGCAATGGCCAAAACCGGTTTCGCAACTGGTTCCAATGCACGCGCTGCCTATCCGTTCAAGCCCGTGAAAATCGGTGGCGTGGACTACTATGTGCTGCTCGTGCATCCGTATGCAGTCTATGACATGAAAGAAAACGCTGCTTACCAGCAGTCAGTGCGCGAAGCTATGGAGCGTTCTAAGAACAACCCGATCTTCACCGGCGCTGTTGCAGTAATCGACAATGTTATCATCCATGAGCATGAAAACATCCAGATCAAGCAGACCGCTGCCAACTCCGGTATTTACTACTGCACAGGCGTTTTCATGGGCGCAGGCTCAAGTATCTGGGCATGGGGCAAGCGTTGGAGCACCTACACTGAGTATTTCGATTACGGTCGTGAGATCGGTGTAAATCGCTCGATGATCGCCGCAACCAAGAAAACCAGCTTCAAGTTTACCTCTGCTGGTTCAGCTGCCGACTACGGTTCATGCGGTGTTTACATCGCCTGCACTGATGTTGTCAACGTAGCATAAGGAGCAAATACTAATGGCTAACTCAACAACCTTCCTGCCGGTAGCGGCATACAACCACATCGAGGGCAAGACCATCGTTGCCTCCAATACCATTGACTTCTCCAAGGAACCAACCGCCAGCGGCGGCACTGTAGATGTTCTCAGAATCCCCAAGGGCGCATTTGTAAAACGCGCTGGTCTGGTAGTCCACACCACTGAAGCCACTGTAACCATTGCAGTAGGTGACAGCGCCAAGGGAACCCAGTTCCTTGCTGCACAGACTCTGACTGCCCTCAAGGCTAACGCGGCTGCCGCTGACGGTGGCGCCATGTCGGTCGATGCTGCTCAGAAGTTCTATGGCGCTGAGAACGCGCTGCGCCTCACCATTGGTGGCGCTCAGGTAAATACCGCGATTGTGACAGCCTTCGTGGAATACTTCATCGTTCCGAAATCGAGAGCCGTCTAATGAAGAATAACCTTCTGCTGGTATTCCTTGCTCTGGCATGTATCGCATCGGTAGCCTATTCCGGTACGATTACTGCCAACAGCAACGATGCCACAGACCTCTATCAGCTGCGCAAGGAACTTGTTCGTGCTGTCAACAACAAGTGCCTGGATTCGGCTGGCCTGAAGTATAATGCCACGGACTCAAAGAAGCTGGAGACTGTGAACACCATTACTACCGTCCACACTGGAGTCCTGAACTCAGTGGCTGCGGTAAGTTCGTTTACACTCTCAGCTACTACCCCAACCATTCCGACCGGGTATCGCGCCTACATTGTAGTGGGCGTGGATTCCAGCGATGTATTCTCCACTGTCCATGGCCAACCTGTGCTTTATGACCACCAGTTGACTATGCCGCTGCTGGCTGAAGGCATTGCACCTGTGGGGTTGATTAAGGTTGTGTCGGCATCTGCCACGTTCATCCCCGGCACGACCGGACTGGATTCGGCGAGCCACACAATCACAATATCCGACCTGCACTCAATACCCCTCTCACTTACCGTTAAGCAACGGTAAACTACCGCCAACAGGCCGGTCACTAACCTGTGGCCGGCCTTTTCTTTAAGGAGCCGCTATGACAACCACGTTTAACATGGCCCGTAACAAGATTATCTACAAAGCCTTCCGTAAAGCGGGGGTTGTGGGTGAGGGCGAGGATATGTCTGCCGAAATGTTGAACGAAGCGGCAGATGACCTGAACCTGATAATCAAGAATTTGGAGAAGCATCGGCGCAAGCTGTGGGCACTCGAAGATTTGACGCAAGCTCTCGACGTGCCTGACCGGGTAAATTACCTGGGAACCAGCTACGCCTGCCAGATTACCCACACCAGTTCTACAGACCACCTGCCCGGTGCAGATGAATACTGGGTAGAGATTGATGAAGATACCACTCTCGACGATTACGCTGATGCGACTGCCTATACTGGTTCGTCATTCCTCGTTTCGGCGGATACCACCGCTATTGAGCGGGCAATATGCAGGGATAGTGTTAGCCGCAATACTCCCGTAAAGCTGCTGAACCGCTTTGATGATAGCCGCATACCTGATAAGACTGAAACGGGAGATGTAGACCGGCTATATTTCGATAGACCTAATAGCCGGGTTTTCTTATACCCGATACCTAATCAGGCTCTGACGCTGCACTATACTCGGGTGCGATTACTCGATGATTTGCTGACTGCTGGCGGGTTTGCTGATGTACCAATTACGCTGGTGTCCTACCTCATTTACGAACTCGCTGCAGAAATAGCGGAGGAATACGACCGGGAATCCGAGAAGATAGCCCGGTTAAGGAACAAGGCACAAGGTGACTTAGCGCTGGCAATCCGCAATCAGAAGGAATATACTGATAATGAATGTATATTCCCAGCTTATTAGGAGTGAATCATCATGGCCGAAGCAAAACAAGTAGATTTTCTGGTAGCCGGGATACGGCACCCCCTGACTGACGAACCGCTGGCCGGGGGATTAGTCTACACTTACGCAGCTGGCACGTCTACTCTTGCCAATCTGTATGTAGACCGAGACACAGCCGAAGGCAACGCGACAAATCCAGTCGTTCTAGATTCCTTTGGCCGTGCCGAAGTGTTTGGTAATGGGGTCTATAAGTTCGTTATCAAGGATGCCGCTGAAGCGGAAACCATTCTTGAGATGGACAACATGGAATACCACGCAGCTATCTCTGATACTGCAATCCCACCCCTGACTGCAGACCTGGATTTCAACGGCAACAGGGGTAAGAATCTGCCCCCTGGCACTGCTGTGGGGCATACTGTAGAATATGCCCAGTTTGTAGCCGCGATAGACACCCTTGAGACTGCTGCTGGGGTTTTGGGGGGCCGGGTAAGTGTAACTGAGTCAGACATAAACGCGGTCAAAGCCCAAATGACTACCCGACTGACTACCGCTGAGTCTGATATTGGTGCGGTCAAAGCCCGAATGACTACCGCTGAGTCTGATATTGGTGCGGTCAAAGCCCGAATGACTACCGCTGAATCGGATATTGATACACTCCAGTCAGATGTTGATGCAGTTGAGGATGCAGTAGCTGGGTTAAGCTACGCCTTTACAGACCTGACCGATACACCTGCTACACTTGTAGGGCAAGCTACGAAAATCCCAAGGGTTAATGCGGGTGGAACAGCTTTGGAGTTCTATACTCCAGCGCAGCTCCTCGCAACAGGCGCTTTCCTTAACCTGTCTGATACTCCTGCAGACTACACGGGCCAGCAGGGTAAGGCCCCGGTGGTAAACGCTGGTGCGACCGCTCTGGAGTTTGCTTTCCCGGACGCTCGAACCTTGTATGGCATCGCAATTTCCGCAACAACCCCCGCAAATGGTCAGGTGCTTGCCTATGATTCCGCGCTGAATGTATACAAGCCAGTCAACCAAACCTCTATCCCCTCATTGGCAACTTTAACACCGGGCACCGGGATTACGGGCGACCCCTATGACGGAACAGTTGCACGAACTTGGACAGTAGCCACGAGGGGCGTAACGCTGGCCGAGACATCTTCCGACACGTATACAGCGCCTACAGGTAAGACAATTCTGGCAGCAGCAGCTATCGGATCAAACGGTGTCACGAGCACCCTCATTCTTCCCACAGCATCTATAAATGAAGGTGTGCTGAATGTGCTGATCTATGTAGACTATCAAACGAGAGTTTATCACGCTTATACATACACCACAGGGGAGGCTAACTCCATATCAGTGGCCGCGACGGCCATTGGAAATCCTATTGTCAGAGTAATGGTTCTACTGGGAGATGCCTGATGCCAAAACTCAATCTAATGGCTCCGATCATAATGGGCGCTGACGATGCCGAAGCCTCTCA
>Ga0209096_1005233_pt1 | contig 9898 bp, 12 predicted proteins | sample AD_UKC034_MetaG_FD_184407 | JGI IMG/M metagenome (GOLD analysis project Ga0209096, IMG submission 184407) | Active sludge microbial communities of municipal wastewater-treating anaerobic digesters from USA - AD_UKC034_MetaG (SPAdes) (version 2) | ecosystem: Engineered > Bioreactor > Anaerobic >...
GATAACAGCGCGAACCGGAAAAACAGGAAGTCGAGGCACCATTGGGCTTTTTCGTGTTGGCGCAAATCAACATGGCTCACGTTTGACAAAAGCAAAAATTCATTCGATCACTTTTTGGAACACAATCCAACACACAACAAGCTATACAAGAAAACACGCTGATTATTACAATTATTTTTATAAAGAAGCCGTTATTTCATTGCCAGCCGTGAGCTATGCTACGGCCATCAACGGCTTTAAGGCTCTCACGGCTTTCACTGCAACCACTGAAACGAATAGCCCGCGATATACGATAGGCGGTTACTATTGGAATGGCGCAGCGTGGGCAGCGACAAACAACACCTACGCCACGGCATCGAGCGCAGCGGATTTACACGCAAACCTTGCAACCTATCCCGATTTTTCCGGCGTAACATCCTTAACAATCAAAGCATTTTTTCAAAAATCAAACGTCAAAGCCAGCGTTTCACAAATCGACCTAGATTATTATGGTGAGGTTTACGAAACGACTGGCACGCTGGTTATCAATGAAGAAATGCAATGCGAACACTTTTCATATATCGACGCTCAAAAAACTGAACCAACTGGCACAAGTCTGACCTTTGCGCTCTATGTCGATGGCTCACTTAAATACTGGGACGGTACGGCGTGGGTTGCAAGTGATGGCTCATTGGCTCAAACCAATGATGTTTCATTGTTGAATGAAAAGGCCGATGATCTTTTAACTTCTCCCGGCGTTGTTAAAATCTATTTACTTTTCACTACAACGGACAATTCAAAAAGCGCGTCAATTGACAATTTAATCGGCGTTTACCATGGCGCGGAAGTTGTTACCGATGTTTCTACAGCTATGGTTTATGGATATTGCAAAACGGCGGATGGCGAGCCTATTTCCGGTGCAACCGTAACGATAAAAACCAAGGTTGACGATACGCTCGAATATATCGAAGCAGGCGGGGCGATCATTGAGAAAGAAGACCTAACCGCAACAACTGACGCCGATGGATATTGGTCTATAAGGCTGATTAGAACTTCGCAATTTGACGTTCCAACCTTTTATGAGCTAGAAATCGAGACAACCAACAAAAAATCATCTAAGTATAAAGACGGCAAAACCCTTCGATTCAAGGTGCCAGATTTTTCAGAAATCGGAGATAGCCAAAACATTACGGATTTACTTGAAAGGATTTACTGAAAATGGAACCCGTTATACATTGTGCTCATACGGCTTTAATCGATCCAAAGGAATTGCTCCCACACCCAAAGAATCCCAACGAGCATGGGAGCGAGCAAATCAACGCATTTGTCAGTATCCTTGCTTATCAGGGATGGCGTAGGCCCATCACGGTGTCAAGTCGCAGCGGGTTTATCACCCGTGGACACGGGGCGCTGGCTGCAGCGTTGCAGGCTGGTTATGATGTCGTACCAGTGGACTATCAGGACTACGAAAATGAATATCAGGAGCTAGCGGATATCGTCGCTGATAATCAACTGCAACGGCTTTCTCAGATGAATACCGGCAAACTTACCACTATCATGGCCGACCTTAAGGAAACGGCCTTAGATTTGACGTTGACCGGTTTTGATTTGAAGCAAGTCAATTCTATGCTTACCGGCATGAAACCGATTGAACCGCCCGCCATCACTTCGACAAGCGACTATTCAGAGGACGATGAAACGGAAACGGTTGAAACAGTGGAAAGCGAGCGCGAACCGACAGAGGCAAGCGAAGGATTGACGCCACCGGAACAGCAAGAAATCAGGATGATCCAACTCATTTTCAATGAGGCCGATCAAAAAGAATTTTTGGATATTGTCGATTTTTTCAAAAAAGAATTAGATACCGAAAACCTATCAGACGTTGTTTTTTCAATCGTTAAATCGGCTTTTGATGCGCATGGTATAGGGTGAGAAAATGCAAAAACTTCAAGTCAATTATTCCTCTTAAATGCTGCGACAATGGGGGTTCCGCAAAGGCGTGAGCGGACTTTTTTTATAGCGAATAGGTTGGGGAAAAAGATTAGTTTGAGGTTTGAGGAGAAGCCGATTTCTATAAAAGAATCTTTCTTAATGATTAAAAATGATTTTTCTGAAAATCTTCCACCATCTGCTAACGATCTTTGGAGAAAGACAAAAATAGGAAATTCATTTAAAGCTGTTCACCCGAAAGGATCTTGGTTTGGACATATAAAATTAGATCCTAATTATCCAGCACCAACTGCTGTTAGCGGTTCCCCACAATATAGCTGGTATTCAGCAAGATATTTAAATGAAAAAGAAGTTTCAAGAATACAATCTTTTCCGGATGATTTTAACTTCAAAACAGCAAAGGCATCATACGTCTGCAGCATGTCCGTTCCCCCATTTATGATGCAAAGAATAGCAAACCAAATATATGAACAAATATTAAAATAAGAAAATTTCCCCTTTTATTTACCCCAATTTTAAGGCATAAAAAGGACGCCCAAGGAATAGCTCAAAACCAAGCCTCACAAGCCTTTTGCCGCTTTCCTTGCGTTGAACCCATAACAGCAAAGGAAAGCACCATGATTGTCTCCCCCGATTTTGAAAACCGTTGGATAACCGATCACCCGATTGATGTTTATCACGCTGATAAAGGCGCGGTATCGTCAAGCTCATTACGTCAAATCTTGAAAAGCCCCGCAGCGTTTTATCAAGCGCATTATTTGCGCGATGAAACACCCGACAAAGTAACGAAAGCAAAAACACTCGGATCGCTAGTTCATATGGCGCTATTGGAAGGCCCAAAGTTTTTGGAAAACTTTATCGTAATGCCTGATTTGGGTGATATGCGATCAAGCAAAAACCGCGAAGCACGCGACGTTTGGCTAGCTGAAAACCAAACTAAGGTGGTGGTAAAGCAAGATGAGTTGGACGTAATCAAGGGCACGATTGACAGCGTTATTGCCCATCCTGATGCAAGGCACCTGTTAAAAAACGGCGTGTCTGAAATCAGCGGTTACTATCGCGATCCAGAGACCGGCATAGCTTTAAGGATACGGCCCGATTTTTTCTCACCTGAGTTGATGGCGTTTGTCGATATTAAAACAACGCAAGATTGCACCGCGAACGGCTTTGCCAAGTCGATTTGGAATTATCGTTATGATTTTCAAGTCGGCATGTATGCAGAGGGGATTGAACAAATCACCGGCAAAAAGGTTGATTATGTCGCCTTTGTCGCAATCGAGAAAGAGCCACCTTATGAGGTCGCAGTTTATATTGCGGACGATGCAATGCTCAACAAGGGCCGCGCTGATTATCGAAAGGCTCTCAAAATATTCCACGATTGCCTTTTAAAAAACGACTTCCCAAGGTATCAACAAAAGATTCAAACCATATCATTGCCCGCGTGGGCGTTTAACGATTGAGGGGGGCATGAGACAAAAGAGAAGAATCATAACAAAGGCGGCTTTTTTCGATAGTCGCCAAAACACGGAAAAAAAAGAAAACGGCATCATGCAAACGATTAGGAAAAAAAACAGCTATTGGATCGATGGCCACGGGTATTGGTGGGGCAAGAATTCCAACGGTGAAAGTTTTTTTTCACGCGACAAAAACGAAGTAATAGAATTTTCATCTAAATAAAGGAAAAACCCATGAATCAGATTGCCAACACCCAACAACAACTAGCGCAAAAAACAGAAAAACAGCCCGAAACCGTTCAATCGGTTGTGCTTAAATACAAGTCAGAAATTGCAAATGCGCTACCTAAGCACCTTTCCCCCGACCGAATGGCGCGGGTTGCCCTTACCGAGTTACGAAAAAATCCCGCATTGACGCGATGCGATCCATATTCATTTATGGGTGCCTTAATTCAGTGTGCCCAATTAGGCTTGGAACCCGGTTCTGGCACCGGTCACGCATACCTGATACCGTTCAAAAATCAGGTGCAAATGATTATCGGCTATCAAGGGATGATTGACCTTGCCTATCGATCCGGGAAAATCGATTCTATTTATGCCATGATTGTCTATGAGACCGATCAATTTGAGTATTACATTGAAAACGGCTTTCAAAAAATGAAGCACGTTCCCAACTTCAATGGCCCGCGCAATGATGAAAATATCAGACTTATCTATGCAGCGGCTCAAATCAAGGGCGGTGGCGCGGTTTTCGTTATGATGACAGTCGATGAAATCAAAAAAATAGAAAAGCAATCGCGCAAGGGCAACGGTATGTCGGCTGTATGGCGCGATCATTTTGCAGCGATGGCGAAAAAAACAGCTATTCGGCAGCTATATAAAACAATCCCCCGCTCGGTGGAAATGTCGGAAACTTTCGCGCATACGGAAAGCGAAATGAGAGCCAACCCGCTTGAAATGCGACAAATTGCTGAGGACGTTTTAAACGTGCCAGCCTTGCCCGTTGATGAACAGGCGGCCATCGTGGAAGGTTCGCAAGAGCCAGAAGCACCAAGCAAAGCAGCGGCTTTGTCCGAACGCTTAAGCGACATGGCGGCCAATGAGGCACCAAAATGATTTATTTTGCACTGGCTCTAACGAGCCTTTTCACGCTGGCAGCGGTTTATTTTGCTGTTAGATATTTGGTGATAATTCGGTTGCCTGATGATATTCATATAAAACCGTTGAACGAAATCGATTCTATAACGATTGTTTACGCCATGAAAAAAGGCCGGGAAAAATCCCAGTCTGACCATTAAACCCCTTTTTGAAAGGAATGAGAGATGAATTTGAACGAAGTAGCAGCAAGCAACCAAATCAGCGAACAAGCGGCCCCATCATTGGCAGGGGCTACCGTGGCAAGCAAAAAATCCGATCCATTGCGGGCGGCAGCGCAAATTCGGCGTGCATTGTCTGGTTTGTCCAAGTCGCAACAAATCAGCGTTTTGAACTTTGTTACCGGTTGCGTTAAAGATTCGGATGGCCTTGACGGTTTTTCTGAAATGTGAGACTTAAAAAGTCTCGATACCCTCCAAAAGATATCGAATTCACCCGGCCGAACTATATTCCTTGGGCAAAAAGAGATACAGTCAGCCGGGCGACTGAAAGCGGATCACGTTAAAAGGTGGCCCGCTTTTTGTTTATAAAAAACACCATAGGAGCCATTAAATGATTAAGACTATCAGGACGATCATTCCGAACGCAAAGGACGCCACGGCTTTTTTTCGATCGACAGGCGTATTGCCCGACTTATTTGGTGAGATGGGCGTTAGGTCGATAAACATGGAGGAAACATCATGGGCCAGCGTGGCGCAAGTTGATGCGGTATTCATGCAAAGGCCCTTTGATTTATCGTGCCCTAAAATAATCGATATGCACCACGATCAGGGGAAAGGCGTATGGGTGGACTTCGACGATGATTTATTTTCCGTTCCATTCAGCAATCCGACTTATAAACTCTATTCGGATACGAAGCGCCAAAACGCGATCATGTCAACGATTGCGAAGGCGGATATCGTTACTGTATCGACGGAAGCACTTAAAACGAAGTTTCAAAAAATACTAACTTCCGTTGCAGAGGGCAACCCAAATGATAAAACGCTAGAACTAAGTCACGGAAAAATAGTGCTTGTTCCGAACGCATATAACGCCCAATTTATGGGGCCTCTCGAAAAAACAGAAAAACAGCGGAAAGTTGTTTTATGGCGCGGATCATCAACACACGATAAGGATTTAATGGAATATACGGCGGCCATTGGTAACGTTATGGAAAAACACCCAGAATTTACCTATACGTTTATTGGCTCACCGTTTTGGTGGTCTATTGAACAGTTTTCATCAATTAAAGGCATGAATGATAATAATATTCAGATTGCTGGGGCTTTGGACGTTATCGAGTTTTTGCGGTTCATGAAAGAATTGCGCCCCGCGCTAGTTATCGTGCCATTACATGATTGCGAGTTTAACCGCGCAAAAAGCAATATTGCTTGGATTGAGGCAACCATGGCGGGGGCCGTGTGCCTTGCCCCCGATTGGGCAGAATGGAAACGGCCCGGCGTTTTGAATTACAAAGACCAAACCGATTTTGCGCGGATCATGGATCAATACCTAAGCGGAAAAATAGACGGCGGAACGCTTTGGGATGATTCGGCGCGATATATTCGGGACAATTTGACAATAGGCAAGGTAAACAAAGCAAGGCGTGATATTATCACCGCGATCACTCTTAGACGGGGTTAATTGATGGCCGTTATCGTGCAAAAAACAAGGCGCAAGGTTAGACCTACGGGCGATATTGCAAGCGTTCGGGTTAAAACCATGAGGCCGCTTGGGCAAGATTTCCCAGAAACGGCCCGCGTGATTTTCAACTGGGCGATGGGACAAGCGCAAAAAAAGAATCACCTTGCTTTCACCGTTCCAGATTTGCCGCCATCGGTTAATCATATGTATATTCAGGTAGGCGCTGCAAGGCGTGTGCTTTCCCCGGAGGCTCAAACCTTCCGGCAGTTAGTCACCCTCGCCATTGGTTCGCAACGCTTAAACTGGAAACCAAAGGGCGTTGTAATGGTAATGGTGTTTTTGGAAAGCCCTTTTTGGATCAACAAAAAACACCAAATCAGGGACGCCGATGGGGACAATCGGTTAAAATCACTTTGCGACGCCATTCAAGTCACAACCGGGATTGCCGATAATACCAATTGGGAATTCCACGTATGGAAGGTTGCAAGTAACGTCAAACGTACTACCGTTTATCTTTTTGACCTAGGCGATATTGTGGAGGTTTACAAATGAGTTTTAAAGGCATCAAAGGGAATATTTATTATCTATCAACGCCTGAATTGGTTAAAGGCAGCGATATGGTGATAAAAACACAACTTGTGAAAAAAGGCACCAATGAGCCATACGTGATAAACGACTTCGGGGGTGTTACTGGATATTTCCCCAATGAGGATGGAACCGCTCAAACGATTGTTGGATCTTTGGTATCGGCGTTTCAAGGCGTGTGCAGTTTTTCCATTCCGGCCAGCGGATCGATTGACCTTGAAGCGGGAGATGAAATTAGTTTCGAACAACACCTTGAGGATGAAAAGGGATTGACCATATTTCAATTTTCAGAGGTTTTAATTATCAAGGATGGATTATTTTAAAGATCGGTGTTACCTTTGGTGTTACCAAGCCAAGGGAGGTTTTACGCCGATATGCAGGAAAGCACAACACCGATCACGAATATTCATGATGCCCTCACCCAAGCCGTTGCAAGTCAGCGCGATAAAATCAAGCTGGCAAACGTCAACGTCAAAATCAACCCGCTGAAAAAAGAGATTGCCGAGAAAATCCTTTTTCAAAACGGTTGCACGCTATCTACTTTCATTCGCGCCTGTTTAGACGGCCTGATAAAAGATTACGCCGGTGAGACGGCCTATCAAAAAATAGAAAAGTCCGCAGTCGATATTGCCGATAGTGTTTAAAACACGGGGGCAAACTTGGCAGGCGAAAAAAAGGGCGGCAAAAAGCCCGACCGAAAACCGTTTAAAGTTGAAAAAGCGAAGCGTTCCCCATCGACAACAAAGCCGTCTGAGGAAACGATTAAACAACTTTACATGGCAAGCCCCCACGTTGAATGGTCGCCATTCGCACGCTCTAAAAACTGGCACCCTATAACGTCAAGGTCGACTTTCCCGGTTGATGAATGGATAAGCCAAAAACGAAACGAGATAGCGCGGGAACAGTCGGAATATATTTCCGAAGCGGTTTTTAATCACCAAAGCCGTTGGCACAAGGACGTGCTTAAAACGCTTTCAGATTATCCAGAGGCAAATGATGCCTTAATGGCGATTTTAAAAAAGCGGCTTAACGACATCGTGGAAGTAATCAACACCGACACCCAGAGAAAACAACGCGCAATGGTTACAGGTGAATTTTTCACGCCTGAATTTTCAAAAATAAAAAATAGTGAATTGTTAGGACTGGCCGCCGCAATTAAGACATGCACCGAATCAAAGCATAAATCACTGATGATTGATGATTGGAGTTTTAAAGTCGCTGAACAATACACCGATCCAAAACAATTCGAGACAATCGTGGAAAAACAACACGACTTGGCTTGGACGGTTCAAATTATCGGCGGTGAAAATATAACCTCTCACGACATGCAAAAAATGATAACGCAATGGTACGATAAGCCAACCATGCCTCACGATGAAAACGAAATAGACGCGCAATTTTCCGTATTAAATGGCGACGGTTGACGTATGCCAACCGTTCGGCTTGCGCCTTGGCAATATGCCGCAATACATTCCCCAACACCTCACACCGCGTTCTTCGGAGGGGTTGCCTGCGTTCGTGGCACAACCGAATTAATCACACCAACCGGCAAAGTCGCAATCAAGGATTTGAAAAAAGGTGATTTGGTTCTATCGATGGGTGAGAAAGGCCCAAAGTTTTCAACCTGCGAAGCTCCATTTTTAAAAGGTCAATCGCGTTTATTTGAAGTGATTCACGAAGGCGGCAAATTTGTTGCTCACGGTAATCACCTGATTTGCGACGTTCAAGGAAAGTATCGACCTTTGCATAGTTTTTCCGTTGGAGAGGGGCTACTTTCATTTTCTGAAAACCACTGTCAGACCATTGTGGACGCCTTCCCGCAAGAGTATCAGCAAGGTGTTGACCGTTTGAATAATAAAGGCGTAGATTTTCAATCCGGTTATCAAGTGTTAAGCCATTTATATGATCGACAACCTCAAATTTTTCCAAAATCCTACCATGAATCATTTCCATTAGATAACGATGGGCCGATACATAACCAGATTTCCGCACGGCACCATGCCCAAAACAACGGAACAACAAATAGCCGTCTTTTGATATCGCAAAACCATTTTTCCAATACGGGTTTTTCTCGCCATCGGGTGGGCCGGGTTTTCTGCGAGGCAAATTTTCAGCTAGAACAACTTTTTGAACAAACTTTACAGGTAGCCCAGCAAGGCGGGCAATTTCTGAAGTTGAGCGATTGCCATCGGCAAACTGCCTTATCATCGACCGATCATGTATCCTTGAACGCGCCATATATCAACTCCCCATGCAATTCCACCATTATTAAAATAACCCAGCTAGATAGTCCAGAGGATTATTGGGATGTAACAATTCCCGAAACGGGAAATTATATTGCAGAGGGCGCAATCCATCACAACACCGGCAAATCGTTTACAGGCTCTCACTTCGCAATTTTTCATATCATTCACTATCCCGAATTAACCGGCATGATCGGTGCCAATAACTATGATCAGCTATCGCAGGCAAGCCTTCGAGAAATGTTTTATTGGCTTGAACAATACGGCTTTGAATTCACCATTGACCGAATGCCCCCCGAAAATTGGGGCGTGAAACGCGCCTTTAAAAGCTACAAAAATATTCTTCTTGTTAGAAATCCTAGAACGGCGAAGGTTACAACCATATTTACCCGCGTCCTGGCCGATTCAAATCCTTTGCGTGGGGTTGAATTTTCTTGGTATTGGCTCGATGAAACACGCGACACCCCGGAAATAACCCATGACGTTGTTTTATCGCGTATGAGGGAAAGCAATTACGCAAGGGGCATAATTACCACAACAACAAACGGGGAAGATTGGAGCTATGAAAGATTCGTAAAGGGGGCGCATAAAAACAAAATTTATGGATCATTGCACGTTCCCACCGAGAAATCAGTAGAGAGCGGGATTATATCGCCTGATTATTATAACATCATGCGGGCGTCCTATTCGCCGTTGCTTGCCATGCAGGAGTTGGATGCTGCCCATGTGAATATCCTTGGGGGTAAGGCTTACTATGCGGCGTCAGACCGCAACAGGCAGCGCAAGGCACCATGGGGAGACACCCACCCCAACCGTGAACGTCCTTTGGTTGTGGGTTGTGACTTTAACTTTGCACCTTCGCCGTTCGTTTGGATGATCGGCCAAGTCGGGCCTGATATAAGCGGCCCC
>Ga0209096_1005236_pt1 | contig 9894 bp, 7 predicted proteins | sample AD_UKC034_MetaG_FD_184407 | JGI IMG/M metagenome (GOLD analysis project Ga0209096, IMG submission 184407) | Active sludge microbial communities of municipal wastewater-treating anaerobic digesters from USA - AD_UKC034_MetaG (SPAdes) (version 2) | ecosystem: Engineered > Bioreactor > Anaerobic >...
TATGGCTATAAGAAGAAATACGGTGATTACAGTAATTATCGAAATCATTTAATGTTATATCTGTTCAAAATGTTTTTGAAAAAGTACCATCTTATAAAAATATTTGCCTGTAAAACCAGAAAGTCGGAGAGGAAAATGCCGCTAGATTTATCATCATTTGTGGTCAGATTCTACAGATATTTTCGAAGCGGGAGTTCTTTAAAGCGGTTTACGACAAGAAAGTCGTCGGCGCTTTTCCGGACGGCTACTCGGCGTTGATGTTATGTCCCGCACGGCTGCGCCACGTGGCCGGAACCAACTGGGGATCAAGAAGATACCTGAACATGGACCTGCTCCGTGAACAGGACCTGAACCTGAAATGCGAGCTGGGAGAGAAAATCTAATACCCGAATGGGCACTGCTGAGAAAAAACAAAAGAAAGGGGACAGATTTAAATCTGTCCCCTTTCTTTTGAGCCTGGCTCTTGAACCAGATTCGCCTGGAAAGCTGTTCGCTTCTCCCGCCAGGTCAGTAACCTGTACAGTAATTAACCGGAAGGTGACATGGGAGGAGCAGGAGGACCTGATGCGCCGCCCGCCACGACATCCGTCAGCTTCTTGAATTTCGTGATTGTCGGCTTCTCGTATTCTTCTTTTTTTGTCACTTTCTTTTCTTCTTTTTTCATAGTCCCCACCTTAAAGTTGAATCTGATTTTTTTATTTACCCAATGCGATTATCCTTTTAACTTTTTTCTCATGCCTTTTCAAAAAAGTCAATAACGGTTTTTATACTACCCGATGTCTCAATTTTTTCAAATTAAAACATACCGATTCATGTTTCCGGGCCTACCCTTTTCTCCGATTCCCGGAGGGGGTCCGGATAAGGGATTCTATTTCGGACATTTAAATTGTAAAATATTTTGACGTAACCGGAAAAATGTCATAAGCCATTATCGCGACTCCCGGATCCTGTGGAACATGCATTGAGATGCTCTCAGAAAACAACCGGAACCAGCAGTTTTTTGACAGAACATCATGAATCCTCACCTTAACCATCATTTACCGGAACCGGAACGCCGGCGCCTCGGCGACGCCCCCGCGGTATTTCTGGGAGATAAGCGGAAACAGACCTGCCGGGACAATTTTTCCATTGTGATGCCTGTATACAACGAGGCCCCTGTCATTGAAAAAGTGATAGCGGATTTTCACGCAATTGTCATAAAGAACGAGCCCGGGTTCAAGCTGATTGTCATGGAAGACGGAAGCAACGACGGCACAAAGGATATTTTGAATGAACTGAACCGGAAAATACCCTTTACGCTGATAACGACCAAGGGTAGAAAAGGATACACGAGGGCATTCCGGGATGCTTTGAAAATCGCCGGCACCGATCTCGTTTTTTTCACGGATTCCGATGGTCAGCACAATCCGCATGATGTTTTTAAAATGCTGGCCGAACTTGGGGCATTCGACATTGTGAGCGGCTGCAAGTGTCCGAGACGGGATCCTTTCCACAGGCGATTCATGTCGAAAATATACAATAATTTCTTCTTTCTTCTGTTCGGCCTCAAGGTGAAAGACATCAATTCTGGCTTCAAGTTGATCAGAAAAAAAGTTGTAGATGACATACTCCCGGAAGTTCAGGACATGCGGCACTGCGTCATGTCTGAATTCATTTTAAAATCGTTTCTTCGCGGTTACAGGATCAAAGAGGTACCGGTCGATCATTTTCCACGACCACAAGGTTCCACGAACATATTCAAGCCAAAAGAACTGCCTTTCATAATCGCTGGGATAATCAGGAGCCTTTTGCGTATAAAACTCCGTTACGGAAAGCATCCGAAAACATGAAGACGGTTATCATCGGAGCGGGCCTTGCGGGCCTGCAAATGGCAAAGCAATTGCTTGAACGGGGGAAAAAAGTCGTCGTTTTCGAAAAAGAGCTGCAGATGGGCGGCTTGTGCCGGACGAACAGGACGGGCCGTTTCAGCTGGGATTTCGGTGTTCATGCCCTTTACAGCAGGAACGAAAATGTGATGAAATACTTTCATTCGCTGCCGATTGATTACGAATCACAAAAACGCAATGTCAGCATTATTCACACCGGCGGCAACGGTCGAACGCACCTCCTGGAATACCCTTTCGAGATAGGGATAAGAGATCTGCCGCTAAAGGATAAAATCGAGTGCATATGTGGTTATGTTTCCGCCCGGGCGAACCGGAAATCCGATTTCGCGAATCTCGAACAGTGGATCAACAATTACCTGGGAAGGGGAATAGCTAGGCATTTCATGATTCCCTATAATCACAAGATATGGAGTTGCAGCCTCGATGAAATATCGGAAAATTTAGTAAATCAGAAAATCGAGCCTGAGCCGGTAAAGAAATTTCTGTCCAACATCCTGTTTAAAAAAGGGGTCGGCAGGACGTACCAGGCCAATTTCATCTATCCGAAAAAAGGTATCCAGCATCTCATAGACTGCCTTGCAAAAGACATAAGGGACCACGTAAAGGTCGGTGCCGGGGTTGTCCGTCTGACCAGAGACAGGGGCAAATGGACCGTTTTCACGGAAAACGGCCTCAAAGAAACGGCGGATGTCGTCATATCCACCATGCCCGTCGTCGAACTGATAAAAATAATCAACATTTCGGGCATCGAGAAAGAATACAGCCTCTTCAAATGGAACGATACCGCCTTCGTAATGGTCGGATTGAAAAGAGGCCGCAATTTTAAAAAAATAACGGATTGCCATTGGGCTTTTTTCAAGGAAGATGAATTCTTTTATCGCGTCACCCTCATGAACAATTTCAGCATGGATTTTCCGCCGGCGCTGGTCGCTGAGGTTACACTCAAAGATCATGCCGCGGCCATGTCCGACGCCGGGCGGATCGATGCCGTTGTCAGGGATCTCATTCGAAAAGGCATTATCGATTCCGAGGACGCCATCGCCGAAATGGATATCAAGTCAATGCCTTACACGTATCCCATACCCACCGTGGGCCTGAACAAGTTGAAGCATGACATGAAGGGAATACTCGAAAGGCACAGCCTCTATCTGCTCGGAAGAAACGGCAACTGGGATTACATAAACATGGATGGCGTTGTCGGCAGCGTCCAGACGCTCCTGCCGGAATTGCCGGCATCAAGAACCTGAGAAAGGGCATGGCGTAAAACCGGTTTTCCTCGTTCGTTAGACTGAAGGATATCGTTTTGTCTGAAAACCTGTTTTTTTGAAATTACCGAATGGCAGAAAGCGGCTCGAAATTGAAAAGTGCCTGCAGCGTGATCATTCTGATCCTGATCACCGGCGGTCTTTTCTTTTCCGCTTCCAACAATCTGCATTACACCGGCTTATGGTACGACGAAACGGCGTCTTTCTGGATTTCCCAGGGATTGCACAACTATTCGGATACTCATCAACCCCGGAAGGGTCTTATTGATGTCATACGGAACAACCGTTACTCCAATCTTGATCCCGGCGGGCACTCGGTCCTCCTTCACTTCTGGACCTTTTCCCGGCAGGATATCCCCTGGCTTCGCCTGCTGTCCTTCATATTTTTCATTTTTTCCGTAATCGGCATGGGATTGCTTGCCTGGCAATGGACAGGGTCTACTGTTTTTTCCCTGTTCGCCATGCTCCTGCCCTTTGCCTTCAACCCCCTTCTTTACTTTGCATTTGAGATCCGCGCTTACAGCATGGAAACCGCGGGGATTGTTTTCGGCAGTTTCTTCCTGGCCCGGTTTTTCAATCGACCCAATTTTGCCAATTTGCTGGCGCTCGGAATTTCATGCGGTCTGTTCATGGGATCGCGGTATACCTATGTTGTTTTCGTACTCGCGGCTTTCTGTTCATACCTCTATTTCGTTCTTACGAAACCGGAAGGCGAGCGCAAAAGACTCCTGTCGATATCCCATGCGTTCCTGGTTCCCGTGATCGTATCGGGCATGCTGATCTCCTACGCGTCCCTCTGGTACCATCTTAACCACGGAATGAGCCTCGATTACATGTCTAAATGGATGGTTGAAGGAAAAAGCATTCACGACCTTTTGCACTTCTTCAGAATCAACTTTTTTTCCCTGCCGGCATTGCCTTCAACCGTCGCCCTCCTGGCTTTTTTCATCGTGCGTCCTCTCATGCGGCTTCATTTTCCCGATTTTTACGCGACAATGAGAAGGAGCACCGGTTCGGACACGTCTCCATTCTACTGGCTGATTTTGACCGCACAGATATTCTTTTTTCTCTTTTCCCTCGCGGGATATACCCCGTGGGATATTTCAAAAAAGTGGAGTCTGCTCCTGGTTGCGATATCGATGGTTGCAACACTTCTTCTTATGACGGAGTGTTACAGGATTATCAAGGCATTACGGGAAAACCGCTTCTTCCGTTACACGAAAGTGACGGAAGCAACAGCCGTGCTTTGTGCGCTTGTCCTTGCAGGTTTTCTGGCGTTTCACGCCGCGATGTACCGGCACACCTATTATGCGGATCTTGCTCCCGCCGTTGAGTACTTGAATTCCTTAACGCTTCCGGAACAAAGCGTGTTTGTGTCCGGTTATCAAATACCCGTTATTCGATACCTGTACGAATATGGTCCCTATAAGGGCACCGGCAGATATCCCCGCGTTTTCAGATTTCAGAAGAAAGCCGAATGGGATGAGAACGTTCTGATAAATGCAGCAGCCGAGGGCCTGCGATACTTTATCACAGTGAAGTCCCCGGATGCTCTGAACAAACGACTGATGGGTATGGAAGCGAGAGAAGTCCCCGGCGTGCCTCACCTCCTCACGACAGAACCGTCAAAATGAGGAACGGCGCGTTTCTCAAGAAAGAATACATCAGCCTGAGATCGGTCGTATCCGGTCACATCCCTCTGTTCACACTGATAATCACATACTTTCTGACCCGTCTTCCCTACATCGGATTCGTCCCATTGTGGGACGGCGCCGTTTTTTACTGGTTCGCAAGACACGCAAAGATCGGTGTCACCACGGTTGAAACGCATGGACACATTTCTTTCCTGTACATGTGGCTGGTTTCGGTCCCGGCAAGGTTGGCGGGAGAAAAAATCGAGTTATTCAATTGTTTTCTGATTCTTTTCACAATCTGTTCGATCTACGCATTTTACAAACTCCTCGAAATGTTCCTGGGAAAGTATGTTTCCGGTCCGGAAATAGTTCTTTTCACGGCTGTTTTCGCTTTCCATCCCACCGTACTGTCCAACACGATAAACCTCAACCTCGACCAGGGCTTATTGATCTTCTACCTCCTGTTTTTGCTTTCGTATTTAAAAGAGCGTTATTTTTTTGCAACCGTCTTTGCCGTTTTCCTCATTTTTACGAAGGAAACCGCCTTGCTTCTCCTTCCCGCGACAATCATCACGGCTTTTCTGTGTTACCCCCGCAAAAGACAAAGAAAGTCAATCAAGGGGACGTTGCAACTCCTTTCCCTGGTCATGTTGTGTTTCGGTCTTTACGCCTTTCATAAAACACAAATCGCCGGCCAGCCGCTTTTCTGGCAGGGCCTGGGCGGCGTCGATCAGCTTTTCTCAAAACTTATGACTTTTCCCGAGACCGGCGGATATCTCATGGTTCAGCTCGTGCAGCTCTTCGTCATGAATTTTCAGTGGGTTCTGACTATTATTTTCCTGATATTCCTCGTGGCGTTCCCGGTCTTCTTAAGGAGAAGGATACCGGAAGACGCCGAAAACAACATCCTGTTCTGCGGGGTCCTTTTTTTCGTCTTTTTCCTTCTCCTTACCCGTTTCTATCCCTATTCGAATTCCCGGTATCTTCTCGTCCTGTTCCCCGTATTTCTTCTGCTTTTTGCCCAGTTGACTGTTTTGTTCGTCCCTGAGAAAAGCCTGCGCATGGGACTTTGCGCCTTCTTTCTTTTTCTCTTTGCGCTGTCCCTTTACCAGACGACGGATCCCGTCAGCAGGAGAATTTTCGGCACCTTCCGTTTCGGCGAGCAGGAGATGCTCAAAATGACCAGCGTTGCCGGAGACTGCTGCGGATACGGCCGTGACCAGCTGGTTTATAACTTTCAGTTCATGCAGTTCCATTACATGCAGAATCTCGTTTTCAGGGAAATCCGGCCTAATCAGGATACGATTATATTATCATCACGCGAAGCCTGGCCGTCCGCCCTGATGGGTCGTTTGCGGCGCGACAGTTACCAGAGAACAGTCGCCAAAAAAAATTCAATCCTTCCTGTTTACGAAACCGTTGAAGAATTCGGAAAGAGGGTCTCAGGCACGCCGGAGGCGTACTATATCGCTTACCCGAACGTCGACAACGGCGAACAGATCGATTATCTCGCTTCCCGTTTCGGTTACAGTCATAATATTATTGTAAAATCTAAAGGTTATTCACTGGATGCCGTCAGATTTTATAATGATTGATCCGGTTTCGTCGCCCCGGATAAGACCGCCCGAAAAATCATCGAGGCATCCGTCCCGTCCGGCTCGCCAGAAAGCTTTACAAATGTGGTGATGGAAGATATGGTTTGTTCGGGCGGCAAAACACCGCCATGGCCTCACGGCCGCCGGATCAACCACCAATGTTTGCGTTTTACTAATAGACATCTCCGGGCCGAAACAAGTCACTTTTGAAGAGACGGGAAGCCTCCCGGTGGAAAGAACAAAAGGCGTCATTTTCTTTTCGTATGAAGGGAAAACGGGGAACTTAAACGAGCTTTTTTGAGGGGGTCTTTATGAAATCGGAGGTTACACTGGAAAAGCATTACGCGGCGTCCCGAGTTGCGATCGCACGGGAAATCGGCGATGAATTCATGATCATCCCGCTCGAAACCTCCGCCGGAGGCGTGGATAATGAACCCTATATCCTCAACAGGACGGGGCGGGCCATCTGGCAGGGGCTTGACGGCAGCAAAAGCCTCAAGGACACGGCGGCGGAACTGGCTGTCCGGTTCGACGTTCCCGTGAAAACGATGGAACAGGACATGCTCGAATTCGTTAAAAAGCTCCTGAAGATGAATTTGATCGTTGAGGCTCCCGGATCTTGATTCGCAGAGGGATTTGATCATGACAAAAAAGGGACATGATATACAGAAGGCCCGGGAAGAGACCGGGTGGGCCTACTGCGACATGAAATGGCTTTCGGAAGGGGAGGCAAGACGGGCGGCCCTGAAAAGGGACACCTTGCTCCAGTCGATTTCCGACAAAATAAAAAGCTATTTCAAGGGAAACAAAATCGGTCCCGGCCGGCTGTCGCCGGGATGCATGACCTGCGGCCTGGGGACCTGGTCGTGCCTTTTCATCTGTTCCGCCTGCACGGCCAATTGTTTCTTCTGTCCCCAGGACCGGAAGAAAAAGAAGGACAGGCCGCCGACTGAATCCGGTCTTCTTTTCGACAACCCCAGGGACTATGTGGACTACCTGGAGAGATTCAAATTCAGGGGGGTGAGCTTTTCCGGAGGCGAACCTTTCCTGAAGCACAAGAAAATACTGGATTACATCAGGAAAATCAGGGAGAGGCTGGGCGAAGGCATCTATATCTGGATGTACACGAACGGCGACCTGGTCGACAAAGGCAAGCTGATCGCCCTGAAGGAAGCCGGTCTCAACGAGATCCGATTCGACATAGCGGCGAGTCACTATGACTTGAAGGCCGTCGGGATGTCGAGGGACGTCATCGACAGGGTCACCGTTGAAATTCCCGCCATTCCGGAAGATTACTCCGTCCTGAAAAAATGCCTGCCCCGGATGAAAGCGATGGGGGTGGATCATTTAAACCTGCATCAGCTGATGGCCAGCCCTTATTGCTACAAAAATTTCATGGATCGGCGGTACACCTTTTTACACCAGGCCAACATCCCTGTTCTGGAATCCGAGATGACCGCCCTGCGGGTCATAAAACATGTGCTGGATCACGACATCGGCTTGTCCATCAATTACTGTTCCACGATTTACAAAAACAGGTTTCAGAAAACAGGTTACAGAAAGCGCTTCGAGTCTCTCGTCAGAAAACCACACGAGGGTTTGACGGAATCCGCATTCATCAGGAGACTGGCCTTTCGGGGGTCTCCGGTGGAAACAAGGAAGTTCCTGAAAGCATTCGAGGAAAGCGATGCTCACAGGGATCTCTGGTTTTTCGATAAAGAAAAGGGGGAACTGCTTTTCCATGACTCGCTTCTGAATTTGATCGACCTGGACAGGCAGGGTCTGTCGGTGTCCTATTTTTCGCCGCAGCTGGCGGAAACTCATGACACGAAAAGCGACAACAGCAAAGAGATCGTTCTGAATTCCCGAAGAAGCATTTTCGTTCAGAGAAAATGCGTCCACGAGACGAAAATGGACAATCCCGTGACGGCAAAGAGCTTTCAGGAGCTGTTCCTTGAAAAAAAGAACGCCGATGATGTCATGAAAAGTTTTTACCGGAACTATGAATTGAGGGCGAAAAGCGACATCCACGAGATGATGAGCGACCGGGACCGGCTCGATCTTCTGAAGGCATGGGAAATTACCGGAAGCGGGCTTGGTGAAATATATTGATTCCGTACATTGAAGAACATAAGAAGTCGGAATGTTAAGTTAAAATGGGGTACCTTTTTCGGAAAGGATCAATTTTGTATGCCGGTGAACAAAATTCCGGTCTGCGGGCGCTCCGTGGGCAACCCTTCCTCCTCCAGCGGTCACGCACAGACTGAAGAACAAGAAATCCATAAAAGGGAAATCAAAAATCCCGGGCAACCCGGAACCCGCTGCTGCTAAACGAGCTGAAGGGAAGCAAGTGGCCGCGAGCAGCGGAGCGGCTGGACCTGGCCTTGTTTACCCAGCTGCCGCCTCGGACAACAAGTTGCTCCCCGCCCGATGGCCCCGCCGGGTCTGTCACCGACGACTTGGGATAATCACCGTACCAGTCCTGGCAAAACTCCCAGACGTTTCCATGCATATCGTACAGCCCCCAGGCGTTGGGCAAAAAACTCTTCACGGGAACCGGTACCTTCCGGTTCGTCCCCGAAGGACACCCCGTGTAAGGATAATCTCCGTCATAATTCGCCTGGGCCGTGGAAAGGCAGTTCCCCGTGTTGAAGGGCGTCGTCGTCCCCGCACGGCAGGCATACTCCCATTCCGCCTCCGTGGGAAGGCGGTACTTCGTCGTCCCCTCCGTCTGATTGAGTTTGGCGATAAATGACTGGCAGTCAAGCCAGGAAACCTGTTCCACCGGGCAGTCGTCGCCGCAATTGCTGAAACCGGACGGATTGCTTCCCATGACGGCCTTCCACTGCCCCTGGGTCACCTCCGTCGTCTGAAGATAAAAGGGCTTCGTCAGGGTCACCTGGTGCTGGGTCTCGTCATAACCCCTCAAGGACTCATTCGCGGGGCTCCCCATCATGAAGGTCCCCGAAGGAATGGGGACAAAGGTCATCCCGAGGGAATTCGTGATCGGCTTCGGCGTCTCCGCCGCCTCCACCGCGCTGATCCCGGCATAGCTCGAAAGCCCCGTCTTCAGGTTATGGTACAGGGCGAAGGCAACCACGCCCTGGGAGGCCGCGATCTCCACACTCCCGCTCGTGTAGGCGCCTTTCTCCAGCAAATCCGACAGGGGATACCGTCCGCTCCCGTACGCTGGAATCCTGTATTCCTGGCTCGTCTTCACCGTCACCCCTCCGGAGTCAACGAAAGAAAGACGCATCGCGGTCTCCGAACTGATAGGGTTGCAGACATAGACGATCGTGTCCCAGGTCCCGTCCTGGGCCACGTGGGGGACACGGAGCGTTGTCGCCGGCTCGGAAACGAGGGTCATGTCGAACATGAGGTCATCCCCGGAACCCTGGGCAATGAAGGCAAGGCCCGTGAGCGGCTGGTTCGAGGTCACCTTCACCCAGCCCTCGCTGTTCGTCCCCATCCCCACCATGAATGCGCGCTGCCCCCGGGCGGGTATGGGGACGAA
>Ga0209096_1005240_pt1 | contig 9889 bp, 11 predicted proteins | sample AD_UKC034_MetaG_FD_184407 | JGI IMG/M metagenome (GOLD analysis project Ga0209096, IMG submission 184407) | Active sludge microbial communities of municipal wastewater-treating anaerobic digesters from USA - AD_UKC034_MetaG (SPAdes) (version 2) | ecosystem: Engineered > Bioreactor > Anaerobic >...
TCTTCCACGGCTTGCTGGATCATGCGGTGCAGGAAAGCCACTTCCGTGCTGGCATCGAAGAAGCGGTAGGCCCTGCTCCCCGGATGCGCGCTTACATGCGGAGCGTCCTCGGCACGCACGTAGCGCCACAGCCGCGTCACCGGCTGCGAGAATGCCGCAAGCACCTCGAGGTAGGCCGGGATGTTCTTCAGGATGACGGCGGATACGGGCACCACCGTCCCGGTCGGCAGCAGCCCCGAGTGCGTCAGCACGTGGTGAATGAGAAACCGGTGCAGGCGCCCGTTGCCGTCCATGAAGGGGTGCAGGTAGACAAAGCCAAACGCGGCCGCTGCCGCCTTGACCAGCACATCGGTACAGCGGTGGTCATCGTTGATGAAGGCCTCCCAGCCCTTCATGGCGCGCACGAGCTCGACCTGCGGCACCGGAAAGAAGGTGACGCGGCCGGTGGCGTCCTCCAGCCAGTTCTGCCTTGTCCGGTAGGAGGCTTCCTGGCTGTAGACGTCGCGCACGACGGCGTTCTGCAGGCTCACCAGCCAATCCTCGGTGACCTGCGTCGTTTCGCCGGCACGCCGGAGCAGTTGAACGAAGCGCTCCTGCTTGTCCGAGCTGGGATGCTCGCGCTCGATCTCGAAGCTGCTGCGGGTTTCCGAGAGGTACAGGTAGCTCAGCGCACGCTCATGGAGCGACGCGTCCGTGACGGATGCCAGGGTCTCGCGCGCCTTGTCGAGGAGTTCTGCCAACGAAGGCGCGCTCGGTACTGCCGCGCGCCGCACCACCGGGGAGAAATCGGCCGTTCCCAGTGCGTTGTTGCGCACGCGGAACTTGCGGTAGTTGGTGGGCTGCCCGGCGGTGACGTAATCGTCGGCAGGAAAGAGGTCGACGTAGCCTCCCGCCGGCAAGGCCTCCGCCGGGAGTTCCCGTCCCGTCAGCCACTCCCAAAGATGGCAAGCCCGCCGGATGTGCGCGCCGTTGGGCGCCGCATTCAACCGGGCCAGCAAGTCCTGCGGCGGGAGATGCTCGAACAGGGCGTCAAGGACCTCAAGATTCACGCCCTCGTGGCGCAGGGCAAACTCGAGATGGCCGATAAGCGTGTCCTCGATGGCGACGCCGCGCGGGAAAAGGACGCGGTCGGCCGAATCCACTCGCCGATTGACCGAACCGCTGATCTCCGCCCGCTTCGCCAGCGGTCGGACGACCAGAGAGAGTCGGCTGATGAGTTGTGCGTAGCCAATGGTGGGCATCGAATCCTCGAAATCTGTTTGCGCGACTCGAAATTTATTAACGGACGTTGGTCTTTCAAACAGTCTATTCGAGAATTTATCGTTACCACCGATCAATAAGCACTGCCGAACAGGTCACGCCACCCGGCTCTTCGCTTCGGCAAGCTCCAGCACCGCCGCCAGATCGCGCCGCAATGCAGCTTCCAGCGCCGCCGGCACCCGTCCGCCAAAGGCCTCGACCAGCTCCGCGTAGTACCACAGCGATCCATCCTTGCCTCCGGTGAAGCGCGTCCACACCGACTCACCGATCTCCGTCAGATCGAGCAGGATTGCCTGCAGGTTGGCCAGCTTGTCGCAGGCAGAGACGAGAACGCCGTCGCCTTCCGCCGCGCGCAGGTGGGCGAGGTAGCGCTCCTTCCGCTCGCGCCAGGGGCTTTTCTGCCCCTGGGCATCCGGCAGGCCATCGGTACAGAACTGCACGAGGTCGAGGACCTGGCCACCAAAGGCGTCGCGGATCGGATCCGCCCACTGCGGACCACCGTCTTCAAGGACGTCGTGCAGCAGCGCGGCGATGACTTGGTCCTCTTTGCCACCATAGCGTTGAACCAAAGTCGCCACCGCAACCGGGTGCGTGATGTAGGGCAATGGCAAGCCAAGAGCGTTCTCGGTCCCTTTGCGGATCTGGCCCGCGTGAGCTTCGAGGGCGAGCGACAGGGCGGTGTCGAACTTCTGGGTCATGAAGTGGGCTCCTGAGTGGTCGTTTTTTCGATTGGCATTTTCCGAAATCCAGGGCTCACCCGGTGCTCCCAGTTCGATAGCTGATGCTCCCTTCCACCAGGCAGTCTGGATAGCCGAACTCACTCGATCCTGACTTTGACACCACCAAGTAACACGTCCCGCCGCAAGGCGCGCAGCACAAGGCGTCCGGCGAGGCACCGGAAACAGCCGTGTATCTATGCGGGAGTCGGGCTCAGTCGAGCCGGAGGATGGCCGGCGGCGGCTTGATCTTCAATGCTTTCAGTCGATTGGCCGCTTCCGCCGTGGGTTCGGTGACCTGCCAGACGGTGCCGTTGGGGCTGGACAATTGCGCGAGCTGAATGCGCTTGAGGTCGTCGCGCACGTTGCGCCAAGTATCCTGGCAGGCGTGCTCGATCACGCGTTCCAGTAGCAGCGACAGCACGGTGATCGCGATGTGGGCGTGGATGCGGTGGGGCGCCCAGTGGAACACCGGACGCATGCGCAGGCCGCCCTTCATCGTGCGCCAAGCCTCTTCGACGCGCTGCTGCTGCTTGTAGCCGAGCGCCATGTCCTCGGCGGTGAGGGTGTCATCGTTGCTGTGGACGACGAACTTGCCGTCGAAGCGTTCGAGTTCGGCGATGGCCTGCCGGTCGATGGCCAGGCCCCGCTTGGTCTCCTTCAGCAAGCGCCCGTAGCGGGCACTGCTGCGCAGCGCGCACACGCGCTTGCTGTGTCCGCCCTCGTCCTGATCGGCCAGGCATGCAAGCTCGGCTTCGAGTTCGCGGATGCGCTCGTCGCGATGGGCACGCTGACGGCGGGCCTCCTGCGGGTTGAAGCACACCGCGTAGCGGCGGCGGCGCTCGCCGTCGCCGACGACGACCTCCTTGACCTCGAGGTTGTCGGCGATCTTGCGGTACCGACCCGGGCGCGAGAGCACCGCTTCGGTCACCTCGTCGCCACGGCGCATCGGCATCGCCATCAGATACTTGCCGCCGCCCTTGGCGAGCGCCTGGAAGTTGGCCTGCGAGACCATGCCGGCGTCCCCGACGAACAGACAGCGGGTGAGTTGCCAGCCCTTGAGGTCTTCCTTGACCTGGGCCACCGTGGTGACATCGACGGTGTTGCCCGGAAACACCCAGTGGCGCACCGGGAAGCCGTCGCGGGTGACTGCCAGGCCGACCACGATCTGCGGTGCATCGCCCCGGCCGTTCTTGCTGTAGCCGCGCTTTCTGGGCGCCACGTAGCGCTTGGCCCCGGCCGCATCGCTGCCACGCATCTGGCCGGCGTCATCGCCTTTGTCCTCGTCGTCGATCTCGAAGTGCAGCGAGGTGGTGTCGTAGAAGACGATCTCCACGTCCAGACTCAGCAGGTCGGCGACCTGGAAGAAGATCGCCTGCTCGATCGCCGCCTTGTTCGCCTCGAGAAAGTCCATCGCGCGGTAGAGCTGATGCAGCGCCAGGCCTTGCGTGCCTTCGATGTGCACATCCTCCTTGAGCCACTGTTCATGACAGTACAGTTTGGAGGCAGGCGCGCAGGCGCGATTGGCCACCAGTGCGAACAGCGCCCGCTCCATCTCGAAGCCAAAGCGCCGGCCGTGCGCCTGCGCACGCACGATGACATCGATCCCGAGCCGCTGCCACACGGCCTGAAGTGCGTGCACATCGCCGTAGGGCCACGCGCACACCAGCCGCCAGCCCGGATCGTCGGCCACGATGGCCTCGGGCGAGCAGCGGCGCAGGATGCTCTTGGCCAGACGGCGCAGCCGCTCGATGACCTCCGGATCGTCGGCACGACCGCAGTTGAACACGATCTGCGCCTGCGAGCGCCCCTTCGTCGCATCCCACACGTTCTCGGCCAGTTGCAGGTAGGTGATCTCCCGCCCATCGGCCCGCTTCTGTTTGCTCTGTCTCAAGTACATGCACAGCACGGTAGCGGGATTAAGGGCGAAAAATCAACAACCCGTGTATCTAGGTTTTTGGCGCCCCATCGCCCTGAAACCCGCGCCGTTGCTGGGGGTGGGGCGGAAATGTGCCTTGGAACTGTCAAACTCGGGTCTGATCCCACGCGCCGAAATGCTTGGAGTCAGACGCACAGGCGGTTGTGCCGCTGCCCCAGATTGCCGGATTGCGGGCATGTAGCGTGCCGTCGGCAATGATGGCGATGGCGCGGCGCATCGCGTCCACGCTGATGTAGCGGCGGCGCACATAGGCCAAATCCTTGGCCGTCGTGCCGGAATCCAGCCCGGCCATGCGCTGCAAGCCGGCATTGGTGCCCAAGCCGTGCATGCACAGCAGCAGGCGCGGCTGCAACACCGCTCGATCCATCGCCTCGTAGGCGGTCGGGCTTTTCAGGGCGTCGGTGAAGCCCAGCCGCAGGTCGGTTTCCTTGACCATATCGAGCAGACTGGTCATCGGCCAGATGGCATTGAGTTCGGCCTTGAGCGCGGTCAGGTTTGGCGGATCGGGCTGCGCATCGAGCGGCGTCAACGTAATCCAGCCGCCGCCCTTGCCGCTCAGCCGGACGTAAGGGTTCTTCTTTAGTCCGGCGTCGAAGGCCGAGAGCGCGTCGCGCATCTCCGCCTGCAAGTCGGCAATGAAGCGCTCGACATCGAGCGGCAAATTCAGCGCCCGGTAGTAGTCTTCGCGGTTCTGCTCAAAGTCGGCCGGCAGGTCGTCGTCGGGGTTGCGGTAGCGGTTCGCGCCGACCACCCAGATTTCCTTGCAGCGCAGCCGCTCGCGCAGCGCTTCCAGCACCGCGATTTCATAGGTGACGCGGTTGACCCGATCCCGGCCGGCAGCATCCTTCTCCATCACGGCTTCGCCCCACAGGCCTCGCACCACGCCATCGAGCGGCACGTCCTCGTCGGCCGGGAAGGTATGCACCTTGGTGTCGGCGAAGCGTTTCACCAGGTCGAGCGCGTCCATCACCGGACGGTGGCGGTCGTTGTTGGAGCGGAATTCCAGCGCAGCCAGCAAGGTCGGCACCATGCGGCGGTAGTGGCCCTGGTAGGAGTTGCGGATGACGGTGCGCAGGGTGATGCGGTAGGTCGGGCCGGTGGCTTTCCACTCCTTGACCAGATCGCGTAGCGTCTGCTCGCCGACCACCGGGAACACCACGTCGCGCACCACGCCGTCCGGCTGGGCCAGCGTGGCGTCGGCCAGGTTGAACAGCAGGTTCTGTTTGCCGGAGACGCGCTTGAGGTCTTCCAGCAGCTCGCGTTCGACCTTGCGCTCGGCACGCGCGCCGATCTGGTGAATGGTCTCGATCAGCAAGTCCACCAGATCGTCGGTCAGACTGCGGGCGCGCAGGTAGACGAAGGCGGCCAGCCAGGTGAGGCGGGCGACATCGGGATGCCGGCGCAGCTCGTGCGGAGCCTCGACCGATACGCGCTGACGGCAGCGTTCCAGGTCGCGCGGTGAAGACCGCTCGAACAGATCGGCGGGCAGGTCGATGCCCCGGATCAGTTCCAGCTTTGCCAGCTCGTCTTGCATGCTGGCAAGGCTGGGGCGACCGGGACTGCCGCGCAGTTTCAGCAAAACGGCCGGCGCGCTGCCAGTGGCCTCGTCTTGTGCATCAGCGGCTGTTTCGTCGCTACCGGCTTTCTCGGGACGCAGCAAGGCATCCAGACGCTCGCGGGCAACAGGCGGCAGGCGTTCAAAGATGCTGTTGTGGAAGCGGCCTTCGTGGGCTCGCAACGCGCTGCGCGCAAGCCGTTCCATCCGGTCGGGCGTCGGCGGCTCAATGGCGAGTTCCCGGCAACGCGCTTCCAGCCGCTCGATCATCGGCTCGATGTCGCCGCCCACCTCGCTGGCAACGTGATCGCGCAACCACTCCGTCAACATCTCGGCATCGGCGACCGTGGCCTCACGGAAGCCGAAGCGCACACGGATTTCGGCGCGCAGGCGCTCAGCGGTGCGGCCAGTGAGGAAGGCTTCACCGTCAATCGGCGCGGGCACGTCGAGCTGCCTGCTGAGTGCCGCGATCCCGTGCGCCTCGACCTCGGTTTCGTCACGTGGGAACCGGCCGCGCTCGCGGAAGAAGGTCAGCAGGATGGCGAAGCCCAGCCGGTTCGCGCGATTCCTGGTCATCACCAGCTCGCGCTCGGCCGGTGCCAGCAGCCACTGATCTTCCGCGTTGCCGTCCACCATGCCGCTACGCTCCTGGGTGCGATGACGCAGGCCAGCCGGCCCGCGCCAGGGTTTCGATCAGGGTGGTGCGCTTGACGTTGAAGTTACGGCACACCGCCGCCTTGGACATGCCGCCGTCCAGCGCGGCGATGATGGCGTCCAGCTTCTCGCCGGTGATCGCCTGCGGCCGGCCGCCGATCCGGCCGCGTTTGCGCGCAGCGGCCAGGCCGGCAACGACGCGCTCCTGAATCAGGGCGCGCTCATACTGTGCGAGCGCGCCAAATACCTGGAACAGGAACTCGCCCGAGGGCGTCGTGGTGTCCAGGTTCTCCGTCAGCGAGCGGAACGCCACCCGCTTGTCCTTGAGCGAGGTCACGATGGCGAGCAGGTGCGACAGCGAGCGACCAAGGCGGTCGAGCTTCCACACAACCAGCACATCGCCAGGTCGGACGAATTCGAGCGCCCGCGCCAAGCCGGCACGCTCATCCTTCGATCCGGAGGCGCGATCCTCAAACAGATGCCGCGGATCGACGCCGGCGGCGAGCAGCGCATCGCGCTGCAAGTCCGTGCTCTGACGGTCGGAATCCGACGAAACGCGCATGTAGCCAACCAACATAGGCGGATAACCATCAAAAACAGGTTTCCGTATGGTAGCTCATGGCGACAGCGTTTTCCGCACAATTTTGAGGCCAGCAGGAGGTTGGTGCGGGCGACTGTTGCAGGTATGTCGCAAAACACTTGTTTGGCGACACCTCCATTTCACCTGTCGTGCTTGCCGTATTACCTGAACAGGTATAAACTGCCATCATGGTCGATAAAGAAAAACCGCTCGAATGGATCGCGAGCAGCTACAAGGATCTGATGGCGTTGCCGCCCGACGTGCGTCGGCGTTTCGGTTATGCGCTGTCGCTGGCCCAGATGGGCGACCAGGACGATGCGGCGAAGGTGCTCAAGGGCTTCGGCGGGGCCGGCGTGCTGGAGGTCGTCGAAGACGATGCCGGCGGCACGTACCGGGCGGTCTACACGGTGAAGTTTGCGGAAGCGGTGTTCGTCCTGCACTGCTTCCAGAAGAAGAGCAAGAGCGGGATCGCCACGCCGAAGGTGGACATGGACATCATCCGCGCTCGGCTGAAGGTGGCCGAGGCAATGGCACAGGAGCTACGAAATGCAAAAACGAATCATTGAAGGTGTCGAGGTCCAACGCAGTTCGGGCAACGTCTTCGCCGATCTTGGACTGCCCGACGCCGAGAAGCTGAAGATCAAGACCGGCCTGGTGGTCGAGATCAGGAAGGCGATGCGTGCCCTCGGCCTCACCCAACAAGCGGCGGCCAAACGCATGGGCATCCCGCAACCGAAGGTGTCGGGCATGATGCACGGCGATTTCACCAACCTGTCCGAGCGCAAGCTGATGGACTGCCTGAATCGCCTCGGCTACGACATCGAAATCAAGGTGCGGCCGGCGGCCGAGCCGATCGGGCATTTGACGCTCGCCACCGCCTGACCGGAGGCACTTGATGACCGTCCGCATCACCGACGACGAATGGGACAAGTTGTCCCCGGAGAACTTCGAGACGCATTCGCTGCTGCGCGCGGTCGATGCCGTGGACGAGCTGCGCGATGACCTCAACGATGGCGAACACGCCACGCCGCCCCAGCTTCGCACCGACTTGCTGAAGCTGCATCAGTTGGCGATGGCGGTCATCAACGAGGGATCGCGCAGCCAGGTGGCCGATCTATTCGAGCTGGCCGGCGATCTGGATGAGCAGGTGTCCTACATGATGACCAAGCTGGAAGCGGTACAGGAAACGCTGTCACGGTTGACGGCGCTGCACCCGGACAGCTTGTGCTACGGCGGCGTGGACGGTGACGCATGATTGGCTGGTGGATCGTCGTATCGACGCACAGCCCGGAGGAACGCGACCGCGCCGACCAAGAGGCTCGCCGCGCGGCCATCCTGGCGCAGTGGGAGACGGGCGCGGACGGCATCCGCTGGATTGAGCAACTGACCGATGCGGGCAAGGCTGCCAAGCTCGCCGGAGGGGGCTACCCGAACCGCTACACCGCTCGCGCGGGCGACGTGCTGCCGCTGATCGACGGCGGCGGCATTCAGCCGCCCAAGGATGGCGTGTGGATTTTCGGCATCGACGAAGGCGAGGAATACGCCCAACCGCCCGGCTGGATGGGCAAGGTTGAAGTGCACGCCGACCGCGTGGCTGCCTGTCTCGCCGATCAGGTCTTGACCATCGACCCCTGGGATCAGTCCTGAATGTTCTGGGAGACAACGACGTCATGAGCCGCAGCCGCCGCAAAACACCCATCGTCGGGCACACGACCTGCCGCAGCGAGCGCGAGGACAAGAAGCTCTGGCATCAGCGCTGGCGCACCCGTGAGCGCACGGCGCTGGCCAACGCATCGCCCGAGGCCCTGAGCGCCCATCTGCCCCTGCTGGAAAATCAGGTCAGCAGCGTCTGGTCGATGGGCAAGGATGGTCGCTCCTACTGGCCCGTCAAGCGCCAGGCCGCCACGGTGGATCGCATCGCCAACCACAAGGGACGCAACCCGCAAGAACGCGCGTCCCTGAAAAAGCGCCTGCTGCGCAAGTGGATGAGCAAATGAGTGTTTCCAGCATCGAGGCGCTGGCCAGCGCTTGGGCACAGATCGCCGAGGAAGCGGAATTCCCAGCCGACTACGAGGGCACGGCAACGCCTGCGGCCCACCGGGCCAGTGAGGCGATCCAGGAGCGGATTCGGGAGCACATCGTCGCCACCAACGACATGCGGCTGTTCGGCCTGTTGCACCTGCTGGGTCAGGCGTCGCTACGCATGGAGCAAGCGCTGTGGCCGGAGGATTATGAGCGGCTGACCCGCGAGGTCGAGGAAGCCCTGCGGGAAGCCAACGACCCCAGCGCCAAGTTGTACACCCACGAAGAAGTCATGCAGGCGATGCAGGAACGCATCGACCAGGCACGCGACAAGTCGCGTTGATCGGCTGACGGAAATTTCTGGGGTTCCGGCTTACAACCCCAAAAGATGGCGGCTCGTGACACGAGTGTTGGGTCTACCCCTTGTCGATCGGCACGGCCCACCATTCCTGCGCGTGCTGCGCCGTGGTCGGCCAGTTCGAGGTGTCCACCTGGAACCCGCGCAGCAGCAGCCCGCGCGGCGTGATCCGCAGCACCTGGACGTCGAACAGCGGCGGCAGCAAGCCGCGCCTGGCCGAGGTCCCCCAGCGTTCCCACAGTTGCGCCGCGTGCAGGGGCCGCTTCTCGGCGGTCCCGACCGGGATGTCGCCTATCCTCAGGGTGCCGGTGATGCCGGGGTCCGCCAGGCATGCCTCGCGCGGGCGCCGAACGCCGGCCACCATCAGTTCGATGACTTTCACGCGCATGATTGGTCTGTAAAAAAATACAGCTTATTTTCGCCCAATGCGGTCGGTTTGGGGCGGCGATCGACCGCCGGGGCTGGAGGAGGACGCCATGTGCGGACGCTATGCGCTCTACGGTCCGGTCTCGCGCTTGCGCGAGGTTTTCGAGGCGGCGCCCGAGGGGTTCGACTTCGAGCCGCGCTGGAACGCCGCGCCGATGCAGTGGCTGCCGGTGGTGCGCCAGCGCCCGACCGGCGAGCGGGTGATCCACCGCCTGCGCTGGGGCCTCGTGCCGTCGTGGGCGAAGGACGAGGCGATCGCCACGAAGCTCATCAACGCGCGCGGCGAGTCGGTCGCCGAGAAACCCTCGTTCCGGGCGGCGTTCCGCCGCCGGCGCTGCCTCGTGCCGGCCAACGGCTTCTACGAGTGGCAGCCGCTCGG
>Ga0209096_1005246_pt1 | contig 9881 bp, 9 predicted proteins | sample AD_UKC034_MetaG_FD_184407 | JGI IMG/M metagenome (GOLD analysis project Ga0209096, IMG submission 184407) | Active sludge microbial communities of municipal wastewater-treating anaerobic digesters from USA - AD_UKC034_MetaG (SPAdes) (version 2) | ecosystem: Engineered > Bioreactor > Anaerobic >...
CATCACCAGCAGGCGTTTTGCCATGAAAGCGACAAATGGTTTTTCGTTCCAGACCAGGTTTTTGAATTCCTGGATTTGTAGTTTGAGATTTCGACCGTATTGCAACGGCGGCGGAGCAGCCGGCGGCAAAACGATGTGCGACGAGTAGTAATAACTGATCAAACCACCCAATGATAACCCGATGAACATCAACTGGTAGTTTAGAGGGAACATGATCCTATCGAGCAGCTGCCCTATGGCCAGCACCACCAGCGTGGTGGTTAATCCCATCGTCGACCAACGCCGGGACATCAATTCAAATCGTCTGTCAGGTCCAGCCACGGCGTTCATGACCACTGAGAAGGCGATCGACACCAGGGACTGTGGAACCGTGGCGATAGCCCAGATGAGGAGTATTGAATTAACAAGGACATTCTCAGGGAGGAGAAAAGAGATCAAACCTGTCAAGGCATAACTCGCAATTACCATCAAGCGGGCGATGCTAAACCACTTTACGATATTTAACTGTCTTTGTAAGAATTTTCCAAGTGGAATTGCCAGTAACAGCCCTGTGAAAGCGGGCATAGAGGATAACAACCCAACCTGGAATGAGGTGGCATTTAGATAGGTCAGGAATACCGGTAGAAAAGGGCTGGCGGCGTTGGCGAGTCCGACCCCTATGGCATCGATCTGAACATTACGGAAATTGCGTTTGTCCCGGTCATCGAGATTGAGAGTTCTTGTACTGGATGTGGATTCGTTTTTCACTGTAATCGATGGTTTCTTTTTTCCGAATAGAACGATTATACCAACGTGCGACACATCTATACGCGATGGGAGAATGCTTGATTAAGGTATAATTCTGTTGAAAGGATATTGAATATCATAACGGAAGAGTAGCGCATGGACCTGCAATTCAAGCAGGTTGACGAGGATGAGGGTTCTTTACCGCAGGGTAAAGTTAACCGGTATAACCGGGAAAATCGAAAGATCAGCGGATGCCCTCCAGATCAGGTAGATCTGAACTTCCCAATAAACCACAAAATCCTTTCACACGGGTCAGACTGACCCGGTATACCACTGTCATTGGAGGAATCGATGTGCGGAATTGTTGGTTACATTGGAATAAAAAACGCGACCCCCATCATTTTGAGTGGGTTGAAGAAGCTGGAATACAGGGGATATGATTCAGCTGGTCTCGCGATTTTAAGAGACGGGCAGATCGAAGTACGGCGGAACGCTGGAAAACTGGTAAACCTTGAAACAAGTATCAATGAATTACCTGTTGCTGGAACCATGGGCATCGGTCATACCCGATGGGCGACTCACGGTGAACCAACTGCCCGTAATGCGCATCCACACCTCAGCAGCAGCGGCGAAGTGGTGGTTGTACACAACGGCATAGTCGAAAACTTTATCGAGCTTAAAGAAGAACTTGTGGCAGAGGGGGTTGTTTTTCAGTCCGACACAGATACCGAGACCATTGTTCACCTGATCGAGAAATACCTTTCTGTAACCGGCGAATTGGAAAGTGCTGCCCGAAAGGCGCTCGAGTTGTTAAAGGGCGCGCATGGCATTGTCGTATTTTCCTCTCGGGAACCCGATAAGATCATCGCTGCCCGAATCGGCAACGCGGGCGGAGTGGTAATCGGTCTTGGTGAGGGTGAGAATTACATCGCCTCAGATATCCCGGCCATACTTGAACACACGCGAAGATTGGTCTTCCTTGAATCCCGGCAGATGGCGGTAGTGACACGGGAAGGCGTGAGGATATCAACAATTGAAGGTGCTCCTGTTAAAGCGCAGGTTTCTTCAGTGGCCTGGGATCCAGTTTCTGCTGAGAAGGGGGAATACAGGCATTTCATGCAGAAAGAGATCCACGAGCAAGTCAGATCGTTAACCGATACATTGGCCGGACGAGTGGATTTCAAGGAGGGTTTGATCCGCTTACCCCAATTGAACTTGACCCCTGAAAGGGCTAAGGGAATTGAAAAGGTGATTCTGACCGCGTGCGGTACCGCGTCTCATGCGGGCATGGTTGGCAGGATTTTGATCGAAAGGATTGCCCGAATTCCATCTACGATGGAAATTGCTTCAGAGTTCCGGTATTCAGATCCAATAGTGGATGAGAAAACCACCATCGTTGCTATCAGCCAATCCGGTGAAACAGCCGACACGCTGGCAGCCATGGAGGAAGCCCGGCAAAAAGGTGCTGTCATCTGGTCGATCGTTAATGCGATTGGTTCTCAGGCGATGCGCATAGCAGACGGATATATTGCCATGCAAACCGGCCCTGAAATCGGGGTAGCTTCAACCAAGGCGTTTACTGCACCACTCGTTGATCTTTACATGCTGGCTGTGCTGCTCGCGGATTTGAGGGGTAATCTTCCTTACGATAAAAGGAAAAAGCTTGTCGATGATTTACGGTTGGTCCCGGAACTGGCTGGTCGCTGCCTGGATCGAGAGGATGAAGTTGAAGAAACCGCGTACCTGTTGAGAGAAAGTAAAGATATGCTGTACCTGGGCAGAGGTATCAACATGCCGATTGCTTATGAAGGTGCATTGAAACTGAAAGAAATCTCATATATTCACGCTGAAGCTTATCCGGCAGGTGAGATGAAACACGGGCCAATCGCATTGATCGACGAAAATATGCCCGTCTTGGCGATCGCGATCAAGGATCCATGGTACGAAAAGATGATATCGCAGATCGAACAAGCCAAAGCCCGCGGCGGTGTGGTTGTAGCAGTCGCCACAGAAGGTGATGAACGTGTCGCCAAACTCGTCGATCGCGTTTTATGGGTTCCGGAATCACCCTGGATGCTGAGCCCGGTGCTCACATCAATACCACTTCAAATACTGGCATACCACATTGCCACAATGCGTGGATTGGACGTGGACCAACCGCGAAACCTGGCAAAATCCGTTACAGTTGAATAGTAAGAAAATGGTCGTCTATTATTTCAGGCGACCATTTTCTTGATTTTTGTTAACAACCCTTCAATAATAAGCTCGACCAGCTCGCTGTCCTTGATCAACGTGGAAAGGTATTCCTGTTCCAGGTAGATGAAAGGACCATCTTTACGCGCCAACCAGCGCAGGTGAATACCGTATGTTGAAAGTTCCCGGATTATTCTAGTTAACCTCAGGGCAGGGGAACGGGGGACTTCTCCGATGTGACTGCAGTTTTTTAGAATTTCTGTTGACAAATACTCTGCTAGAGCATTCTCATTTGAGGTTACGTTTGAAATATCACCATGATACGTTTGTAAGAGAGCGATCATTAACCGTGAGAGGGATTCTGGAGCCGGTTTGACCAGGATAAATTGTCGCGCAGGCCTTCCCGCGCCAAACTGGTAAGGTTCCGGCGCGACATCGATTATTCCCTGTTTCAATAACAACCTGATGTGGTAATAAATATCTGCCTTGGTGAGATCCATCGCCCTACACAACTGAAAACCAGTTGTGGGTCCGTTAATTTCAAGATATTGCCTGATCCTGGCAGAAGTATTCATCGATAATAAGTATAAAAATATTTATACTAATTATACGCTTGACATCACAAAATACAAGGCTACAATGGAATTAATTCCAATCGGAGGTACAAATGGACGAAAGATCTTTGCTGAACAAGCCTGAGGTCGATATACCCGCCGAGTTGCGTCAGCAGGTGACAATCACTACACTGGAGCGCATTTATAACTGGGGACGAAGCAATTCATTATGGCCAATGATGTTTGGACTTGCCTGCTGCGCGATCGAAATGATCTGCACCGCAGCCAGCCGTTATGATTTTTCCCGCTTTGGTATGGAGGTTATGCGGCCAAGCCCGCGTCAGGCGGATGTGATGATCGTGGCGGGTACTGTCACGAAGAAGATGGTCCCTAACATCGTCCGCTTGTATAACCAGATGTCGCTTCCAAAGTATGTGATCGCGATGGGGGCATGTGCATCAGGCGGAGGTCCCTTCAAGGAAGGTTACAACGTTGTTCCGGGAATAGATACCTACATACCGGTAGATGTTTACATAACCGGTTGCCCCCCAACCCCCCAGGCTTTACTGAATGGTCTGATCACCTTGCAGGAAAAGGTCAAACGGGAGCGGCTGAAAGAGACGGGTTGGTATGCCAAACAATCGGGAGCCGAAGTACCCATTCCGGTGCTGGGTCCGGATATTTTTGACCCAAGAAAAGCCGAAACCATATTAACTGAAACCCATCGGCTTGATACACCCGAAACTGAGCTGCAGGAGACTGCCGGGGAGGATAAATGAGCGATATGACAGTTATCGATCCATTAACTGATGACTTGATTTCCCGATTTTCACCGAATGTTGAACTCGACTCCAGACCAGGTTACACCGGGATCATCGTATTAACCTCTGCACTGGTTGATGTTTTTTCATATTTGAAAGACCAGCTCGGTTTTGATTACCTCTCTTCTGTAACTGCTTTCGATGATTACCCTGAAGATCAATTCGAAATTGTCTATCACCTTTTCAAAACGATCGGGGGCAACGGTGTTGAACTGAAGGTTCTGACAACGCGGGAGGATCCAGTTGTCCCGAGTGTCACATCGCTCTACCCAGGCGCAGACTTCCAGGAGCGGGAGATCTGGGACATGTATGGTATTCATTTCTCGGGTCATCACGACCTGCGGCGTTTGTTGATGTGGGAAGGATTCGCAGGGTACCCTTTGCGAAAAGATTGGATCGAACCCCTGTTTGAAGAGGATGTAAAGCCGTTTAAGAATCGCTGGCCGGAAGGCAGGGGCTTTCACAAGGAAAACACCAATCCCTTCAGTGATAACGTGCAATACCCGAAAGAATTCGATCCAAGCGGGTTTTCTACTGAGACAGATGAGAGTTTGTACCAGGCATTGACTGCAGATTTGCCGATCGAAAATGATGAGCTTGGAACTGACCGCCTTGTGGTGAATATCGGACCACAGCATCCTTCAACGCATGGGGTTTTTCGCATGAGTGCTGTCCTTGAAGGAGAGACGGTTGTAGCTTTGAAACCGGTCCTGGGGTACATGCACCGCAACCATGAAAAGATCGGCGAACGTAACACTTTCCTGCAGAATATGCCCTTCACTGACCGGTTGGATTACCTGTCTTCCATGAGCAATAACTTCGGGTACGCTACTACAATAGAAAAATTAATGGGTGTTCAACCGCCTGAAAGAGCAGAGTATTTGCGGGTCATGATGGCCGAACTTACCAGGATCGCAAGCCACACCATGTCGATCGGGTTCCTTCTTAATGACCTGGGGGCCTTCTTTACCCCCTCTTTGTATGCGCTGGAGGAGCGGGAACTGATACTGGATATTTTTGAATCTGTTTCAGGTTCGCGCATGATGTGTAACTATTTCCGTTTCGGAGGCGTTGTTAGGGACATAAGTTCAGAGGATCTGGCAAAAGTAAAATACATGGTAGAGGAACGTCTGCCGCGTAAGATCGATGATCTCGATCGATACTTAACGGATAATGAAATTGTCCGCTCCCGCTGCGAAGGTGTGGGTGTCTTGACAGCCGAAGACGCCATCGGATTCTCCGCTGCTGGTCCAATTCTGCGGGCATCAGGTGTGCCTTATGATATTCGCCGTGCGGATCCCTACAGCATTTATGACCGCTTTGATTTTGACGTCTGTTACCGCAATCATGGTGATGTGTACGACCGGTACCTCGTTCGATTGGATGAGATCCGCCAGAGCCTGCGCATCCTGAAACAGGTTATCGATCAGATGCCTTCCGAAGGACCGGTTATGTCCGGGAAGGTCCAATACCAGGGAAAAGTACCCGCGGGTGAAGCCTACGGAAGAGTGGAAGGTCCGCGGGGAGAATTGGGATTTTACGTGGTTTCAGATGGTAAATTGAACCCGAAGCGGTATCATGTACGGGCGCCATCCATGATCAATCTCACCGGTTTAGAGCGGATGTGCGTCGGCGGAAAAATCGCAGACGCTGTCACCGTACTGGGTTCTGTGGACATTGTTTTGGGTGAAGTGGACAGGTAGAGAGGAAAAAATGAACGGTTTTGGCATCGTCAAAGGTTTGTTCGTTACTATCGGGCACTTCTTTTCCACTTATTTCGCAGACCATTTTGGCCCGAAAACAGAAAAGTTGAAGCGCGGCACGCTGGAAGCAGGGGGACTGTTCACTGTTCAATACCCTGAAGAATCAGTGAACATACCGGAGGAATTCAGGGTCATTCCATTCCTGGTCTATACACTGGATGAGTCTGGTCAAAGAAAATACCGATGCACTGCATGCGGGATTTGCGCAAAGGTCTGTCCGACCCAGTGCATTTGGATAACACGGAAAAAGGACGAAGCCACCGGTAAACCTGTTCCAGAATCCGCAGAATTCTATATTGATATCGACAAATGCATGAATTGTGGGTCTTGCGCTGAATTCTGCCCATTCGATGCCATTAAAATGGACCATGATTACAGGATTGCCAGTTACACCCGCGGAGAGACCCACATATACAACAAGGAGCGTTTGGGCAAACCATTGGAATACTATGCTAAAATTCGACCTGGTAATTACTCTCAGGAAGAGGCGGAAAGAGCAGCGAAAGCGCAGCCTGTGCGAACCGATTAACGATGTTGAACACGGACACTGAAATTTTATTTCCCATCAGGGTAATCCCATCATTGCGAGATTTGCGCGGTGAGAAATGGGCGGCATTGATCGACCGTATAACTGCACCCGAAGCAGTAGAAACTGAGCTCGTTGCTTTTAGCCTCATGATGGTGAGATTAGGTGGGTGCGCTGGCTGCAACGCTGATTCATTTCGCGCCATGCGCGGTTGTACTCACTGCGCGCGGTTAACAATCAAGCGCTTCAAGGGTTCGGATGGGGACCTATTACTGTTGTTTAATACTGCGCGCCATGATGTAGCTGATTATTTGTCAAAATATGACTTAACCGAGGATTTGTGATGCAATTAATGGAAGCCGTAACAAAAGCGCTAAGCTCAGTCATTGAACCGGAACTGCACAAGGACCTGGTAAGCCTTAAAATGGTTGAAAATATTCAAGTGAATGATGGCAACGTCGAACTCACCGTTGTGCTTACGACCCCAGCCTGTCCATTGAGTAAAAAAATCGAACGTGAGGTAACGGAGGCTGTCAGTGCTGTTCCAGGTGTGCACTCGGTGAAGGTAAATATGACCGCTCGGGTACCCTCAGATGGCAAGGATCGGGAGGCTTTGTCTCTGCCTGTAAAGAATGTGGTAGCGATCGCGTCAGGCAAAGGCGGTGTGGGCAAATCAACAGTAGCAGTCAATGTTGCTGTAATACTTGCTCAAAAAGGCGCGAGCGTTGGTTTGCTCGACGCTGATATTTATGGACCGAACATTCCAACCATGATGGGTGTAGATACACTGCCGCCGCCGGAAGATGGACGTCTTATTCCTGCCACTGCGTTTGGGGTTAAATTGATGTCTATCGGGTTCATGGTCCGAAGGGGGCAGCCGTTGATCTGGAGAGGACCTATGCTTCATAGCGCCATCCGTCAGTTCCTGGCGGATGTTAATTGGGGTGAACTGGATTACCTGATCATTGATCTTCCGCCTGGAACAGGAGACGCGCAGCTGAGTTTGATGCAGCATATTCCTTTGAGTGGTGGAGTCATCGTTACGCTGCCGCAGCAGGTCTCTATTGAGGACGCAGAGCGGGGATTGCAGATGTTTACAGAGATGAATGTACCGGTACTGGGAGTGGTAGAGAATATGAGCTACCTGGCGATGCCTGATGGTTCGAAACTTGATCTTTTCGGCAGCGGTGGTGGGAAAAAATTGGCGGAGCGTGTTAAGGTTCCGTTCCTGGGAGAAATTCCCATAGACGCAGAAGTACGTATCGGTGGGGATTCAGGGAATCCGATTTCTATCAGTTCTCCTTCCTCAATGGCAGCACAATCTATGCACCGGATCACAGAAGCGATGGCAGCGCAGGTGAGTATCGCAGCGCTCACGAACAAAAATCTCGAAGATAAAGTTCAAGGAAAAGGATGATGGATTCCACAATCAACCAGCAGATCGTCGGGGTCAGGTTTTCAAAAGTCGGAAAAATCTACAATTTCGATTCCACCAGGATCCCGAACCTACAAAAGGGCGATATTGTTGTGGTAGAAACCAGCCGGGGATGGCAGCTGGGTGAGGTGATCACGATTTCTTCCCCTTCTCAGCAGGCTGGGGATTGTTCATGGAAACCGCTGGATCGGTTGGCAACCCCGAAAGATCTGATCCAGCGTCAATACTGGCAAAACAAAGAGCCAGAGGTCATCGAGCTTTGCGCCAACCGTGTTAAAGAATTGAGGCTTCGGGGGATAAAAATCGTTGCCAGCGAATACAGTTTCGATGGAACCCGTTTGAACATCCTGTTCAGCAGTGAAAGTGAAGATAAGGTGGAATTGAAATCGCTGCGCACGGATATGCAGCGGCATTTTGCTCCGGCACAGGTGGAATTAAGGCAGATCGGTCCACGGGATGGAGCCAAGATTATGGGCGGTATGGGTGCATGCGGCCTGGAATCACGCTGCTGTACGCGGTTCATCACTGAGTTTTCATCGATTTCCATCAAAATGGCGAAGGAGCAGGGAATCTCGCTCACGCCGACAGAAATTACCGGTATGTGCGGGCGTTTACGCTGCTGTCTGATCTATGAATACGAGAATTACCTGGAAGCTCGAAAAATGCTTCCAAAAAAGAACAAAAAGGTGATCACGCCAAATGGCGAAGGGAAAGTTGTGGATGTCTACCCGATGCGGGGCGCTGTTCTTGTGGAAATTCCCGAAATCGGCAGAAAAGAATTTGATAAAGAAGAGATCCGGCCGGCTGATGAACAGGAAGTGATCAACAAAGCGGCGAGTTCTTTTGCTGCAAAACACGGGGGAGGTGGTTGCGGGCAGTGCAACCGAAGATGAGTGATGAAACCCACTGTTACCGCTGAAGGCTGGAAAAAACCAAAAAAGATCCTGGTTATTCTGGCACACCCGGATGATCCGGAATTTTTTTGCGGTGGGATGATTGCGCGTTGGATGGACCTGGGACACAAGGTTTCATATTGCCTGCTGACGAAAGGTCAGCGCGGGTTTCACGACAAGAATATGGATCCAAAGACCATGGCTGTAATCAGAACAAAGGAGCAATTTGAGGCCGCTGCAGTGTTAGGCGTGACTGAAATAAAGTTCTTGGATCACATGGATGGTGAGCTGGTTGCAGATATTGCGTTAAGAGATGAGTTAATTAAAGAAATTCGATATCAAAAACCTGATGTCGTTGTCAGCTGTGATCCAACGAATCTATTTCCTGCAGTTAACCGCATCAATCATCCTGATCACAGGGCTGCGGGGCAGGCTGTGTTGGATGCGGTCTTTCCTGCGGTAGGCAACCCTGCATATCAGTTCGCTAAGGACCAGGAAGCCAATGAATCCCATCAAGTCAAAGAAATTTGGTTAACCCTGACAAAACAACCCAACTTTGTTATTGCTTTGACCCCTTACCTGGATAAGAAGATAAGTGCTTTGATGTGCCATAGCTCACAGGTTAAGAACACAGCATCTGAATTAAGAGAACGATACTTAAAATTCTCTATTACCACAGATGAAAATGGCAATACAGATTATTGCGAAAAATTTTACCGAATTATCCTCTCGTGATTGATAAATCATCATATTAATAATGCATCAAATAACAAGAAATCGACTATATTGAGTCGTTCGATGGTTTTATGGACCTATGATATAATCATTACATCTGAATAATCATATTAATAAAATCAATATGGTACAAACAGACAACCAACTTTCAGACTTTTTACGGTATTTGGCTAACATCCCCGATGCAACTGATCCTCGTGTTCCTGCATTAAGTGAACTGAGCAAAGAAATTGGT
>Ga0209096_1005247_pt1 | contig 9880 bp, 7 predicted proteins | sample AD_UKC034_MetaG_FD_184407 | JGI IMG/M metagenome (GOLD analysis project Ga0209096, IMG submission 184407) | Active sludge microbial communities of municipal wastewater-treating anaerobic digesters from USA - AD_UKC034_MetaG (SPAdes) (version 2) | ecosystem: Engineered > Bioreactor > Anaerobic >...
GCCGGCTTCGAGGCCCTGCTTTCGCAGGCCGGCCTCGATGTGTCGCGGGTCGCCGGCTGGAGGCCGGATTTCGGACGCGACCATGTCGTGCTCGTCACCGCGGGTCCGCAGCCATCGGCGGGCTACCGGGTGGAGTGGATCGACGCCGCGTTGCTCGGCGACCGGTTGCGCGCGCGGGTCGAGATCCGGCCGCCCCCCGTCGGCGAGATGTCGGCGACGGTGATGATCAGCCCCTGCGTGATCGCCTGGGTCAGGGCGCCGGGCGCGCGCGAGGTCGAGGTCGTCGATGCCCGCAGCGGCGAGGCGGTCGCTCCGCCGGTCCTTCGGCCGGCTTCGCGCCACTGATCGGGAGTGGACGCCACATCATCGATCGAGCCGGATCCCCGGCGCTACGGCATCGTTGCCCTCTATCGCGAGCTATGGCGGCTTGCGCTGGGTCACCGGGGGAAGATCCTGCTCGCTTTCGGCCTGCTGCTCGGCTCCCAGTTGTTTCGCCTCGCCGTCCCATGGCTCACGGCCCAGGCGATCGACGCGGTACAGCGTAGCGGGCTCGATGGCGTGGGCACCGCCGGCCGCTGGCTGCTGGCGGGCTTTCTCGCCACCTCTGCCAGCTGGTTGCTGCATGGGCCGGGGAGGGTGCTCGAGCGCAATGTCGCCCTTGCGGCTCGCCGGCGCCTTTCCGGCGAGCTGGTCGGAAAGCTCTTTTCCCTGCCGCTGGCCTGGCATGACCGGCATCATTCGGGTGAGACCGTCCAGCGCCTGCGCCAGTGCACCGGCGCGTTGTACGACTTCGCGCAGAGCCAGTTCATCTATCTGCAGAACGCGGCCCGCCTGGTGGGGCCGGTCATCGCGCTGTGCCTGATCGATCTGCGGGTCGGCGTGCTGGCCCTGGTCGGCTACCTGCTGATCGCGGTGGTCATCATCGGCTTCGATCGTCGCATGATCCTGCTCGCCCATCGCGAGAACGCGGCTGAGCGCCGTCATTCGGCCACGCAGCTCGATGCCTTCGGCAGCATCGGCACCGTCAATGCACTGCGGATGGGCAAGGGGCTGGCCCGTCTCATCGACGAGCGCCTGGTCGCGATATTCGAGCCGCTCAGGCGCTCGATCATCCTGAACGAGTGGAAGTGGTGCAGTGTCGATCTGCTGGCGTCCGGTCTCGCGATCGGACTCGTGGCGGCGTATGCGGCCATCCTGGTGGCCAGCGGCGGTAGTGGCGGCGGTGACGCGGACGCCGTCCCGGGCCTGCCGATCGGCCGGCTCTTCATGGTGTACGAGTACTCCGCGCAGGCGGGCGGGGTGATCACCGCCCTGGGAGCCCATCTGCAGGGATTCGCCCGACAGCGTGCCGACTTCGCGGCAGGCGACGTGATCCGCAATGCATCCGTCGAGGCCGGGTCGGGCGTCGCCGGGGCCGGACGACCAGCGGATGCTTCGGGTTCGCAGCACTGGCGCGAGCTGCGCATCGACGGTCTGCGTTTCGCCCATCCCGCGGGCGCCGAGCTGGAGGTCGACGGGTTGCGGCTGGTGCGGGGGCGTCGCTATGCGCTGGTGGGGCCGAGCGGATCGGGAAAGAGCACCTTGGTGATCGACACACTTTACCGGGCGCTGGCTCAGAAGCTGTATCATGGAAAAGAGAGGCCCGGCAAATTCACATCCATTGAAGGTCTGGAGCATGTAGACAAGGTCATCGATATCGATCAAAGCCCCATCGGCCGCACGCCTCGATCGAATCCTGCTACGTATACGGGAGTCTTCAGTTTTATCCGGGAGCTTTTCTCCGGCACTGCCGAAGCCAAAGTGCGCGGGTATAAGGCCGGCCGCTTCAGCTTTAATGTTAAAGGCGGCCGATGTGAGGCGTGCGCCGGTGACGGTATCATCAAGATCGAGATGCACTTCCTGCCCGATGTTTATGTTCCCTGTGATGTATGTAAGGGAAAACGATACAATCGAGAAACGCTGGAGGTGTTGTACAAAGGAAGAAATATCGCTGAGGTTCTGGCATTAACAGTGGCAGAGGCGCTGGAACTATTTGTCCACATCCCGCGGATACGGGAGAAGCTGCAGACTCTTTGTGATGTCGGACTCGGCTATATCACCCTGGGGCAGTCTGCGACTACGCTGTCCGGAGGCGAGGCGCAACGGATCAAGCTGTCCCGTGAGCTGAGCAAGCGAAGTACCGGCCGCACCCTCTATCTGCTGGATGAACCCACAACCGGACTGCACTTCGCTGATGTGCAGCGGCTGCTCGACGTGCTTATTCGTCTTCGGGAAACGGGTAACACGATTATTATCATTGAACATAATCTGGAGGTCATCAAGACGGCTGACTGGGTTATCGACCTGGGTCCGGAAGGCGGAGAACACGGGGGAAATATTGTTGCTGCGGGGACGCCGGAAGCGGTGAGCCGCACGTCCTGCTCGCACACCGGACAATATCTCAAACAGGTACTGGAACGCGGCAATTCGTCACGGATAGAGAAGGCACAGCCGAATAAGAGGTAGGGGCGCTGCTTGCTGCGCCCTATACATACACCAGACAGGTTGTAACATCCTATGAGAACAAAACGATGGCTTGTCGAACAAGATGGTGAGGGTTACAAGAAGATCACTGCTGAGATGGAGGATGAGTACCACCATATTCTCATACAGCTCTGGGTTGACGAACCGGAACTGAAAATCAGGCGCATGGAAGTTTCTTTGAACCGCTGCCCTGAGCCTGGCTGCAGGGACTGCGAAGAAAATCTGCGCTCACTGATTGATGCCGAAATTGCTCATCCTCACTTCCGCTATCGCCTGATGCGGGCTGTCGGCGGCGAGCGCGGCTGTTTCCATATCTTGGAGCTTCTCGGCGAGGCGCATGATTATCTGCGCGCTTTTGTGTGGGACCATACCCCGGATGCGGAAGGTCGCTACAGCATTTCCAGAATTAATCAAAGCGGCCGGGTGCGGTGTATTGCGTTTGGGAAAAAGCATAAAGAGAAACGTGGAAAACTGGAATAATGGAATACTGGATTTCTTGCTTGATGCACGAGAGGAGAGTAGGGAAAATTCTAGTTCCAGAGGCTCTAAGCCTGGATTCCCGCCTTCGCGGGAATGACATGTTTTGCCATCCTTGACTTCCTAGCAGCCTCACTAATACTGAGAGACGGATTAGACATCATCCACAGTATCAACTGTCCTTCCCGCGAAGGCGGGAATCCAGGATGTCCAGCGTCTGTTTTGATTGTTGGTGTTTTGGGTTTAGGTATTGTTTGGAATTTAGAGCTTCGTGCTTAGGATTTCCGTTAGCTCTTCTCCCACTATTCCACCATTCCAGTATTCCAGTTTTCCAATATTTTATTCTCCAATCCTCTGCTCTATTGCTTCCCGAACGCCTTATCCATTGCCTTCAGCGTCTTGTCGATATCTTCCTCCGAGTGAGCCAGAGACATAAAACCGACTTCGAACTGCGATGGAGCCAGATACACGCCCTGATCCAGCATAGCATGAAAATAGCGATTGAATTTTCCGGTATCGCACTGCTGGGCGGTTTCATAGTCAGTTATGTCCCCGTTGAAGAAGAAGAGACAGAACATCGAGCCGACTCGGGTGAAGGAAACATCGGCCGTGTGTCGGGCTGCGATTTTCTTACCTTCAGCTTCCAGGTATTGAGAATGTTCTTCCAGTAACTCATAAGTGCCGGGACGGCCAAGGATCTGAAGCGTTTTCAGACCGGCGGTTATGGCCAGGGGATTACCCGACAGCGTGCCGGCCTGATAGACGGGGCCGATTGGGGCAATCTGTTCCATAATGTCCCGGCGGCCACCATACGCTCCTACTGGTAAACCTCCGCCGATTATTTTCCCGAGGCAGGTCATATCCGGCGTTATACCGTACAATGATTGGGCGCCGCCCCAGGCAACGCGAAAGCCGGTCATTACTTCATCAAAGATGAGGATGGTGTCATGCTGGGTACAGAGTTCGCGAAGGCCCTGCAGGAATCCGGATCGCGGAGGAACGACACCCATATTGCCGACGACAGGCTCCAGAATGACAGCAGCGATGGTCCCTTTCTCGCGGGTCAGGGTTTCACGTACTGCTTCAAGGTTGTTGTAGGGAAGTGTTATCGTGTTGCGGGCAAAATCCGCAGGCACGCCTTTACTATCCGGGGTTCCGAAGGTAGTTGCGCCGGACCCGGCTCTTACGAGAAGGTAATCGGCATGTCCGTGATAACAACCGTTGAATTTGATGATTTTGTCGCGGCCGGTATAGCCGCGGGCGACTCTGATTGCGCCCATAGTCGCTTCGGTGCCGGAATTGACCATGCGCACCATCTCGATAGACGGTACAGCATCGGTTAGGAGCCGCGCCATCTCGATCTCGATTTCGGTCGGAGCACCGAAACTGGTCCCATTATCAAGTGCTTTCCTGAGCGCATCCATTACCTGGGGATGCCGATGGCCGAGGATCATTGGCCCCCAGGAACCGACATAGTCGATATAGTCGTTACCGTCAACATCGTATACGTGTGCACCGTCGGCCCGTGAGATGAATGGAGGCGTACCCTGTACTGATTTGTACGCCCGCACCGGGCTGTTCACGCCACCAGGAATGTACTTCTTTGCTTCCTCGAATAGATGCTCTGATCGTGTATGCATGATGATATTCTCCTCTGCCCTCTAAAATGATGTATGCCCGAATCAGGGAATGACGAACTACCGAACCGGCACGAGAGCATCACCAGTCTTTATTATACCGCTTGCTGTCTCATTACCATCCGAAAGAGGTGCGAAGCAAGGTGCTCGTATTGGTAACACGAAAACGAACTCCTGTCAAAGAGTGCTCCATATTTTGACCTTCTACAGCCGGCGGGCTAAAGTATGGAGTGAGTGCCAACAGAAGTATCGTCGTCCGAATGGTACCATTTGACGGACGCTAGACCCAGGCACAAAGAAGGCGTTCTTTATTTTTAACGCTAGTGGCCGGTGAAACGCCAGGATCTGAGGATACGGATGGATGCCATCGAAAGGAGGATGCAATGGCAACTCCCCATGGTTTCCAGGGCCTGTCATCGTTCGGTCTTGTCGACGCCTTACTAGGTCGCCGTTCTCGTCGCTTTTTCATGGGGGCGGAGATCCCCGACGGGGTATTTGCCTTTAGATCGCGGCACAATCCCGTACCGCTTTCGGAACTGGAGAAGTCCCTGGTCGTGGCGGCCTGCAGTGGCAACACGAGCTGGCACCATATGATATACCGCGCCGAGCGTTACGCACCTCACCTGTCCAATTATGCAGGCGCAGCCGGCGGCCGTACCTTTCCTTCTGCGGCCGGCTTTCATACCAGCCAGACTTTCTTTACCGATGATGAAGGCGTATACGTAGTGGAGATGCGCGATGCTCCAGCGTTTGCAAGCCGAGACGAGAAAGGGTCTTTGTGCTTTGACGACTTTGTTGACAATGTGCGCGCACGCACTCGCAAAATTCAGAACGGGCGCCTCATGTTTCCATCCGAGGTTCCTTATACAGAAGCACATAATACCTGGGTATTCAACAAGCCTTCGACTCTTGTTGTCATCCCCGTCGGCGATCTCTCGCAGCATGTTTTGCTCAACCTGTGCTATATGCTGCAAAACGGTCTGGTGTTGCGTGACGATATTCACAAGCGATCGATCCCGGGTATTGAGCGGTTTGCGAATATGGTCGATGTAACAAACACTTGGCCGATCACCTTCGTGGAGCAATGGTCGCTGTCAGAGATTACCGTCGAGCTTGCGACCAGCTGTTATGCCGGTTCGCTGATGCTTCAGGCTGTGGGGTTGGGAGGTTGGATGTTCAATGGGGTTGACCCGTTCGCCATGCTTGGTGCCAGTGGAGATCCGGACGCGCCGGGCCTGAGATTTCGGTACGACACGGATGAACGTTGGCCTTATCCGAATCCGACCGGACTCGAAGGGGTGATGGAGGGATACTGCCCGCCGCACTTTTCTGATATGAGGACTGCAGTGGAGGCACTGTGTGACCGCAAGTTCGGCCCCGGGGGACCGTTTCATCCTGATACACCTGGCCCCTGGAAAGAGAGCAGAAAGGTGCGTTCCGCCGCGCAGGTGCATGACGCAACGTTTCGGGAGTGTATCGGGCTGCAAGCCCAATACATTTATGACACTTTCGGCAAGTTTCCCGGCACCGTACCTTCGATGTTCCTCATCATGTATCTCCAGGCTCACCATCTCGATCTGGATTTCTATGATGCGTTCTATGCGCCCGGCGCTTACCTGAAGACGCACGCAATGCACATGAAGCAGTGGCATCCGGATGATAATTCAGCGTAAACCGGAAGGAAGAGGACGCGCGGGTTGACCGGCCTTGGGTCTGGACCTGTTTCTAGAATGAGCGAACGGGAGTGAGGCTTGGATGATGAGGTGTTCTCAGTGCGCGGAACATGAGAGTATGTTGCTGCCCGAATGCAGCATAGAGCAGCAGTGGCGAAAAAGGACAACAGTGCTTAAGCATTCCGAACGACACCACCTCCTATGGGGTGGGATATGAACGAGTCTCTGCTCCGGGTAAAGGAGCTGGCCGAGCTGCCATATGTAGTCTCTGTTCCGCGCATCACCGCGCCAGAATCCGACGCCTGGCCGCTGCTGTGCTTTCTTCACGGTTATGGTGAGGGTGCCCCGATGCCGATCCGGCAGGCTCTCACACTTTATGGCCCTCTTGCGGCAGCGAGCTCTCCCCTGGCCACTGCGGAATTCATCGTGGTTGCCGCACAACTGCCCGCTCGAGGCGATATCTGGTATCGGTATGCGGATAGCGTTCTGAAAGTAACCAGGAGCGTGCAAGCGCAGCATCGAGTTAATCCCAGAAAGATGTTCTTGACTGGTTTCAGTTATGGCGGAAACGGGGTCTTTGATCTGGCGCTTGAGCAGCGCGAATTCTGGGCCGCACTCTGGCCGGTGGGTCCGACCCGGATACCAGAAGTGGATCCAGGCCGACCAATCTGGTTCTCTTCCGGAGAGATTTCTCGACACTATGCGCATGCGTTTATCCGGCGCCTTCATCTGGAGCCGCTGCACCAGGGGGAACCAGGAGATCGCACCTACGTTGATCAGGGACAGGATCATGTGGGCACAGCCAAGCTTGCCTATCAGGATGACCGAATCTATCGGTGGCTTCTCTCCAAGGAGCTGTCTGAGTTCGGTATGTGACGTGTCTTGTTACTGGAAAGCCGATGAACAAAGGCGCCTGAGGTGCGTCGGGAGTATTATTGAACATCAGACCACATACCATGATATAATGAAAATAAAACTTGATTTTGGATGGTGTTTCGTGGGGCAGCAGGAAGCCGTGATATGAGGTGTACGGTCAAACGCTATTTTTAATCGATACAGCAAGCATGAGGAGGATTCTCATATGCAAGCACGTGGCGCATTGATGATTGAGCATCGCCTGATTGAACGGATGATTGGTATCATAAAGAACGTTCTTGAGCGGATCGTAGCAACGCAGAAGGCTGATTCTTTGTTCATCGATACCGTGGCTGATTTTATTCGCACCTACGCTGATCGGACGCATCACGGCAAGGAAGAAGACATCCTTTTTCAGGAAATGAGCAAGCGAACGTTGTCTCCGGAAGACCTACGCGTTATGAATGAACTGATCGAAGAGCATAAACTTGGACGTCAGACGACAAGAGCCCTTGTTGAGGCAAATATCCGCTATCGAAACGGTGATGCATCTGCATTGACCCGTATTACCCGGCACTTGAACACGATCGTTGAATTTTATCCTAAGCATATTGAGAAAGAAGATAAAGTCTTTTTCCCCGCATCCAGAACGTATTTCACAGAACAGGAGGACCAGGCCATGCTGACAGCGTTTTGGGAGTTTGATCGGAAGATGATCCACGAGAAGTATCGATCTGTAATCGAGGGACTCGAAACACGCTGATGATTGTCGCGCTTCCGATACCGGTTTCAGCAGCAGGATATTCTACGACTTTGAACACTGATAATGATGAACAGATTTCTGCAGGCTGCGGAAGAGGTGACAGCAATGCGGCCGAAAGATGTACGGAAAATGCGGTAGGGGAGTGAAGAAACGTTGAAAAAAAAGAGGGTGAGCCTGCCTGTACTTCTTAATTCATGTCCTGTTCGATGCTTCTGGCTCTGAGGCCACGATTCATGACGAGACGCTACCTTGTTGAATGCTCTCTGCTATCAATAGTTACCCATCTATTGTACGACCCTAATAGCCCTCTTAGAATCAGGCAGCCTCACCCTCGCTTTTGGTAGGCAGATGATGACATAGCGGCGTCATCTTGTAAGTAACTTTCACGTCAGCTGGTTAACAAATAAGCAAACCATGTGCCAAAGCTATTTCATTGAGCACTTAAGAGTTTAAGGCAACGAATATGAAAGAAGAAAATGTTATCGGTTGCCGACCGGCACCTACACAAGGTTGGAGAGAGTGCCGGAATTTTTATCAGTGTGTAAATTCTTATGTCAGGTCCCGGGAAGCCTTTCCGTAGCGACTGGTTTCTACCGGAAAACTACAGGATGGTGCCATTCGCCTCATGCACAAGGGCCGATCCCGCGGCCTGAAGCAGGCCTTGGCGTGGGTGTTCAGCCCCTTAAAGCAATCGGATAAGAGAAGATACAAAAACGCGCCCGGGCATGCTTGTCGGAGCCAACGAATGCAGGAAAAGAATGTGTCTTTTCCTATATTCTTAGTTTTGGATAGTTACTCTTCGGTTATCGTAAGAGCGTTTTGCTCGCATTCTACGACACAGCTTTCACAGCCGGTACAGTCAGCCGCGTTTTCGGGATAGGATTTTCCATCCTTAATAACGAAGACATCGCTTGGGCAGATGTCCGCACAGGCCGCATCCCCATCACATCGGTCATAATCCACCCTGACGATAAACATGGCAGGTTCCTTTTATACGAGTTTCGAGTTGCGGGTTACAGGTTGCGAGTTCATGGGTAATGATGAACCTGCAGTTCATACCTGAACCGGTTTTTTTCTGTTTCCCTTTCACAGGGCAGGCTGGCCCTACTTCAGTTCCGACTTGTGACCTCTTACTGTTGGCCCCCGAGCCCTGAATTCTGATCCCTACTTTGTGCTGCCCGCGCGTCGCTGCGAAATCCCCGGCTTGGTGAGGGTCCGGGGATTGAGAATGCGGTTAAGCTGTTTTTCCGGTAGCACTCGATGTTCGAGTGCTACCTGCCGAACGGTCTTGCCGGTGGAAAAAGCTTCCGTGGCAATCCGGCCAGCGGCGTCATAGCCAATGATCGGGGCAAGTGCCGTACACATAGCCAGGCTGTTTTCGATGAGAGACTCGGCACGTTCACGGTTTGCCTGAATCCCAGCAATACAACGTTCCACCAGGATGTGGCTGCCCTGAGCAAGGAGACGAATGGATTCAAGAAGGTGGTAGGCTATCATGGGCATCATGGTATTAAGCTCGAAATTGCCGTGTTGGCCTCCTATAGTTATGGCGCTGTCGTTGCCTATTACCGTAGCACAAAGCATCATAATGCTTTCAGGTATAACCGGATTGACTTTACCCGGCATAATGGAACTTCCCGGCTGCAGCGATGGGAGAATAATTTCTCCAATGGCGCAGCGTGGTCCGGAGTTCAGCCAGCGCAGATCATTGGCGATCTTCAGAAGTGACACGGCAACGGTTTTCAGGTGCCCGCTGGTTTCTACGACGGCATCCCGACCGGCGAGGGCTTCGAAGTAGTTTTCGGCTTTGACAAAAGGTATTCCGGTAATTGCGGAGATCTTCTGTATCGCCAAGGGAGCAAAAGCCGCAGGTGCATTAAGCCCAGTGCCCACTGCAGTGCCGCCGAGAGCCAGTTCTCTGAGATAGGGACAACTACTCTCGACCCGTCGAA